>Ga0102815_10000206_pt1 | contig 42561 bp, 39 predicted proteins | sample ColrivemetaGS759_FD_79113 | JGI IMG/M metagenome (GOLD analysis project Ga0102815, IMG submission 79113) | Estuarine microbial communities from the Columbia River estuary - Ebb tide ETM metaG S.759 | ecosystem: Environmental > Aquatic > Marine > Intertidal zone > Estuary | place: USA: Columbia... | reverse complement strand
TCACGGGTAGAAATTTTTGGAAAATTGAAAGTTGATCTATGCTAAACCTCCTTTTTTCGACACATTTTTTGACGCAAAACCGGAGGTCACTGTCAAATTATCATGTCATGTTTTTTCAATTTGCCGGCGGATACTGATTTCATGCCATGATAATTTGATAGTGACCTCCGGTTTTGCGTCAAAAATTGTGTCGAAAAAAGGAGGTTTAGCATAGATCAACTTTCAATTTTCCAAAAAAATCTACCCGCGAAAAATTTCATGCCAATACTAGTTGTATGACCACTACCTCAGAAAAAAATATTTTTTTTTTGAAACTCCAACTAGCGTTCATAAATTTAATATACGTCACACAAAAAAAATTATTTATTTCATTCGTGTACGATAATAATAATCATTGACATTTACAGTTAATAATTTTGCTTGGTCTCTTCTTTTTCTGGCATCAATATTTACAAAGCGCTCCTTGGTTTTTAGAAATTGTGTTAAAGCTGCTGGATCTGGGATGTTTTTAGCATGACTAAAGTAAAACCAATAGATGAAGCGCCACATTGAAATAAAAGATAAAGAAAAAGCAGTGATAGCCATTGCTAAAGACCACCCCCAAGCCCATGCTACCTCCTTGGTTAAGTTTCGTGAAACAACAAATACTAGAGACCTAAAATCCCCTGCCAATCCCATAAAGAAGATAAAAATAACCCACCACAAAACACTATTATTATTTCTCCATTGCTGGGCAACACCTACCATTGCAATGGGCGTTCCCAGATGAAAGAGTAAAGCGCCATTCGTAGCTATGTATTGTGCAGATGCTGTCCCATCAAGTGCAAATTCATAGGTCAGCATCTGTGCTACCCAAACAAGCCAAAACACACTTTCGATATAAAAATATACATTGGTCCAATAATAAAATGGAATTAAATCAGGCTGCGGATGTTCTTCTTTTGATAATGTATCAAAGTTTACCATTTTAAAATATAGAGAGAAAGAGGGTGGTGGTTTTATAATACTTTAAAACTTTTTATTTCTGAATAATAATGAACGGAGTTTTTATTCAATCTTCAAAAGATCCTCGCTTTCGGGCCTGTATTTTGCGATTAAAAGCGCTAAAAGAACAAAGAAAAACCCTAACAGATTCCCGGCAAAAACACAATTGTCATCCTAATTTTTGTAAGCCAGAAAATGAATCTGATAATAATATACCAAATCCAATTGCTTGTAATATATTTATATGCCGTTATGGAAGTGTTCATTTCTGTACGGCAGAAGATTGTGGATTATATGGTGGTAGTTTGAATGGGACTTGCCCTATAAGTGGTATTCAACACAATGCGCTTGACATATCTGGATACGACAAAGAAAAATCACACACTTGGTATAGACAACACGAAGAGCGTCGTGCAGATGTTCAAACTGTTACTGCGCGCTTTTTGTTATCAGGAAAAGAAGAAATTGAAGAAAAAGTTGTTACCGTTGTGGAAACTACTACTGTTATTCAAAAACGTAGGCGCGCTGCATATACCAAGCAATTAACACCTAAAGAAGCCGAACAGGCTGCTAGTAAAATTGTCAAATTGTTGCTCTATTCTCCTGCACGTAAAAAATTTATTGAGCGGTGTATTGATCAAAACCATCGTGATGGAGATGAAGTTAAATCTCAATATATTTATAATCAAATTGTTGAGGAACATCAACTTCCTTATGCAGCAGATATCTATCTCTATAAGGCTTATCATAGTTGTAAACCGTTACCGCTTAAAGAATTTACTTTTGATGCGCATCTTCATGATTATTATGTGTTTGTTATTATGGAGGTTTGGAATATGGTGCAGCGCTTTCATGTACCTTATAATCAAAAAAGGTTTGATGGCGATGAGGAGATTATTCCTAGTTTAAATTTTGATGCCATTTCTGTGGGTACGCTTTATTTGATGCGAAAAGGCTACAAACACAACAATATTTTACTTTTACCGGCTGATGATTTTTTGCTTTTTAATCTTCCCAAAGTAAATACTTACAATGAGTTTGGCTTGGAAAAATCCCTAGTTACACAGGGCGATAAACTGATTACAGAAGCTATTGAAAATGCTTTTGGTGATAACGCACCCATTGCTGATATTGTGATGGATCTGGAAAAAATGCCTCAGCGCGAAACACACCAAATTATTGAGACAAATCGCGGACTGGTAAAAATGAGTAGTAGTGGCGAAAAATTATTTATGCCATCATCGCGAAAAAAATTAAAAAAATGAGCGGAGCATTTCTGGGCCCGTGGTTTTGCTCCTTGTTTTTTAACACAGCAAACAAATGCAAAAAAAAGACGCATTTAGAGGCCCATACATATCCACATTTAGCAGCAGATGCGCTGAATAAGACTTTATTCAACACTAACGGAAAACGCATCAAAGAAAAGGAGGATGGATATCATTGTTGGATCATTGTATTAAAAGTAGGGCCGTTCAACAGACTGCATCATGCTCAAAACTTTCTTCGTCTTTGGTCGCACAAAACGCGGGGAAAATGTATTAGAGTTAGTCGAGGTGTTGACTTATTTAAACAATATCAAGTTGAATACAATTTAAAGCTGTGGGTACAACGCTCCACACAAGATCAAGCAGTAAATAGTTTTTTTAGCCAAGAAGAAGTATCAGATGATATTATACCCTGGCGAGAAGAAGAAGAAGAAGAAGAGAAAAAAGAAGAAGAAGAAGAGTACAAAACAATGCCTATTGCATTTCAAGAAGGATGTTTGGAAGAATTAACAATTGGAGGGATTGAAGAGCTGTTAAACGTATCAGAAAAACAAAAACCAAAGAAGAAAATAAAACGAACCATTAAACTTTAAGTCGTTCTTTTTGTATGTACACCTCTAAACTTTAAGTCGTTTATTTGTTTTTTCTTCTTCCCAATAATCAAAATCGCCTCTACTTCTCCACACTTCTTTAGCAATCATAAGTATAACGTTTCTATCAATTTGGTTGATATAAAGACATTCGCGTTGCCTATATTTTTTGATACACAGCAATTCAATAATGCACTGCCGTGCGCGCATATGCATGGCAAGATTTCGCTGTAAAAAAGAACGAATCGATACAACAAAATTAAATGTACCAGTATTAATATTAAGATTAGTTATAATCCCATTATTTTTAATGCTTTCTATAAAAGCTTTTGCAGCTGAAATATAAACATTATTTGTTGTAAAACTAAGCTTTGTAATTGTTCTGTTAAATTTTAAAATTTCTGGAACTAATATTGTACTTTCAGGGCAAATCATTCCCAGATTAACATTTACAAGTGTCTTGTTTGTTCTTAAGACGCATGTAAGCTTTTTTATGCTTTCAAAATCCATAACGTTTTGATTTAAACGAAGATGTGTAATTTTTCTATTAATTTTTAAAACTTGTAGAAGCAGTCTCAAAGTAGAAATCACACAAAATTTATCATGTATCGTCAGATGAATTATTGTTTTGTTTGTTTTTAGAGCTTCCATAACTGCCGTTTCGTCCGTAGTTCTAAATACAAAGTCGCTTGTGCGCACTTTTATGTAAAACGTAGATAGCTGAGTTATGACAAGATGTGTAATGGACGGATCATTATTATTTCTTATTTTTTCCAGCAACTCCTCCATAATTAATTTATTTTATATCAGCATCTTCATTTTTTTCTTTTGGAGCAGACGGTTTTTCTTTATCATCAGTAGTCTTTTTGATTTTCTGCTTTTTGTGGCTCTTTTCTTCTGTCGGTGCCTTTTCTTCTGGTCTTTCTTTCTTTTGTGCGCGTTGTTTTTTTTCTCCTCCATTTCCCTGTGTCTTTACTATTCGCTCCTTTGGAAAGTTGTCTGGCCACTGACTGAGCTGCATCTTTTCCAGTGGAATGTTTTTGCTTTTTAAAATATGTTCTGCGGCTGTGCGCTGAGAAATGAATCCATTCATCCAATAGCTAATCATTTCTTCGTCGGTAGTTACTGTAGTGTTGGATAAATCAATGATGACATCCAGTTCCGGATACAGCAAATCTACATTGGCAGCGTTTCCTCCCAGGCGCGAAAGATGCCAATGATTAGCGTCATCCATAATACTTTGTAGTTGTTTTCTATAAGCTAAAATAATGGCTGGTCGTAAGATTGATTCATAGTGTGAACTCTGTTCCCGAATTCTCTCATTTTCATATTGTTCTGCTCCTTTAACATTTTGGGAACGCGCTGCGCCTGTAGGCGTTAAAAGCTCCAAAGCAAAATCCATCACCGCGGCTGCCATGACATTGAATTGTGCTTCGGCCTTGTTATAATCTGCTACCAGCTGTGGTCTCGCTGCAGTGACATATTTGCGGTGAGCACCCAGCGCTACAGTTCTGTTACTAAATCCAGCATCCATCTCTTCCAACATATCTTGAGGTGTATCGGTCCAAAGTGTTGGTTGTGTGGTACTCTTTTGTCGGTTAGCTTGTTCAGTCATTTGAAGATTGCGATGCAGCTCTTTTTGGCGGACCCGCAATTCCGCTTGCTGCATTCGCTCGCGTCTAGCTTTTCCAATACCGGCAGCTTTATCCCAATTAGCAGAGTGTCGCGCCAATCCATCGTCTACCGCTGTTTGCATGCTAGGATTGCTTTCGATGATATGAACTGGTTTAGCAGCTTGAGTTGAGGCAATATCTTGTGCTTTTCTTAGTTTTAACATGGATCTATAAACTGGCAACAAAGATGCTAACGGACTTCTAATACGTCCAGAAGCATCTGGTGCGTTTTCGGTAATAATCCATAGCATATTTTTTTCCTCTTGTACTTGTGCTGTATCGTTCCAATACCACCGATACCGAACTTTAGGGGGGTGTCTTCCTTTCCTTTCCGTTGTGTATACTACAATATACCCAGTAGTTGGATCAGGTATATAAGGAACTAAATGATCTGGATTGTGTTCTAGCGGAATTAACATATACGGTACAGCACCCACTACCTTTTCCCATCCAAACTCTTGTCTTAACCAAGGCATCCATCTTCCTTTGATAACGATATCCACATCTCGATTATTTACCAATCCAAGTTTGGGGATTTGAAATGTAAATGGCTCGGGTAAAACTTTGGACAAAAAAGCTTTTTCGGAAATTTTAAAAATGGGTTCAGTGTGATACATGTTGAAAATATCCTTAATTTCTTCAGTATTAAGCGGGATTTCGTTCCCAGCACTGCCATTTGTTCTGGCAGAAGTTCCTGTATGATTAAATTGCGACCGCAAAATATTTGGCCGCATTATTTTTAAAGCCCCCTTTATTCGTTTTCAAAATTCAAACTTGTCAAAGTCTAGAGCTTTTGGATTCAAGTTTATATTTGTGCCTTCTTCTTCATCAGAAATTACAATTTTTTCCACAAAATTTGTCAAGTCACAATCATATAAATGGTTGTTATATTTTGTGTGCAGTAACCAAAACCATAAAGCAACTGCTTCATAGATATCGTCACAAACATAAACATGGCCTCGGTCATAAACCCAAAAAGAAGAAAAAACTTGAAGAAAAACAGGAATTTTGTTGGATTGGAGCGTAAAGGCAGATTGCTCAATATCAGCATTCATAATGACTGCTGCATTCATAAAACGAAGTCGGGGGATTTCAATCTTTAAATGCTCGTTAACGCTTCGAAGAACAAAGAGCCGAGATACATAAGCATCTTTGGTGGTACTTAGGACACTTTGTGGGGTTACTTGCGCTTCTGAAAAGAACCTCTTATGCAAATGGGGGCGAAACTTGGCAATACATGCTCCTCTAGAATGAACAGCACTTTCTGAAAACTTGAACCAACCATCATCACCAACAAAAGCATAAGCAATAGGCATATTATTCTGATATATATCATCAAAAGCGTCATCAGCCAGCGATTCTGTAATTCTTTTCAACCAAGCTTTGGTGCGTTCGGTCATTTTAGCTAAATTATTTGGTAGTAGTGGTATTTGATTTTTGTAAAGCAAATCATAATGAAAAAAGCGTCTAATTAATTCGCCCATGTAAAAAAAACAAAACCCGATAAAGCGTTGATTTGGCGCACAAGTAAGTTTGTCAGCTGGATCTCCCGTATCATGAGGGCCGTGTCGCATTTTAGGATCATCCAATATTTGTTCCGAGTGAAACTCCATAAAAAATTTCCCCACTCTTAACCATAAAATAGTGAAAACTTTTCGATACTCTTCGACGCCATGCCCACCTTTGGTCTTGATATCATTAATTTGCTGCGTTAAAAAGAGGATCAAGATTTCCACTTCTGATTGAGTATATTCCATAATTGGTTTAGTCCAAAGCATATTGATTTGTTTTCGCAAATGTTCTACTTGTTCATCAGGATCTTCTTTTTCTTCCAGGAGAGAAGTTATATCAAAGGAATCAACAATGGAAATAAAAGAATCATCTTTGGTCATTTTAAGAGTATGAAGCATCAGATAAAATGTTTCAGATACTTCTTCTTTCCCCAACATGGATAAATTATCCATTTCTTCCAGAAGCTGTGGATAATGAAGCAAATAATTAAGACGGGTAAGTTCTAGAAAAACATGAGATCCGTTGGTAGATTTGAATTTTTTCCGCTTTCCCTTTTCATCTAAACCAAAATGCTTTTCGCTCAATACGTAATGCTTAATCTCTCGCATACTTTCCAGATGAGTAACAAAATGTTTTACCCATTCATTATAAAGTTTTTGAATTTTGTTTTTCAAACCCGGATTTGATAAAATGGTAGTGGGTGTTTCTTCCATTTGTGTGCCTTGTTTTTCTGCTCGGTCAATTTTATCGTTAAACACATCTTGCTCTTTGATAATTCGCTCAAAACACACAGTTGTAAAACCACCCAAATCTTTGACGCAAGAAAATAATTTTCTAAATTGAGTTTGGTAGCCCTCATTATCGTCAAAGAGATCCATTTCATAAGGAAGAAGTGCTTGAATATTAGTATCCATTTTTTGCAAAGCACTCCTTTTTTCAGTATTTAAATAAACAAACTATTAAATAACGTTTTAGTTTTTACAATTCAAAAAAACAGATTATGAATGCTCCAAAAAGACGCCGTAGCGATTTCGGCGCCTCATCATTTTTTGACCAACTAGATGCGCAAATTGAATCTTCTGGGTTTGTCCCTCAGGGACTTACCATGAATGATTTCCAAACGCAAGGAGAAGCAGAGGAAGAAGAACAGAAAGAGCAATGGGAACCCGTTCCACTTCCATCGCGTAGAAAAGAAAAAAAACGCTTTGGAAAACCCATTAAAAAAGCTCGGTGCTTTTTTTGTGCTTTTGTAGATGAAAAGCTAACCACAGTTCCTCGAGAAGATGTAAATAAGATTGTGGAAATGCTACGACAAAATATTGAAATTATGGAAGATTCGGAGCTAGCCTTTCAAATTGCTCGAGAGTATGTAACTTTGCGCCAGCGCATTAACTCAGAGTTGAGAATAGGAGAAAAACAGCTTCCAGTCTTGTCAGAATCTACAATCTTGCATCATATACGGCGACATACTCAAGATCCAGAAGTTAAACTTGGTGTTATCAAATCAGAGCTACAAGAAACTAGAGAAACTATAATGGATGAAGGTTTGTTTGAGAAAAGTACTCGTACTGGAAAAAAGCGACCCAACAAACAAGCTATAGATTCTTTAGAAAAAATTATCAAATTGGAAATTTTAATTGGTAAACAAGATCCAAGCAAATGGGATGGCTATTCTGCCGGTGCTCGTAGAGATCCAAACACACATTCACAGGGGCCGGTATCAGTAGTAACCAAAAACTTGTATGAGTATTGGGGAAGTATTTAAGGCAAAAAAACCTTCAATTTTTCGGCGCTTTAGGAACTTGTAAATTTTCATGTTTACAAAGACGGATTTTTTAGGAAGAAAAAAAGAAATAACCTGAGCATGCTAAAAACGTTTACCAATAAAAAGCTTATGTAAATACGAAAAAAAAGAATTGTAATGAGTGGACCTGCCAACGAAGTATTTAATGCACCTTACCCAAATTATGGGACTGAGGCACCTGCCAACGCTCCGGGAAATATGGGTGCTGAAGGCGCCTACAATCCTTCCGGATTTGAATGGAACCCCCGTGGTCTGGGAAATGACCTGGGACAGGTGCTCAGTGCGGTGAATTATGGACAAGCGCCGTCATCTCACGGGCATGTAACGTTCAAATCATTTGACTTTGTTAGTATGCAGTATATGACTGCTCCTACCACCGATAAGGCCAATTTGATGATTAAGCGTGGTATGCCCTGTTTTATGATGCGTGAGTTTGATAAGGAAGATAATTCTCACATCATCTACCCACTGTTCATGCTAAATCAGCTTAGTAAAGATCAATGGCGTGATTTTGTACTGGGAACCGACACCAATAGCCCTATGCAAGATCCAGACAAGCTAGAGTTTTTGGGATGGATGCGCAAATATGGAGATGATGAGCTTTGTGAATATGCTAGCGCAAAAAGAACTGGTGATATGACCAGATATGGGCGTGCTACCGATGAAGCGCTTCAAGAGCTTGCTGCGTTTTTAGCCCGTGCAGAAGAGCCTGGATACTGTTACTTGACCAAATATGGTTGGTCTCAAAAAGTAAATTTTGTCGGTGCCAACATTAACACCAATTTGGGTGCCGGTCTTGAATCCTTGCTGGATACGGAAAACATGCCTCATTATGTCAACGCCAACCAAGGATATGCCAAGCGCATTTTGATGGGACAGTGCTTTGGAACCGCACAAGAAGTAACTATGGGATCAACTTTATGGATTGTTTTGCGTCGCGAGTATTGCCACAATGGAAAATATGGTCCCTTTATCCTCTTTCCTGGAGCTTCCAGAAAGGAAGCAAATCCCCGTAACATTGTTTACATTGATGAAAAGGGAAAGACTGTGGACGGAATTGTCTACAAAGTTGGAACTGTCTTGGAGCCAGCAGATAAGGGTCCTCAAAAATCAACACTGGAACAGGCAAACAATATCAATGAGTACGGATCTACTGGAGCAGCGTATGAAAGCTTTGGAGAACTTCCCACTTTCTACGTCAACATGGGATTTAAACAATAAATAAAGCTTTTAAAAAGCATCCAGAGTTGCAAAGATATGATGTGTTTAGGCAATTTTTTGCTTTCATTAAACAATTAAAATTTATATCGATGACATATTGATACTGGTCCGTCACGTGGTATTCGAAACAGTATATTACTTTTGTTATCATACCAATTAAACGTTTCGGTGTTATTGCCGGGATAATTTTTCATAAAAGATATCACATCACCAATGGTTTTGCATGTTACAACATTTTTTCCGTCATAATTGTGTATCCAGTGAACATCAAAAGGTATTGTAATTTCATAAGTACATATAAATTTAAGAATTTGTAAGCGTTGATGCTTTGTAGGTTCTCTGCTGTTTAAATTCCATATTCCCTTATCACCATATAAAAAGTTTTCATCATAGACACAATCCAATATTGCGCCTATAAAACGTAACGATTCTGATTTATAGTCAAATGGTCCTTCGTTAAATATTCCGTTTTTCCATGATAATATTCTTATCGCACGGTTGTTTTTATATATAAATTCTAATGCTCCGTTAGCGTATTCAAACCCATTAAACACATAAAGCGCAATTATTTTTGCCGTATCTTTATGCATTAAGCCTTTTTTGCAACATAATATCCAAGTTACTGCCGCATCTCTATTGACTAAAGCATCTTCATAATCCCAAATGAAAGGCTTCATGCTTGAAATTGCTTTATTTCTTTAAAATCTTCTTGTAGTAGAAAAATAAGGAATAACTGTGACCCCTTATTCTGAAAGTGGTGCAAACTTGATATTTTTAAATAATTTTGAGAAATAAAAATATGACGGACCGTAATCCCATGCTTCAAAATTTGAACAACCCAGTGGCTGGATTGGGAATTGTTCCTGGAAAGGGACTTTTGGATGATAATGAAGTTCATCATCGCCAGAGAAATGCCCGTAACCCCATGCGGGCTGCTTTTTGCTATCCGGGTGGAGATGATCCCATCAACCACAACATCGAAGTGGGCGATTTGCTCTTTGGAAAACGCGGACAGCGTGACGTTGAAGAAATGGATGGTGAACCAAATGAATTGGTAACTGGATCTGTTAGTGGATTGTGTTGGGATGATTACAACACACACGATGCTATGGAGGAAGATTATTACTTTGTGGGAGTTGCTGCTGGTGATGAGAGTCTGGAGCGCCCATTTGATGGCGGCACGGACGGACGCGGTGGTCACGGTACTATTCGTGTCGGTACCGTTTCTGTCATCAATACCGGAAACAAAACTTTTTACCCGGGAGATTTGGTCATGTGGAAATACCCTGATTGTGGAAACACTCCTGGATCAAGTTTCTACAATAAGATGCGTATGGGTAGTCGTAACATGTCTATTGTTGATGGTGGTGATCCTGATAATCCCGGTATCAACATGCGGGCGCGTTATGGCCAAGAAATTACCAAGTTTCGTCCGGAAATTGTACCTTTCAATCCTACTGATTTCTCTATTCAGCTGGGTGGTGTCTTTTCCACCATGTTTCTTCCCATGTCAGAAGGAGGAGTTTCTGATGTGCCTTTTAATAATCTCCTTTCCAATACTGCCGATTACCAGGGCGGGACCGACCTAACTCTGGCACAAGAATCGGGACTTTCTTACAAGCATGGTTTGTTGGGTGTATTCTCTGCTCTGCTTGAATGTTGTGTTCTGAATGGAATTGTGGAACTTCGTGAGGATAACACTCCTCTCCCTGGGGCCAAGCAAGCCAATGCTATCACAGAATCTGTATTGAAAAAGATGGGCGCGTTTTCCACCGACTCATCAGAACAAGGTATTTTGATTGATGGAATGTCAGATGTCTTTCTCAAGCACATTGGTGGTGCTGATGCGTTGCAAGAAGCGGCACTTAAACGTTTTGTTGATTCTTTTGGATCGAATCCTTATGATGTTGCTGTAGTTACCCCAGACAGTACAAATATTGAGCAAATGCACGCCAGAATGCGCCTAAACGCAGTTGGAAATCTTACTAGAGGAATTTCCAAGACTGTAGATTCTAAACGCAGTAAAATCATTGGAAGATGTACTTCCGCTTCTGCGCCTGGTGATACTACTGATATTCTGTTGGGACACACCATCTAAAAGAAAAATAAAAACTTTTTTATTAAAAAACGACTGGAGGTCTCTTTTGTTTGGGTACATATGTTGCAATACGTCCCAGCTCTTCAATACTTTCAGATAATTTAGCATGCAGCGCTTTTTGATCTTCCATATTTTTCTTTGCATGAACCATTTTTGCAAACTGACCAATCTCAACATCATGATGAATGCCACCACCAGCTTTGAAGCGTTCAAAACCATATAAAGTATCAATAACTACCGGCATTAAAAGGCGCTCAGATGGTTGATCGGGATTAAGCATACAAAAATAAGAATGCACCGAACGAATTAAGCGCTCAAGCTCAGCATGTCTGCCAGTTTTAAAAAGAAAATCTAAAATACAATCATCCTCACAGCGATTATTGCAGGCCGAACAAGAGGGAAAGAGGGAAAGCGGTGAAGGCTTATCAGGAGCAAATTTAGAGGCCACAATATGTGCACATTCCAAGCCACAACGCTTGGAAGGACATTCAATTTGGCGCTCACCACAAAGCGGACAAGGCGCGGTTTTCTTGCCAGTTCCAATATGAATATCCCAAACTTGCTTTTGAACATCTAAAGAAATTCCTACTCGGGGTTTTTTTCTTTTTAAAGTTGCTGAATTGGAGTCTGCGCTGGGAATATAGGGCTGGGCAAAGCCAAAGGAGGAGGCAGCCCCGTGCATTATTCTTTTTATTTATTCAAACGCAAAAATCATATAACAAGAATCTTCCAACATATAATCACAATCAAAACCAGGTATAATGTCTGGATGATCTTCTTCCCAATGCGCTTGTAACTCGTTCGTAAAAAAATTAAAAAGATCTACTGTTATGCGATTACCAAGACCAACACCACGCTCACCAGGTTTAAAAGATTGCCACACATGCCCGACTTGTGTATATGCTTTAAACATAGCAGTGTGAATAACATCTTTATCAGGCATAAACCAATTAGAATAACTACTGCTTCTTTGAAAAATGCACATTTTAAAAGTTTCTAAATCCTTTCGCGATTTTACATGAGAAAGAATCTTTTCTTCAGCAAGTACATAAAACTCTTGCAAGTTTTGTTCTGTAAAGCAATCTATTATTAGATCCTTTAACTTGTCAACAAATACTTCCGCTCTCTTTTTCTCCTTGTTAAAAGCAATTGTGGCGTTTTCACGGACAAGAGCATCTTCTTCTTTGTGTTTCTGGATGATGGTCATCAACGTTTCCTTGTTGAGTCTTTTCTTTTTTACGATGATTGGTTTTGTGCGCCCCATATTTATTTAAAAATAATTTATTTAAAAAAAAATTAATTTTATTTTTTTATTCAATATTTTCCGGGTATGCTCGGGCAAGTGCGACAAACACTTTTATGAACTGATTTAATTGAAGTATAGCCACGAGTATCCCAATCAAAATGTAAAATAATAAACCGATCTTGCTTTTCATCCAGCATCCATCCTCTCACCCAAACCTCTTCGCCGTTATCAGCATCTGATCTATTCTTGTATTTAAACTCAATAGCTTGATGCTTTACAAATAAAACCGGCTCAGAGTCCCGGGGCTTGTAAAGATGTTGTAGATCAAAAGTGTCCACAAACCACTCTTTATCACCATCAAAGGCAGGAACTTCACATTCAACCTTTCCATTGTCCAAGATACGACGAATAACAACTGGGTGAATGACATCATGGTACGCAACACAATCACAAACTTCTCCTTCCACAAGCCTAACTTCGTTTCCCATTAACGCTTCTGCACGCGCGCCAGGGTAAGGAAACATCTTTCTAGGAGGCGAAGAAGGTCTAGTGTTGTTGTTACGCAAAGTGTGTTTAGTACGCCCCATGATTTAAAATTAAATTTTTGTTTTTATTTTTTTAATCAAAAATTATTTTCTTCCTCGTCTGGGACAATAAAATCATCCCATTCATGCTCAATTGCTTCATTGGGAGTAACATGCCGATAAACAATGCGCAGGGCGCGAGAAATGGGCTTTAAAATGCGTCCTTTGGTTTTGGGTTGGTTTTTGATAATGCCTACCAAGCGCTTGAAGCGCAAATAACCCCGTTGATGAGTATGTTTGTTGCGTTTAGCGTAAAACGCTTCATGCATATTATCAATCACCTGGCATTGTGCCTTTACAATAGTATGTAAATGATGGTTGCATAACCCGGCTGTATCATCACCGGCTTCACGTTCACAATATTTTTTAACACATTTAACAAGACCCTCCATTTTTTATAAAAAAATTAAAATTGAAAAAATGGTCGGAACTAAAATGACTTCTAAAAAGCGCACTTTTGACAAACAAGAGTCGGCAAAGAGTATAGCTCTTAGAGAGCTAGAAGAAGCAAAAGAAGCTGTAAAACAAGCGCAAGAAAAGGTGGTCCAAGAAATAACAAAAGAAGCTTGTCACGACTTTAAGCAAACAATGCAAACAACTCATGAAGCGCGTAAAAAAATTGATTACGCTTTTACGCATTGCATTTCTTATAAGCAATCTTTTATTGCAACAACACGAGACGGTGGGGATGTACCTTGGTTTCAGATTCATTTTTTTGATATTAACGAAAAACGCGACAGCGCTTATTTGAGTCCATATACATACCTAGATTTTGTTGCCAATGTTGCTGATTTTGATCATGAAGATGACGATTTTGATTTTCTTTTGGAATACACCTTAATTCTCCTGATTCGTTTCTTGAAAAGCTATCATGCAAAGCTTTCAGAACATATTCAGGATTTAGTACCTATGGAACAAATTTACAAAAAATTGAAAGATTTTGTACTTGGTGAATAAAGATTAAGGGGTTTGATAAAATCATGATTTTTCTGCACGCACCTATTGTGCAACGCATCATTTCTTTCCTGAATATTTGGGACAGAACACAACACGCGCCGCTAGTTAACAAGTTGTGGGCTCGGATTGTAAAAGATCCAAATACACATAAACACCAACCAATCCCCGATCAATCAACTAGAAGAATGGCTTGGTTGGTATGGAAACATGTATTGGAACAAAATGGAAAGTATGAGAAACTTATTTTGAAAGCGATTCCGTATTGCTATAGAAGATGTTATACAGACATTGTAGATAAATTATGTCACGATGCTACACTAAACATTATAGGCATGTGTTTCTCAAAACAAGTGTTATTAGAACAAATGATACCAAGTTTTTATAACATGAAAATGGAAATGGAAATGGATTATCGTAAAAAATATATGTATGAATGTGCTGTAGATTATTTTGGAATTATACCAAATGTTGGAAAGGAAGCGTATGTCATATACTGGATACGTATTTTTTTGTCTTGGGTAGACCCGAAAATTTGGGTTGATTTTTGCAAGCCCCCTTTTGCGCCTACACAAAACAGCTTAAAACAAGTTTATGAACGACTTATATGGGCACTAGAAACAAATTTTGGCATTGTAGATATTGAATTGGGAAAAAATGTCCGGCAAATAATTGAAAATGAATAAAGGGGTTCAAATTTTCTGTATGAACGACAAAGCTGTCGCGCCTACAAAAGGGCACGAAACAGATGCGGGATGGGATATTTCCATCGTAGGGAGAGATTTTGAAAAGAGCTACCCAACATATGCCCGCTACTATACGCGTCTCGTTGTTGTTTTCAACGACCCCACGCTGTACGGAGAACTTTATGCCAGATCTTCTACCGCCAAGCTCGGCGTCTGTCTAGCTAATGGAGTTGGTATTATTGATCCATCTTATCGGGGAGAACTTTTAGTCTCTTTGGCTTCTTTGGAAAATAGTCCCAAGAATAATTTGGGCATGCCAGCGCATTATTTGCATAACCAGCCCTTTCCCATTCGTATCGCCCAGTTGCTTATCAAGCGCAGAGACTTTACACAGCACTTGGTTTTGGAAGCAAAGATGTGGAATGAAGTGGAGAAGGAATACCAAACTGATCGAGGAGCTGGAGGTTTTGGAAGTACTGGATTTATGTAACGAAAAAATTGAAGCAACATAAATTTTATTAATCTATCTATATACTGTAATGTCCATTTTCTTCCAAAACCCAGCAGTGCCTGGAAGCGACTCTGTTACATACAGAATATGCTGTGCTTTGAGTCTGTCAATGAGCTCTCTGCCTAATCCCTTTTTCTGTAAAAAAGTCTGGAAAAAAACAATATCATATCCTTCTATGCCTTCGTTTTCAGACAAAAGATACCAAGCAACAATCTCTTGGTTGGAGTTGAGAACAATGGTAAGATCTTTAGCATAGCGCAAAATCATGGCTCGGTTTTTCCAAAATGTTATTTCATCATCTTTTTCCGTTTCCAACTTTTGCATCAGCTTTACAAAAAAGCTATACGGATAGTTGGAATCACCAGGAAACGTCTCCAAAAGGTCAATGGTTAGTTCTTGGTTGGTAACAAAAATAAATTTTTCGTCCTTAATATTTTCAATACCCCTCTTCATTTTTTAAAAAAATTATAATCACCGCTTTTCAATAAAAATGTTTTGTCTGAAAAAGGAATGTCGCTTTATTAGGGTTTTTGCATTTCACGAATGAAATCCCACACATCACTTTGTGAAACAAAATACTCAACAATACCAATACCATATTTGCTGCTCCAAAGTTTTATGTCGGATTTAAATTCTTTGTTTTCAGAATAAGGTTTAATATCTTCATTGGATCTGTAATGGTAATATTGTTCCATGAAAAATTGTGCAACTCGCACTCTATTTGTTTTGTGTGGAATTGAAAGCACTTCAAATCCATGTTCTAAAATATTATCCATCTGTGCTGAAAGGTAACGGAAATATTCTTCATTAGTTTTTGAATCTTCTCCTCCTTGATCATATTTTCGAAATTGTATTGGTAGATAGTAATCCACAAGTTTCATTACAAACCACGCATCTGTTGGGTTGGGATTATACGCTTCAAGGAGATGATACAAAACGTATGGACTTGAGAAAATAACCTTCATCTGCTTTACGCTTTCATATAAAATTAAAAGCAGCGCAGGATTTAATGCATCGTATGGACCAAAGTTATCAAATGATATGTATTTTTCAATATCAATCACAGGAGCTTTTAAACGATCCAAAGCTTCCGTATAATAACCAATGGTACACATTTCCCATAAATCTAGTTGAATTTTCTTTTCTTCTTGGGGCATATGTATATCATATAAGGCGTCTTCATCGAGCACATCATACTTTTGCACTATGACTTTTGATAAAACATTGGATAGTTTATCAACCTGTAAAAAATGCAACAAATTGGAAAATTCAATGTAAAAAAAACGATTGCGGTTGAATGGAACTGGACGCATTTCTCCGTTGTTTTCTAAAAAATACTGCAGATCGAGTAGTACATTAAGGTCCATAAATTCCATATCCAGTTTATACACATTTGAGTTTGATTGTGTGAAATTATTCCATGCATCCAATGTAGCGCTCATTGCAATAGCTTTTTCTCTAGAAACGCTGACTGTAATGTTACTTTGCCCAATAATCTGGATGATGTCGTCTTCTTCGCGTGACCTCTTTTCTTGCCCAGAAATCAAAAGTAAACTTTTGCAAAATTTTCCATGCGTTTTCCACTGTGCATTAGCACATTTGTTGCTGCAATAATAATGCGAACAGACCGCATTAACACCGCATTTAAATTTAGGATATGAATTCTTACAATGAGCACACAGTTTCATCCTTTAAATAAAATGTAGACTGGCTTTAGAAAATAAATCGTCTAATAATATATATATATATATTGTTATTTCAAAATTAGCTAGCTTTTATTAAAATATGATACAGTACATCCAAGCCGCTCTAATGTGTTTCCAAAGCTGTATGCTTCTATACCCATAGTAGCGTCAATATTATAGTGAGCTGGTTTTTGGTAGTTTCTTTATTCGTTGATGTTTTTTAAGAACTCCCTCCATAATAATTTATTTTTATTATTTTCCGAGTGTTTTCAAGGCTTTTCGCTTTCTTTGCATTGATTGCTCATAAGATTCTTCTTTTTCTCTCATCTGTTTTAGTCTATTTTTCAAAAAGTGTTGGGAAAATACCGTATCTACCGGTTTGGGACGCGGAGATACCATTTGAATAAATTCTGGCTTTCCCGTTTCCGTGTTTTTTCGATAAGGATAATACGACATTCCATACCAGAGTTCAAATGGGTCTACATGGATACCTCTCCAGCCGTTAGCCCAATACATAAAGTTCCATTCTACTTGCCGGCACCAAGAGCGCACTTTGTTCTTTTCTGGCATATGCCAGGCTGTATCTTCTTCTTCTGTGCCATCCGGATTCTTTTTCATTCGTTTGGTTCCCTTTGCTGTTGTTTTGGTTCGTTTTGATAGTTCTTGAAACGTAACTGTTTGCTTGTTCATTCCGGGCTCATACTTTTGGAGATAGCAAAAAATGATAAATTTTCTAAAAGCATCTTCATCAATGACTACAGTTCTATCGTCTCGTGTACTTTTGGTTACAGCAGCTGAATATTGTATTAAATGCGTAAAAATTACAATATTTTCAAAAAAGACTTTCCAAATGACATTTTTTGCTGTCATGCCTTTTAAAAATCCAGCAAAAAAATCAGTCTCGGCCATAATGATTAAAAATACCATGGTGGCTACGGGAGATTGAACACCGTTACTAACAAAAACAGGATATTCTGATACTTGTTGATATAACAAATTCATATTGATATAATGATATGGTTCTGGAACAATGTGTATGCCTCTTGCTTCTCTAGCTTTTTTCTTTTTGTCCGTCTCAATGTATTTGAGCATTATTGTATGTTTGTTTCGAAAATGATATTCTCCGTTCGGTCCCTTATTTAAAAGTCGTTCTTGTGCATAAAGCAATCCCAGCGAAAAAATGTCTCCATCATTAATGCAAAATATAATATTTTCCTGTTGAAACCAATGTTCAAACCATAGGATGCGTAAATCTCCTTCAGAAATGTCCGTTTTTGCTTCTTCCCATTCTCTACGTACCAGCGCTCCGTTGGGAAATTGATGACTCGGAGATACATTCTCCAAAATGTAAACACGGTGATACAAGTCGGAATCCTCTTCTTCCATCTTTGGAGTAATGGGTAATTCTTCCTTTTCCCATTTTTTAACTTGCCAGACGCGTCCTCCTTCGTTAACGTTGCATTCCCAGGGGCGCTCAATGTGTGATTGCGCGTATCCCGAACGACCAGGAAATCCACTCAAAATTAAAGATTGTCCAGGCATAGGTTCCATATTAAACATGAATGTATTGAAAAGTAATGGATATAATTCTCTTCTCAACAACTCATAATTTCCAGCAAACGTAATCCAATCTTGCGGCACCAAATCGTATCCATTCTCTGGCAGACGAGGATTTCCTTCTTCATATTGCATAATGGGTTTTGAGCCGTATCTTTTCACGTGAGCAATCATGCGCTTTACATCTACTGGTTTTCCATCTACCACAATAATGACAATTCGGAGCGTGGCGCAAGTTCTATGCATTAAACTATTGACAATTTCTTTAAAATGTACAATCAAATCATCTCTTGTTTCTACACTTTTTGGTTTTGATTTTGTAAACTGCATAAAATCACAAATCAAGATTGTGTATCCGCTTGCTTTATCGAGGGCCCATTTGAAACAATCTCGAAATTCTTCCTCAAAAAATTCTTTTTCATTACTGCCAAAAGTCATTTAAGCGACTTTTTCTATTCAAAATAGAGAGTGCGCACCCCTTCTTTTAAAAAGTTTTTTAGATCATGAATAGAGGACTGTTGAAAAAAAAGGACGATATTTATAACGATTCCATGCTTTCTGCTTCGGGGAAAAAAACGGATCGCTGTTGTAGTTTTGAAGCGCTCTGTTCTGATAGATCCCAGTGGTGGTTTAATTTGGGGGTAGCTTTAATGGTTATTGGTGGCATTTGTGGGGTTGTAGCTATTGCCGTTTCAGGCGCTTTTGCTTCTAGAACTTTGGACGCAACTTCGCAAAAAGTTTATGCAGTAACGCATCAAATGTTTACCCACCCCTTGAATCACGTGCTGACAAGCAGCGCACCGGTTAATCTTATCTTGCCAAACGATTTAACGCCTTATATTGGGAGTCATTATACTATTGATTGTGAAACGGGCGCAGCGCATGAAGTTTCAATTACTGCCGGTTCTTTACCTACTGTATGGCAGGCCGGTACCATGCTTCGCACCGCAACATGTATTGGTGGGACATCTGGGAGATCGGGGTTTTCATTTCGAGTAATTTCTGCATCGCATGTTCGGGTGACTGAAGAATCCAATATGGCCTTTTCAGCATGATGAATCATTGGAAATAAAAGGAACGTTTTATTCATAGAGTTTTAAAGTCTCCAATTTATTAAAATCAGTCTTTTAGCAGATGTAAGGATTTTTTAAATTAATAATCCAAAAATATTTATTGGCTTTGAAATGATCTAAATTTTTAAATCTTTAGAGAAATATAAAAAGAAAATGCGAAGACGAAATCGCGAACAGATGAAAGAAGAGTCTGAACTCTTGGGCGCTGAAAATTATGGAGATTATTGGTCTGACCCTGATCCTTCCGTAGAGCGAAGAGAAACTCGTAACTGGATGAATTTGATGAAAATTTCTGGCAAGCATGGAAACCCCAATGTGTTTGAGATTATCTGGAACATGACCCTGGAGCTTCTGGGATGTATCGCGCTGGCGTTTATTGTGACCTTGGTGCGTGGAGTGACTGCAAGTGGTAACTCGATCTTGAACGGATTCATGGTCGGCATTGCATACGCTGCTACGTATTATGGTATCCATCAATTGCCTTGCCAGGTTTCTTTGCGCCGACACCTCAACTGGGGAGTTTCTCTCGCCTATCTTGTTATTGACGAGATTGGAATCCCCGGATGGGTTATGTACGCTTGCGTCCAGACTCTTGGAGGTATTTTGGGTGGATTTCTCATCAGTGGACTGCCCGTCCTCGGAGTTGGTGATGTTGTCGGACCTGCCGTCACTGCTCCCTTTACCAGTGTCACCGTTCCTGTGCCTATTGTGAGTGTCACCACCTTTGGATACGCCTTTGGAATGGAATTCTTTGGAACCTTCTTCATCATCTTTAGTTTGTTGGCTGGAGAATTCTGGGGAACCAAGACTGGAAACGAGACCGTGCTAGGAAACAACTATGAGAACGGAACCCGTATTGCCTCGGTTCTGATTCTGGCCTTTACCACTGCTCTGTATTCTATCCAGACCTATACTTTCAACAACGTTGTGTACCTCGGTGGACTGTTTGCTGGACTAGGACAGACTGGTATTCGTTCCATTTCCAACGCTGCTTGCTCTGGTGATCAGATTTACGCCAACACTGTCATGCCCGGTGGCGCTGCCTGGGCCTTTTACCTTTTTGTGCCTGGATTGGCTGGTTTGACTGCTGGTCTGGTGTACTACGTTTTTGTTGCACTCCGATACAAGACTGGACCTTACTTGGAGCAGACCCCTCCCAAGGGTTATTTCAGAATGATGACGACGTCAAAGAAAACTGCTGCCCCTAGCACCTCGGTGGAATCCGACATTGACTATGTGAAGCACACCAATGCGTCTGCCACGCAGGAGCGCGCCCTCTCCTCGCCTTACAGCAAGAAATAAATATTGTTTGATCATTCCATTTTATTTTTCACAACTATTTTATACGACCCAAGCTTGTATAACAACACTACAAACGCCAAAGATGCAAAAGGCAACCAGGCGTAGAAAACGTAAATGATTGAAGAAATTGCAAAAGAGACAAAAAATCTCCAAGTATCCGTTATCAAACTATAAAAGATCCATAATAGAGTGTGTATTATAGTAAAACTATTTTAGGCAGATTACTTTTGATAAAAGGAGACGGAGGAGTTGGAAACCCGCTCATCCTTAAAAAAGAATATGTTGGAAGTTTATGATGCGCTTTTATTATCAGTTAGCATCTTATGTATTGTTTTTGTTTTCTCTGGTTGCGTGTCTTGGTGGGTTTCAGATAAATACGAATTGGATCGCAAAGCTTTTCAGGATAATTTATAATTTAAAAAAAAAATAAATTTTTATATTTTTTAAAAAGTGAAAAGGGGGTTTTTCAAAAAAAAAAATAATGTCAGGATTAAGTTCTATTATTGCGCACTGTGCTACAGTAGCTAAACAAGGTGGATTGTTTGACAATCAGGAGCTTTCTTTTAAAGAATCTAGTGCTCGTATTGTTAATCTTCAAAAAATCGACAACGATTTTGATTTTCCCAGCGTGGTACAGCTTTTAAACGATGGAAAGAGTGCTCTTCCGGAATGTTTAACCGAGCGAGGTATTTTGGGCCCCGAATGGTTGGAAGGCAATATTATACATTGTTCGGCCGCCGGAATGAAGGAATCGCGCCAAATTGATCGAGTAGCTATTGCAGCTGTGTCCGGCATTACCGGAAAAGAACATCGCCAGGGAGTTCCGGGTGTTTATTACCAACAACAAAAAGATGAGAAATTTATTATCGTTCGCGGAGCCACCTCGGATGCACTTGGATGCAGCAGCAAGTGTCAATTTGATGGGGTTGAATATACTCCAGCAGGTTTTGTTGCGCTCACTGATTGCACAGTAGCGTATCCTGGTCATCATTTTACGAAATCAAACGAACACACTTTGAATTCGTTTGAAATTAACGGTACCAAGCTTACCAATCAAATTACTTGCGAAAGCGAAGAAGCGCAAAAGTTGATTCAGGAGCTTGAAGACAACGAATGTTTGACTAGTGTGGACCTAAAAGCTGGCCAAATGTTTTTTACGATTCATGGTATGCCCTGCAAACTTTCTAAAGGCGCATTGATCAAGTTTATTGGTTTAGAACAAGTTTGCGACAACGCAAACAAACGTTCTGATCAAAAGTCAAAGACTCGGGAAAGTTTTGTGCATAGTACTTTTGCCAATTTACTTCATGCCAATAACGACTGGCTTTGTATGAGCTTATGCAGAGCTTCTAAATTGCACAAGGAAAAGGAGCGCCCGCCAGGCTACAAACATGCTTCTTTGGATGATTTTCCGGAATTCCAGCCCAAGAAAGGCGGAACTCGTCCCAAAAAAGAAACCGTTTCGCCTATTTCTGATGAGAGTTCCATCAATGAGCTTTTGGAAGATGGGTCGGCTACTTTAGCTACTGCCAAAGGATTAAATCCCATCTTGCTAAATCCGGCCAAAATTGAGCCCTTTCAAAAGAATTTTGATGAAGTTAATTCTGGTGGTGTTCGTACTAGCGTCAAGCTCAATTCTTTTCGCACAACATTATCTACACTCAAGAAATTGATTGTAGAGGCCGAGGAGAATCGAGACACAAAGCTTCCTGCTCTTGAGGAAACTTGTGAAAACATTGAAAATCTTTTATCGGAAATTCAAATTCCGGCAGGAGAACAATTTTCTTTGCATCGCAAAACGCATGAAAAGTATAACTCTAACCTAGAACATATCCGGAAAGGAATGGTACCGGATAAGAAGGATACTTACAAAGCTGGAACTTTCAACAAGATTGTGGAGTCTGCCCAAAAAACTTTAGCTCAAGTAAAGTTACTACAAACCAACGTTGCTAACAAGCGTGAAAAGACTGTTAAGAAGGTGGTTAAAAAGAGTAATGATCCCAAATTGATTAATCCCAACGCAAAATTGGAATCATTTTCTTTTGAGAAAATTATTGAGTTGGCAAATACTCGCACCTTTAAAAAGTGTGTGTATGAAACGACACAAAAAGCCGGACAACGCCTAAAAGAAATTCACAAGATATTTATAGCTTTTATCAAGACTTTTCCGGGCGAGCTGAAAGAATTGGCTCCTATCAATGAGTTGATCAAGGAAACTCAAAACGAGCTGGGACTGTTTAAGGGAGATATTATCAAAAAGAATAATTATAGAAAAGAAACGGGCGAAGATTCTGAAGTTGACGCTACTACTGCCGAAGGATTGTATCAGCTGTTGATTGATATTTTTGAGCTTTATGCCACCTTGAAGGAAGAATATCAAGTTCGAAAGTCTAGTTTTGAAGAACGACAACAAGTTGTTTTGTCAAACAAAAAGAAGCATACACGTGGAGCTATTGTCTACGATTCTTTGACTGAACGTGCATTTGATTTAGAATACAGTAAACGTTATCGTTTATTGGACAACGGACAAGATCGATGGAACAGCATTGTTGCCGAAGAAAAAAAAGAGGGGAAAACATTAAACCTCGAATATATTGGCGATGATTCTTCCGAAGCAGAGCAATGGGACGATTTTTCTGCAAAAATGGAAGATGTTGGTGGCTTCTATGATGTTTGGAAAAAAAATAAGAGTGATCCATCAGCATGCTCGAATTTGGCCAGATCAATCCAACAAACGGAACCATTGCTTCCAGCTCAGTATCATGCTGTCAACAACCCCGATGATTGCAACAACGATCAAAAGGAAAGAGATATTGAAGCGGATTCCGAAGAACTTAAAGACATTGCAGAAAATTTTGACGTTTCTGACGACCACGAATCCGAAAGCAATTATGACATTTCCAGCGAAGAAGAAGCATCATCATCATCATCGTCTTCATATGCCGAAAGCAAAAAGAGCAAGCGCGGCAGAGACGAAGAAGCTGAAGCAGCAATCAATATTGTTGAGGCTATGATTCGTGTGCCTGTGGCCAAAGAGCGAAACGAAGCTCTGAAACATTACAAAGCCGAAAATTATTTAGCTGTTGTGGAGGTGATCAAACCAGTGTTTGAAGCCGAAAAAGCTTACGGCTTTAAAATGACCAACAAAAAGACCAAGACCAGTAAAGAATACGATGATTGGTGGTTAGATCCTACTGACCGCGATTTGAACTTGGAAGCATGGGCCAATCGCACCGAAGCGTTTGATGTGGAACCAATTGAAAAAAACTTGAAGCGTCAACGCGAAGAAAGTGAATAAAAAAAATTGATTTAGGATAAATAAACAATGAATATTATTTACTCTGTAAAAAATCTTTTTACTTTCTAAAAAGTAATTTTAAATATGCCCGACAAAAAATGCTGCACCGATGCGCATTGGGAATTATTTAACAAGATTCTGGCGCTCGTATTTATTATTTTGGCTCTAGTTGTAGCCATTGTTGTAGCTGTTAAAAATCCAAACGCCCTGTTACGCTTTGATATCAGGGCTACAGGAGAACAAATTCCTGGAGGCGAGGCAGGAGCAGAACTGTTTGGACCTTTGAGTTTAGACAGCAACAACATTTGTATCCATTACGAATTTAGAACACTAGGAATGGCTGACGCCACATCCATACACTTGAAAGGTCCTATTGTGGTGGGAACAAAAAATGGACCGATAGCAGCTGTGCTTTGTGGGAATCCGTCGCCTTTGCCGGCATGTGATACTACTATGCCGGGAGAAATACCGCTGATTACAATCAAGGAAGTATGGGACGGCATCAATCCCACTGCTCAGTCGATGGAAGTGCTTATCCGTACTGTTAGAAAGAACCCGCACTTGTATTATTTAGAGGCTCAAAACGCAAATGGTGGTGTCAGAGCGCCTCTGGGATCAATCTCGGGAATTCCCTGAAATAAGAATTTGTACTTATTGTAGTAAATAAATTATTATAATTAGTTTATATAAGCATTATGATGAAACCAAAAAAGAAAAACGATAAGCGTTTCCGCAAAAGGGAATTTGCTTTTGTAATACCTTGTTTGTTAGTAGTTTTTTTCATTGGGTTAGCAATTTGCTTGATGTTGCTTTTACCGCTTTCGTTTCCACCACCCACAAGATTGGAAACCATTACCACTACTACAGCTGCTGATACTACTACTACAGCTGCTACTACTACTACTACAGCTGCTGATACTACTACTACAGCTGCTACTACTACTACTACAGCTGCTGATACTACTACTACAGCTGCTACTACTACTACTACAAGCGCGCCGCCAATTACAACGCCACCTGCATTAATGTGCCCAATAACAGAGTTTATCCAAACACCCACAGTTACCGGACCTAATATGTGTATTGCTTTCAACTCTAATGATGGTGGTTTGTATTATTTCAACTTTGAGGATCAATTTAGACGGCTGGAAATTAATGATTACCCCAATACTATTACAGAAGGGCCTAATTTAGGCGGTCCTCTTCCATTCCGGGCTGCTTATCCACGAGGTTGTGTTTTTGATCCCGTTACTAATGAATTTTTTATTGCGGCTCAAGGCGGTGATGATTGGGGAAGAATTTCGACTTCAAACGTATATACAATTATTGGTGGTCAAGAAGGTGGTATTTTGGGACTAACACCCGATAACAGATTATTTGGACTAGTTGACGGAAATGAAAATAGAAGATTTGATTTACAAGAATACAACACAGTTACTGGAGCTAATATAGGTGCTACTATTCCTATTGAGTTGGATATAGCAGTACCACACGTAAAATATAATGGCGTGGGCATGTCATGGGATCCGATGACTAACGCAATGTATGTTGCGTTTAGAGCAGGAGCTGGGCCGGTAGAGAACAGTAACGCTGCTTATGTAGGGTCTTTTATTGCTCGTTTGGATGTAAATACCGGATTTGCTGAAGCTACATGTATTGATTCGTTACCAAGATCAGTGATTAGTATAGCTTTTGATAATAATGGTCGGCTTTGGGCTGCAACTGGTGTCGCTTTTACTGAATTTGACAAAAAAAGAGAAGAACCTGTTGTTGGATTGTCCATATATACATCAGATGGTGTTGGTCCTATGCCAGATGGAGTGTCTGTACCACTATGGGATGTAATTTGTGAAAATGTTACAACCGACACTGCTAATACTTTACCTTTACCTTTTGAAATTGGTTATGAAATTTCTGGCCTTGGCTGTAATTCTGATGTTGTTGAGCGAACTGTTTCTACCTATCTTCCCGGAAATCTTGGTGTTGACCCCTTTGAACTTTTTGAAGACCCAGGAGGTGGTGGCGGTGGCGGTGGCGGTGGCAAAGGAAAAAGGTTGACTGAACACGCATCACCAATTCATATGGATATTATGGATGGTGGGGATGCCGTTTTTGTTTTGCTGAACGTAACCGGAATTCCTATTCCTAAAAGTGTTATAGATGCTTTTTTTGCAGCCAATAATACTAACAGCAGTTTTTTTGAAACCAATAATACTAATAGCAAACGTGATATACCCAGTCATCCTTATTGGTACGCACAAAATGCTGTAACCCCAACACCACCACCATCTGTATTTGTGGGCACTAATCTTATGACCCAATATATGTCCAGTGTTGCATATGCCGACGATGCGGAAGGATTTGTGTATATGCATGAAGTTTTTGAAAACGGTATTCCTTTATTTCTAAGTCAAAGAGCAGGAGTAGCTGTTGAACTGGGGGCATCCCTATCATCAAATTGTTTAAATGTTTTGCAAGATATTCCAGTTGTTGTTAGGTTTGATGCAGAAGCCGATAGAATTGTAATTGCCCACATTGCAAACTCTGGACAATCTCTTTGTTTGACTGTATCTAATCCATTGCCAGATCTCATGTCTTGGAGTGGATTTGAATTCTCTCTTGGATCAGTTTCTGCTGAAGCATTTTCTTTTGGAGTATGGGACCAACAATATATTGCTTGTATGGATAATAGCACTGGTGTAGGTGTGGAACAAACCCATGGAATATGTTTTGCATTGGAACGTGATCGAATTATCAATGGCGGCGGCACACCTCGGCAAGTTTCTTTACCAAAACATAGTTTAATTTTTACCGAGGGTAAGGCAGCTACCGCGGTGGTTATGCACCAACCACACAATAATGGAGGTCCTGGGCCATATCAATCAGCATTTTCATTTGGAAGCATTGTTTACATGTCTCCTGGGAGTTTGGGACTTGTTTCTATATCAAATATCAATTACGACACCATGGAAGTTACCAGTATGGAATCAACCACAATCATTGACTCTTGGAATAACGGGAGCAATGGTACATGTGTCGGCCCTCGGTCGTGTATCCCCATCATTGGTGGTGGTGTAATGGATCCATTGCGCTGGGAACCGGGTGTAGGTTATAGATATTTTCCATCATTTTCTGAAGAGCGTTTAGCCGTGGGTATAACTATTGATGCTGACGGAACTTCTTTACCTCGTATTCTTTGGGGAGAGTTTTTTTTGAATGCAAATGGAACAACATCTCTAATCAAAGAAATGTATACTGTTAGCAACTCACCAACACAACCGACATTTGCTCCTTCCTTTGCGTATACCCCCGGTGGTATTTTATGTATTACTTATTATAGTAGCGCTTCTGCTGACGGATTATTGTATTCACTTACTTATAGATATTTGGGAAGTCCCTCTGGGGAATGGACTCGTAATTCATTGAACCCAGATAAAACACTTGGTGATATTATTGGAACTATAGTGGAATATACCCGATCATTGACACCAAGAACACACCCATTAACTTATCCAGATACAGCTACCGTATTTGGTGGTGGTGGTCCTATTCATGCAGGAATATCTCCAAATTACCGGGTATATTCTGCAAGCAGTGTATTTATTGCAACTGAAGAAGTGTTTGCTGAAAAAGTTTTTACCCGTGATGAATGCAATGTCACTTCAACGTGTATAAGTTTTATCACTATTGCACATCCTGAGATTCCACCACATGTCGATAGTGCAAAAAAAAGAAGATTGCTAAGAGGGGAAAAATAAAAAAGAGAAAGATTGCTTCCAACAAAAGAAGTGGATTTTTTAAAATGCCACCTTTTAATATTTATATTTTCGTTTTTTTCTTTAGTGGTTCTTCTTCTTCTTCAACTATTGCTGACCAAATGGGCCGAGTAATCATGGTACAGGCAGCTTTACAAATAGGACAGACTTTGGCCAGTGAAGAACGTGTCCATATTTCACGCACACAACCGTCACACATGACTTGATGTCCACATTCTACCAAGCAGATGGTAGCTTCGCTTTCCAAGCAAACCACACATCCTGGTCTTCCTCGCTTTTTGGGTTCACTTTTTTTTAATACATTTTCCCATCCAGTTTGTAATTTTTGTTTGGCATTTTCCAAGGCTTTGAGGCGTCTAGACTCTTCTTCTTCCGATTGGCGAATCGCCATGCGCAAAAAGCGGTCATTTTCTTCTTCTTCTGGATCTTCACGCATAAATATAAATTCCAGCTCGTCGTGGTTTTCTTCCTGCCTTATTTGGAGCGCTTGTCTAATAGCGTTTGTAATCATTTGTTGGCCAAAGGGTCTTATTTCTTCGTGGGATGAAATTATCCGCTGATGGTTTGCGCGTTGTTCGTCTGAAAGAATTATTCCACATACACGCTGCAAATCGTCGATAGAAGCGTTTAATTTAAATTTAGGACCCAGGGGAGCGATATTTGCTGGGATTAAATCATTTTTAAAGACAAAAATTGCTGGAAAGAGGTTGCGTATAAATTGTAAATAATCAACCCAATCTTCAATACTTGCCACACGTATCATGATGGCATAAAGAAATGTATTGGAAGCTGATACCCATTTTTGAACTTTGATCCTCCGATCACCTTCATCTAAGAAATGGGCCGGTTCGGAAACCTCTTCGTATCCAATATTTCTCATTGCGGCATCTCTGGTACTAAAAGATTCAAAACATAGGACCGGTTTATTGTAGGCCATTTTTGCAACCCTTTTAAGGATTTGTTGTTTTAAAGTTTATTGATTCTAAACATTTTCATTTACACTCTAGTATTCTTAAATTTTATAAAAAATGAATTGCGCAAAATGTCAAAAAAAATTGCATCCTGAAGAATCACTAACATGTGGTCATTGTTTGACGGATGTTTATTGTTCTCAAAAATGCAGAGCATTGGATTGGGAAGCTCATGATTGTGCCAATGTTTTACATGTAAACAATATTGCTTCCGCTTCTGTGTTTGTGCCCTATCATTTCGAAGACACTCTTTCTTTGGAAACACAAAATGAGCTCAATTTGAATGATCCTATCAGACAATCATATGCTATGCAAGAAGTGATGCTGGATATGAATATCCGCACTCGACAACAAGACGCTTTGATTGATACTATTGGAGAGACTATTGAAGCAGAATCGTTGAAGCGTGGAAATGCTTATATGGATGCTGGAAATTATAGTATCGCCATCAATTCCGAAAATGCTATTGGCGGAGCCATGCCCCGAGATATGGTTTTTGCCGATAACAAGCTTAACCCCAAAGCTCATGTTATGGGTGGAGGAAAAATTCAAGCAGAAACCAACCAGTGGATGCGCTCTGCTGTCCAAAGCAAGAATCAAACCTTTGCAGATACCCGAGATACCCTCATTTTTTGGCCTGGTGCTGACAGAGTATATGCGGAAAACATTAATCTCCCACTGGAAGGAAAACTTGATATTAAGCTTAATATGAACGAAGGTTCGGTGATTAAGCATATCAAGGGCCATTATGATTTTTTGCATGAAACCGCTACTCCTTCGGATATTGTGCAACGCAACATGATTTCTCAATTGGAGCCTCGTATTGCTGGTATTTTGGATAGCACCAAAGAGCTGCGAACCATTCAGCATACCGACCAGCAAGGAAATCGTGCGGTTATTACTGCTTTGATTGAAGACGATTCTGCCCGTTTGATTGATGTAGAGTTTTTGGCGCCCGCCGCTACGCTCAAAATTGAACAAGAGCAAGAATATCAATACGCAGAAAAGCGCATTGAGTGCGATCCCGAAAATGTCAGCCAGTTGGTTGGCTTGGCCATGGGATTGGAGCTTCGTACCAAATCTGGAAAGGCAACGAATGAGCGTCTACAAGAGCTATCTACTGTCATTTCCCAATATACCCAACAAAAATTGGCTGACCCTGAGAATACCAATCTCACCGCGCATATGGCTGGATCTGTCAATGAAGCGGTAGAGCTGATGCATGATGAGCTTATCGGAGCCAGAAAGCGTTTTGGAACCAATCCATTCAAAAGCGCCTCCAAGTATTGGCGTCGTTTAGGGTCTTCTAAACAGGTTGTTCGTCGTGCCAAACGAGTAAAGAATGATATTAAGTTATCTTATACTGAAAAGGAAAAGCAATTACAATTTATGTATGATGACCGCTTGGCGTTGGCTGGAAAGCAACAAGAAAATAACAAGATTGCTCAAGATTTTTTGGATCAGGCTGATCAAATTTATTCCATTGCTGGACAGGATACACCCGAACGTCGTCGTTTCCGAAAAAAGATTCCGGCTTCTCCTGCCATCATTCTCAACAGAAGAACAGATCTATTAAAAACACTACTCGAGAGAGATGCGGTGCTTCAAGACACCCGTATGCGAGACAAGGATGCAGAAGCCGAAAGAAAAAAATCTGAAGCAACTCAACGCAAGGAAGAAAGAAAAGTGTATAGAGGCGCTTTGAAAGAACAAAGAGAATCCGATCTAGAAGCTTACAAACAATCTGTAGCTGCAGGCAGAGTAGAATATTTTGCTGCTAGTGATTACATGTCTGACTCGGAATAAACAACACAAAATATAAATCAATATTGAATAAAAAAAGAGTTTAAAATTAATATTATTATGGAAGAACAGATTTGTAGTTATTGTGCAAAAGAGTTGGGCAACAAATTCCTTGAATGTGGGCGTTGCCAAAGTTTTCGATTTTGTAATAATGAATGTTCTGATGCAATTGCTCAAGAACATAAAAATGCATGTTTTAATTTTATTGAAATGAAACGGGGGCGTACAGTGAGAGATTTGGACGAACTGTATATTCAATTAGAAGCCAAACTTGCTGCTTCTAAAGAAGATATTAGATTCTTGGAAGCATCTCATCCGCGCATATCAGAGCGTATCCGAGATAGTTTATTAAAGCACGGCGTTGCGCTTTTAAGTGTTGATCCGTCAGTAAACAACATCATTGCACGCAATACAGGCAAGAATATGGCAACAGCATTTGATAAATTACCAAATAAGGTCAAAAATGATTTAAGAGCTGGAACTTTTGAATCATTTAGCAAGGATTGGCAAAAAGAAAAGGTTGTGGATCGATTAATTGCTGCAAAAAGTAGTGGTATGGCCAACAAAATGTTTTTAAATGTTGATGCGCGAGAAAAGTATACCCATCCCATTACCAAAACAATTCATCGACCAAGTGCAATACCCGCTTTCAATAATATTGAAATGTGGGAAATATTGAGTAGATATAATCCAGGATTGCATCCATCTCAATGGTTTAGACAGCCATTGAAAGAGGCCGAAGAAAATAGACTTAATGTATCAGAGGATGGTTTGAAAATTCTAGAAAAAAAAACATATACACCAACGGGAATTCATTATGACGGCCAATTGAGTACAAACGGCGCTAGACAGGCGCGGAGAGTACAAATTATTTACGCAAACGACAAAGGACCAGTACGTTTATTCGTTGTTCCCGGTTCACACAGACCAGATGTGCAGAGGTTGATTACTGATATAACTAGAGTATCCAAAATGGGTAAAGCAAAAGGATTCGAACCTCACGGAAAAGTAATGAAAAAAAATCCACGCTTAAACGAAATGCTTTATAAATATGGCGTTTCCATTCCAGCGACGGGGTTAATCATGTTTGTTGCAAATATTTGGCATTTTGAAGCCAAAGAAAAAGAACGGAAAATTACCTCTTTTGAGGACACTGGATTAGTTTTTGTTGATACAGACCACATTACCGATATTAAGAGTTATACAAAAAAGAGTTCTGTGTTTAGAATTTACTGTGGTGTGGTAACTGTTAAACCAGGACCGTTAATCAAAGATTTGGTTATATTTGCGTATTTGAGAGAACACACGTGGGCTATGGACCCATTTTCAACACCAAACAACAAGCATCCTTTATTTGTTAATTCAAAAAGTACACAATCATGGATTGGTGCTGCTGTAGATGTAGGTGAATGGGCAAATTTAAAAAATGCAACTATGGATCAAATGAAAGTTTATTTAAAACATAACGTCTCACAAGAACGACTGCAGTTGTATGGATTAATAGACGATGATTTAGTATTGGAAATTCCACAAAGCATCAACATAAATGATGAATAAAAAAACAAAGTTATTATTATTTGAACTCTTATTTTTAAAAATCAAAACAATTATTATGGAAGACGATTCTTCTTCTTGGGAATCTTTTTCAGATTCAGAATCTGAAAATTTAATTTGCACACATTGTGGCAAAGAACTTGGCGATGAATTTCTAGAGTGTGGAAAATGTCAATCTTTTAGATTTTGCGACCAACAATGCTCTGATGCTATTGCAGAAGACCACAAGCGTGTATGCTATAACGTGCACAGTACGGACCCACATTACCTCAACAGACAACTAGACGCCATTAGTATAGACGAAGAATATTCTGAATTGGACGAACTTCAAGACATTTTGGAAGATGAAGTACATGATTCCATTGATTTGGAAATTGCTCAGCAGCTCATTGAAGAACATTTATTTCTTCCCATTGCCAAAAGACCTAGACGCAAGAGACGTTCCAACTCGGGCAGAAAACAAAGAGCCCGGGCTAGACGTACGCGCAAAAAGCGGGACCGACAAAAGCGCAAAGCTATGCGAAAGTCTAGATCGCGAAGCAAATCAAAGCAGCGAAAAGCTAGAAGAGCAAGAAGCCGAGCCGCTTCTAAAAAGAAGAGAGCTGGCAGAAAAGCTAGATCGCGAACCAAATCAAGAGAACGAAAAGCTAGAAGATCTAAAAGCCGAGCCGCTTCTAAAAAGAAGAGAGCTGGCAGAAAAGCTAGATCGCGAACCAAATCAAGAGAACGAAAAGCTAGAAGATCTAAAAGCCGAGACGCTTCTAAAAAGAAGAGAGCTAATAAGAAAGCTGACAGAAAGTCCAAAAGCAGAGAGCGCAGTTTAAATAGAAAAAAAAAGCAGGATTTGTCTAAACGCAAAAAACGTGACAAACGCTATCGCAGAAAAAGAAACAAAAAGTATCAAAAGGAAAAAAGTGGTTCCAAAAAAACAACTTCTGGCAGAAGAAGTAGAAGCAGATCCAGATCCAACTCTAGAGAGAAAGGAAGAGGTAGAAGCAGATCCCGATCCAATTCTAGAGAGAAAGGAAGAGGTAGAAGCAGATCCAGATCCAATTCTAGAGAGAAAGGAAGAGGTAGAAGCAGATCCAGATCCAACTCTAGAGAGAAAGGAAGAGGTAGAAGCAGATCCAGATCCAACTCTAGAGAGAAAGGAAGAGGTAGAAGCAGTAGTCCGCGAGAAGGAGGAGGAGTATCTAGATTTAGACGCGGAAGCCCACTAGTAGATAGACGAAGAAGTGTAGTCGTCAATACTGGTGGTGGTGGATTTAGAGGCGGTGGTGCTGGTTATGGTGGTGGTGGAGGCGCTGGTGCTGTTCCTGCAACGCCAACTCCTGTTCCTCAAGCTGAACCAGTTCCTGCCTCACCGCGCTCCGATTTATCTCAGCGTGAAGATGATTTACGTCGCAGAGAAAATGCGTTTAAAGAACAAGAGTATTCTAAACGCGAAGATGATTTGCGTCGTAGAGAGGACGCGTTTAAAGAAGAAGAATATTCTAAACGCGAAAATGATTTGCGTTCGTATCGCAATTTCGAAGCAATTCCGTCCGACGATGGTAAAGTTGTAATTGCTCCTGCAGCAAATCAAGTTTGGTGGTAAATAAGAAAATAAAACTAAAATAATATCTTACCCAAACTCTAATTTCTTAAAAAGAGAAAAAACAATGCTATGATATTTTGGGTTATATTAAGTGTAGCCTGGGCAGCAATGCCTACACATAGAATTGTTAAAACATATACTGGTATACATAATGGGTGGATTACTCTCAATTTAGATAGACATACCATCGGCACGGCATCTGCAACTGTAAAGAGTGTAGATTGGTGTGGTTCCATGTATTCAAATCCACCTCCTGGTAGTAAAGCTGTTATCAGAGAATTGGTAGCTTGTGCTGATCCAGGATTGAGGCATGTAAAATTGTATCAAGGACCAGACCATGAATCTTTAATTATGAACGAACACAGCGATCCTAATGTGATTTATATCAATCCCAAAAATGTGGGTGGGTGGGATGCGGAACATCAAGCACAAATTGTTGTTCATGCCGAATTTAACGGAAAAGATGGAAAAAAACACAACCTTGTTGAAGTGTACCGATTCAATACGCTTTATAACAAGCCTATACTAATTGAAAATCCTGTAGTGGTAGAAACTCAAAGCCCTACAGAAGCGTCACAACATGTAAACGCTCCTACTCCTACAGAAGCGTCACAGCATGTAAACGCTCCTACTCCTACAGAAGCGTCACAGCATGTAAACGCTCCTCCTACTCCTACAGAAGCGTCACAGCATGTAAACGCTCCTCCTACTCCTACAGAAGTGTCACAACATGTAAGCGATCCTCCTCCTCCTTCTACAGATGAATTAACTGCCTGGAGTGGTATGGGCTCATTGCTTGGTATTGGTGTTATAATGCTTGCTTTTACGGCTTTTTTAACTTACAAAAAACGTGATGTTATTTCGCTTCCTCGCTGGGGGAAAGCAGAAGAAGAAGGAGATCAACCAAGACTCACCTTGCGTCCTCCTTCTGGTGAAGAGGATATTGAAAATTTCTTCATGGTCCCCTCTATGAAACAAGAAGAAGATGTAAATTTTCAATTTTTAATGGATTTGGGAGCCAATGATGTTTATATGCAAAATTATTAAAATAAAATGTGGTGCAGTTGTAGAAAATTAAACTTGTTATTGTTTAGTTTTTTTATTACCTTCATTTTGCTTGCAGCTTTTGTAGACATTTATCAAAGATTAATGTATAGTTGTCAGGATATTTCTTATGAAGGTTATTCAAAATCAAGTAACTGGGAAGCGTTTTCTGTGTATGCTGGTGTAGGTTCATTGTTTTATCTTCGACAATACAGTTTTCATTGGTCAGTGTCTTATTTGTGGACAATTTTTTCAGCAGTAGAGGGGTTTCGTATTTTAACAAAATTAATTTGTATTGCGGATTAGAGCAATGAATTGTTTACTTTAGAAAAGCCCCCTACTAAATATAAATGAGGGACAAAAATAAAAAGTAACAAGAATTATTAAATGATATGAGGAACCGTAATGGGCCTGTAGCAAGAAGAAGACAAAGATCATGGGACAGTATTCATATTGGAATGGCTTTTTTATTTGTAGTATTTGTTGTCGGTTTGTTAGCGTCTGTAGGCGTTGCGTTAACCGTACAATCGCCTGAAGCGAGATTTGATTTAATTACCATTCCCACCGATGTAACATTACCACCGACTACCACTTCTAGTAGTACAACAGGAATTGTTACCAGCACTACAGTTCCTATAACTACCGGAATATCCACTACTAGCGGAGTTACCACCACTCCTACAATTCCCATTAACATTACTTGTCCACCACCAACAACTGTTACTTTGGGTTTTAATTTTGAGCCAGCTTTTACTGGTGGATTTGCTTTGGCTGGTGGCGGTTGCACAGTGCCTGCAGTTTCTTGGACTGATACCACGCTGGGATTTATTAGCAAAAGAAATATTCCCGTACCTGAAAGCGACCATATTCCAAAATGGAGTAATAATCCGGATATTGCTCGCCTTATTGAAGGCCAAGTAGGATCTGTAGGTGTTTTACCGCAAATAATTTCGGATATGGAACCTGACTCTTACGGTATGTTGGACGCACATGGGGGCGAAGAAAGCGTCGAACTTGTATCTAGAGGAAATTTTAAGCTACAAAACCCACAGAAAAGAGAATTACCCCCAAAGAAAGCCAAACTAAGATCAGCTTCGTTCAATTCCACCAACATCCTAGTATTAGGCACGCCATTGCAAGTCAGCAATACCGGGGCAGTACCACCCGATAGTACCGCTGCTGTTAGCTCTACTCATATTGTTATGGGAGTTAACTCGGCTAGTGGTAGTTTGATTACTGTTAGCGACAAAAGCACCACTTTTATATCTTCTTTTACCTTGAGTTCTTTGGGTATGGGAAATTGTAGCGGAGCTACTCGTGGTGATCCCCAAATTATGTTTGATCACGAAGCGCAACGTTGGGTGTTTTTAGAGCTGGGAGTTGCCGGAACAAATGCTTTATGCGTTTATTTGAGCGACACTGCCGATCCGCTTGGTGCTTATACGTCATTTCAATATGATTTTGATCCCTACTTTCCAGATTTTCCCAAGATTGGATTGTGGCGACGCGCTTATTTGTTAACATTTAATATGGACCCTTTAGGACCCAGCGATACGCCAGAAAATCTCTGTGTCATTGATCGTGAGGATATGCTCAATTTCATACCCGACGTAAATAAGACGGCTCCTAATTTGCTTTGTGCCGCTTCTTTACTGGGAAGGCTCAGTGGGTTTCCTGGATTCCAGGCTTGGACGCCAGTAAGTGCCGAAGGCGGGCCCATGCCACCACAAGCAACTGAAGCGGCAAACGCTCCGGGTGTTGGAGCCGTGTTTATGCGACATGTGGATGACGAGTTGCATGAAACTGGTGGAACGCCTCTAGTAGATTTTATTGAAATTGAGCACTGGAGTAATATTAATTGGACGTTGGGAACGTTTTCAGCCCAACGCTATCGGGTCAATGTTGCTGATTTTGATTCTTCATTTAGTGGCTGTATAGCTTCTAATATCTGCATTCCCACACCAACAGCGCAAGAACTTGATCCAGTTAGAGAAGTAATCAACCAAAGACTTTCCTATCGTTTTATTCCTGAAACGGGCCAAGAGAGTTTGGTAGGAACGTTTACGTCACACGCAAATGGAACAGCAGTGGCCCAAGTAAGATGGTTTGAATTAAGATGGAGTACCCCAAATGTAGCCATACCAAAATCTTGGAGACTTTTTCAAGAAGGGGTTGTACCTTTTAATGACGGCATTCACCGCTGGATGAGTTCAATCAACATGGATGGAAACGGGACCATCGCACTCTCTTACTCTGAAAGTAATGCCTTAGTTTATCCATCTTTAATGGTCACCACTCGCTTGGGAAATGACCCGTTAGGAGAAGTCAGAACCCCCTTTACGCTTGCTGCTGGTGATGTGGGTAGTGTTATTACCAGTAACAGATGGGGTGATTACGCTAGTGTTTCTATTGATCCAGATTCTAGCAGATTTTTTTATGTTACCGGGCAGAAATCCAGCAACACCTTTCCTTGGGTGGTAAGTTTAACACATTTAAGAGTGCTTGGCGAAACCGTACAGCGCTTTTGGAGAGCAGAAGATGAATGTGGAACAGTCAGCACTTGCACACAAATTATTACCGCAGTTTAAATAAATTATTAAATTATGGAAAAAGGGGGAGTGGAATTAATTTTATGTTCTTGGACACTATCCAAACTTGCAGAAGTTTATGGAGCTGATGCACCAGCAACCATTGCAGACATTATCAAATCAAAACCCACCATATCTATTTTACCCACCAATATTATTGCCAGCATCTTAAACTATACCGATTTAAAAGATACACTTAATGTGATTATGGTTTGCCAAAAATGGCATCAAGCCTCGCGTTTAAAACACTTTTGGCGTGAGCGTATTTTAGAAGGTTTTGGAGAATATGCAACAACTGATCAAGAATATGAATTGTTGAAAACACACTTTGATGTATTTTTAGTCAAAGAACAACCGTTTAGAGAGAAGTTGGAATGGTTGTTCATGAAAGATCCAGTGGATATTTATCGAGGTGATGCTGTTAAAAGTGATTATGATTTTCTTTTCCATGTAACTCCCAGAAGCGAACCATATGTATTGTCTATATCTATTAATACTATGACAAAAAGTTATGTACACAGATATTTTCTTTCAACTCGCGACAGCAGTGGAAAATGGGTGGCTGCTGGATTAGATGTTAATTATTATAACAATGATACAAAAGAATTGAAATTGTCGAAAAAGATTCAGCCAGGTGGAGAATACTATATTGAGTGGGTTTCAAAACAAGGTCATTTATTTAAAGGCAGTGCAATGATTTTTAACAAACATATCATACCACATGGTGCGGGAAAATGGACCTTTTTAGACGGTACTACCTTAACCGGTAATAATGTAGCTTTTGACGGAATCCCTCACGGCGTTGGCGCTGCTGATGAAGATGAATATTTTGCCGGCGAAAAAGTAAATAGAAATAAAAAACAAAAAATATGAAAAAGGGGGACAATGATAATCTGCTTGATATTTTCAAGTTGCCAACAAACACTAAAAGCGCTGTAAAGTATACGCTTTACAATGGAAAAAAGCTAGATAGAAGTACTTTATATGAGAGAGTAGGAACTTCTATTGGTTACTACAAGTTGGGTGTAACGATTGAAACCCTAGGAGCCAATTACTTTCATTTGGACACCTATACGGTAGAAGATGGCGTGCATCAGCTTAATTCGAGCTGTTATGTGACTGCAAGTGGAAAATTACTCGAAGGTACTGTTAATGTTTTTGCGCTTGGATATATAGATATGGACCAAGGATATGTGGATGAATTATTAAAGGAGTACAAAGAGCTAGAACGCATTGAATGGGATGAAATAAAAACTTAGCAATATTTTATTAACCTACAAACACCTAAAATTCTACCAGTACTAGAGTCACGAACAACTCCATCTGGTCCGGTATCAGGTGCAAAGACGCCTTTAAAGCAGGTAGGCATATTATCTTTTAAATACTGCCCGACAAGAGCGCTGACAATAATATTACAATCACGATCGTCTGGGAGATTTACCAGACTCACATATTTGGCTGGAAAAACCCAAGGAATATTTAAAAACGTTCCCGTTCCGGATTTTCTGCTTTCTACTAAACGAATTGAATTCTCTTCAGGTGCAATCGTTTCTACCAGCAAATAATCTGAAAAGATGTTAATTTCATGCGGAGTATAATTTTTCAAAATAACGCCCTCCATTTTTTTATATAAAAATAGATTTTTTGATAAATAAATTAAACAAATTACAATATATTAAAGATGATGATAATTAGAAAAACAAAGATGGAATATACTTGGGGCATTAAATGCACTACTTATAATTGTGACTACAAATGTCCACACGCCTTTCAATTTGGTGGAAAATGCGATACTTGCAACACGCTTTACTGTACAAACATATGCCAAGAAAACGACGCGGCAACGCACTTAAAGTTTTGTGCGTCAATGCTGGAAGAGCGTATACAGCTTTGGTTGAAAGAATTTCACATGTCTAGTAATATAATTAATATAGCTATATATCATTATTCCCCGTTTAAACGATATACAGCAAAAGAAAAAAAATATATGCACCTTTGTGGATTTTGTGGAAATAATCAAGTTGGTGCAAATTATTTTACATTTCAAAAACCTTGCAAGCGCTGTCAAGGCTCTTATAGATGCAAAAAAACACATTTAAAAGTTACCCCAAGTGTTGATTATTGTAATTTACGAAACGAAACAAACTTGAAAATGGTTTTGCAGCATTTTAACATTGCTTCTAAAGATGTATTCTCATATTTGTTTACACAATTTATTTGGTGCGATCATGATCTTTAAACTCTAAATTGTTGAGGATTTGTGTCAGTATAATTTTGACCGGTTCTTCCTTTCGCAGCTCTTTAAATACATTAGAATAAATTCCTATCTTCTGCTCCATTTGCTGTGCTGCTTGTTTAATAGACATACGCAGCATATGTTCGTGATGTAATATGTATTCTTTTTCTTCCAACTCTTTGTTGGTGTTTTTTTGCTTTAAAAGCAATCCGTTATTAAGCGCTTTTAACTTGGCAATATTTGCTTGCAAAGTTCGATTTTCTTCAACAAGTTTAGCATTTGTAGCTTCTTGATTTGCCAACTCTTTGCGCTGATCGCTAATCTTTTTTTCTTGTGCATTTGATTTCACTCTATAGTGTTCACAGCGCTTCTTAATGAGATAATTTTCAGTTTCATACGACTGAATATAATCACTTAGATAATCTCTATTACAACCCTCAACGCTCATTTTTTTAAACAAAATCAATATTAACAATAACAAATTATAAATAATTGCAATGGCATTGTAGTATTTTATGTAGTTTTTTTTTTGAGACAACCATGGAAGACAATACTTTTCAGCGATTAGCAAAAAATGATCCAACGTTGACTAAATTGGACTGGTCACATTTAGAAAACAGTGACATAAAATTACTGATGAAATCGCTTTCTTGGGGAAATTCATCATTGGTGCATTTAGAATTACGCGCTTGTGATTTCGAAATTGAAGACGCAGAAGCACTGGCAAATATTTTGTCATCTGGAAATTCAGCTTTGAACCATCTAGAAATAATGGGAGGTGATAATGAAGAATATTTTGATAACGAATTGGTTGAAGCATTATCAAATGGTCTGCTTGTTGGTAAATCCGTATTGAAAGTATTACACTTGCGTTATTGTAATATTGGTAATAACGGGGCAAAAGCTTTAGCAACTGTGCTTTCATCTGGAAAATCTTTACTGACAACACTGGTGCTAGCAACCAATTATATTGAATATGAGGGAGTATTTGCGTTAGCGACTGCAATTTCTTCGGGAAATTCACAGTTAACTCATTTAGACATCTCATACAACACAACAACACCCGGCGACATGCTGCCAATGACAGAGATATTTTCATCCGAAAATTCGACATTAATTGAACTGGACATAGGCGGTAACCACATTGGAGACGATGAAGTAAAAGCATTTGCAGAGGCTTTTTCGCCAAAAAACACCGCTCTTACCACTTTAAGAATGGGAGAAAACAGAATTAAACAGGAAGGAGCAATAGCATTGGCAAGGGCGGTATTGTTTAAATGGCCGCATTTAATTTGTTTGGATCTATGGGGTGACCGTAATCAAATTGGAGAATTTGGAGCATGGGCATTTGCAGATGTTATTTCTTCCGACAATTCGTCTTTGACGGAGTTGTGGGTCGAAGACGATGTAATAGGTGACTCCGGAGCACAAATATTGGAGGACGCATTATCGCAGAATGGAAAAATTGTTGAACTTCCTGGTCGGAGTGATAATATCAAGAAATACCTTGAGCGAAATAAGCTTGCACAAAAAAAAGCAGAAAATGCGGTAATTGCGGTATTGATACTTTCCAAAAGAAAGTTTGAAAAAGAAAAAAGAAAAGAAGAAAAAAAAGAAGACTTATTGGAACCGTTGGAACCAAAAAAAAATTATGATACTGTTTTTGAAAAACTGTTACGAGAAACCGGTAGCCAACAAGGAGAATCATATTTAATTGATATGGCAAAAGAATTGTGGACGACACGATACGATCCCGCTTGGTGGACTGTTGAGGAACGCATAGAAGCTGGATTAGAGCAACGGAGCAGTAAGAAACCAAAAACGGGACAACGGTGTATTGCTGGCCAAATCTGCGACAACAAGGCTATATTGATGGAAGCTTCTAATCCGACACAAGTCTTTTGCTCTAGTTATTGTCAGTTTATGCATTATACGGGTGCGCCGGATTTGCGGGGGATGAATGTAAAACAAATAAAACAAATTTTAAGTTCTTAATTTAATCAAAAAAATTAAATATTTCTTCTCCTTCTTCTTCTTCCTCTTCTTCAAAAGAAAAGAGTCCATTTGATTCTACTGGCAACGCATTCGTATCGTGTGCAATTTGTTTCCATTCATCTATATTATCTCTTCCAAATAATGTTTGCATATGCTGTTCATCTCCTTCTTTGATGATTCGAACTTCAATCCCATTTTGTGATTCGCACGCTACTTGAGGATTAAATGCCCAAATGGTTGGAAAAACCCTGGATTGCTTAAAATGATTCATTAATCTTGTAAACACATTTGTGCTTGGCATGATGCTGGAAAGTACATTATAACATAGTACTGGAGTGCCACCGTACGCTAATAAATCGTATTTATCGCCATCAATTTTTGTAAACACCAAAATTTCAAATTCACCAGAAACACTGGGCCTATTATTTGCAATAGCTCCTGGCAAAAGCTTCTGTGCAGACTTTCTCAACGCGTTTAAAGCATATACTCCCCATACAATTACCAATTTATGTCCGTTCCACGCCCATACCGCCAAAGGAATGTCACCCTGTTCTTCCATTAAAAAAAAATAATAAATTTTTGTTGACGTATATTAAATTTATAACCACAAAAAAATAAATTATTATTTTTTTTTTTGAACACCCAACTAGTATCCATCAACTAGTATTGGCATGAAATTTTCCGCGGGTAGAAATTTTTGGAAAATTGAAAGTTGATCTATGCTAAACCTCCTTTTTTCGACACATTTTTTGACGCAAAACCGGAGGTCACTGTCAAAATGTGTTGGCATGTTTTTTCAATTTGTCATCCACCTCGGAAAAAAATATTTTTGTTGAAAATTAATTCATGGTGACAAATTGAAAAAACATGACATGATAATTTGACAATGACCTCCGGTTTTGCGTCAAAAAATGTGTCGAAAAAAGGAGGTTTAGCATAGATCAACTTTCAATT
>Ga0102815_10000204_pt1 | contig 42631 bp, 54 predicted proteins | sample ColrivemetaGS759_FD_79113 | JGI IMG/M metagenome (GOLD analysis project Ga0102815, IMG submission 79113) | Estuarine microbial communities from the Columbia River estuary - Ebb tide ETM metaG S.759 | ecosystem: Environmental > Aquatic > Marine > Intertidal zone > Estuary | place: USA: Columbia... | reverse complement strand
ATTAATATAGTAATGAGGGAGGGGGGATTATTCTTATTTATTATGTTATAGTTAGAATGATTTTTAATGTTAATATTTATTATGTTATAGTTAGAATGATTTTTCTTACAAATTAGTTTCTCTTTAAAAATAAAATAGTAGAATTGAATCTTTAGTTAGGTAATAAAAAATTTAATTTGGTTTGAGAAAACTTTATTTTATTATTTTCAATGATCTTGAAAAAAACATAGTTGACGTTTTAGTTTAACACAAGTCTGTGATTACAAAGTTCTGCATTGCCTCTTTTTAGTAGAATTTAGTACAGTTTTGTTTACTATGATAAAAATTCTATTTCGTACCTCTTTATTTTTGTTTGCTGCATAAAGTTATTTTTTCATTAACGTGCACTATTGGTCAGTTAGGGGGAACTTTTGAGAGCGTTGCAAGTAGAGTCAGTTTTAACTAAAATTGTAATAAAATGGATAAAAAAAGCCTTAACTATTTTGTTAGACATGATATTATAGCTAATAATTTTGACTTTCATTTCGGTTCCCCCCTACTAAATGCCAATTTTTTATATATTTATTAGTATTTACTGTGTGTAGTGAATTATGCGCTGAGAGAGCCTATACCTATAGGGGCAAAAGTTACAAATATATTAGTGTTTTTGGGGTAGTTGTTGGGAATTAAAAAAAATAAATAATGTTATCCAATTTTTTTTAAGTGTGTAAAATTACTGACACCTCGTTACGCATGTTAAGTGAAGGGGTTTAAATCCCGGTTCGAAAAAATTCTTCTCTCCAGATCGGTTAGCTAAATATATCTTTGAGTGACGGCATTAGATAAATTTACCAATTTGTAGCATTAACTGTTAATTTTTTATGCTCGCAATTTTTAAGTTAATTACTTAAAAATTTTTTATGTATTTATTATTAATTTTTTTACCTTTAATTGGTTCTTTTTGTGCTGGGTTATTCGGCAAAAAGCTTGGACCTTTTGGCGCGTCTTGTGTTACTGTAAGTTGTTTATGGTTTACTTTTTTTGTATCTCTTTTTGTTTTTTACGAAGTATCATTATTAAATTGTTGTGTATATATAAAACTTACACCTTGAATAAATTCTGAAATGCTAAATGTAGATTGGGGGTTTTTATTTGATTCTTTAACAGTTGTAATGTGTTGCGTAGTTACGTTTGTTTCTTCAATAGTACATTTATATTCTACAGAATATATGGCCTATGATCCCCATCTTCCTAGGTTTATGTCTTATTTATCACTTTTTACATTTTTTATGCTTATCTTAGTTACGGCTGATAATTTTATACAAATGTTTGTTGGTTGGGAGGGTGTAGGTCTTTGTTCTTACTTACTTATTAATTTTTGGTTTACTAGGATACAAGCGAATAAAGCGGCAATAAAGGCGATGATTTTAAATCGAATTGGAGACTTTGGGCTTGTCCTTGGGATTTTAATTGTTTTTGTTGAATACAAAGCTGTAGATTATGCTACAGTTTTTGCTATAACTCCAATTTTTATAGATAAGTTTTTCAATTTTTTAAGTTTTGATTTTGATTTAATTTCTATTATATGTTTTTTTTTATTTATAGGTGCTGTAGGAAAATCAGCGCAACTAGGGTTGCACACTTGGTTGCCTGATGCTATGGAGGGTCCTACACCAGTTTCTGCTTTGATTCATGCAGCAACTATGGTAACTGCTGGTGTATTTTTAATCGCACGCACATCTCCTTTGTTTGAATATACGCCCAATATGCTTTGGTTGGTTACTATTGTAGGTGCTTGCACCGCTTTTTTTGCTGCTACTGTAGGATTGTTGCAAAATGACTTAAAACGTGTAATTGCTTACTCGACATGCAGTCAACTGGGTTACATGGTTTTTGCTTGCGGATTATCCAATTATTCAGTCGGAGTTTTTCATTTAGTTAACCATGCTTTTTTCAAAGCGTTACTTTTTTTAGGTGCAGGTTCTATTATTCATGCTGTTGCAGATGAACAAGATATGCGAAAAATGGGGGGTCTGAAAAAATTAGTACCTTTTACTTATTCTATGATGGTTATTGGTTCACTTGCTCTTATTGGGTTTCCCTTTTTAGCGGGATTTTATTCAAAAGATATTATTCTTGAAGTTGCTTATGGCAAATATACATCAGAAGGTCATTTCAGCTATTTATTAGGTAGTTTAGGGGCTTTTTTAACAGCTTTTTACTCTACTAGATTAGTTTATTTAACTTTTTTATCTCCTCCAAACGGTTATAGATCGATAATTTGCGCTGCTTATGATTCTTCATATCAAATATCTATTTCTTTACTTCTTTTAGCTATTCCTAGTGTGTTGATCGGTTTTTATGCTAAAGATATGGTTATTGGTTTTGGGAGTGACTTTTGGGGAAATGCTATATTTACTAGCACTAAAAATATGAATCGAATAGATTCAGAATTTATTATTCACATTTATAAAATATTGCCTGTCTTTTTAAGCTTGTTGGGAGCTAGTACATCATTTTTACTTTATTTATTGGGTAGTAAATTGTTAACTCAATTAAAAATGTCTATCTATGGTAAAAAAATTTATAACTTTTTTAACAAAAAATGGTTTTTTGATAAAGTATATAATGAATATATAAGTCAATTATTTTTCACCAGTAGTTATACTATTACTTATAAAATAGTTGATAGGGGAATTATTGAAGTTCTTGGGCCAATGGGTTTGTCTTCTCTTATAACAAAAAAAGCTTCATACATCTCTAAGTTACAAACAGGATATTTATATCATTATACTTTTTTGATGCTTGTAGGTCTTACTTGATTTTTAGGAACACGTCAATTTTGAGTAATATGTGGTGGCTTTATTGATCCGAGAATTTTTCTTCTATTTTTTATATCGAGTTTTTTTCTTTTGAAAAAATTTAGAATATAAAAATGGTTACCCACAAAGCACAATTAAATCCTATTTATCAATTTGTAACTCGCTGGTTCTTTTCAACAAATCACAAAGATATTGGAACTTTATATTTAATATTTGGAGCAATCTCAGGGGTTGCTGGGACTGCTTTATCTTTGTATATTCGAATAACGTTAGCCCAGCCTAACAGTAGTTTTTTAGAATACAACCATCACTTATACAATGGTGCGCCGTTTAATGCTGTTCATGTTTGCTGGAGAACGCACCAGCTGACACTTTCGCTTTCATATGATAATTTTAAAATGCATATGTGTCACAAATTATTGTATTTATCTGATAAGAAGTGAAACTAATTTAGAAAAACACAGCACGTACAAAAAGGCTTAGTGAAAAAATGTTTGCCAAAATATAGCTTATTACAGTTAGGTTAACGAATCTTACTTTTTTTTAGATTAAAAAGAAAAGTTTTTTATATAGTGTTAATTGATTTTAATTACATTGTTTTAGAATCACTAAAGTGATTACAATAGACATTTACTTGACACGAGTTTAAAATAAAGAAATTTAACGTAAGCAATTGACATGAGCTTGATTGAATTCGGGATTTCCCAATATTTGAAAAAATATGGGGAGACGGAAAGGTTATAATACTATATTAAGTTGTAGGAAGAGTTTTAATCTTGCTTAGTTGATCGCATTAACCTTTTGTTCATTATTAAACTTAAAGAACAAGTCATTTGCAAGTTTTTGTATCAGTATTAAACTAATTAAATATTATAAATTTGTGATAAAAAGTAAGAGTGAGAGCTGCATGCAGTAAAAGTTGCACGTGTAGTTTAAGGTCGACTATTACATATGTGTCTTTTGATAAAAAGTTGTATAGTTAGGCTACTTATTGTTACTGGTCATGCTATATTAATGATTTTTTTCATGGTAATGCCGACATTAATTGGAGGTTTTGGCAACTGGTTTGTTCCTTTAATGATTGGTGCGCCAGACATGGCGTTCCCAAGAATGAACAATATTAGTTTTTGACTATTACCACCGTCGTTATTATTGTTATTTGCATCTATGTTAACTGAAGCTGGGGTAGGTACGGGATGAACAGTGTACCCACCGTTATCAAGTGCAACAGCTCATTCTGGGGGTTCTGTAGATTTGGCAATATTTAGTTTGCATTTATCTGGAGCATCCTCGATTTTAGGAGCAATCAATTTCATTTGTACAATATTTAATATGCGAGTAAAAAGTTTGTCATTCCATAATCTTCCTTTATTTGTATGGTCTGTTTTAATTACAGCATTTTTATTACTATTGTCTTTGCCCGTATTAGCAGGAGCAATCACGATGTTGTTAACAGATAGAAACTTTAATACAACTTTTTTCGATCCCGCAGGCGGAGGCGACCCTGTATTATTTCAACATCTTTTTTGATTTTTTGGACATCCAGAGGTTTATATTTTAATTCTACCTGGTTTTGGTATTGTTAGCCATATTGTGGTTAGTGCAGCAAAAAAACCCATATTCGGTTATCTTGGTATGGTATACGCTATGTTTTCTATAGGTGTTTTAGGATTTATTGTGTGAGCTCATCACATGGCGCGCGTATATATGGCGCGTGGGGAGGTTGTTTGTTCAGATTATAACGCCTGAGAGGGACTAGCTGCGACCGGGGTTAACTCTTTTGTAGTCAAGCACTTGTTCAAAGGGAGAAGATCTACTATAGTTGCCATTATAGCATATTTTATGACTATTTTACCATGGAATTGATCTATCCCTATCTTACAGATTTGTCGGGTTAAAAAAATAAAGGCTAGAATATTGGGTGCGTGCGCCACCGTACAAGAAAATTTTTTTAAATTTTCGAGTACTGTATTAATAAATGGTCTACAAACATGTGGTAGATTTGTCTGAACTGTTAATACACCAATAACAAAGGTAAAAGCTAACTGTTTGGGAAATATTGCCGACCCTACACAAATCGTTATACATCCCGTGATTAACCGTGAGGTTAGTATTCGTCTAAGATACGTCATGCCCAGTCCCTTGAGTGGGGTTGGGACAAGGAGCCCCGTGTTGGTTCGTTATGTAGGTACGCATCGTGAATTAAAGGGGGCACGCTATTTCGTCTGTAACTTCTCCACTGCCGGTTCTGAAAAGTATCTAAAGGTTGTTACGCAGGAACTGAAGCGTTTGCGCAAATGTTCCGAAAAAAACAATATTGACGATGTTAACACTATTGTTAAATCTCTTCTAGGTAATCCTGATTTTTGAATTTATTGTTATGAAAGTATTAAAAGTAATCCTGAGGTACTTAGCCCGGGTGAGAGCTCTTTTATTCTAAAAACAGTGACATTAGATAATATTAACCTAGATTTTTTCCAAAAACTTTCTGACCTGCTACCTAAAGGTAAGTTTCATTTCGGGCCTATTCGTAAAATCGATATCACAAAAAAACAAGGTGGTACTCGTCCTTTGACAATTACCGATCTTAAAGGTAAAATTGTGCAAAAAGGTATGGCCGTTATTCTTGAAGAGCTATGCGAACATAAATTTTATGAATGTAGTTTTGGAGCTCGTAGAGGTAAATCAACTCACGATGCTTTGTCTTATATTAAAAGAAAGGTTTCTTCTGGTATGTGAGCTATTGAAGGTGACATCCGCAAGTGCTTTGATAATTTTAACAATAAACGATTAGTGTCACTTGTTAAAAAAAAGTACGTTAGTGAACAAGTTTTTGTAGACTTACTTTATAAAGCTTTGAAAACGAAAATCATTTCGATCAATAGCTCATTCATAAATAAAATTGGTACGCCACAAGGTTCCGTTGTTAGTCCTATTTTATCTAACATTTATTTACATGAGCTTGATTGCTTTATAAATAAAAGTGAAACTATAGGTAAGTTTCGGAAAAAAAAACCGGCGCGTAATAATCCTAAGTTTGTTTCATTTATTAAATTTTCTAAGGCGGAACTTGATGAAGCTGAAAATATCAAAAAGATGAAAGGTAAACGGGGATATTGAAAGTTCCTACAGAAACTTCGAGTTTCCAAACTAAAACTGGCTAAAAAGAAAGAGATACCAAGGTTGATATATAAAGGGGTCAATCGAAATATTGCTTATGTTAGGTATGTGGGTGATTTTATCATCTTCGTTTGAGGAACAAAAAATGACTGCTTAAAAATTAAAAGTATTGTTTCTAATTTTCTTAAAAGTGATCTTGATTTGAATCTTTCAAATGAAAAAATGCATATTACATATTTAAAAAAAGACAAGGCCAAATTCCTTGGCTTTGAAATTTGGCAATCTTCATCTCGTACATCTTTCTCAAAGAAAAATGTCAATCCTTTGGGAAAAATTGATATAATTAAAATAAATTCCAAGTATAGAGCTGCTACTTTTAATATTTCTAGACTTAGAATTACTTTTAGTATGAAATCTATCCTTAGTAAACTTGTTGACAAAGGTTTTTTAAGTTACAAGGGAGGAAAATTTTTTCCAACAAGTTACAAGGCTGCATTGCAATATAATATTGTGAATATTATTAATTATATTCGTTCGGTATTTCGTGGTTTATCGAATTATTATGGGTTCGCCCACAACTGATATGACGCTAAAATAATTTATAATTATTTTGGTCGATATTGTGCCGCCATAACCATAGCACATAAAACCAAGAGTAAAGTTCCTAAAGTTTTCAAAAAGTACGGTTCTAACCTCTGCATTACAAATAATCATGGTAAAGAGATCGTTAAGTTTGGTCTTTTAACCAATTCTCAGTTCAAGTGTAACATTAAAAATCACGTATATTCAAATTTGTGTGTGACTGATGTTGAACAATTACTGTTTACTAATTTACGGATTGCAAAAAAACAAATCGTTCGTTTACCTTGTGTTATTTGCGGTGAACCAAATGCCATAATGTACCGTATTCAGCATGGGCGTCAGATTCTGCAGAAAAACAAACCCGGTAGTTTTAACTACTACCTGGAAATGATGCGACTCACAAACCGCAAAACGGTTTCAGTTTGTTCTCACCATCATAAATTGATCCATTTGGGTAAATATGACGGTCTCTCTTTGAGAACCATATTCAAAAACTTCGAAAAAGAAGGAATAGGGTACAATAAAAACAAAGCAGAAGCGCTTATCATAAAAGCGTCCTTAAGCTCAGATAATTCTGAGAATTAATAAAATATTGTCTAGAAATAGCCGGAGAGCTTTGCGAAGGGAAACTTTCACGCTGAGTTCGGAGAGAAGTTCTGTAAGTTGAAAAGGATTCATTTGACTTGCGTTTCTTACTCTACTTTACGGTAGGTTTAGATATAGATACTAGGGCTTATTTTACAGCAGCAACTATGATTATTGCTATTCCAACTGGTATTAAAATCTTCAGCTGGCTTGCAACCTTATGGGGAGGATCGATAGATTTGAGAACACCTGGACTCTTTGCTATTGGTTTTATTTTTTTATTTACTGTAGGTGGTGTGACTGGTGTTGTTCTTGCTAATTCAGGTATAGACATAGCTCTACACGATACTTACTATGTTGTTGCTCATTTTCATTACGTGGGGCGACTGAAAGCCTTAAAACCCTTACTGTATGTTTATATACAGACTAGGTTACCAAAAATCAGTATTTCAAAGTATAAGAGCTTGTTTTTTTGGGGAAAATACGGTTACAATACTATTATGTCCAAAAAATATGGGATCGTGAAACCCACTTGTTTTCATGTAACAGGTCCATTTACGCGTTCCATTCCTGTGAACACGTTCGGCGGGAATGGTGTATACAACGGATGGGTAATCTTGGTATGTAGGTGACATAGTAACCTAAGTTTTTGCTATAAAGGTTTACGAAGGAATTCAGTATATGCCGGAAGTTACAGAAGCTTTTCTGACTCTGGTAGAAGCGAGGTAACAGTATCGGCTAAATGTACCCAATTGGTTGTTTTGGGACAAACGAGTTGAGAAGTACCTCAGACAGATCCGAACTATACTCGGGCGTATAAAGAGGCCCTTAAGTTGTTCAATTCATATAAAAAGAAAATCAATAAAGCTTCACACAAAGTTAAAGACACTTTCACCTTTGAAAATATTTTTAAAGGGTACTTTAACCTGTACAGTCTTATTAAACAAGCTAGAAGTTACAACATACGGTCAGGTGCATTAAAACTGCCCATATACCAAAATCTTACTGATCCTTGTATCTTATTAATCGCTTACTCTTTTCTCAAAAAGAAGAAAGCTAGCAGAGTTAACGATATTCCTGGTGAAAACGTTACTCTCGCTTTTATCCTTTCTTTAAGCTTAGAGCTACGTAATAAAAAGTTTTCACCTAAACCCATCAGAAGAATTTTTATCCCAAAAGCTAGTGGGAAGATGAGACCTTTAGGAATCCCTTCCATCAAAGACAAAATTGTGCAAAAAGCAATTCTCATAATGCTAGAGCCTTTGTTTGAAATTGTGTTTTTGGACTCTTCTCACGGTAATAGGCAAAACCGTAGTTGTCATAGTGCACTAAAAAGTATTTATACTAAGTGGCGTGGCATTAAGTGATTTATCGAGTGTGACTTTGTTCCATGTTTTGATCGAATAAGCCATCCTGTGGTATTATCAAACTTGAATAAACATTTAGATGACTTTTGAGCTTCATCTCTCATTAATAGTTTTCTTAAGAAAGGTTACGTGCATTTTGGTGGGTTGTGCGATAGTCAGTTAGAACTAAAAATGGGAACACCTCAAGGATCCATAATTAGTCCTTTTATTTGTAATATTCTTTTACATGAATTAGATTGTCATGTAGAAAATTACATTAATAAATATTCTAACTATGTTACAAGAGCGCAAAAAGTTAGTAAAGAATACAATGACTCTAGAGTATATATGGGTACTGCCTGAGAGCCTGTGTGGAATGATATACGCAATCTAAAACATAAAGAAGTGTCTGGTCAATATATAAGAGCTGGGTTACGTAACGTCAAAAAGCGCAACGATGCTGCTAGAAATATTAGATATTATCAGAAAGGCCTGGATTCTAGGAAAATTCAATATATACGTTATGTTGATAACTTCATTTTAGGACTCATTAGTGATAAAATGTTTGCAGTTCGTACTCTTTGCGAAATTGCAAATTTCGCACACTTTTTGGGGATGACCTTAAATATAAAAAAATCGGGTGTTAAACACCATGAAAAAGGCACTTTGTTTCTAGGGTTCAAAATATTTGGGGACTATGAATTTAATCAGAAGTGGCGCGTTAACAAAGATGGGCAGTCACAAAGAGTAGGAGACGTTATTTTAAAGCTTGGTGTACCACTAGATAAACTGTTCATACGCTACGCAGAACGTGGTTTCTTTCAGAAAGTTAAAAATAGAAAATCTGAAAAATATGTTGGTAGAAGACAGGATAAATGACTTTTTTTGGATAGTGAATACGATATTATCCAAAGGTTCAATTCTGTCGTCAAAGGAATATCATACTATTATTCATGTTCTACCTACAAAAGCGTTCTTGATAAATTTTGACACAATTTGAAAAGATCAGCAGCTCTAACTATTGCTCATAAAAATAATAAACGGAGTGCTAAATGATCTTTTAGGAAATTTGGTAGCGACCTTACTGTAGCTAACAGGAAAGGCATCAAAAAAGTATCCTTTTTGATGCCTAAAAGCGGAAGTGTTAAATTTGCTAATGGAAAACTAAATTATATGTTGGTTATCCCGAAAGGGTCGCCGATTCCAGCCACCTTAACAGCAGTTTGCTCTGCTTCAGAACTTGACTGTGCGGTTCCTAACTGTACTTCTAAAGCGTCTGAATGACATCGTATTAACACCGCAAACGTATTAAAGGCAATCATGTACAACGTTCTATCAATGCATACACTGCCAAACAAATTCCTCTTTGCAAAGACCATTACTCTCTAGTTCATTCTGGCAAGTACGATGGGCCATCTCTACGAAAATTACAAGGATATACTCCTAGTGACTTCGATAGATAAAAGAAAGTTAATAGAAACAACTCTCTCGTCTGTCTTTTTTTCTTTTCAAGATCTGTTGGAGCGCGTAGTGCCGCCGAAAGGTCGCTCGCTACGTGCGGATGGCAGCTCGTTCCTTATGGGGGCGTTCGAAGCCATATTTGTCAATGGGTGCAGTTTTTTCTATGCTTGGAGGACTTTATTTCTGATTTGAAAAAATTACTGGTGTTTGTTACGCAGAAATACTAGGTAAAATTCATTTCTGAAGTTTTTTCATTGGGGTAAATTTAACTTTTTTTCCAATGCATTTTTTAGGTGTTGCGGGTATGCCACGGCGAATACCAGGAGAACAATTCGTTTTACCTTTATTGGTAACGATTATAGCAAATGTCTTGCAAAAACCGTCAATTCTAGTATAAAGTTAAGTTTTTATCGCTTTATTACTAAGGCCTTTAAAAGGGGCTAAGTTCATGCCAGGCAAGAGGTAAACTTTTTGGTCAATTTAAAATTATTGGTTATAATATGCTATAAACGCGCTTTTTTGCTATTATGGGTTCTGGAACTCATAATAGTATTGTCGGCCGATTAGCCAATTCTAAGATATACGCAAGCCAGTGTCCAAAAAGAAGCAAATTTATATTTGATGTTGCTGATGTATTCAATTCATTTTACGAGCTTATAAATCGAGAAACGGGCAGAGCATTTGTCAAGTTTGACAACTTTATTAGGTAAATAACTAGGTTTTCAAATATTTTTACTCATTACTCTAATTTTGGAGCGCTAACGAAATATAAATGCGGGAATTATTTTAAAACAGTGCAGGCCCATGACAGCTCGCATATTGTCTAGCCATAAATAAAAATATTGTTATGGTTTTAATTTATTTCATTTGACATTATGTTTAAATAAGAAAGTAATGTAACATGTAGCAAGATTAGTTTTACGCATTACAACTCTTCATACTCACGGATAAAGATTTATGAAGTTCATATCCTAGTTTTGATTACCCAGGATATTGCTCGACTATCACAGATCATAATATTACAGTATGATTTGGAGCAATTAAGGGGTTGCTAATAACAATAACAAATACCCAGGTGCGAAACTTAATTGTTCATTAATGATCTATTTCATAAAAGTATAAATAAAAAACAAGATTTAAGCTTAGTTATATAAAATTTGGCCTGCTTCGTAATTTTAATAGCAAATGTTAAAAAATTATTGTGCATACAACCGTTTAATTCAATTACTAAAAAAACACTGATTTTAGTTTTTATAGCAAAGTTATTAAAAGATTGACTATTTTCTATATTAGTGTAACACAAATTAAGTTTGGTGAGTTAAAGAGGTGTTTACGAACATTAATAAATGATATGGTAATCATTTTTAAAAGATTCTTGGGAGCTGTAATCTCATTAATGGGTGTGTAAGGTTCTGGGCACGGGTATGTAAATGTCATATTTAGTGCACTATTATCCTGATGCATATTTTATATTTAATAAAGTTGCATCTTGAGGTTCATACGTGTCTGCAGTATCTTCACTGTTCTTTTTTTATGTTGTATTTGATGCTTTTTCGACAGGGAAAATGTCGCATTAATTAAGCTAGGCCTTACAAAACTAACAATTACAAAGACAAATAAAAGAACACAGGTAAGTCTGTGTTTTTTATGTATTTTTTTACAAAAATATTAATTATGGGTATTAGTACATTTATACTTTTAACTATGGTGCTTTATCGGATAAGTTTTATAACAATAAATTATTCTTAAACGTATGATTACAAATAGTATAACTCTGATTCAAAATGTTAGATTAAATTTATAATATATAACGATATTTTTTAAAGTGGAAGTTATCGTAATTTTGTATTTTTTGGTTTGTATGGTCTTAAATTTAAAAATTTGGTAGAGAGTTTATTTGAGTCTTTATGAAAAGCAATAAGTATAGTTTTATTTTGTTGCTAAAACACAAAAATTGAAATAACTTTTTACTTTTAAAATTGTTTTCTTGTCTGTTTTAAATTCATCATTATTTTTTATTAAAGTTACACGTATGTGTAACATCAGACCTGAATTACTCAGATCGGTAATAATGATTTTTACAATACAACGTGATAGCCTAGTGCTTTGGCAAATTTATTTATTTGATCCTGCTAGTATTACCATGGAAGGTATTTTAATCTTTAGGGATGAAAAATATAAGTGTTTGTTGGTTATTAACTTACGTGTTCTATAAAAAATTCTCTAAGAATAAACCAAGAAGACCGAAAGCTGCGACAATGCTATAAAGACAGCTCTTGATATTTATCCTAAAGTTTTGCTAATGGTGTTTGTAAGAAAGCAGTACGAGTAAAGCTGCTTTCTGGGCAAGGTGAGAGGTGAATAAACCAACATGGCGGCGCTTCAAGTGAAATCTTTATTGAATACCCTTCTAATAAAGATAGGTTGAAGCAACCCGCACTCTATGTTAACACAGACAGAGAAACTAAAACATGCATGTCAAGTGCATGAACTAACAACACTTCATAAAACATGCTAAGTGAAGGGTTAAGAATACCAGTTTGAAGGAATTTCTTTCTCCCGATCAGTTAATTTAACACATCCCAGACTAGTGGTGTTAGTGCAGTTTATCGGCTTTTATTTACTTAGTTTTTTAATATTGAAACTAAGTTTTTATAGTTTTACAACAACAAATCATTTTATTGTTAAATTTACTTCATCTTTTTCTATTTTTGTTGGAATAAACATAGTTTGTACGACACACTTTTTATGGTTTTTCTAGCATACAAAGACTACTAAAAAAATGATCTTTATAATACAATGTGATAGCCCAGCGCTTTGGCAAATTTATTTATCTGATCCTGCTAGTATTACTATGGAAGGTATCTTAATATTCAACAAACATTTATTATTTTTATTAACAGTAATTGTTTTATTTGTCGGCTGGTTATTACTTTATACTATATACTATTTTGTTGAGTATAGTAATAAATTTAGTTCCAAATTTGTTCATTCAAAAGAACTGGAAATTATTTGAACTTCTATACCAGCTTTATTACTTCTAATTTTATCCACTCCTTCTTTTACTTTATTATATGCAATGGATGAAATATCAGAGCCAGAGTTAACTTTAAAAATTTTAGGCCACCAATGATTTTGAAGTTATGAGATTTCTGAATTTAATTCTTGTCAAAAACAAGAACAAAGTTTAAAATATGTGTGTTATATGATGGCATTAGACGGATTGCCTTTTACTAAACAAGGATATTTTAGATTATTAGAAACCAATAAAAGAGTTATTTTACCAACAAATACTCATTTAAGACTTTTAGTGAGCGCTGCCGATGTCTTGCATAGTTGAACAGTACCTTCATTTGGCTTAAAAGTTGATGCATGCCCAGGCCGGTTAAATCAAGTAAATTTATTTATAAAACGTCTCGGTATTTTTTTTGGGCAATGCAGTGAAATTTGTGGTGTAAATCATGGTTTTATGCCAATTGTTATAGTATCGTTACCAACAATACAATTCCATCATTATATAATGACAAAATTAGAACTCAATTAAGCTTTATTGTCTGCTATTACTAGAGACAGTTTAGTTATTTGATATTTATTATTAGATTAAATATCTATTTTGAGTTATGTATTTTATATTAAATTTTTATTTTGAATATATTAGAAAATTTGATTCAACTGAGAGAACTTTGTTTCATTATTTTCAATGAGCCACCAAATCTTAAAAAGAATCACAAACATAGAAAAAGATTATGGGCACTTAAAGACAAAACACAGTTGACATTTAGTAGACCCAAGTCCTTGGCCATTAGTTGCGTCTTTAGGTGCATTCTTCATGACTTTAGGCACTGTATTGTATATGAATAAATTTTTAGGAGGAGGTCAATTAGCATTAATCGGTTTTTTTGTGCTATTGTATGTTATGTATACTTGGTGACGTGATATTGTTAGAGAGGCGACGTTTGAAGAGCAACATACTGTACCTGTTCAACGAGGTTTACGGTTAGGAATGGTTTTATTTATTGTATCAGAAATTATGTTTTTCTTCGCTTTTTTTTGAGCTTTTTTTCATTCTAGTTTGTCACCAGCGTATAACTTAGGAGGAGTATGGCCCCCAGAAGCCGTTCAAACAATTCAAACTTCAGGAATTCCTTTGACTAATACATTTTTTCTTTTAAGTTCTGGTGCGACTGTTACTTGAGCACACCATGCAATAATAGTAAGAGCAAAAAAACAAGCAATTTTAGGTCTATTGTTTACTATACTATTAGCGACAATTTTTACCTTATTACAAGGTATGGAATATGTGGAAGCACCGTTTAATATCAATGATAGTGTTTTCGGTTCTTGTTTTTATATGGCTACAGGTTTTCATGGCTTTCATGTGTTTATAGGTACTTGTTGTTTGATCGTCTCTCTTCTAAGAATTGTTTATAATCATTTTACATCAACACACCATTTTGGTTTTGAGTCTGCAGCATGGTATTGACATTTTGTAGATGTTGTATGATTATTTTTATTCATTACTGTTTATTGATGAGGAGGCATCCATTAAATTAGTTGTTATCAAAGTATATTCTATTATATTAGTAGTATAATAAAATAGTAGCCATTTTATCCATACGTCCGTTTGTTGAGAAGGTAATTAACTCAAATGGTAGAGTGTTTCGCTTACAACGAAAAAGTTAATAGTTCGAATCTATTATTACCTAGCCTGATCACATATATCAGGTTATATTTAAACCGGACATATATGTTATCATTTTAAAGGTTTATTATTAAAAACCAAATTTAGTAATGTTTTTCACTTATTGAACTTTTTTTAATTTCCCAAGACTAAACTTAATGAAGTACAATACAATTTTAACTAAAGATTTTTACGTATTTATTACTGTTTATTGATGAGGTATGTTATAAATACTAATTTGTGAAAAGTACTAAAGCTTATAGCTCAGTTGGTTAGAGCATACGCCTGATAAGCGTAAGGTCAATAGTTCAAGTCTATTTAAGCTTACTTCTCTTTTAAAAGTAACACAGATGTTTGTTTTTCAAAAAGTATTCAAATTGTTAAAAATTATGTTATATACTCCTTTAGAACAGTTTCAAATTATTTTATTATTTTCTATTAAATTGTTTTGTCTTGATTTTTCGATTACTAATTTAGTATTAGTAAATCTCTTAGTTTTGCTGTTTTTCGGTTCAATTGTTATTTTTTTTAGTTCGAATGCGATTTATTCAAAAAAACCTAGTTTTTTTTTTATTCCAAGCACATGACAGGTGTTAGTTGAAACATTATATGAAGTTTCATCTCAATTACTATTTGATAATATTAATAAAGAGGGAGAGAAATATTTTCCTTTTATTTCTGTAGTTTTTACTTTTGTTTTATTTAGCAATCTAATTGGGTTAATTCCTTATAGTTTTACAACAACAAGTCATCTTATAGTTACGTTTAGTTTATCTTTTTCTATTTTTATCGGCATAAATATTATTTGTATCCAAAAACATAAATTTCACATGTTATCTTTGTTCCTTCCTTCAAACACCTCATTTGGTTTAGCATTATTATTAGTTCCTATTGAATTATTATCATATATTTTTAAACCTATCAGTTTAGGTGTTCGGTTATTTGCAAACCTGATGGCTGGGCATACATTATTAAAAGTAATTGTGGGTTTTTCTTGAAGTATGTTGTTATTAGAAGACTTTTTAGCAGTTCTTCACGTTATACCTTTATTAATTTTAGTATTATTAATGGGTTTAGAGTTAGGGGTAGCTTTAATTCAAGCATATGTTTTTACTATTCTAACCTGTATTTATCTTAACGATGCTATTAATCTTCATTAAATAATTTTATTTTATTCTTGTTGTTTTCTTATTTAATGATAGTTTAAATCTATAACAATTTTATGAATCTAACGTATTACATTTTACGGCTCAGTCCTTTTGGTAAATTTTCAAATATAGTACGTCATCTAAAGGAGAAATACAATAAATCAAGTTTTATGTCTTCTTTTGTTATTAAAACAATAAGATGAGGTAAAAATTACCTACTATCTATTTTAGATGGCCATTTGATACATTACCCAAGCCCATTGAATCTAACGTATGCTTGAAGTTTTGGTTCTTCTGCAGGAATCTGTTTAGTTATTCAAATTTTGTCTGGAATTTTTTTAGCTATGCACTATACTCCACATATTGATCTTGCATTTAGTAGTGTTGAGCATATTATGCGAGATGTTAATAATGGGTGGTTAATACGATATATTCATGCAAACGGGGCTTCTATGTTTTTTATTGTTGTCTACTGTCATATCTTCCGAGGGTTATATTACGGCTCTTATATGCAGCCAAGACAACTGCTTTGATGTTCTGGTGTTCTTATTTTCATTTTGATGATGGGAACTGCGTTTATGGGATACGTACTTCCTTGGGGCCAAATGAGTTTTTGAGGTGCTACTGTGATTACAAGTTTAGTAACTGCTGTTCCTGTAGTTGGTCACTCTATTGTTGACTGGTTATGGGGAGGATTTACGGTAAATAATGCAACATTAAACAGATTTTTTAGTTTACATTTTTTTTTACCGTTTATAATTGCTGCTCTAACTTTGGTCCATTTAGCGCTTTTACATAAAGATGGATCAAATAACCCATTAGGAGTAGATAGCAAAGGAGACAAAATTCCTTTTTACCCTTATTTTGTTATAAAAGATCTATTTGCGTTTTTTTGTTTTTTAACTTTTTTTGGTATTTTCGTTTTTTATTTCCCAAACGCACTAGGTCATCCAGATAATTATATACCAGCAGACCCTATGCAAACACCTGCTCATATTGTTCCTGAATGGTATTTTTTACCATTTTATGCTATTTTACGGTCGATCCCTGATAAGCTTGGTGGTGTAGCTGCAATGGGTGGAGCTCTTATTGTTTTATTTTTAATTCCATTTACAAATACTTCTGAAATTCGAAGCACGACTTTTAGACCTATTTTTAAAATTTTTTATTGGTTACTTGTTGCCGATTTTTTACTATTAGGTTGAATTGGTCAAAAGCCTGTTAAAGATATATATGTTTTAGTAGGCCAAGCCGCAACAATCTTTTATTTTTTATTTTTTACTGTATTGATTCCTGCAATAGGTACTTTAGAAGCGAAATTAGCAGTTATTAAATCAAATAGCGTAAAAATTTATGAATAACAGATATTCTTTGTACTATTTCTTCAATGCTTTACTTTTAGTTACGAAACAAGAAATACAAAATAAATTTTTTTTAATCTTGTTTGATAGAAAAGTAATTCGCTCAAATAGTAGAGTCTTTTGTTTACAACGAAAAAGTTAATAGTTCAAATCTATTATTATCTAATGACATTAAAAAAAAGAAGTTTACTAAAAAAAATAAAGAATTTTACTATTAATTTTGGGCCACAGCATCCAGCAGCTCACGGGGTATTAAGATTAGTATTAGAACTTAACGGTGAAATCGTAAATCGAGCAGATCCTCATATAGGCTTATTGCATAGAGGTACTGAAAAATTAATTGAATATAAAAATTATGTTCAAGCATTGCCGTATTTTGATCGTTTAGATTACGTATCAATGATGGCACAAGAACACAGTTATTGCTTAGCAATTGAAAAACTTTTTAATTGTAAAATTCCAAAACGTGCTCAATATATTCGAACACTTTTTGCGGAAATTACTCGAATTTTAAATCATTTACTAGCTGTAGGTTGTCATGCTATGGATGTGGGTGCAATGACTCCATTTTTATGAGCATTTGAAGAACGAGAAAAACTAATGGAATTTTATGAACGTGTTTCAGGTGCACGGATGCATGCAGCTTATTTTAGACCTGGAGGTTTACAAGTTGATATTCCAAAAGGTTTGCTAGATGATATTTTTATGTTTACTGAACAATTTACATTAAGGCTAACAGAAATGGAAGATATGTTGACAGAAAACAGAATTTGAAAACAACGGTTAGTAGATATTGGTATTGTAACAGTAGATGTTGCTTGTAAGTGAGGTTTTAGTGGAGTTATGCTACGAGGTTCTGGAGTTTATTGAGATTTAAGAAAAAGTCAGCCTTATGAAGTTTATGGTAAACTTAGATTTGATATTCCAGTAGGTACAAATGGGGATTGTTATGATCGTTATCTAATTCGAGTGTTTGAAATGAAAGAATCATTAAAAATAATTGAACAATGTTTGAACTTAATACCAACAGGTTATATTAAAACAAATGATTTTAAAATTTCTCCACCAACCAGAGACGAGCTGAAACAATCTATGGAAGCATTAATTCACCATTTCAAAATGTATACTCAAGGAGTTATACTTCCAGCTAGCGAAACTTATATTGGAACAGAAGCTCCTAAAGGAGAATTTGGTGTTTATTTGATTTCTGATAATACTAACAGACCTTACCGATGTAAAATTAAAGCTCCAGGCTTTAATCATTTGCAAGCGTTAAATTGTATGTCTAAAGGGCATTTAATTGCTGATGTTGTCACAATTATAGGTACTCAAGATATTGTGTTTGGTGAAGTCGATCGTTAATTTATTCAAGTGCGTTCTAAATTAAAATCTTTAAAAACTTTACAAATTTTTCCAAATGGTTCTGTTTATTTTGATTATTTAGCTTATTTAAAAAAATATAAAAGATACCATTTTTCAAAAATAAGTTTTTTTTCTAACTTATTTAATAAAAAAAAGTCTTTTTTAACTAATTCTAATTTTTTTTATAAAAAATACTGTAATCAAATTGTTAAAAAAATAGCAAATGAAATCACAACTAATTGTACAAAATATTCAAAATTTATCTAAAATGTGTCCATTAGAAAAAATTCAACTTTATGGGCAAGAGCTAGTAATAGTAGTAAAATCAAAGTTATTATATGATATTTTAGTGCTTTTAAAATATCATTTATCTTACCAATTTATCCTTTTAACATGTATTACTGGTGTAGACTATCCTCATAATAAATACCGATTTAAATTGGTGTATGAATTATTAAGTATTCGATATAATATTCGACTTAGAGTTAAGACATTTACACATGAATTGTTCGGTATTGACTCCTGCGACACTTTATACTTTACGGCTGGTTGGTATGAGTGTGAGGTTTGAGATATGTATGGTGTTTTTTTTAAAAACCATTCAAATTTAAAACGAATTTTAACAGATTACGGTTTTGAAGGTTACCCACTTCGAAAAGATTTTCCGTTAAGTGGCTTCGTTGAAATGAAGTATAATGAAACAGAAAAACGAGTAATCAATGAATCTATTGAGTTATGTCAAGAATATAGAACATTTAAATTTTTGTCTCCTTGGTAGTTAGTTTAAATAGATATGAAAAAAAAACTTCAAAAAGATATAAAGATTAGAAAACTTTTTAATCAAAAAGAATTAAACCATACTATACTAAAAAGCATAGTTAAAAACGAAAATTTATCGTTAATTACAAAATGAAACGCAATTTCAAAATTATCGTATTTTTCAGGAGGTCAAAATAAAACCAGATTTGTTAATAGGTGTGTTTTAAGTAATCGTAAAGCTAAATTTAACCGTATTTTTAAAAAGTTTTCAAGATTAAGTTTTTTACGAATGGCAAGGTCTGGCAAAATTTTTGGATTAAAAAAAGCTTCTTGGTAAAATATTAAAATACAAATGATGTTATCCAATTATCTTTATACAAACAAATCACTATTTTATAATGAATATGCTGTTATTGCTACTTTTCTATTTGTTGCTATTTTATTATCTGTTATTATAGTATTTTTTTCTTATGTTTTAGCAGTACAAAACCCAGAAACAGAAAAACTATCAACATACGAGTGTGGGTTTGAGCCTTATGAAGATGCACGCCACACTTTTGATGTAAAATTTTATTTGATAGCTATCTTATTTATAGTTTTTGATATTGAAACTATGTTTTTAATTCCTTGGACTAACGTATTGGCCCAATTAGATCTTGTAGGATTTTGGTCAATGTTGGATTTTATATTTGAATTAGGTATTGGATATATTTACGTTTATTGTATTGGAGCATTAAATATAAATTAAGCTTAGAATTCTTTTTTGTTAAGAAAAATATTGTAAACTTATCTCGTGTTTAACATTTTTAATACATACTATATTTTCTTCCAAATCTCGGTTTTTTGAGAGAGGTGACTGAGAGGTTTAAAGTGAAGATCTGCTAAATCTTTGTATATTTATTAGTATGCCGTGGGTTCGAATCCCATCCTTTCTTTAAATTTATTTGAAGTCAAAATAGTTCTGTGGAATATAGCCAAGCAGGTAAGGCCTTCGTTTTTGGTACGAATATTCAAAGGTTCAAATCCTTTTATTCCAATAAAAATAAAATATTTCTACTATAATGAGTCTTTATCGTCTAGAGGTTAGGACACCGCCCTTTCACGGTGGTAACACGGGTTCAAATCCCGTTAAAGATAATAAATATTGGTTTAAACTTTAAGGAAGTCTGAAAGACCTTACAATAAAAACGGTCGTGCGGTAAATTTAAAATTAGTGTTGTTTAACCTAAAAACTTTTGAGCATTGAATCATTGTAGATGAGTATTTAGTATTTAAACCTTTAGTATCGATATAAAAATCATTTAATCAAAATCTAAGCTGAGAACTATAAAATTTTTTCTGTTTAGATTTAAAAATTTTCAAATCTAAGTGATTGCTAGTAATCTTTTTCAAGAATTGAAAAGCTAAATTATTTAAATTAGACACTGCATAATATTGAAACCCTATGTAATTTTTAAAATGACAAATAGTATTTGAGTTATAAATTAATTTATTGTTTGTCAAAAAGTTTGTTACATCTAACATTTTCTTAGAATAAGCTAGTATTTTTCTTATTATTTGCCAATCGCTTTTTGCTTGACCTAGTTGTGTAATTATTTTAGTGCTTTTGTTAAAATTACCTTCCGTACTTATAAAAGTACCTGAAGTCTCAAATAATACAGTATTTGGTAAATGAAAATGATTATTCAAGTTAAAATTTTTTTTTAACTGTCCTGTTCATTTTGTATCAATATTACTATTTTGAGTTATTAACATTTTATCCTTGTTTCTAACATTATGAAAAAAGTTAAATAATTTTAAATTTAACAATTTTCGAATGTTAGTTGTTGAGTATGAATTATTTATAAAATAAATTCCAATAGAATTTTCAAAATCTTTATTTTTAATGGGCTTAAGACTATTAAAATTTACAAACCCGACATCATTTAAAGTTGCGTTTAAAATATTCAATTGATTATAGCTATTTGAGTGAGAGAATATGTCAATATACTTGATTAAAAATTTGAATATATTTGTCAAGGAATAAGAGTCTTCTCGCTTAAATAATTCAGAATTAGAAATCAGTATAGGATTTAAAGAATTTACAAATTCTTGACAGAATAAGCTATTTCCTTCCGTTAAAGACTTTAAAATTTTGGTATTACTAGTAATGTTTGTGTTGGTAAATGTTAAATTTAATAAAGAACCTATTTGAATGACATTAAACTTTCCTTTTGAATATCTGGATCTTAGTTTTAAATTTAACTGAGGACCTTCATAACGAGGATTTATTCCAATCAATAAACAGGTGTCTGATGTTATACTCTTTAAATTTAATAAATAATTTTCTTCTAAATCAACGTTTACGTTTTGTGATTCAGATTGTCGAAGCTTGAAAAAAACGTATTTATGAGTTAAGAGATTTAACAAATTTAAAACTTCTAAATTTATAGTTTTATTTAAACAGATAGTTATTTGTTGAGGTTGGTAATATTGTTTTTGTAATTGGTTTTGGAAATATAACATACAAAAAAATTCTTTAAATAGTTTTTGCCACGATAGGTTTGTAAGCGATTTATTATTGTTCTCAAGCAAACTATAGGTAATTTTTTCAGGGGAAAACAATCCATCAAATGAAAATCTAGTTTTATCAGATATTCAATTCGCTTTATGGTCGATTTTTCCATAGCCCGGTAAAACCTTTATTATTTGATTATTTTTAACAAACAATTGCGTAGGGGTACCAAGGCTATCTGAAAAATCAATAGAAGCAACATTTTTTAATTCTCAATTTCGATTAACAAAAGGGTAAGGTTTTGATGTTAACGCACCGACAGGGCATAAATCAATAACATTGCCTGACAACTCAGATTGAAAAATTTTTTCAACATAGGTGCCAATTTCACTTTGCAATCCTCTCCCAAACATTCCTATATCTTCCACTCCGGCAATTTCAGCGGCAAAACGTACGCATCTTGTGCAATGTATACATCTTGTCATTACTGTTTTTACAATAGGGCCAATATTTTTATCTAAAACAACCCGTTTAAAACTATAAAATCTTTTTTTTGTTAATCCAAAAAAGAGAGATTGGTCTTGTAAATCACACTCACCGCCTTGATCACATATTGGGCAATCTAAAGGATGGTTTAACAATAAAAATTCTAAAATATTTTCACGAGCTTTTTTAACTAATGAACTATTTGTATAAATAGCTCCATTACTTAAACAAGACTTAGCGTTCATTGCGCAAGACACTATAGGTTTAGGTGAGTTTTCCAATTCGATAAGGCACATACGGCAATTTCCAGAAATAGATAAGTTTTTATGATAACAATAGTGCGGTATATTTATTCCTAATGTTTCGCAATAATCGATAAGAGGTGCGTTTTGTTTTCAAAAGCTATTGTTCAAATTATTTTTAAACTCTAAATCATAATTGAATTTTATATTATTTATATGAAAGTATTTCAAACTGAAAGTGCATTAAAATTTATTTAAGGAAGCGTAGCTTTAAATGGTTAAAGCGTCGACTTGTCACGTCGAAGATTGCTGGTTCAAATCCTGTCGTTTCCGTCTTTATTTTATATCTTAGCCTTTAATTTTTTTGATTTTATCTATTTGAATAGTGTTTTTTAATCTATAGTAAATAGTTAGTATAGCTAATCCTACTGCAGATTCGGCGGCAGCAATAGTTAGTATGAATAAAACAAATATATAACCTGTAATATCGTCTAAATAGATAGAAAAAATGACAAAATTTAAATTTATTGCCAATAACATTAATTCAATTGACATCAGTGTTATTAAAATGTTTTTTCTATTTAAAACAAGCCCTAATGCTCCAATTAAAAATAAGGTTATAATAATATTTAAAATATAATTTATATTCAAAATTATCATGTATATATTATCAAAAATTAGGTACGTTGGGGGTTGAACCCAAGACCTGTGGATTAAAAGTCCAATGCTCTACCAACTGAGCTACATACCTATTATAATACTTTACAAAAAAATATTATAATGCAAAAAGAATTAAAAATGCCATCATTAACGAAAAAAGTGCGATAGCTTCTGTTAACGCAAACCCTAAAATTGCAAGCTTAAATAATTCATCTTTTAAAGACGGATTTCGTGACACACCAATTACTAGTGCACCAAATACAGTACCGATTCCTACACCAGCTCCTGCTAGTCCAATAGTTGCTAATCCAGCTCCTATAAATTTAGCTGATTGTAATAACATAAAAATTATTAAATATTTGTATATATACCTAAATATATGTTTCGGCAGCGTTTAATATATTAGTTTTAAAGCCCATCAGAAGTAGTTTTAAAAATTTTGAAGTCTTTGCAATAGATGTTTTGTTATTTTTTAGAATAAAATCATCGTTTTAACAGACAGTTTTGCACCTCCGGTTTTAAATGCTGTAACTGCAAGATTTCGAGGTACCCCATATACTTCAAATAAAATGGTACCAGCACTAACTTTAACACTTCAATGAGAGAAAGTACCTTTTCCTTTCCCCATTCTAATCTCAGTAGGTTTTGTTGTGATAGGGACTGTAGGAAAAATTCTTATCCATAACTTTCCTTTTCGACTTAATTTGCGAACAATAGCTTGCCGCGCAGCTTCAATTTGTCGGGACGAAATAGTACCTGATTTCGTTGCTTTTAATCCAAGGCTTCCAAAACGTAATTTATTCAAACGAAAAGTGAGCTTTGATAGTTTTCCTTTTTGTATTTTTTTGTATTTAGTTTTTTTAGGCTGTAATAGCATAAATTTTGCAAAACTGATCTTCACAAAGCCAAACTTTTATTCCAAAAGTCCCATTAGCTGTAAAGGCAGTTGATTGATAGTAATCAATTTTAGAATTAAATGATTGAAGAGAAAATTTACCAAAGTGTATGTTACTTGATTTGGCTCTTGGTGCTTTATTGAATCTTCCTTTAATAACAATTTTGATACCTGTAAGACACGAAATCTCAGATTTTAGCAATAACATAACGGTTTGCTTTAAAAACCCTACAAAGTAATTATCTTTGCGAGAGATAGTCATTTGATCTGTTCTTAGTTGGTTGAGTCGAAATTGATCACTTAAAAATTCGGCTAATACTTTTGCTGATTTTCTTTTAGAAACACTAACAAATAAAATATTTATTGCTTCTTTAAAAAATGAGTTTTTAACAAAGACTCTCAAATGTTTGAAAACTTCTTTTAAATTTTTAAATTGAATGTGTGAGAAATTTTTGTATCGATTCAAATTTTGTAGTGTAACAGAAATGTGAATTTTATTTTTAGTATATGTTTCCAAACTTTTTATTAAAATTTCCTGAAAGCTTTTCAAGTTTTTTTTCAAATATGGTTTTAGTTTGTAATATTGTATATACTTTTTCCTCTTTAACTTTTGACAATTTTTTAGAAGAAGTTTAAAATGTATACTTTTTTTTCTCTTTTTCTTTCAGTTTCTTTTCCAGTTTCTTTTTTTTTCGTTTGAGGGAAGAAATCGAGAAAGTATTAAACACTCCTCTGAATATTTAGTTATATTTTTATTTATAGCGGAAAAAACTTTCGTTGTTATGTAAAAAGAAATATATATTTGTAACGAACTCTCAGAATAAGATATTTTACAATTATGAATTTTTATCTTATATAGTTTAAAAAATCGATTTATGTATTCTTGTATTTTTAATGTTTTGTACAAATATAATGATAACTCTTCATTATTTTTTTCAATATGCTTTAATTCCCAAGTCTTTTTGTGTATACCTTGCCTAAAAATCCGTGCGTCTGTTTTTTGACCCATTTTTATTTTTTTTTCTTATAAGAGAATTGTTTTCGTGTAGCGACAAATTCTCCTAATTTATGGCCAACCATTTCGTTTATGATTTTTATAATTATAAATGTTTTACCGTTATAAACTTGTAATGAAAAACCAATAAATTTTGGTAATATTATAGAGTTTTTAGGTATAGTTTTAATATTATTTTTTAAAACTAACATAGAGTTTTTCATTTTTTTTAATAGATTGGTTTTAACATATGGCCCTTTTCATTTAACTCTGCTCATTTTTTAGTATTTTAATACTTTGATTTTGTTTGAATACATAGTTATTGTTATTTTTAAAATTTTTGCTATACTAAAAAACTTAGTTAAATAAACTTTTACTTAATTTTTTGGTTATATATTATTTACAGTAAAACCTTTACTGTTTTTATTTGAAGTTTTTGATTTTTCGTTTGTTTGATCTACCATTTTTAGTAGGCTTTCCTCACGGTGTTACAGAAAACCGACCGCCAGAACTTTTACCCTCACCACCGCCATGAGGGTGATCTATAGGATTCATAGCCACTCCTCTAACTGTTGGTCGTTTATTTAATCACCTACTGCGCCCAGCTTTTTTTATTGTCTTAAAAAATGAAAATTCATTTGAAACACTCCCAATAGTAGCTTGGCATGTGGGAGAAAGAAATATATGCGTGCCAGAACTTAAGATAATTCGGCAATATTTGGAAGTTTTTTCAATTAGTTGTGCTTTTGTTCCCGCAGATCTAATTAATTTTGCTTTTTTGTTTTCTTCTAGTGAAATATTGTGAATAAACCCTCCCACAGGAATTTTCATTAACGTTAAAGAATGCCCAATTTTAATATCGGCACTAAAACCTGATTTTATGATATTACCAATATTCAAATTTTTAGGTGCGATTGTATAAAAATATTTAAGATTCAAAAAGTCATAAATAGAAGCTATAAAAGCTGTACGATTAGGGTCGTATTCTATTGCAGTAACAATTCCTATCGAATCTTGGCTTCGCATAAAATTAATTACTCTATATTTTCTTTTATGACCTCCACCTTTATGGTAAACGGTAATTTTTCCGGAATTATTTTTACCTGCTATATTTTTTTTTCCTATAACTAACTTTTTAATCAAAGGGATTTTTTTTTGATTCTTTTTAATTAAATCCATATCAATAAAATGTATTTCAAAAATTCATGCTTTTATCAAAAATAGCAAATAAGTCATTTTTTTTACAGAACTTAATTACCCGTAACCACATAAAATATTTATTTCATAATATTAATATTTTAAAGTTTGTAAAAGAAGAAACATTTTCGTTCTACGCGCGTTGAATGTTTCTATTTGTTTTTATTAATTTTTATAACCTTAAAATGAAAGCAGATTATTTTGTTTCATACATACATATTTCTTTCTTCAATAATCATAAATTAATCAGCTACATTATAAATATCAATTTATCACCAACAAATACTTTAATTAATATAAACAATATTAAAGGCATTACCAAGTTTTTTCATTCTGCAGGAATGTTTAATTTACAAAAAAAACAGAAAATTAGGCAACCTAAAGCAGTAATTATAATTTTACGGGCTTTATTATTAAAATCGAAGATTTTTAAAATAAAACCTGCCGCAGTGCATTTTAACAATTTATTTTTTAATTATCAATCTTATATTTTTAAAAAGTTAAAGCGTAAAATTTTTACAAAATTAATTATAAGTTACATTTTTGGCTCACATAACGGGTGCAGGCTAAAAAAAAAAAAGCGAATTAAAATTCGTACTCGAACTAGAAAATTATAGAAGGAATGACTGAGTGGTTAAAAGTGGCAGATTGTAAATCTGTTAAGTTCATCTTGTCGTAGGTTCAAATCCTACTTCCTTCAACGAAATATAACGCAGCTTGGTAGCGTGCCTGTTTTGGGAACAGGAAGCCATGTGTTCAAATCACATTATTTCGACATTAATAATGTTTTTTTATTCTTGAATTTATAATAAGGTATTTTTATACAAGTTTGCATAGAATTATGTAAAATTAAAAAATTTTCAAAATACGACATTTTCTTTAAATTTTTAATTTGTTTTGTAGAATAAATTCTATAGTTTAATCTAACTCCTAACAAACAAAGAAATGGGCTGATATCTTTTAAATTTTTAACAGATAACTTAACGTTATTACTGTTTAATAAAATAACTGGACCATGTATTAATATGATTAAGTTTTTAAAAATTGAATTTTTTAAAATATTAACTACTAATTTATTAAGAACTCTAAAATATCTTAATTGATAGCTAGCTAAGGTTTGTTCAATTTTTATTCAATTTTTACTTTTCAAAGTAGACCCATGAAATAAAAAAAAAAATCGTTTTTTTCTTAAGTAACGTTTAATTCTAAAGTGTTTATAAGTTTTTAAATTAAAATCCATTCGTGATATTAGGCTTAGTAGGACTTGAACCTACGACAACACCGTTATGAGCGGTACGTTCTACCTCTAAACTATAAGCCTAAAACAATAATAAATCTAATTTTTGATTTTATGAAAAATATAAGCATAAGTCAACTTATTGTTGTTTTTTTTATCGGGATTTTATTATTTAGTGATTTTTCAAAAATAATAAGAAATTTCCGGGCTATAATTACAAAAAACAACATTTATAAAAATAAAAAATAAATCTAAACCCTTAACTTTTAGATTTATAAACAATTACTGTACTAATTAGGCTGTTTTCTTAACAAATTTATGATTTATAAATACTTATTAGAAATTAAATATCGTATTTTTTTTTCTTTTATTGCTTGAAGTTTTATTTTAGTGAATTGTTATTATTTTAAAGAAACTTTATTACATATTTTTATGAGGTTTAGCTCAAAACCAGGTGACAGTTGTTTATTTATTTTTTTAACAACAGATGTAACGGAAGTTTTTATTACTTATATACATCTATCATCGCATGTAGCGAAAGAAATAGCAATAATATTTATTTTCTGTCATTTTTTCTTTTTTTTATCTACAGGATTACATATTTTCGAATATATTTATTTTAAAACTGTTTTAATATTTTTAATATTTTGTTGGGTAATACTCATTTGCGCTTTAAATAATTATATTTTCCCAACTAGCTGAAACTTTTTTTTAAAGTTTCAAGAATATTTATCTTTTCAAAATTTGACATTTTATTTTGAAGCCAAACTAAGTGAATATTTAAGTTTTTACGAATCAATATATTATTTGTGTAATACTATTTGTCAAACAATGTTTTTATTTTGTATTGTTTTAGATTTATTTAAAACTAATTTATTACTTGTCAAAAAGCTTCGAAAAATCTTTTATTTATTTTTTTTCATTTTTTCTACGTTTTTAACGCCTCCAGAAGTTACATATCAATTAATAATTAGTATTTGTATGATAATTATCTATGAGTTAGTTATAATTAATTTTATTTTTAAAAATGAAATTACTCGTACTGTTATTATGTAGACAATCAATTAAAGCTTATTAAAATACCTACTGTAAATAACAAATAGCCTAAAGATAGCGGAAGGAAGCTTTTTCAACCTATATACATTAGTTGGTCGTATCTATATCTTGGCAAAGTAGCTCGCGTAACTATAAAAAATAGTACACCCAAAGCAACTTTCAAACTAAACCATAAACAACCTGGCAAAGCAGAAAAAGGAAAAAAACTAATTAAAGGCAATCAACCACCTAAAAATAAAATAGAAACGAAAGCACTCATTGTAAGCATATTAGCGTATTCACCTAAAAAAAACAAAGCAAAAGTCATTGCTGAATATTCAACGTTATATCCCGAAACTAACTCGGCCTCCGCTTCAGGTAAGTCAAAAGGGTGGCGGTTTGTTTCAGCAAGCATTGAAATACAAAATATAATAAACATAGGCAATAAAGGTATTATAAATCAAACATTAGTTTGAGCTGTTATTATACAACTTAAATTAAAAGAACCTGTACATATGCATACATTAATTATAATAAATCCTATAGAAACTTCATAAGAAATCATTTGCGCCGCAGAACGCAATGCGCCTAAAAATGGGTACTTTGAGTTACTAGACCAACCAGCCATGATTATACCATAAACACTTAATGAAGATGTTGCAAATAAATATAAAATACCTACATTTAAATCTGATAATACTATTTGGTTTGATAATGGTAAAACAGCTCAACTAATTAAACTTAAAACAAAAGTCAACATAGGAGCAATTAAAAATATACTGATATTAGAATTGCTTGGAAAAATAGTTTCTTTTACAAATAATTTTAAACCATCAGCCAATGGCTGTAATAAACCTAAAAAACCAATAACGTTTGGACCTTTTCTTCTCTGTATAATACCCATAATTTTTCTTTCGGCTATAGTAAAATACGCAACGGATATTAATAAAGGTATCACAATAGCAAGAATTTTTAGTACTGTACAAATTATTAATATAATCATTTTTAATTTAAACAATAAAACTGGTTATCATTAACAGGATAAGGTAGGATTCGAACCTACGGTATTCTAAAATACAACAGTTTTCAAAACTAACGCCTTAAACCACTCGACCACTTATCCTACAAAAGCAAAAGAAGGGATTTGAACCCTCATCAATAATCTTGGCAAGATTATACTCTACCAAATTGAGCTACTTTTGCTGACATAATTTTAAATATGCTGAAAAAATTTAATTGATTTAAGTAAAAAAGTTAATTCTTTTTGAGATTGGGAGGTTGTAAGTAATGTTACACCTAATTGCGGTATATCTTTAAAAAATTGAAATTGATTTTCTAATTCTGTAAATAATATAGGGTTTTTCAGCTGAAATGATATAGATTTAATCAACTTTATATCCCACTTTAATTGCGCCATATGAGGTTGCTTAGTTTTTTTAAAAATAGAAGTTAATAACTTCAAAAAAAAAAAGTACATAGTATTTTTTTCTAATACTACCGCACAACCAACAGGGTGCCCTTTTTTAATTTTTAAAAATACATTTAAATGTTTTGATTTTGTTATTTTACCTTTTTTAGATGAAATGAAGTCTAAAGCCAACAAACCAGAGATAAAGTGTTTAAAATTTGATTTTTGGTATCCAAAATTTAATGTTATTTTTTTTAATGTAGGGATTTTTATTAAATTTTGATAAAAAAATGTATTGATTAAATCATATTTTATGATTCTATCTAAGTAAACTTCAAAAAAAAACATTCTCGTTTGTATCTAAATAAATCCTGAAGAAAGAGTTGCAAACTTGATTTTTTTTCTTCTTCTAAAAATTTTAGGCATAGGGCCTAAAATACGTGATGCTATTGGTTTTCCTTGTTTGTTTACTAAACTGACAGCATTTGTTTGAAAAAAAATTACAGCACCATCTTTTTTTATCGTTTTGTTTTTAGTTCTTAAAATGATAGCTTTGTGAACATCTCCTTTTTTTACCTTTGATGTTATTCGAGCTTTGTTACGAAGTTTTTGAATAGATACTATTATTGTATCACCAAGAACAGCAAATCGCCGGTTAAAGCCGTTTAAAACTTTAATACATTTTGCAGTTTTAGCACCTGAATTATCTGTTACTTTTAAAATTGTTTGTTGTTGAATCATTTTTTTTGCGTTTATAGCTCAATTGGATAGAGCGTTGGATTTCGGTCCCAAAGGTTATAGGTTCAATTCCTATTAAACGTATTTCGATATTTTTTTTATCTAAAACCATCTATAATAAAAATATTTTTTTTTTAAATAAGCGTACTCATATAAACTTTTTTTTTTGGAGGTACTAATACCTGACTTATTAGCCGCAGCTAATAAATCAGTAACAAGCTTTTTATACATTTGCATTTCATTTTTATTTTTTGTTTTATTCAAAAAGATTTTTAAAGCTAATGAAATTCTATTTTTATTATTTACTATATAAGGAAATTCTTTTACCTGCGACCGTTTTTTTTTTTTGTTTAACTTTTTTAGTTTAAGAAAAAGTGTTAGGTTTATAAGTACTTGATTAACTAATTTTTTATGATTTTTAACAAGTGACTTATCAAAAAATTTAATACTTTTTAATCAAATTTTTGCAGAAATTGCACTTTTGCCATTTAATAAAAGCTGGTTTATTATCTTTTCATTCATAATTACCTTGCTTTTTTCGTACCATATTTCGAACGAGACGTTTTTCTTTCTTTCAACCCACTAAAATCAAGTTTACCTCGAACTAAATGATATTTAATCCCAGGTAAATCTTTTACTCGACCACCTCTTATTATAACTGTTGAATACTCTTGCAATTTATGCCCTTCGCCAGGGATATAAGCCATTATCTTTTTATTATTGGTTAACCGTAATTTAACTAATTTTCTTAATGCTGAATTAGGTTTTTTTGGGGTTCGTAAGAAAATTCTAGTACACACTCCTTTTTTTTGAGGACAACTGTTTAGCGCTGGCACTTTATTTTGGATCTGCTTTTTTTTTCTTTTACTGCGGCACAATTGGTTTATAGTTGGCATCTTTTTAATTACTCCTGCCAAAAAAGGGACTTGAACCCTTACTCTTTTAAGAAAAGAACTAGAACCTAAACCTAGTATGTCTACCAATTTCATCATTTTGGCTTAAACTTTTATATAGTATTATATAAAAGTTTAGTTATCTTTTTTGTAGCTTGATTTTAAAATTCTTTTGTTTTGCCAGTAACCTGAGTGATAGACCATAAATTAACTTTTTTAAGTGGCAGGGCGTATAACTTTGAAAATCAAAGTTATTTTCGAAAAAACTATTATTGAGAAGTTTTTAACAAACTTCTAGTACTCGTTATCGGACTTGAACCGATACTTTTTATATAAAAATCAGATTTTAAGTCTGACGTGTCTACCAATTTCACCAAACGAGCTTTAAAAATATTCCACAATTTGATATTTTAACACTAGGTGCACAAGTATTCGGACTTTTTTTTACTCTAACTTTTTTTTATTATTTTAATATTAGCGTTGTTATCCCAAATTATGCCGAAGTAAAAAAATTCAGAAGTAAAAAACTAATAAAAAATACAGCTTTCATTTCAACAATGAACTTAGAACAAATAAAAAACAAAAAATTAATCAATAATAGCTATAAATGGTTGATGCAATAACTTGAAGAAGGGAATATAACTCAATTGGTAGAGTGTATGCTTTGCAAGCATAAAGCTATCGGTTCAAGTCCGATTATTTCCAAAAAGGCATTGCAATATATTTATTTGAATTTTAAACTCTCTTCAGGTTGGATTTGAACCAACGGCCTAGTGGTTAACAGCCACTTGCTCTACCTTTGAGCTACTGAAGATAACAAGATTTGTTATTACTTAATTACTTAGAATATAATAATAAAATATACTCATTTTTTTCAGTAGTTAAAAAAAATGTGTATGCTGTACTTTCTATCTTTCATAAAATTTAATAAATGAATTAAAGTCAAGTCAAAAAGGATAGTACGTTAAACAGTTAGTATAGTTAATATCTTCTATTACTAAAATTTGAAGTGTTTTATAATTTATATGAAAATGTTTTGGAGGAAGTGGTCAAATTCCCGACTTTACAACGTTAGAAGTAACAAATTCAAAAATACTTTTATCCAATGTAATTAAATCTCCTTTCTTTAATAAAAAAGAATTGTACCGAACAATTTTATTATTAACATAAATTTTCTTATATAAAATTAATTGTCTTGAATTCTTAAAGCTATAAGAAAAATGAGTACGAAACAGTGCAGTATCTAATCTAGTTTCTAATTGTTTAATAAACAAAATAGTAGGGTGCGTATTTAAGCTATCAAACCTTTTTAAAGTTAATTTAACCAACCTTTTTAAAAACTTCTTTTTCAATGAACCATAAAAAAAACTTAATCGTTGTTTATTTTGTAAATTATATTTAAATTTTTTACTAAAAAAATTTTTGAAATTAAATAGAAAATACGAAATAGGGTCGTAAAATTTTTTTTTTCTAAATTGTGATGTTGAGCGTTGGAATTTCTGCCATTTTTTTTTTTTAAACTGTCTAAACTTGCTTCTATCTTGAACATTTTTTCTCAAAGCCAAAAATCTTTTATATAATGGTTTATTTCGCCGTTTTTTTATAAAATGCATAAATATTTTAGCGCGCAATAATACTATTTTAACTTTTTTAAAACATCTAGCATTTTTAAAAACGTTAAAAAGTAATTTAAGCTAATATTGTGTTTTGCGTATTTTTTTTGATATTTTAAAATAAATTGAAGAAAAAACTGAGGGTTTAAGCAGGAAGCATACAAAACACAAAATTATATAAAAAGTTGTTAAATAATCAATGTAACAACTTTAATTAGAATAAAATATGATTATAAATTCCCATATAAATAATTAGTATTTTAATATATTAGTTCTAAAATACTCTTGAATACATATATTTTCAGGTATACTAATGTCACTGATACAAAATTTTAAATATATTAATTATTACGTGTATAATTAATAATGTTTTCACTAACCAAAATTAGTTTACTGGCGTATTTTACATCAAACTTATTGGTTTCACAATAATAAAATTTGATATAAATATGTCGAATTGATTAACTACAGAAAATTTTATCAAAAATCGGTAAGTTGATAGATTATAATATTATACTAAATATTATCATTTGTATTGTATAACAAAAGCCAAACTATTTGGATCTAAAAAAAACTTTTCTTTTTGTTAACGGTGCTTTTTTTAGCAATGAGTAGAATAAATAAAAAAAAGTTAATTTCAAATTTCTTTCTATAAAATTGAAAATTCCTAAGGCATGATAAGTAATTTTAAGAGTGTTTAACAAATCAAAATTAAATGATAAAATAGGAATCCCAGCTTTATAAAATTCACTAATCATGCTAGCTTTTATTTTTTGATTAAAAATAACAACTAAGTGAGGTTTTGTTTTGACTGTCAGTAAAAGCTGAAGGCTTTTTGAAAAATTCTGTGATTGCATTAATTTTAGATAAGTTAATATTGAAAAACGGTTCCTAAAAATTCCACTAACTCAAGATTTTTCTGTAATAAAATTATGATTTGTTAAATGTATGAGTTTTATTTGTTTCAATTTAGAAACAATAGGAAAGCCTACAAATAGAATTCTAAATTGAAATAAATGATATTCGAAAACAATCTTTAGTGATTGTTTTATATAAGCTTCGATTTTTTCTACTATACTATTTGAAAAATTAATATTAGTATTCTCAAAAAAAAATGCAGTTGAATAGATTTGCAATTTTAATAAATTGTATTTAAATAATTTATATTTTATATTTTTAATTTTATTAATTTTCATTTTTAAACTTTTTTTCCTTCTTTTAATACTACTTTTTCAGTCGTGTATAACATGCCTTTTCCTTTATAAGGTTCGGGAGTTTTATATGATCTAATTACTGCAGCAACTTGTGTTACAAACCAATAAGAATAACCTATAATAAAAAGTTTGTTAGTTTTTAAACAAAAAATTTTTAAATTTTTTGGAATCTTAAAATATATAAAATGACTATATCCTAGTTTAAAATGCAATAAATTTTCATTTGATATTTTTAAAGTAGAAACACGAAAACCTACGCCAATGAGATTAAGTTTTTTGCAGAACAAAAGCGTAATATCTGACAAAATTTGTTTTAATAAACTAACTTGCGTTCCTTGTATTGCTTTCAATTTTTTTCTCTCATTATTTGAAATGTTAAAAAACGGAGCCCGAGTTATTTTGATCATTCTTTTTTTTTTTTCTATAATTAACTTAGTTTTTAAAATTAAAGCTTTTTGAGCAAAAGAACTTGCAAAAACAATAATATGTTTGTTATCACAATAATACATTGATATGCTTTTTGGGATTTTAATAATATATCTTTTTGCAGTATAACTCATTTTATCTAATTAAAAATAAAGGTTGACCTCCGGTTTGAGTTTTTTTACATTCTTGAGCTGTCATTAAACCTTTTGATGTAGTTAATATAATAAGACTTTTTTTCGAGTCAAAATTTCATAATTGTGATGCTGAGTAGTATATATGACGGCTCGGTTTAAAAATAAACTTTACCGAATTTATTACTGGATCTCCATTTCTATATTTCAAAAAGATTTTTAATATATTCGAATCTAAGTTGTCGATTTTATAACCTAGGATAAACCCACTATCTCACAAAATATTTAAAAAAATAATAGTTAATTTTGTTTTTGGTTGCCTAATATAAAGGGTTTGACAAATTTGGCTATTTTTTATACTGGTAGATATATTTCATAAACTATTTATCATAAAAAAAACTTTAATGTGTTTAGAGACAGGCTTGAACTGCCGACACAAGGATTTTCAGTCCTTTGCTCTACCTACTGAGCTATCTAAACTTAAAAAAAGTTTTTCAACAAAACTTCTCCCTGTATATCTAAAAGTTTTAAAGAAGTGTGAGCTAAAGTATTTGAACAAACTATAATTTTCTTATTATTAAAGGTGCACTTTTTTTTGTTACCAAACTTTAATTTAAATTTATCATAGTTAATTTTATTAAGTAATAAAAATTCAAATGGTTTGTTACAAACAAAAAATTTAATTTCTATTTTGATATCTGAAAACAACATTGTTTTAGCCATTTTTCAAATTACCAAAAATTTAGTTATTTGAGATACATGCATTCTTAATCTTTTATTTCGTATCCGATATTCAAATTGTTCTTGAGATTTTTTATTGACGTGAGGTGACTGTAAAGTAGAAAAAAAAGAAAACAAATTTTTTTTTTGTGATTGTATAATATGAAACTTTAATTTTAAAACTTTATTTAATTTAAGTTTATAAAAAAATTTTAAAAAATTTGTGAGTGAGTTTACATTTTTTGAGTAAATAGATAAAATAATAAACATAAATTTATAATTAGTGTAGAAAAAATGATTGTTGCATGCACTAAAAGTTAGACTAAACTTTACTGAAGCTTAGACACTGTTTTAGCATTAGTATGAGTACGTTGGCCTCTAACAGGTAAACCGCGTAATTTACGAATTCCTTTATATGATTTAATTTGAACTAATTTTTTTGTTATCATAATTTTTGATTTTTTCAAATTGCTATTTATCAATAGGTTAAGGCTTTCTATAAATTTAATTAGTTTTACAATTTGGTCAGGTGTTAAATTATATAGTTTTGAATTGTAAGACAAACCTAACTTTTTACAAATTAGAAAAGATTGAAATTGACCAATACCAAAAATTTTTGTTAAAGAAAAATAAATCGACTTATCTTTTAATAATTCTGTTTCTAAAATATAGATCATTTATAAATTATTAGTATGTGCAATTTCTACTAACATATTAACACTCATATGCATTGAATTTAAAAAAACCTCTGGGTACAGCCCAATAGCAATTGTACCAGAAATTAAAGGTAAAAATATACAAGCTTCTCGCTTATTAATATCAATATAATCATTGAAATACTGGACTTTTAAATTGCCATAAGAAATTCTATTAAACAATCATAAAGAATAACACCCACCAACAATCATACCTGTAGCACTGATAAAAGTGGCGGTCGTATTGGTTTTGAAGGAGCCTGCTAGTATTAAAAATTCACCTACAAAACTTCCAGTGCCAGGCAAACCAATATTAGACATTGTAAAAAACAAAAAAATGAAAGTATATAACGGCATAGTATGTACTAATCCACCATAATACTTAACCATTCGGGTATGGTGTCTTTCATAAACTATTCCAATAATTAAAAATAAAGCACTAGCAACAAAACCATGACTCAAACTTTGTAAGATTGCCCCTTCCAAACCAATCGTATTAAAGCTAAAAAGACCTACCATAACAAGATTCATATGTGCTATAGAAGTATATGCAATAATACGCTTAAAATCTGTTTGTCGAATTGCAGTAAAAGATGTATATACAATACCAACAATAGAAAGTAAATAAACAATTGGTGCAAAATAAAAAGACGCTTCAGGGAATAGTGGTAATGAGAAACGAAGAAACCCGTAAGTTCCCAGCTTTAATAAAATTCCCGCTAAAATAACAGAGCCAGCAGTTGGTGCTTCTACATGCGCTTCTGGCAACCACAAATGAGCAGGAACCATAGGTACCTTTGTCGCAAAAGAGCCAAAAAAAGAAAACCATAAAAATTTTTGTTCCGACTTAGAAAAAAGAAAAGTTAACAAAACTTCATAATCAGTGGTTCCTATTTGATAATAAATATACAAAATAGATAGTAGCATTAAAACAGAACCCAATAAAGTATATACGAAAAAAAAATAAGCAGCTCTAATTTTTCTTTCTCTAGAGCCTCAAACACCGACAATTAAATACATAGGAATTAATATACTCTCAAAAAAAATATAAAATAATAATAAATCTAAAATAGAAAATACGCCAATTAAAAAAAATTCCATAATTAAGAAAGCAATAAAAAATTCTTTTATCTTTGTTTTAACACTGGTTCAACTTATTAGTATACATAAAAAAACTAACAAAGTAGTTAAAAGAATGAAAAAAAGAGAAATGCCGTCAATTCCTAAACTGAAATTAAAATTCAAGAAGGGAATTCACAATACTTTACTTACGAATTGAAAAGAGCTAATAGATTTACTAAAAAAAACTCATAAAAATAAAGAAATTATATATATATAACAAGATACATTTAAGGCTATAAATCTGATTAACAAATGGTTTGAAGCAGGCACTAATAACAAAAAAAAAGTGCCGATTAAAGGTAATACTATAATACAAATTAATAAATTGGACACATCTGGTAAAAATAAATCTAACATTAACACTTTATAGGACTTGAACCTATGCCCATTAGCTTAGAAGGCTATTGCTCTATCCAACTGAGCTAAAAGCGCTAAGAGTAAAAGCTAAAATCGGACTTGAACCGATATTAAAAGATTTGCAATCTAATACATTAACCAAATTATGTTATTCAGCCTATCAAAAGTTTATTAGTGATTTAATTTTAATACTCGATACCAAAAATATAAACTAAATTTTTTACCTTGGTAATTGGTGTTATTAATAATTACATTAATATTTTATTTTTAGCTATTGTTAACCAAAATATCTTAAATAGTATTACTGGCAAAATCATAAAAATTGTTTCAGGAAAAAAGGGGGTTGAACCCATGACCTTTGGTTTTGAAAACCACTGTTCTACCGACTGAACTATTTTCCTAACACGTGTTTAGTCTAAAAGTTTTGATAGAGCAACCATTATAAACATCATTGTTTATTACTAACTGAAAAATACAAATAAAATAGCCAAATTAATAGTATAATAATTATACCATTGCCATAGTTAATAATAAAATTATCTTATGCGAAGTTAAATATAACAATGTTGGATTTACAAATGAAAAAAGTAAAAAATAAAATAAACAAACTATCAATATTGAAATGTTAGATTTAACAGGGTAATATAACTTCCCAGCTATAGAACTTTCAAAATACATAATTTTGACTATCCGAATATAATAAAAAGTAGAAATTACACTACATAAAATACTAATTATTGCAACAAAGTACATAGACGCTTCTATTAAAACTAAAAAAATTCCAATTTTAACTAAAAATCCAACCATTGGCGGAAGACCTGCTATAGATAACAAAACAGTGCTAAAAAATAATGCTAAAATATTATTAGATTTACTTAATAAATTTAAGTCTGCTAAATCTTTATTCTGTTTTTTGGTATATTTATATTTAAGTTGTAACACTATAAAAATTGACCAAATACACAAACTGGCAACCATATACAAAAAAAGATAACAAAATAATGTTTGCATTCCTTCAAAAGTCCCAGTACAAAAAGCAATTAATGTATAGCCCATGTGACTTATTGAGCTGTATGCTAAAAGACTTTTTAATTTTTTTTGGTCTAAGCCCCCAAAAGACCCAACAACTATTGTTACTATAGCAATAACCACAATATAATAACGTCATTTGCTTGTATATTCAAAAAAACTTAAATAAAAAATTCTAATAAATAAAATAAAAATTGCTATTTTAGGGACAACTGCAAAAAAAAATGTTGAACTAGAAGGAGATCCTTCATAAACATCGAGCGACCACAAATGAAAGGGGACAACTGCCAATTTAAACAAAAGACTTACAAAAATAAACACTAAAGCAAACTGAATTAGACCGCCATCTAAAAAAACATGATTAACGAAAGTATAATTATCTGATGCATATACGCTTCCATATTCTAAAGGTATTAGAAAAAATAAATTTTTTAAGTCTTCAAAACATGTTGTGCCGCTAACACCATATAAAATAGATGACCCAAACAAAAATAAACTTGATGAAAAAGCACCTAAAATAAAATATTTTAGACCAACATCTACAGAAAATGCTGAATCTTTTTTCATAGCTGCCATAATATAAAAAGATAAACTTTGCAATTCAATAGATAAATACGCAGTAATTAAATCATTTGCAGAGCATATAAAGAAAATACCCAACAAAGCAAATAAAATTAAAATACTATATTCAAAATAATTGATTTTTTGTATTATTATATACCGTTGGATCATTAAGAAACAAAAAATTGACATGAAAGCAACTCAAACTTTAGAAGAAAAACTTAGATAATCAATAGTAATAGTGCTGCTAAAAATTTGAAAACTATTATACTCAACAATATTATTTATTAATAAAAAACAAAACAAAGTGATAATTAAAACACTTAAATACAAAATAGAGTTATGAATTAGTAAATATTTACTATTAACTGATATGAAAGTTCCATGGATGATCAAATAGATTATAGAAATACCTAAAAATATTTCAGGTAACAATTGTATTTCTTTAAATATTAACATTTATAAATTACGACAAAAAATATAGTAAATGTCAAAGGTAAGACTCGAACTTACAACCTCTAGAACATGAGCCTAGCGAGCTAACCTGTTGCTCTTCCTTGACAAAAGATATATATTAAAAATCAAAACATTTTTAACTAAAATACTGGCAAATATTTTATTTTACTTGGTAAACAGCTAAAACTTTCAATGTGCAATACGATTTAGATAAATAAAGTAGTACTGTAATTACGTGAGAGCTGTTTGAAAATAATTTGGGTTCTAGCAGTTCCGATAGACCTAATTAGAACTAAAGTTACTGGTCCTATTGTTGCTAAAAGAAGAATATTGCCTGATAGTAAAAACTGTATAACATAGTCAGTATATAATAAATGACCTATCGACCTAATCTCAGTAAAATAATCTAATTTGTGAAACCAATTAGAATAGTTATTAAACAAAAGATTAGTTTCATATGGATTAATCGGCTCAAAAATATTTGGGATCACTGTTAGTATTTCAATTAAAAAAATAACACCTAAAAAACTTCCAAATGGAAAATATTTCAAAGAATCTTTTGCTAAATGAACTGTTTTTATATCCAACATCATTATTACAAATAAAAATAAAACAGCAATAGCACCTACATAAATTATAAGAAAAATTAATGAAATATATTCACATTCTAATAAGAATAAAAGACTAGATGAAGAGACAAAACTTAAAACTAGAAATAAAACAGAGTAAATTGAATTTTGACTAAGAATAATCATTAAAGAACTTGAAAGCAGTACGCAAGAAAAAAAATAAAAAAATAAATTAATTATCATTTATATACTATTTAACATCTGCAGGCTGCCAATAAGATTAGTTAATATCGTAGAAAAAATATCTACCAAAGTAGATAAAATTGGAAATAATAATTGTCCGTATTAAACTTGGACAAACATTATAAAAATATTTGTTACAAAAAAATTGGATTTAAACTATTAAAGGCAACAAATATATAGACAAATAAAAAAAATAACTCAAAAGGAATTAACGTCGGAAATCCAGCATAATTGCAAATAACCCGCCAGCAGACTCTGAGGTAACGGTCCCACTATGCACAGGTATCTCGATACTTGCTCCTAGAATGCTCAGAGAAATGTTGGTAACTTCTTTAATTTGACATGCGTTTTTTGGCAAATGAGCCAATGTCAATTCGAACGCTTTATTGTTGGGCCGATCGAAATGGTTAATGAAAACTGAGTTCGATTTTAAAGTACCCGTTACAAAAGGATAATTAACGAATACCTCGCTAATATTCGCCGCATTATGAGGATTGATCCATATTGCTCCCTGCCCGGGGATAATGATGATCTGAATTGAATCTTCACAAACACTTAATGTGTGTAAAATATGCCTGTTTAAGTGAACCACAAGCAGGGCTTTAGGAAAAACATTAACATTCAAATTTCTCTTATTACCCAATGTGTCTTATTTATTCAATTTACGACGTTTACTTTTTTTGCCATAAAATATGTAGGCAAAAAAAGTTAATAAGATACCAACAATAAAATACATTCCGTTTTCACTGTAAAAAATGAAGAAATTGGACAAAAGATTCGTTAGGTTCACATAAGTAGATATAATCATTTTTATATTAATACTGATTCGGTTTAATGAATCAGTACACTCTGGCCTTATAAATGTAGGCTCTCTTAGTGCATAATCGACTACACACAGTAAATAGTACTAAATAAAATTTCGACTAATAACAGGTGTGATAATACGTTGATAATATGCGACTAAAACATAATAGTAAATACTAACCTTAAAAGTTATTTTAACTATACCAATGAAAAAAACAAGTCACGCCTGATTGACTTGTTGAAAATCTTCTAAATATTTTTATTAAGCTTGCCGTCGGTGGAATTCAAAAATTTGTTTGGATTAAACGTTACCTTAAAAGGTTTAACGTCGGAAATCCGGTGTAATTTCAAACAACCCGTCAGAAGAGTCTGTGGCAACAGTCCCACTATGCACAGGTATCTCAATACCTGCACCTATAACGCTTAAAGAAGTATCGCTAACTTCCTTAATTTGGCACGCGCCTTTTGGTAAGTGGTTTAGTGTAAACCGAAAAGCTCTTTTGTTGGGTCGATCAAAATGGTTCAGGAAAACCGCGTTTGCCTTTAAACTACCTGATGGGAAAGGATAATTAACGAACACTTCGCTGATGCTCGCTGCATTATCAGGATTTATCCACGTGACTCCTTGCCCCGGGATAATGGTAATTTTAATAGAATCCCCGCAGACACCAAAAGCTTCTAAAGCTTGTTTGTTCAAATGAACAACAAGCAGAGCTTTATCAAAAGCGGGGCTAGTAAGTTTCCCTTTAATACCAAACGTTTGTTGTTTATTTATTCTATGGCGCTTGCTTTTTTTTCCATAAAACACGTAGGAAAAAAAAGTTAATAGGATCACGGCAAGTAAACATACTCCATCTTCGCTATAGAAGATGGTTATGTTTGTATACAAGTCAACTTTGTTATATAAATCATAATACATTGTTTTTTGAAATAAAAGAAAAGGGTGGGGGTTTCCCCCCGGGGCGGGCAATGGGATTTGAACCCATGACATTTAGAATCACAATCTAATACTCTAACCAAACTGAGTTATACCCGCCAAACCTCACAATATTAATCGCAGGTTAAATGAATAAAGTCACTATAATTTTCAACGAGGAAACAAGACACGTGGAAAATTAAGATTAAACTCGTTAACCTCAAATCACATAGTATTGGCAACAGGTTTTCAAGCTGTAATTTTTTGCTCTGTTATTACTAAACACTTTT
>Ga0102815_10000195_pt1 | contig 43444 bp, 40 predicted proteins | sample ColrivemetaGS759_FD_79113 | JGI IMG/M metagenome (GOLD analysis project Ga0102815, IMG submission 79113) | Estuarine microbial communities from the Columbia River estuary - Ebb tide ETM metaG S.759 | ecosystem: Environmental > Aquatic > Marine > Intertidal zone > Estuary | place: USA: Columbia... | reverse complement strand
GTGTCGAATTTATCCGAGATTTCGGCATGCAATTCGTCATGGCTTGAAGAATGCGGGATATCTTTCATGCAACCAACTCCTCGCTGAAGGAAAATTCGCAGAGTTCCATGAACTCAAGGTCGCCAGTCAGTCGTGTCCACCAGCGTTCTAATGCGGTGGCGCGAGTGATGGTTGCGGTGCGCTCTTCGATGATGACTTCGCCGTAGGCGGCCATGATCGGATTGCCATCGACGAGCACTTCATCGCCGGGGTTGATGATGGCGCCATTGTCAAAACGGACATGGGCGTGAAGGCTTTCAAAACGGTGCGAGACTTCGACAGTGCAGGGCACGCGTTCAACTTTTCTTTTGAAAAATGGCATTTGCTTGGTTCCCTATTTTGTTTTGCTTAGTAGCCGTTCAAATGCGGCTTTATTGTCGTTTCCAAAGGCATAGAGCTCAGCACTCCACCCCGTAACAGGGTCCTCCGCTACAAGCCGACCGTTGTCATAACGGACAACGCGCATAGGCGGATTGCCCTCTACACGGGCGACCAAGCGCGCGCGCGCCATGGCGGATTGGATCACTGTCAGAAAACCACCATGGGGGAGGTCGAGCAGCAGGGTTCCATCGATGTCGCGGATCACGACGGATTGCGCGTCGAGCCCTTCAAGGATCAAACTGCGGCTTTCGACAACTTTGCCGTCCTTTGGAACGCCAACATGGGGTCGGTCAGAGATGGTCGAGAAACCCGCAAGTGCGAGTGTTGAAAGCGCCAGTCCAAGCATGCCCCAAAGGAGCGCGCGTGGTATCATTTCACGCTCACGGTTATGCATATTGCCGAGGGCAGGTGCGGGGGTGAGAGGATGTTGTGGCATGTGCGCCTCCCTATTCCGCGGCTGCAAGTTGGTGGTGCGGTCTTTGCACACTTTCAACTTGGGGCTCGTTTATCTTTGCCTCCGCAGCGTCTGACAGGATCCGGGCCACTTGAGCCGCATTGGCTATGCTACGAAACGTCGGCTCGGGAGTGGCAATATGCCAAGGGCGTGCATGGGGCCAAAGGACTGCATAGGACAGACGCATATTGCCGTTGGTTTTCATTGCAAGCGAGCCTGAGCCGCTCACACCTTCAGTCGCCAGCGCAGCCGAGCTCACACAGCTATAGGGAATTGTATAGGTAATGGGCAGCGCCGCGCCTATCCGCAAGATAACGCGCGATGAGGTGATTGTGTATATCGCTGCGCGCGCCTGCATCCAAGCGAGCCCGTAAATGACAGTAAAAGCCAAGATCGCCAGCGCCAGATACGGCAACCCGCGTGCCAAAGCGTAGACCGCGCCTCCCTCGACGAAGGCGAAGGCCGCTTGCCCAAGTGCCAAAACCACAAGGTATCCTGTGATCCAACGGATTTTGAAAGCGTCTCGGGCGAGTTGGGCGGTTTCGGGTTTGCCTTGCCACAAGATATTCTCACCACGCGGCAACGGCGCAGGAAGTCCCGGTTGGGCTTCGAAATTAAAGTCATGGTCTGTCATGGCAGACCCTCCATCTTAATCGGTAAGTCAGGACGGCGCGGGCGCGCGCCGTCCTCCTTGGTCTTAGTGACCGCGTTTGCGGCCTTTCGCGTAGAGCCAGCCTCCCGCGATATATCCCGAGATCTTGTCTTCCTCGAGTTTGGTGATCTGCGCGGTAGAAGCCGTCATGGGGATGTCTTCGACGAGATCAGCGGTGATCGCGTTGATCCGCACCCGGTCAGCCCAGATTTTGCACATGGTCATCGGCAAAAGGCGGCGGCTTCCGGAGTTTAGCTCGACTTCAAGATAGCGCACCAGCTGTTCGGGAACGTCGATCCAAAGGTCTGTGATCCGGCCCACAATCTCCGTATCCCCTGTTTGCAAGGGAAGACCTCTTGGGTCGCGGCCAGCAGAGACATGGAAACCCTCGATCTGTGCCATGGGCAGGATCTTGGGGTTACCGTGCCCGTCAAGTTCGGGAGCATCGCTGCGCGGTGTCCAAGATGCGGGGCCGACGCCGTCCAGCATGGGATTGCCTGTAGGCGCGTGTGGAAAGCCATCCGACACGGCTGTGCGAGCCAAGGCCAGATCCGTGCGACGGTGAGCCGCTTCATTTTCTGAAGATGGCACCGAAACCGAGCCTTGCCCATGCGGTAGGGCAAAAGTCTTCGCCTTTGGCACAGGGAAGGGGCCCTGATTGGCGGCAGGGGCGCCATCCTCTGTTTCCAACGGGTAGCCTTCCCGCATGTTTTCTGTCTGTAGGTAATACACCAACAAGGCAAAAAATCCCCAGAAGAGCCAGATTGCTAGGCTGGCTAGATCAAAGTTTCCGAAAAAGTTGACACCGACCATTTGGTCCTCCGCTGTCAAGTTGGGAACTCAGCCAAGGCTACGCGGCCTTGGGCGGGTTCGTCGCGATTGGATGGGATTGTGCCAAGCCGAACGAGTGGGCCAAGCACGGCGATAGTAATGAAAAGAAACGCAATTTCGATGTGATACACGATGGAATATCCAAGGTATGGCGCACTGAGATGCCCGAAAACGCCATGGCCAATCGTGTGCTCCACGCCATCGCGGAGCGCGCCTCCCAGAAAGATTGAGAGGCCTGCCGCTGTGGCTTGCGCCGATCCCCATGCCCCCAATGCCAAACCTGCAGCAGCGCGGGAGGGCAGGGTCATTGCGGCGGTGAGGGTTGCAACGCCAAAGGTGCCGCTGCCCATACCGATCAAGGCTGCACCGATGTAAAATAGCGCAATGCTCTCCATCGGGCTCGAAAAGATCACGGCGCAGAAAGCCGCTATCCCGATCAGTGCGCCGCGTGCAGAGAGCCGCCAAGGATCGGAACCGCTCGCGAGGTTGCGGGCGGTCCATAGAAAACCAATCAACGCGCCAAGGCTCCACGTCGCCGTCAAAAGCGTCGTCGCACTGACCGAGAGACCAAGTATTTCGCCACCATAAGGCTCCAGCAACACATCTTGCATGTTAAACGCCAAGGTTCCCAGCACGACCACGATCAAGAGCCGAGCAACACCAGGTTGTTGCAAGAGATCGCGCCATGCGGCTCTGAACGAAGGGCGGGGGGCACGCCGCTCTGAAGCACTCATTGGGCGAATTTGTTCCTGTTTCCACAGCGCGATTAGATTGAGGACCAAAGTCGCCAAGCCGCATCCCTGCACCACGCGTACGAGGAGAAGCGGCGCAAAATCAGTCAGCAACCAACCGACGATCAACGCAGAAAACCCCATACCCACGAGGTACATCACATAAAGAAGCGCAACGACACGCGGTCTGGTGGCATCTGTGGCGCGGTCAGCAGCGAGGGCAAGACCCGCGGTTTGGGTCATATGCATGCCAAGGCCAGCCATGAGAAAGGCCAGTGCCGCGAGAACCTCACCCGCCCATGCAGGGCCAATATACTGATCGCCCGAAAGCACAATCAGAGCAAATGGCATGACTGCAAGCCCACCCATTTGCCAAAGGCTCCCAAACCATAGGTAGGGCACGCGTTTCCATCCAATAGCGCTTCGGTGGGTGTCGGAACGATGACCCAATAAAGCGCGGAAAGGCGCGATGAGCACTGGAATGGCAATCATAGCGGCCACAACCAACGCAGGTACGGATAGCTCGACGATCATAACCCGGTTCAGCGTGCCCAAGAGCAGCACCTGCGCCATGCCGACAGATAGTTGGAAGAGCGACAAGCGCATCAACTGGCTCATCGGCAGCTCTTGCGAACTTGCCTCGGCAAAAGGCAGCCAAGTGGCCCCGAGCTTGCTGATATGATGCTTTCGCAAGATCACGTACGCAACTCCAAGCAATCGCTGATGTAAAAGCCGCTGTTGATACGCCCAACCCGGTCGAGGCCAGCGCCCAGATGGGTCTTTAGAAGGGGCAGGGAGTGGGGGATCATCACCGGAGAGCGGTCTGAGCGGGGGAAAAGTTTCCCCATCATCCAGAAGGTCATCAAAAACGGTGTGCGCGGGGCAACGGTAAAAACAATCGTATTCTGCGTGCGCTCGCTCAGGCGCGACAGTACCCGCCCGATGTCGGGGGCCGTGTAATAAATCAGGCTGTCCATCGCGAGCACGTAATCGAAAGAGCCCAATGCTTCATCCGTCATGTCGCCAGCCAGAAAACGCACTTGGGGTTGAAGTGCGGGCGCTAGTCGATCTTGGGCGATCTGCACAAGGCGTGGCGAGATATCCACCGCCGTGACCGTTGCCCCATGCATCGCGAGTTCGGTGCTCATGGCGCCTGTGCCACAGCCTGCGTCCAATATCCGCGCACCCCGCAAATCTTGCGGCAGGCGGGAGATCATCAATTCCCGCATCTGATCCCGCCCTTTCCGGACAGTTTGACGAATGCGGCTGACTTTGGCGTCGGTCGTTAAGCGCTCCCAGGCTTTGGTCGCGGTGCGATCAAAATACTCTTCGACACGAGCGCGTGTGAGGGCATATTCAGACATCAATCAAACCCCAGCAATTCAAAGATTTCCCGGTCTGGCAGTGGTTCGGGCGAAACACCTTCATCGGCTGTAACCGAGTGCCAGAGGTTTTTGGCAAGACGCAGATACTCGGCGCGCGCCATGACGATGTCGTCGCTATCGTCCATCTCAAACAACGTCTTTTTCTTTAGACGCGAGCGGCGGATGGCATCGATGTCAGGCATATGTGCAATGCGGTTGAAGCCTACACGCGCGCAGTAGCGATCAATCTCATCAGTGTCGCGAGAGCGGTTGGCCACACACCCTGCAAGGCGCACTTTGTAATTACTCGACTTGGCTTGAACGGCTGCAATGATGCGGTTCATAGCGTAAATCGAGTCAAAGTCATTGGCCGTAACGATCAAGGCGCGGTCGGCATGTTGCAAAGGCGCGGCAAAGCCACCGCAAACCACATCACCCAAGACATCAAAGATCACGACATCCGTATCTTCAAGCAGATGATGCTGCTTCAACAGCTTGACGGTTTGGCCGACGACATAGCCACCGCACCCCGTGCCCGCAGGTGGGCCACCGGCTTCGACGCACATAACCCCGTTAAAGCCTTCACTGATGTAATCTTCCGGTCGAAGCTCCTCAGAATGGAAGTCGACCTCCTTCAAGATGTCGATAACAGTGGGCTGAAGGCGCCCCGTGAGGGTGAAGGTGCTGTCATGCTTGGGATCACAGCCGATTTGCAGCACACGTTTTCCAAGCATGGAAAAGGCTGCCGACAGGTTGGAAGAAGTGGTGGATTTGCCAATCCCGCCCTTACCGTAGACTGAAAAGACCTTGGCACCTTCGATTTTGATCTCGGCGTCTTGGTGGACTTGGACCGAGCCCTCACCATCAAGGGCCCGTAAGTTGGGGATGTCATCTCTTGGGCTCATTTTCAGGCCCCTTTCCTTGGGTCAGAGGAGGGTAGGTGGGGGATTGCCCCATTTTGGTTGCTTGCAGAGGGCGATTGTCTTGTTTCATTCGGCTGCGATCCCTTCCAAGCGGTCTTCGAGTTCGTCCGCTGCATTTTGCAGTGCCGCAAGGGTGTCGGCATCGGGCTGCCAATAGGCGCGGTCTGAGGCTTCCAATAGCTTTTGAGCCATACGGTTGCTCGCCTCTGGATTGAGCGCCGAGAGGCGTTTCCGCATTACCTCATCAAGCACGAAGGTTTCCGAGAGACGTTGGTAGACCCATGGCTCGACTTGAGCGGTGGTGGCAGACCAGCCGAGCGTATTGGTGACATGCGCTTCGATCTGGCGGACGCCTTCAGCCCCATGGCGCAAGAGGGGCTCATAGAATTTGGGATTGAGACTCCGCGAACGGGTCTCCAAGGCGATTTGATCTTTCAACGAGCGAACCTTGCCGCTGCCGCGCGTTTGATCTCCGATGTAGACAGCGGTTTCCTGACCCCCGCGTGCGCGCTTGACCGCCCGCGCGACGCCTCCCAGTGTGTCGAAGTAGTGATCGACCGAGGTTACGCCCAATTCGACGGATTCAAGGTTTTGATAGGCAAGATCGACATCTTTCAGCGCCAGCTGCAGGAGTGCGGCGCTCTGGGTGGCTTTCCCATTGCGTCCATAAGCAAAACTCTTGCGGGCTTCATACGCGTCTGCCAGTTCGTCTTCGTCACCGAATGTGGAACTGCTGACCAATTGGTTGACGTTGGCGCCATAGGTGCCTTCGGCATTTGAAAAAACGCGCAAAGCGGCTGTTTCAAGGTCGATGCCCATGGAGTCTGCATAAGCAAGGGTGTGGGCGCGTATGAAATTCTGCGCGAGCGGCTCGTCGGCAGTCGCGGCCTTCCACGCGGCTTCTGCCAGCATACGGGTTTGCAGCGGCAAAAGATCACGGAAGATACCAGAAAGCGTCATAATGACGTCGATCCGTGGGCGCCCCAGATCGGTCAAGGGAATAAGGTCAGCTCCGCAGAGCCGTCCGTAACTGTCAAAACGCGGTTTTGCTCCCATAAGAGCCATAACCTGTGCAATTGGGCCGCCGTCGGATTTGATGTTGTCCGATCCCCAAAGCACCAAGGCTACGGTGCGGGGCAGGCTATGATGGGCTTGAAGCAACCGCTTGGCCTGCGCGGCTCCGTCTGCCATCGCAAAAGCGGTGGGCATGCGGAAGGGGTCGAAGGCATGTATGTTGCGCCCGGTGGGCAGAATATGGGGCGAGCGGATCAGGTCGCCGCCCGCGACTGGTGCGATAAAACGGGCAGAGAGTGCGCGCATCAGGGCGGGCAGTTCATGATCCGTCGTCAGTGACTGCATCGCACGATCGCGGTCCTCTTGAGAGAGGTCTGCAATCATTCCAGCCATCACCTCAGCGGTCTCTTTCGTCATGGGGCGGCCCACGATGTGCAATCCGTCGGGGATCAGTGAACCTTCCGTTTCCAAAACTGTTAGCCAAAGCTTCTCTGGATCGCTCTCGGTCAAATCGACAGCTGCGGCTTGGTCGCGGATCAGCGCAAGCATGTCGGCTCGGGCAGGATCGTCAGTCGCCAGTTGGCGCCAGCGCGAAAGGCTATCTTTTAGATCTGCCAAGCCGCGATACAGGCCGGAATTTGTTAACGGCGGCGTCAAATGGGTGACAATCGTCGCATTGCTGCGACGTTTCGCAAGCGAGGCTTCCGAAGGGTTGTTTGCCGCGTAAAGGTAGACGTTGGGCATAGCGCCGATCAGGCGGTCGGGCCAGTCATTGCCGCTCAGTCCTGTCTGGCGACCGGGCATGAACTCCAACGCGCCGTGCATTCCAAAATGCAAGACCACATCGCTGTTCCATGTATCCCGTATCCAGCGATAAAACTGCATAAAGGCATGGGTCGGGGCAAAACCGCGCTCAAACAAGAGGCGCATGGGGTCGCCTTCATAGCCAAAGGTCGGCTGCACGCCGACGAAAACATTCCCAAAGGTTTTGCCAAGAACGAAAACCCCTCTGCCATCGGCTTGAACGCGTCCGGGCGCTGGGCCCCATACGGCTTCAATTTCTGACAATGATGAGGTTTCGCGCAGGATGTCCTCAACCGAAACGATTGCCGCGACATTGGCAGGTTGACCAAATTTTTCGGCGTTCCCCTTAAGTAGCTCGGCACGGAGGTCGTCAACATTTGCAGGCAGATCAAGGGTATATCCCTCGTCTTTCATCCGGGTCAGCGTGTTGTGCAGGCTTTCAAACACCGACAGATAAGCGGCTGTGCCTGTGGCCCCTGCATTTGGGGGAAAGCCAAACAAGACGATAGAGACTTTTTTATTGGCATTTTCCGTGCGGCGTAAACGCGTCAGACGGGCTGCCTTTTCCGCCAAAACAGCCACACGTTCGTGACAGGGGGCCATCGCGCGGCAATCAGAATTGGAGCGGCACATGCTCGCGCAGCCTTGGCATCCATCCAGCCCATGGCGGCCTGCAAAGACAGTGGGATTTGTCGCGCCGTCGATCTCTGGCAGGGCGATCAGCATGGTTGTTTCGACAGGGCCCAAGCCTTGAGTCGAAGCCGCCCATTGGCCGAGTGTTTGGAACTCCAAAGGGTGCGCCGCCAGATAAGGCACGTCGACTTTGGAAAGGGTTTCCACGGCGGCGGCACTGTCGTTATAAGCGGGGCCGCCCACCATTGAAAAACCAGTAAGAGAGATCAGCGTGTCAATGCACGAGCCGCTTTCACTTTGAAAGTAACGCTCAATTGCCGGGCGACCATCAAGACCGCCCGCAAAAGCCGCGATCACCGCCAGCCCCTGCGCTTCAAGAGCGTGGATCACTGCATCATAATGGGCGCAATCAGCAGAGAGAATATAAGACCGCAGCAGCAAAAGCCCGACGGTGCCTTTTGGCGTAGTCGGGCGCGGCAGATCTGCGACGCGCGTGGTGATACGCTGTTGAAGGGCGGGGTGGTAAAGGCCGACGTCGGGATATTCGACGGGGAGTTTGGCGGTGCCCATCTGCCAATCTGAGCGATTGGCGTAGCGACCAATAAGAAAACGAACCATCTCTTCGATGTTGTCGTCCGATCCGCCCAGCCAATACTGCATGGTAAGAAACCATGCGCGCAAATCTTGGGCCGATCCTGGGATGAACTTCAAGATTTTCGGAAGGCGGCGCAGCATGGTCATCTGCTTTTGGCCAGATGCACCACTTGGTGCTTTCGAGCCGCGCAATTTCTTCAGCAAAGACATTACGCCCGAGGCAGGCTTGGACATGTCCAAATCGCCCATCTTGGTTAGTCGGACGATCTGTGGATCGGCAATTACGGCAACAAAAGCGTCGGCGTTTTGGCGCGCCGCAGTCAGATCAGGAAGGATTGCGTTGATGTGCTCTTCGAGAAAGAGCAGATTTGTCATGACAATATTTGCTTGGCTCAAAGCCTTTTTTGCCGCGTCAAGCGCAGTTGGGTTTTCGGCCCATTCAGCGGCTGCGTGCACAGATACTTCAATGCCGGGAAAATCACGGGTCAAACGAGGTGAAATGCGTGCGGCAGGGCCTGCAGCATGGCTATCCAAAGTAAGAATGACAAAACGATAAGGCGCCGACGCCTTTGCCTGCGGGATACTGTCAGCAAAGGGGAAAGCGTCATCGCGCATAATGTGCCTTTGCCTCGTAGAGTGTGTCGATTGATATGGCGCGAACGCCGCGATCGGACGCAAAGGTTTCCGTGTTGCGTTTGGCTTTGCCGCGCACGAAGAACGGAATCTTTTTCAACTCCAATTCTGCGTCAGCAGTCCAGTGAAGGGTCGCGATCTCTGTTTCAGGTGGTTTTGCCTGTTCTTCAGGTCGCGCAGAGGCTTTTGCGCCATGGTGGCTTGGACCTGCGGCGTCATGAAATTCGAAATCCTCGCGGAACATGGTGAGCAGGTGCTCTTCCAGCCCCATGACCAAAGGATGCACCCAAGTGTCAAAAATCACATTGGCGCCCTCAAACCCCATTTGGGGCGAATAGCGCGCAGGGAAGTCTTGGACATGGACAGGTGCGGAAATAACCGCGCAGGGAATACCCAACCGTTTCCCGATGTGGCGCTCCATTTGGGTGCCAAGGATAAGCTCTGGCGCGACGTCCGCAATCGCGGCCTCAACTTCGAGGTAATCGTCGGTAATGAGGGCTGTAAGGCCATAATCTGTGGCGGCGGCGCGCAGTGCACGGGCCTGTTCGCGGTTGTAACAGCCCATGCCAACGACGGTGAAGCCAATTTCATGGGCGGCGATCCGGGCTGCCGCGATGACATGTGTCGCGTCACCAAAAAGAAAGACGCGCTTTCCAGTAAGATACGTGCTGTCTACTGAGGCCGACCACCAAGGTTGGCGCAAATTGCTCGCGTCGGGTTGCGCGGTGCGTCCGGTCAGAGCATTCACTTCTGCAATGAAATCCCGCGTCGCACCGACGCCAATAGGCACTGTCTTGGTATAGGGTTGATCACAAGCGCGTTCGAGATAGCGCGCGGCGCCTTCACCTGTCTCTGGGTACAGCAATACGTTGAAATGTGCTTGGCCTAGGCGGCGCAGGTCGTCGGGTGTTGCATTAAGCGGCGCACAGACGTTCACGCTGACACCCAATTCCGCAAGCAGACGGGTGATTTCCGTCACATCGTCGCGGTGGCGAAAGCCCAATGCCGTGGCTCCGAGCAGGTTGCATGTGATCTCAGCAGTACGTGGCATAGGCGCCGCAAGAGCGCGCACCAGCTGATGCAATGTTTCATCCGCGCCGAAGCTTTCCTTTCGGCTGTAGGAGGGCAAATCGAGCGAAATAACCGGGCAGTCGAGAGCCAGCGCCTTCGCAAGCCCGCCTGGGTCGTCCTGGATCAATTCTGCTGTGCACGAGGCCCCGACGATCATCGCTTGTGGCTGGAAACGATCATAGGCGTCTTTGGCAGCGGTCTTGAACAGGGATGCAGTATCAGCCCCTAGGTCAGAGGCTTGGAATGTGGTGAAGGTGACAGGCGGGCGGTGATCGCGCCGCTCAATCATGGTGAACAGCAGATCGGCATATGTGTCGCCTTGGGGCGCATGCAGAACAAGGTGCAGCCCCTTCATCGCAGTGGCAACGCGCATCGCACCCACATGAGGAGGCCCTTCATAGGTCCAGAGCGTCAGCTTCATGGTCGGCCCTCCGTCGAGAGGAGGGCGCGCCTCCGAAGTGGGCGGCTGAAAAGCCCGGCCAGATCGCCCGCCTGCTCATAGAAATGGACGGGTGTGAACACGAGCTCGATGGCCCATTTCGTGGTGAATCCCGCCGCTTCAAGCGGATTGGCCAGCCCCAGTCCACAGACAGTAAGATCCGGTGCAAGCCGCGCATGACGCTCCAGCTGCAAATCAACGTCCTGTCCCTCAGAGAGCGTAGGGCCGTAGGGGAGAAGTGAAAGCTCTGGCTCGGTCAGGGCGCGGTGTAGATAAGGCGTGCCGATTTCCAGAGGGCGCATGCCACATTCACGGGCAAGAAACCGGGCCAGCGGAATCTCCATCTGGCTGTCGGGGAAAAGGAACAGGCTCTTGCCCTCAAGAGTCTCGCGATGTGCCGCAACAGCCTTTTGCGCGCGCGCACGCGGCGCAGCTGTTGCAGCTTCAAAGGTCGCTTCTGGAACGTCAAAACAAGCAGCAACAGCTTTGAGCCAAAGAGTGGTGCCTTCTTCGCCAAATGGAAACGGGGCTTCGATGCGTTGCGCCCCACGTTTAGTAAGCGCAGCCGCAGTGTCCCCAAGAAACGGTTGTGTCAGAATAAAACGGGTGTTGCGGCCAATGCGTGGGATATTGGTAGAGCGGCGGGCAGGCAACATACGAACCGAAGTAATACCCATCGCGGCCAAAAGGGCGCTGCATTGGTCTTCCACAACGTCAGGCAGGGCCCCGATCACCAGGAGTTCTTCTGCATCGGTCTCTTCAAGGCTGGGCACCATCGCAGCCAAGCAGGCGTCTTCGCCTTGGGTGAAGGTGGTCTCAATACCAGAGCCTGAATAATTGTAGACCCGAACATGGGGTGCATGCGCTGAGTTGAGCCGTTCAGCGGCGCGTGCAAGATCAAGCTTTATGACTTCGGATGGGCAAGACCCCACAAGAAAGAGCTGGCGGATATCTGGCCGACGCTCCAACAGGCGGCCCACCTCGCGGTCCAGTTCGGCATTGGCATCTGCGAGACCCGCCAGATCTTTTTCCTCAAGGATGGCCGTGCCAAAACGCGGCTCGGCAAAGATCATGACACCGGCGGCTGATTGAAGAAGATGGGCGCAGGTTCGGCTCCCAACCACCAAAAAGAAGGCATCCTGCATCTTGCGATGGAGCCAGATGATACTGGTCAGGCCGCAAAATACTTCTCTTTGGCCGCGCTCTTTTAGAACGGGGGTTGCGCTGCATCCAGTTGGAAGGGGATGATCAAAACTCATGCCGTCACCCCCTCAGAGCGAGGCGCAAGATCAAGGCGGGCGCGGCGCAGTTTCCACAGAAACTGACCTGCGTTGATGACATAAGCAGTGTAAGCGGCCAGCGCGAGAAGCATCAGCTCTGTGGCTGCCAGGGCTTGGCTCCAAAGCGCCCACAGATAAAGCCCATGCAATGCGATGACCGCAAAGGAAAAAACGTCTTCCCAGAAAAAGGCTGGCGCAAAGAGGTATTGGCCAAAGACCACCTTTTCCCAAATAGCCCCGGTAACCATTATTGTGAAAAGCAGCAGGGACTTGATCAAGATCGACAGCGTCGCCACGTCATAGCCATGCCCTGTTGCGAGAAAGCGCAGAACAAGAAGCAAAGAAATTGCGAAGACCAAGAATTGGAGCGGGGCCAGTATGCCCTGCACAAGCGTCCACTTGGTGGCATCTCTTCTGATGCGCTGCTCGGGCGTATAGAGCGTCTTGCGCGTTGATTTTGCGAAAGAATACGTCATGGCACGCGCGGCTTCCCTTTGGATTCTATGAAGCTCAGGTTAAGCTATGCCCTCAAAGTGTCAATCAAAACTTACACACCAATGCGCGCCGTTATGCATGCAAGAATTCGCATAGGTAGTTGATTTTCAAGAAAATTTTCCCTCTAAATATTTGTAAAATATGTATTTATTTCCCCCGCGGGCTATTCTGCCCGTTTTGGGTGTCATTTTTTATGGACATTTATAGCGAACCGTTGTGTCATGCGGGTGTGGCATTCTGAGCCTTTCCTCTTTTGATGGCGCGTGCGAGACTAGCTCTTGTGTTCGCCTTGGCTGTGTCCGGGAGGGCATATGCGTGACTTAGGGAATTTTGCGACGAACAACGATGCAGACCCCTCGGGGCTGATCGGGCTTGTGTCTGCGGCAATCAGTCAGGCTGTTGCGCGTCGCGAGAAAGGATGTCGAGTGTTAAAGGCCAAGCTGCTTGACCAGATGGTGTCGTCTGTCAGTTCGCCGAGCGATGAGCCGCGTGTTTCTTTGATTGGCGCGTTTGAGCGAGAGCGCGTGCCAAAAGAGCATATTGTTGATTGTTATATCCCCGAAGCTGCGCGTTTGCTGGGGGATCGTTGGATTGCCGATAAGGCAACTTTCGTCGAAGTCACGCAGGGAACAGCACGGCTTCAAGCGCTCCTACATGGGTTGCAGGAAGATATTTTTTCCGACGCAAGGCTCGTGCCTAGAGACAGCTCAGCCCTTCTTGTGGTGCCAATGGGCGAACAGCATACTTTGGGCGCAATGGTGCTGGCAGGGCAGTTGCGTCGACGCGGTGTATCGGTTTGCGTGCGAATTGCTCCCGGACTCAGCGATCTTAAAATTCTTTTTGCTGAAAAGTGCTTCGATGCCGCTTTGGTGACCTTGGGCAGTGCCGAAAGAGTTGACGTTTGTGCCAAGCTGGTAAAGACACTTAAATCGGTAACCACAAGCGAGCTGAAAATTGCCGTCGGAGGGTGTATCATCGATAGTGTTGCGGCACCATTGCTCGAGGCTGGCGCGGACTTGGTAACAAATGATCTTGATCGAGTCGTTGATACGTTTGCATTATGAGTAAAGGCCACTGCTGAGAGGCTAAGAAAGATTTGGACAACAGCCACCCCGGCTGATCCAAGAATAGGTGTAAACTGTGACATCCGATGGACGCTTTATGATTAGCCGCGATTCACTTCAAAATGTGGACCCCGAGCTGATGGTCGATCTCGTTACTGCAGCGTGCGATCTCGCTTTGGTCGTCTCGCCAGATATGGTCGTGCAGTCCATTTTGGTAAATCCGCAAATGGGCTTTGGCACCAAGCTGAGCGTCTGGCAGGGAATGCCTCTTGATGACATTTTGACCATGGAAAGTGTCCTCAAGCTTAGAGAAAGGCTTGCGGGGCGGGAAGGGGATCGCCGAAGACCCATTTCGGTGGAATTGAACCATGCGGGCGAACTTTCCCTACAGTTTCCCATTCGATATTCCGTAAGCAGGATCAATCCAGACGGGACGCTCTTGATGGTCGGTCGCGACTTGCGCCCGATTGCGGAGCTGCAGCAGCAACTGGTTGCCGCCCAGCTGACACTCGAGCGCGATTATGAAGCGCAACGCGAGCTCGAGACGCGATACCGCGTGCTAATGGAGTTGCATCCTTCGCCGGTCTTGATCGTGTCGATGGCTTCAGGAAAAATCGTGGATTTGAACGCTGGAGCGATCGATTTGATCGGCGCGACGCGGAAAGAACTCATGGACGCCCCGGTGGCTCAAGAGTTCGAGGGGCGTAGACGGGGTGAGTTTCTCGAAAGTCTCGTGAAACAGTCCGGAGCAGACCCAAGCGGCAATCTCGAACTTACGGTGCGGCGTAATCAGCGTAAAGTCTTGGTCTCAGCCACAATGTTCCGGGCTTCGGGTGGCAAGATGCTGCTTTGCAGGATCGGTTTGGCCGAGAGTGGAAAGGCGCAGTTTAACGATGTGTCAGAGATGACGACGCGCCTTTTCTCCAAAGGAATTGACGCCATAGTCTTCATCGATGGCGATGGGGTCATCAGGGCAGCCAACGATTCCTTCCTTAACCTCACCGATAGCGGCAGCGCTGCAATGGTGCAGGGGCGGCCGTTTGCCGATTTCCTCGCCCGTGGCGAGATCGATTTGCGCGTATTGATAGATAACGTAAAGCGCGTTGGGCATATGCGGCATTTTTCAACGCGCCTGAACACAGATTTCTCTGGAGAAGTGGCTGTCGAGCTGTCGGCGACATGGTTCCAAGACCGTGCCAACCCCTGCATTGGGCTGGTCATTCGCGATTCCAATATTTCGGAGGCTGTGCGGTTGCCCGGAGAGGCTGGCAGCAATGATGGCCTGCGGAAGGTGATGCAACTTGTGGGCTACTCCAACCTAAAAGACATTGTAGCAGAAACCACTGAAATTATTGAGAAAATGTGCATTGAGACGGCGCTGGAACTGACCGGAAACAACCGCGTTGCCGCCGCAGAACTTCTAAGCCTCTCGCGCCAATCGCTTTATGTAAAGCTACGCAAATTCGGTATCTTAAGCAAAGAAAACTCCTGATCGGGGCAGTTTAGACCTCTGTGCCCGCCACCGCTTGGTGGGGGCTCTGCTGCGTTTTTGCGCTCGAATAATCCAGCATCAAAAAAGACGACCCTCGTGTAAGCTTGGGTAGACATTTTTCTTGCCGACGTGCCGTGTGTAATGTTTAGTTTACACATGGATACCGCGCATCATTTGACATATCGAAAATACCCAGAACCCGTCGCACTTTTGCGGCTGATAAAGCCCATCACGTGGTTTCCGCCAATTTGGGCCTATCTTTGCGGCAGCGTGGCGACCGGGGTTTCTCTATGGGAGAACTTTGGATTGGTCTTGGTCGGCATGATCCTCGCCGGGCCGATTGTCTGTGGCATGAGCCAAGCAGCAAATGATTGGTGCGACAGGCATGTGGATGCCGTGAACGAACCAGACCGACCGATCCCTTCGGGCCGCGTTCCGGGCCGGTGGGGATTGTGGATTGCGCTGGCAATGACGGGTCTCGCCCTTGGAGTGGGCAGCATTTTGGGGCCTTGGGGGGCTGCGGCAACCCTGATTGGCATTGCGGCTGCTTGGGCCTATTCGGCCGAGCCGATCCGGCTGAAACGGTCGGGCTGGTGGGGCCCTGGGTTGGTGGGGCTGTCTTATGAAGGCTTGCCATGGTTTACAGGCTCTGCGGTCCTGCTGGGCGCGCTTCCCTCATGGGAGAACATGCTTTTGGCCTTGCTCTATGCCCTTGGCGCCCATGGAATAATGACGCTCAATGATTTCAAAGCCTTGGAAGGGGATCGCCTGCATGGGGTGCGGTCCTTGCCCGTTGTTCTGGGGCCGGAACGGGCAGCGCAGGTCGCCTGTGTGGTGATGATTGCGGCGCAAGCGGGCGTGGCGGGGCTGCTTTTTGCATGGGCACAGCCTTTTCACGCGACGGCAATCGTTGCGCTGATCTTGGGTCAAATGGCCGCGATGCGGGTTTTGATGCGCGATCCCAAGGCAAGAGCGCCTTGGTATAATGGAACTGGGGTCGTGTTTTACATCAGCGGCATGATGATCTCGGCCTTTGCTTTGCGAGGAATGTCATGACTTTAAACTGGTTTCAGATCTTCCGCCTCGGACTGGTGCAGATGTGCCTTGGCGCGATTGTGGTTCTGACAACGAGCACGCTCAATCGCTTGATGGCGGTCGAATTGTCTTTGCCCGCGGTTTTGCCGGGCGCTCTGGTTGCTCTGCACTATGGCATCCAGATCAGTCGACCAGCTTGGGGGTTTCGGTCAGATACGCAGGGCAATCGCACCCGGTTCATCGTGCTGGGGATGGCGGTTTTGGGCGCGGGCGCGCTTTTGGCGTCTTACGCGATTACAGTCATCGACGCGGCCTTCTGGACCGGGCTCTTGCTGTCCATTCTGGCCTACAGCTTGATTGGCTTGGGCGTCGGCGCCTCAGGCACGTCGCTGCTGGCTTTGGTGGCCACAGCCACGGCACCGCGCCGTCGCGCCGCAGCGGCCACCATAACATGGTTGATGATGATTTTTGGTATAGCGCTGACTGCGGCAAGTGTTGGCATTCTGCTTGATCCCTATAGTGGGGCGCGGTTGTTGATGATCACAGCCGGGCTTGTGACTTTGGCTCTGGTGTTGACGCTTGTGGCAGTGATGGGAATTGAGCGGCAAGTTATTGCTGTGCCTGCTCAAAATGCGCCAACCCCTCTCTTGGTCGGTTTGAAAGAAGTCTGGGCCGAACGGCGCGCGCGGGATTTTACAATTTTCGTGTTTTTATCGATGGTTGCCTATTTCTTGCAGGAGCTGATTTTAGAGCCCTATGCGGGCCTAGTGTTTGGCCTGACGCCGGGCCAGTCGACACAGCTCTCGGGAGCTCAGAATGGCGGCGTGTTCTTGGGCATGCTCACCGTCGGCGCGGCTTTGTCTGGATTTCGCATCGGCACTTTGCGCGGCTGGATCGTGGCGGGTTGCCTAGGGTCTGCAGCAGCGTTGGGTGTTATCGCGCAGCAAGGCATGGTGCAGGGGCCATATCTGACCCCCTCAGTGGTCATGCTCGGCGTATTTAACGGCGTTTTTGCGGTTTCGGCGATCGGGGCGATGATGTCGCTGGCTGGCGAGGGGCGGCAAGCACGTGAAGGAACGCGCATGGGGCTTTGGGGGGCAGCGCAGGCGCTGGCTGCAGGCTTTGGCGGGCTTTTAGGCACGGCTGCAGTAGATATCCTGCGGCTGTTTTTGGCCGATGCGCCGGCGTTTGGCGCGGTTTTCCTCGTAGAAGCGATGCTGTTTGTGATGGCCGCAGCATTGGCGATGCAGGTGATTAGCTCAGCTCCTGTGGGTCGTCGAATGCCTGATGTGAGAGGGGCAAAACATGAGATTTGATGCGTTTGTAGTGGGGGGCGGCCCCTCTGGGGCAACGGCTGCCGAGGATCTGGCGCGTGCGGGCTACCGGGTAGCGATGTTGGATCGGGCAGGGCGGATCAAGCCTTGTGGCGGGGCCGTGCCTCCTCGTTTGATCGCCGATTTTGACATTCCGGCGCATCTTGTCGTGGCAAAGATCACATGCGCTCGGATGATTTCCCCAACGGGGCGGTCAGTCGATATTCACATAGAAGGTGGCTATGTGGGTATGGTGGATCGTGAGGATTTTGACGCTTTCCTGCGCGAGCGGGCTGCCATGCACGGCGCAACGCCTCTGATCGGCACCTTTTTGCGGATCGAGCGTGATCGTGATGGCACCCATGTGGTCTGGCGCGAGAAAGAAACCGGCGCCGAGCAGCGCACGACGACACAATTGGTCATCGGGGCTGATGGCGCGCGCTCGCATGTGGCGCGTGCCGAGATCCCCGGTGGCAAAGAAATCCCCTATGTCATGGCCTATCACGAGATTATCACGCCACCAGCTGCCAACGCGAGCTATCACCCAGACCGCTGCGATGTGATTTATGACGGGCGAATTTCGCCCGATTTCTATGGTTGGGTCTTCCCGCATGGTGCACGTGTCAGTGTCGGCATGGGCACCGAAAAGGATGGCGTGAACCTAAAGGATGCGACAGCCGAGCTACGAGAAATGGCCGGGCTTTCCCAATGTGAAACGCTACGCCGCGAAGGGGCGCCCATCCCACTTCGGCCGCTGGATCGTTGGGACAATGGGCGCGATGTGCTTTTGGCAGGAGATGCGGCAGGTGTTGTCGCGCCCTCATCTGGCGAAGGGATTTACTACGCCATGGCAGGAGGGCGCGTCGCTGCGACTGCAGCGCAGGCGTTCTTGTCGAGTGGGCGGGCCGCAGACCTGCGTATCGCCCGTAAAATCTTCCTCAAAGATCACGGCACGGTGTTCAAAGTGCTGCGCTCGATGCAAGATGCCTATTATCGCAGCGATGAACGACGCGAGCGTTTTGTCAGCTTGTGTCACGACATCGACGTGCAACGGCTGACATTCGAAGCCTATATGAATAAGCGGCTGGTTGCGGCGAAACCAATGGCGCATGTGAAAATCGGCCTCAAGAATCTGGCGCACCTGATGCGTCTGGTAAAACCGGAGTGGTCGTGATGAGCAGTTTGATCCCAGCCTATGTCGATGGGGTCTTGGTGCCTGTGGACAAGTTGGAGGTGCATCAGCGTGGGCTGCGTCATCCGGCGGTTTCCGTCTTTGTGATGCAAGACAACCGAATGCTTTTGCAAAAACGCGCGGCGCATAAATATCATACACCCGGCCTTTGGACGAATGCATGCTGCACCCATCCGCATTGGGGTGAACGGGCTTCCGCTTGCGCCACGCGACGGCTGGACGAAGAATTGGGCCTGCGCGGCTTATCGATACGCCACATGGGAGTGATTGAATATCGCGCCGATGTTTTCCGCGGATTGATTGAGCATGAAGTCGCCGAGATTTTCGCCGCAGAAGTGCATGGACCGATTTCTATGGCACTCAATCCTGACGAAGTGGATGAGGTGGCATGGGTGCCATTGGATAAATTGGAAGCTGCCCTCTCTCATAGCCCAGAGCGGTATACCCCGTGGCTTAGAATTTATATGGCGCAACACCGGGAGATGATCTTGGGTCACCGGGCAGGGGGCGAAACGGTTTCCGTTTGAAGCCATTGCAAAATGATCGTGCCGATATCGGAGGAGGTTTCTTCGTGCACCAAATGTCCGCCAGTGACCTCGATGACTTGGGCATTGGGTAACCGCCGAGCGGCGGAACGGGAAATTTGTGCAGGCACCACAAGGTCGCCAGAGCCAGCGATCAAGAGCACCTTGGCGTCAATCGTTTCCAGCCGTGCCAAAAGCGGATCTAGGCGCCATTGCGCCATCATGTCCAAGGCACCTTTGATATGCGCGCTGGATTGCACCAAATGGACATATTGGGCCACTCCGGCATCATCCAGCGTCGAGCCAGTGCCTTCAAGCAACTGACGCACCTTGCGCTGGCTGCCCCAGAGTTTCGAAAATAATTGCCCGGCAAAGGGTAAGGCCGCCAAGCCTTGGGCCAAAACGGGAAAAAGCAGGCTGGCGGCCCCATCAAAATGCTCCAAAGCCGCATTAATGCCCACGACTTTCAGATCTGAAGTGCGCGTGGCCATTTCTAGTGCGATTGCTGCGCCGGCCGAGTGCCCGACCACAGCAATCGGCTCAACGCCAAAGACGTGACAAAGCTGACTGAGATCTTGGGCAATCGGGCCGAGTGCAATTCGAGTGCGATTAGCCGTTTTGGTGCCACCATGGCCGGGCAGGTCAGGGATGATCAGACGGTAGTGTGGCGCAAGCACGGGGATAAGGTTTCGGAAACTATGCCCCGATGCGCCCAAACCATGCAAAAGCAAAACTGATGGCGCGTCTTTGGCGCCGATGTCGCAGACCCACCACCGGTGCGCCCCTTGCAGCACGCGACTTCCTGCCTCGCGAAAGGGCCAATCACTGGGGAGTGACGTCACATCCATTCTTCAGCCTTCTAACGTCGCTCCAAGCACCGCAGACAAGTGTTTGGCATTGGCCTGCGACAGAGCGACATAACGCGCTCCCATCAATTGGGTCAAATGCGTAAGCTGGGCATGCGGTCTTCGCGCGACGTCGATGATAAGCGTCGCTATGCCCGTGGCACGGATCGCGCGGGCTAAGGTATGGGTCTGCTGCTCTGCGAGGGCGCGGTTGCCGCTCCCATCAAGGGCAACGTTGCCTTTCCCATCAGTCAAGATAGCGATGGTTGGGGTCATGCCTTTGGACCTTGCACGCAGGGCAGTTTCAAGCGCGGTCTTCAACCCATCTGCGAGCGGCGTGCCTCCTCCACCGGGCAAACTACGCAGGCGGTTTTTGGCAAGCACCAAGCTGCGGGTCGGGGGCAGCAGCAATTCAGCTTGGGCGCCACGAAAACTCAACAATGCTACGTGATCCCGGCGGCTATAGGCGCGGGCCAAAAGCTGCTCAACAGCACCTTTCGCTTCGGCAAGCCGAGCCACAGCCGCAGAGCCCGAAGCATCAACCGCAAAGACCAATACGCGATCGGAGTGCACTTTGTTGCGCTTCACATGAAAGTCGCTGCTTTCAATAAAAAGGCGGTCATGCTGGGCATCGGTTTGAGCAAATTTCCGGCGGAGTTTTTGCCAAGGTGCTGCGGCACGGAGGGTCGCAATAAGGTCCAGTTTCTGATGGCTTTGAGGTTTGCCCCGTCGCGGTGCAAGAGGGCGTCCGCGGCGGTTGCCGATCACAGAAACACCAGAGCCCGAGGCACCGACGGTGTTTCGCAGACTGCGTGCATCTACCAAAAGCTTAAGAATTTCGGGCGGTAGGGCCGCACGCGCGGCTTCTACCATTATTTCTGAAGGCAGTTTCGTCTCAAGGCTATCTGACTGCGTTGAGGCATCTTCTGGTTCAGTCCCATCCTCCTCCGGCGGCGGCGAGGATTGGGTGGGCTCATCAAAAGGTGCCGCCCGTTGCGCCAAAGTGAGCGCCGACGCTTGGGTCAGGTCATCGCGTTCCACCATCGTGCGTCCCGAAAGCGCCGCGAGAGCCCGCGCGGCCGTCAGGGTCAGGATTGGGGCGCGCGCGCTGATGATCGCCAACTCAGCGCAAGCGCGCACCACCTCCGTGACCAGCATATGTGGCACGCGAACCTTCGGCAGCAAGGCGCGAGCCGCAACAATGGCATTAATTTCAATGGGTTCAAGTATTGACTTAAAGCGAAGCCCGTCAAGATTGACGAACAAGCCTAGTCTGTCGATGAGGGCGGGCGGTACGCCTTCGCCCTCTTCCGCAGCCTCATCCAGAGCAATAATTGAGTGGCGTTTGTTATCAAGTATCTGGGCCAGCCGCGCCGCAAGGCCGGGGTCACAGCGTTCCGCCATTGGGAGAACGAGAATAGCATCGCGGTCCAACAGGCCGCTCCGAAAAACAGGCCGTTCGATGCTTAGGGTCGCGGCGGCATCCAAGCCACCAAAGAGCGCGTCATCAGAAATATTTGGCGCGAGCCGAGTGATGGGGAGCGGCGGCGAGCAGGCCGCAAGGCAATCCAAGAACGCTTGCCGCTGCGGGCTGGCCCGCGCGCGCAACCACAAGCCCCCAATGGCGGCTGGATCAATCGCGAACACGGCAAGAGCTGATTTGAGAACCGCATGGGACATCTCAAGGCAGGATTTCGTGAACGACGCGCTGAACCCGCGCAGAGGATCCGGCTTCATCAAGCGGGTCACGCCGCAAACGATGCGAGAGCGCCATGGTTGCCACACGCTTAAGATGCGAGCGCTCCAAAGTGTCAGCCCCTTCGCTGGCGGCAAATGCACGCGCCGCGCGCAACAGAGTAAGTTCACCGCGCACCCCATCTGACCCCAGCGCGATGCACAGGGCTGCACAATCGTGCAGTGCAGTATTCGGTGTCGTGATCAAACTCAGCTGGTCGCGCGCCTTGAGGATTGTGGCGCGCAACTGGGCATCCTTGCGCTGCCACTCTGGCATGAAGCGGTCATAAGCGGTCTCATAAGCATCACGGCGTTTGATAACTTCGACGCGACTGTCGATGTCCTTCGGGCTGGTGATCTCCACGGAAAGGCCAAAGCGATCAAGCAATTGTGGCCGCAGATCTCCCTCTTCTGGATTGCCTGAACCGACAAGCACAAACCTTGCCGCATGGCGTATCGAGAGGCCATCGCGCTCAACGACATTCTCGCCTGATTGGGCTACATCAAGCAGCAGATCGACCAGATGATCTTCAAGCAGATTGACTTCGTCGATGTATAGGTAACCACGGTTGGCCCGCGCCAAAAGGCCCGGCTGGAAGCTCTTCTCGCCCTTGGCAATAGCCCGTTCAATATCGAGGGCGCCCGTAACACGGTCTTCACTGGCTCCCAACGGCAGATCAATGACAGGTGTCGGCTTTCGCACAAGGGTATTGCGTGAAAGCCCTGGCCAGTCTTTGGCCCACTCGGGGCACTGCTCCGGGCGGGCGGAATTGACAGGGCATCCGTCGACTGCGTCGATTTCAGGCAAGAGCGCCGCCAAGGCGCGGACAGCGGTAGACTTGCCAGTTCCCCGATCCCCAAAAACCAGCACGCCGCCAATAGACGGGTCAATCGCTGTCAAAATGAGCGCAGTTTTCATATCGTCTTGACCGACGATCGCCGAAAAAGGGAAAGGCGCGCGACCAGACTTCTTGATGTTCAGCTTGCGAATGGGGCTGGCCGATTGAGGCACGGTGTTTGCGTTCATGCTGCATCCTTTTCCATGGCCTTGGGCCATTTGGCGCGGTCTGCTCCAGACCAATGGCCTGATGTGCCAAAGACGTGAAAGCGCGCGTAAAGCTCTTCGGAAAACCAATCACCGGCGCGCACGGCGCGAATGGCCTGAGCATGGGGCCCGTCGCGGTGAGCAAAGGCCGACATGCTCGCGACGTCGGGCCAGACCGAGAAGGTCACTTGATGCAGGAAAGGCACCTCACCGATACCAATCTTGAAACTGACATTTGGATCGCGCCCAATTGCTTCAGAAATTTTGGGCACGCGTTTCCAAAATCGCAAACTGTGGCGCGGGCGCAAAGTGGCGCGCGTCAAAATCGCGATGGGGCCTGTCGCGGCAAAAGCTTGAGGAGGGGCCGCAAGCGCAAAGGGTTGCTCACCCGACCAAAGGCCGCGCACAGAAGTCGGGCTGAGGAAAAGCGAGAACTGCTCGCGCGCGCGCGCCGCCCACTTCGTATAGACTGGGTTGTCCAGAATTGCGGCCTGTGCAGTCTCGGCATCGGGCCATGACGCGAGGATCGACCAGACCTGCCAGTTGGGGCGTGGGGTGAACCCCTCACCAGTGCCCGAACCGCAGAGTTTGAAAAACTGGCACCGGGTATCCTGTCGAAGAGCGCGCGGCGCCAAAGCCATTTGCCCAAGCACCCATAGGCGTGCAGGCAAGCTGGGGAAGCGAAACAAGCTGAGCGTGACGACGGAAATGACCTGGCCTCCGAATCTAAGTGTCAACTTAATGATACACCCTGTCCGCTGAGATTATAGGCTTAATCCCATATAAAAAGGCAAATAATATTAAGTTGTAAATAGTTTGATACAGTATAGGCTTTGAATATGGCCAATCAGTCTCACTCAGATTTATCGACGCGCCGCGGCTCAGCTCCGCGATTGAAAGCGGATTCGATCAACGAAGGGGCAGGGCGGGCCGTGGTGATCGGGGCCGGGCTTGGTGGTTTGGCGTCAGCGATGCGCTTGGGCGCAAAAGGCTGGCAAGTGACAGTGCTTGATCGGCTCGATCGACCCGGCGGACGGGGTTCTTCCTTGGTACAAGGGGGGCATCGTTTTGATTTGGGGCCAACCATTGTGACTGTTCCACAAGGGCTGCGCGATCTATGGCGCGCCTGTGGGCGCGACTTCGATCGTGATGTTGCGTTGGTCCCGATGGACCCGTTTTATGAAATTCGGTTTCATGACGGCGAACGTTTTACCGCTCGCCAAGATGACGCTGCGATGCGGGCCGAAGTGGCCAGGATCAGTCCTGAAGATGCAGCAGGCTATCAGCGCTTCCTGCGCGACAGCGAGGCCAGGTATCACTTTGGCTATGAGGACTTGGGCAAGCGGCCGATGAACCGTTTGTGGGAGACCTTGAAAGTCATTCCCAGATTTGCGGCCTTGCGCGCGGATCGGTCGGTGTATGGTCATGCCGCGGCGCGGGTGCGCGATGAACATTTACGTTTTGCATTGTCATTTCACCCGCTGTTTATCGGCGGTGACCCGTTCAACGTGACATCAATGTATATATTGGTCAGTCACTTGGAGAAAGCCTTTGGAGTGCACTACGCCCAAGGCGGTGTGCAGGCCATCGCTGATGCAATGGTGCGCGTGATCGAAACGCAAGGTGGCTCTGTCGTGCAGGGGGCCGAAGCGGACGAGATCGTAATCAAGAATGGCCGCGCGGCTGGTGTGCGGGTCTCGCATGGACCAACTTTTCCAGCCGATGTCGTGGTGTCCAATGCGGATCCGGGCCATACCTATGACCACCTTCTCAAAAATGCGCCAAGAAAGCGTTGGACCACAGGTCGCCTAAAGCGATCCCGTTGGTCGATGGGATTGTTCGTTTGGTATTTTGGCACGCAAGGCACCAAGGGGCTGTGGCCCGATGTTGGGCACCATTCCATTGTCGTCGGGCCACGCTACCGCGAGCACATCAAGGATATCTTCATGCGCGGCAAGCTGGCCGATGATATGAGCCTCTATGTCCATCGTCCAAGCGTCACCGACCCCTCTTGTGCACCAGAGGGCGGAGATACATTCTACGCCCTCTCCCCTGTGCCGCATCTGGGTCATGCAAATTCAGTGGATTGGCCTGCACAGGCCGAGACCTATCGGCGCAAGATGCTCTCGGTGCTCGAAGAGCGCCTTTTGCCCGGTCTGTCACAGCATGTGACCGAAAGCCTCGTATTCACACCAGAAACCTTCAAGGAGCGTTATTTGTCGCCCTTTGGCGCGGGTTTTTCGATTGAGCCAAGGATTTTGCAATCCGCATGGTTTCGACCGCATAACATATCGGAAGAATTGCCGGGTCTTTACCTTGCGGGCGCGGGAACACATCCGGGTGCAGGAGTGCCTGGGGTTATTGGGACTGCTGAAATCTTGGGGCAAATTGTGCCAGATTTTCCGCGGGAAAAAACATCCGCCGCCCCCAAACCATTGGCTGCCGAATGAGCTTGGCGCAAGATATGGAAACCTGTCGGGCAATGATCCGAACGGGGAGCTTCTCATTTCATGCCGCCTCACGCGCGCTGCCTGTGCGTGTGCGCGATCCATCCATAGCCCTCTACGCATTCTGCAGGGTGGCCGATGATGAAGTAGATGAGGGCCAAGACAGAGCCTCAGCCGTTTTGCGGCTCCGCGACAGGCTCGATCTGATCTATCAAGGTCGTCCACGCAATGCGCCTTCAGACCGCGCTTTTGCCTCAATCGTCGAAGAGTTCGAGATGCCGCGCGCCCTGCCAGAGGCTTTGCTGGAAGGGCTGGCGTGGGACTCTCTCGAGCGGCGCTACGACACTTTGAACGAGCTAAAAGGCTATGCGGCCCGCGTCGCGGCATCGGTCGGTGCGATGATGTGCGTCTTGATGCGCGTGCGAGACCCTGACGTGTTGGCGCGAGCCTGTGACTTGGGCTTGGCGATGCAAATGACCAATATTGCGCGTGACGTGGGTGAAGATGCTCGGGCAGGGCGATTGTTTTTGCCTTTGGAATGGCTTGCGGCACTCGGAGTCGAGCCAGAACAGTTCTTGGCTCGGCCAAGTGCTTCTCCACAGATCCGGGAATGCACCGCGCTGTTATTGCGTGAAGCGGCAGAGTTGTATCGCCGCGCTTCGCCAGGGGTTGCTGGGCTGCCCTTTGATTGTCGAATGGCAATCTACGCGGCGGGTCATGTTTATGCGGCGATTGGGTCAGAGGTGCGGCGGCAAGACTATAACAGCGTCACCACGCGCGCGCGCACAACCTCCGCGCATAAGATGCGGTTGATGGCGCTTTCGGCGCTTCAGGCCGGAATAAGCACCGTAACACCGATGTCGCCACGCTTGCATGCGCGCCCCGATCCAGAAGTCGCGTTCTTGGTCGCCGCGGCCAGTCGGCGTGCGGTTGTTTCGGCGCGTTCCGAGGCATTACTCGGGATATTGCAGCAATTGGAAGCACGTGATCGCACCTCCGTGTGACGCCAAAAGCTGCTGGTGCTGCAATACCCTCAGCCTGCAGCCTTCGGCCATTTGGCGCGACGCGGTACACGCACCGCCAACATTGGCTTGAGCAGGGGAAAGCGAAAGCGCTTGAGATCAAGAGCCTCATGCATCCCAAGGCTCTTTTCGCCATCGATTTGCGTCTCAACAACAGCACGGGAATAAAACGGCGCTTCCAGAAGCGATAGTTTTTGCTGCGGTCGCGTGCCAATATCCGCACGGCTCTCGCGCTTGAGCGCCCAAATGGTGCGCGGCATGGGGGTAAGGGGCGGAGGGGCTATTTCACGGAGTTGCCCGTCACGGTCGATCTCTACGCCTAGCGCAAGCTTGTCGCCACTGCGCCGAAGCGCATCATAAAAACACACCGTGCGCTCCTTGAGCGGAAACCGCCCCCAAGTCCAAGCATGAAAATCGCTTTCAAGAGGGCGGGTGCCATGGTTGGCATCGAAATAGCCATGCCCTTCCCAGCGGTTGGTGGGGCCAAAATCTACTGATATATGAGCAATAGGCGCAAAGGGGCGCCAGATGTGACGCGCGTCTGGCGTCAGGGCAACTTCTGACTGTGTGACAGCCGCTGGCGTCAAAACGATCTGTCCGCGCAACGGCAGCGCCAGCGGCAAAGCCCCCCATTCATTGATGTCGATGATCAGTTCTTTGCCGGTCCAATTCAGGCTGCTTGGGCCGACTTCAAACCGATCTCTGGTCTGGCGCAGGGCTTGGCGGCCCCGGTCCGTCATCGTGAAGCGCCCAGTAAGGCCCGAGGTGACGACATTGATACAGCAATGATTTGCGGGATCGTGCCGACCACTCCACCCATACCATGGTGAGAAAACCGAGCCTATGAAGCCGATGACTGAGACGGCACGCGTTCCGTCCGCGGAGATGCCATCGATATACCACCATGCGTATCCGCCGGCATCGACAGAGACCCGGAAGTCAGGTCCTCCTCCAAGGCCGTCGCCGCGTGCTGCCCTGATAGGAGAGCCATGGGCACCCCCGCTCCCGGATGCGCTCCTCCGCCCGCCAGATAGAGACCCTTCAACAGAGTTCGGGCTCGCGGGCGTTTGAACGGAGCCATCATCCCCTCCGGCGATGTCCCGTAAATCGCCCCCAGGGACCCGGGAAAGCGTTGGGCCAGTTGGCCGGGGGTGGTCAGGGCCGTCTTGTCTGGCAGAGGCGAGAATGTCAGTCCGAAAGACTGAAGCGTTTGAAATGTCCGTTTTTTGCATTCTTCATCCTCATTTTGCGACGGCTTGTAATCTGCGGGCCCGTTCATGATGATTTCAAAGCGTTCGGTTTCGGGCGGGTCCCGGCCCAATTCACGGTCTTGCGCGCAGATGTAGAGCGTCGGTTCGTCGGGCATGCGCCCTTTGCCAATCGGGTCAAATTCGGCCTTTGGTGTGGCGGTGAAAAAGACGTTGTGATGCGCCAACTCAGGTCCCGCAGGCGTCGCGGCAAAGGCCCATACCCATGCAGAAAGGCTTGCCTTGTGTTTGGACTTGTCGGGCAGAATTTTTTGCTCGATCTGCCCCAACAAAGGGGTGTTTAATGCTTGGGGGTCGCCATTGAACACGCAGGCATCGCAGCGCAACGCTCTGCCATCCTTGAGTTCTACGCCGGTGACACGATTGTTTTGCCGCAAAATCCGCGTGGCTTGTGTCGAGAATCGAAAGGTGATCCCAGCGGCAATTGCCACGCGGGTCAATGCCGCCGCCAAGCCGTGAATACCTTCCTCTACGGCCCACACGCCTGCTGCTTCGGCTTGCCAAACAAGCGCTAGAACGCCTGGGGTGTGACTGGGGCGTCCGCCCACATAGGTGGCATATCGCGCAAAGAGCTGCACCAAACGCGGGTCAGAGAAATAGCGCCGCAAAAGCCGCTCAAGGGTCATCCCCGGCGCCAGCGCGGGCCAAAGGGCAGGGCGCTTGAGGCTGATACGGGCCACCTCCGCCAAAGATGGATTGGCAGAGCACATCATCGGCGCCTCAAAGGCTTCATAAAGGTTGCGACTAAGCGTGTTGAACCGTCGAAAGGCTTCGGCCTCTTTGCGGCTTGAAAAGGCTTCGATCGCGGCGGCGGAGGCTTCAATGTCCGCGAACAGGTCAAGCTGAGTGCCGTCTGGCCAGAAATGCCGTGCGAGCCGAGGAAGCGGATGCAACGTGACCTCATCCTCAAGTCGCGTTCCGCAAAGGCGGAAAAGTGCATCTGCATGCTGAGGAAGGGTCAGAACGGTTGGGCCCGTATCGATCGGACCTGCTGCAGAGGCGAGGGCCCGGGCTTTTCCGCCCGGTGCGTCGGCTTGTTCAATGACGCAAACAGTCCAGCCTGACGCGCGCAGGCGAATGGCCGTGGCCAGTCCGCCCATGCCCGCACCAATGACGACTGCCTTTTTTTGATGCATCAAAGCGGCCTTCCGGAAATGTAATTTATAATTTACAGCAAAGTGTAAGTTTAGATTTACACACAGAGATCAAAATGCCAATCTTTAATCAACTTCTGTGCACGAAAGGGTGAGCATGTTGGTGGGCGAACGGATCGAAGCCGCGCTATCGGATGCGCTTTTGCTTTTAAAATCCGACTATTGCCCCCCGCTTTTGGGGGCGGCACTACCCTATGCCGTGTTTCCAGGGGGCGCGCGGATCCGACCTACGATTTTACTCTCAGTCGCAGAGGCTTGCGGTGATGATCGCCCCGCTCTGTCGTCTGCCGCAGCCGCAGCGCTGGAATTCATTCATTGCGCCAGCTTGGTGCATGATGATCTGCCAGCCTTTGACAATGCCGATACCCGCCGGGGAAAAGCCACGGTTCACACAGCCTTTAACGAGCCCTTGGCGGTTTTGTCCGGGGATAGCTTGATCGTCTTGGCGTTCGAGGTTTTGGCGCGCGCCGAAGCGACATTGCCCAAACGGAACATGGATCTGATTGCGCTCTTGGCAAAATGCACTGGCGCGGGTTTTGGGATCTGTGCGGGGCAGGCGTGGGAAAGCGAACCCAGCATCGACGTGCAGGCCTATCATCGCGCCAAAACAGGTGCGCTCTTTATTGCGGCAACGCAAATGGGGGCTGTCGCTGCCGGGCATGAACCAGAACCTTGGGAGGATCTGGGCACATTGATCGGGGAGGCATTTCAAGTTGCCGATGACTTGAAAGACGCCCTCACCCCCGCAGAAATCATGGGCAAGCCCGCCGGACAGGATGCAGCCCTCAAGCGCCCATCGGCTGTGCAGTCTATGGGAGTTGCTGGCGCGCGCCGCCACTTGGAAGACATTTTGAGCGGCGCAATTGCCTCCATCCCTTCTTGCCCCGGCGAGGCGGGATTGGCGCGCATGGTGCTCGGATATGCACATAAAATCATGGCGATACCCACTGCGCCAGCGCGGGGCTGAACGTGGCCTTCTTTTCTTTGCCGCAACGCATGCTGCCCGCCTCAAGCGAGCGCCTTGGGTTCTGGGCGCGCATGGCTTTGTCCCCAAGGTTTCACCGCCTTGTCGAGCGCACGCCAGGTTTGCGACGGTTCTCGCGGGCTGAGGGACGGGCGCTGTTTTCCATTCTTTCCGGATTTGTGCAGGCGCAAACACTTTTTGCCGTGGTCGAGCTGCGGATTTTGCATCGCTTAAAAGAAGGCGGAGCAACCACCGAGGCGCTGGCAACGCTCACGCAGGTGCCATTGGCGCGCATGAAGGTATTGATGCAAGCTGCGGCCGCTTTGAAGTTGGTTTGTCTCCGGCAGGGGCGGTGGCATCTGACCCCTCGGGGCGCGGCGTTTCTGACGGTTCCGGGGCTAGAAGCAATGGTGAGCCATCATCACGTGCTTTACAGTGATTTGTCGGACCCGGTGGCGTTCTTTAGGGGCGAGACGACACCAGAATTGGCTGGGTTTTGGCCCTATGTTTTTGGCACTCTGGCGCAAACCGATGCCGCGTTGGCAGGGCGCTATTCGACCTTGATGACCGAAAGTCAGGCTTTGGTGGCCGAGGACACGCTCCGGATGGTCGATTTTTCGGATCAAAAGCATTTATTGGATATTGGCGGCGGAACGGGAGCGTTCTTGCGCGCAGTCGGGCGACGCTATCCAGACCTCAGTTTGACGCTGTTTGACTTGCCCGACGTGCTCACGAGCTCTGAGCCTCCCCGCGATGGGATTGCTCGCGTCGCGGGCAGCTTTCGCAGTGAAGCACTTCCCACATCGGCAGATGTGATCAGTCTCGTGCGCGTGTTGTATGACCATTCAGATGACGTCGTGCGAGCCCTGTTGGAAAAGGTCTACTCGGCTCTCCCCTCAGGGGGGCGGCTGGTGATTTCAGAGCCAATGTCCGGTGGCCACCAGCCTGATCCCGCAACGGATGTCTATTTCGCCATCTACACCATGGCCATGCACACTGGACGGACGCGCTCTCAGTTGGAAATTGCTAACCTCCTTAAAGATGCTGGATTTTCAGTGTCTTATCTTCGGTCCGCGCCTCGACCCTTCATCACATCCGTCGTTGAGGCCCGCAAGGTCTGACGCGGCAAGTGTCGAAAAAAGCGACAATTCTTTTAGATAGAATGTCAATTTAGATTGACACTTTGTTATGTAAGTTTAGGCTGACACTTAAGGGAATCCATTTACGCAATCCTCGGCTTGAGGTCGCAATGGACCAAAAAGGGGGGCCAAAAATGCACACGCAAGCTGTCATATTGTCGGGCCCGCTCGATGTTGCTCTTGGAGCGGCGACGATAAAATCTCCCCAGCGCGATGACTTGGTTGTCAAATTGTCCCATTCGGGCATTTCGACGGGCACAGAGAAATTGTTCTGGCTCGGCCAAATGCCCGCCTTTCCCGGTTCGGGCTATCCGTTGGTGCCCGGCTATGAAAGCTTTGGCGAGGTCGTGGAGGCCAGCGCTTCTTCCGGCTACCGCGTCGGAGAAATGGTCTTTGTGCCCGGGGCAAATTGCTTTGAAGGCAACCTGCGCGGTCTTTTTGGTGGGGCGTCGCAATATCTCGTGACACCCGCGCACCGCGTTTGTCGTCTGGATGCCGGAATTGGCGCGCAGGGTGCTTTGCTGGCTCTTGCGGCCACAGCGCGGCATGCGCTGGCTGGGTTTGATCATGCTTTGCCGGATTTGATTGTGGGTCATGGCGTCTTGGGGCGGCTCCTTGCGCGCATGACCTGTGCCGCAGGTGGCCCGCCGCCGACGGTCTGGGAAACAAACCCAGAGCGTCGATCCGGCGCCACAGGCTATCAGGTCATTGATCCCGCCACCGACGAACGCCGCGACTACCGCGCGATTTATGACGCTTCCGGTGCTCCGGACATGCTGAATGCGTTGGTTGGCCGCTTAACGCGGGGCGGAGAGATTGTCCTGTGCGGCTTCTACGCTCAGCCGCTCAGCTTCGATTTTGCACCTGCCTTTATGCGCGAAGTGCGCCTGCGTGTTTCTGCGGAATGGCAGCCCGCAGACCTGATCGCCACCCGCGCCTTGATCGAGGCAGGAGCACTCTCGCTCGATGGGCTGATCACCCATCAACGCTCCGTATCTAATACATCGGGTGCATATCAAACCGCATTTGAAGACCCATCGTGTCTGAAAATGATCCTCGACTGGAAGGACGCCGCATGACTTTGGATATTCCGAACCTGAAAGCTTTTGACGCTAGGTTGCGTGATGAGGCCGCTGAAGAGCCATCGCTGGAAGTGCCTATGGACCCGCCGTCAAAAAAGACCCAGATCATAGCGATCTATGGAAAGGGCGGTATTGGCAAATCGTTCACCTTGGCCAATCTCAGCCATATGATGGCCGAGATGGGCAAGCGCGTGTTGCTGATCGGCTGCGATCCGAAATCTGATACCACAAGCTTGCTGTTTGGTGGCAAGGCCTGTCCAACCATCATCGAAACCTCAACCCGCAAGAAATTGGCCGGCGAAGAGGTCAAGATCGGCGATGTTTGTTTCAAGCGTGGCGGCGTGTTCGCAATGGAGTTGGGCGGACCGGAGGTCGGCCGTGGTTGTGGCGGGCGCGGGATCATCCATGGGTTTGAACTGCTCGAAAAGCTCGGCTTCCATGACTGGGACTTCGATTACGTGCTGCTCGACTTCCTTGGCGACGTCGTCTGTGGCGGCTTCGGTTTGCCCATTGCCCGCGACATGGCGCAGAAGGTGATCATCGTTGGCTCCAACGATCTCCAGTCTCTCTATGTGGCAAATAACGTGTGCTCGGCGGTGGAATATTTCCGCAAGCTTGGCGGCAATGTCGGCGTGGCGGGAATTGTGATCAACAAAGATGACGGCACCGGCGAAGCCGCAGCCTTCGCAAAGGAAGTGAATATTCCCGTGCTGGCCAGCATCCCTGCGGATGACGATCTTCGCAGAAAATCAGCGAATTATCAGATTGTTGGCAGCAACGCCACGCAATGGGGAGCGCTCTTCGAGGAGTTGGCAGGCAATGTTGCCGAGGCCCCTCCGCTGCGTCCAAAACCCTTGACGCAAGACGAATTGCTGGGGTTGTTCAGCGCCGAAACCACGGGCAAGGATTTCGTTCTTGTGCCCGCGACGGATGTGGACATGCGCGGCAAATACGCAGGTGAGACCGTCAGCCTTGAAGTGGTCTATGACAATGTTTGACCTCGACGCACTCTTCCAATTGGAACAGGCGCTGCGCCAGTTGCAGCCCAAAGGGGGCGGGTCATGACCGACAAGTCCCTGATCGAACCCCAAGATGGGCAGGGCTGCCACGCAGGGGCATCCGAGATGGAAGCCGCTGCGCGTGCCGCAGGCAATTCAGAAATTCTGGATCAATATGCGGCGGATTATCCGCAAGGCCCGCATGGCAAACCGCAATCGATGTGCCCAGCGTTCGGCTCACTTCGGGTTGGGCTGCGGATGCGCCGGGTGGCGACGGTTCTGTCGGGCAGCGCGTGCTGCGTCTATGGTTTGACCTTTGTGTCGCATTTCTACGGTGCGCGACGGTCGGTCGGTTATGTGCCGTTCAATTCCGAAACGCTGGTGACAGGCAAGCTTTTCGAAGACATTCGCGACTCCGTGCATGAATTGGCCGATCCTGATCGGTTTGATGCAATCGTAGTCACAAACCTTTGCGTTCCGACGGCTTCGGGCGTGCCGCTAAAGCTTTTGCCAAATGAAATCAACGGCGTGCGTGTTGTTGGGATCGACGTGCCGGGGTTTGGCGTTCCAACCCATGCCGAGGCCAAAGATGTTCTCGCCGCTGCGATGTTGAAATACGCGCGCGCTGAAATCAAAGCAGGCCCTGTGGCCGCGCCGATTGCTGGCCGCTCTGACCGTCCCACAGTGGCTTTGTTGGGCGAAATGTTCCCGGCTGATCCGATGATGATCGGGGCCTTGCTTGCGCCCTTGGGTCTGGCTGCGGGGCCGGTTGTGCCATGCCGCGAATGGCGCGAGCTTTATGCCGCGCTTGATAGCAAAGTCGTAGCAGCGATCCATCCGTTTTACACCGCGTCTGTGCGCGAGTTTCAAGCCGCAGGCCGAACGGTGGTTGGCTCCGCTCCTGTTGGCTACGAAGGCACGATGGCCTGGCTGGCCGCGATTGGTGCCGCATATGGCGTCGCACCAGAAAAGGTGGCAGAGGCACAAAACACCTTTGGTCCCGCGATCAAGGCCGCACTGGCAGCCAATCCTATTCAGGGTCGGATCACACTGTCAGGCTATGAAGGCAGTGAGCTCTTGGTGGCCCGTCTGCTCATCGAGAGCGGTGCTGACCTGCCTTATGTGGGAACCGCTTGCGCGAAGTCGGAATGGAATGCGATTGATTGCGCTTGGCTCGAAGCACGCGGCGTCAAAGTGCAATTCCGCGCGACGCTCGAAAACGATTGCGCCGCAATGGAGGCCTTCGCCCCCGATCTTGCCATTGGCACGACACCCGTTGTGCAAAAGGCCAAAGAGCGTGGCGTTCCCGGGCTGTATTTCACCAATCTCATTTCCGCACGCCCCTTGATGGGGCCTGCTGGTGCAGGGTCTTTGGCTCAAGTTGTCATGGCGGCAATGTCGAATAAATCCCGGATGGAAGGCATGAAATCCTTCTTTGAAGGGGTAGGGGCCGCAGACACGGCTGGAATTTGGGAAGGCGCCCCCAATTTGCGCCCCGATTTCCGTGCCATCCAACAAAAGAAACTCGACAAGCAAGCCCGCGCAGCCAAAGCGGAGGAGATGATATGATCTCTGGCCGCACCCTTACTCCCACTCTCGGGGAGGGCTTCACATGCTGATCCAAGATCATGATCGTGCCGGAGGCTATTGGGGGGCTGTCTACGCCTTTTGTGCGGTCAAGGGGTTGCAGGTGGTCATCGATGGCCCTGTCGGTTGCGAAAATCTTCCCGTGACCAGCGTGTTGCATTACACCGACGGCTTGCCGCCGCATGAATTGCCCATTGTGGTAACGGGTCTTGGCGAAGAAGAGCTGGGGCGTGATGGAACCGAGGGCGCGATGAAGCGCGCTTGGAAAGCCCTAGACCCGGCCTTGCCTGCGGTTGTTGTCACAGGGTCCATTGCCGAAATGATCGGCGGCGGCGTCACCCCAATGGGGACCAATATTCAACGCTTCCTGCCCCGGACCATTGATGAGGATCAATGGCAGGCGGCGGACCGGGCGATGACGTGGATCTTTACCGAATTTGGCATGACCAAAGATCGGATGCCCGTCGCCAAAAAACGCGGACCCGTTGAAAAGCCACGCGTGAATATCCTTGGGCCGATGTATGGCGTCTTCAATATGGCGTCTGATTTGCACGAGATCCGTCGGCTCGTCGAAGGAATTGGCGCCGAGATAAATATGGTCATGCCTTTGGGGTCGCATCTGGCAGAGATGCGTCACCTTGTGGACGCCGATGCCAATGTGGTCCTCTATCGCGAGTTTGGTCGCGGATTGGCAGAAGTTCTGGGCAAGCCCTATCTTCAGGCGCCCATTGGAATGGAAAGCACAACGAAATTCCTCCGCGCCTTGGGAGAGATCTTAGGGCTCGACCCCGAGCCGTTCATCGAACAAGAGAAGCATTCGACCCTCAAGCCGCTCTGGGATCTATGGCGGAGTGTCACGCAAGACTTCTTTGCGACCTCCAGTTTCGCAGTGGTCGCCAATGAGACCTATGCGCGCGGCATCCGGTATTTCCTCGAAGATGAAATGGGAATGCCCTGTGCCTTTGCCGTGCCGCGCAAGGCCGGGGCAAAGACCAATAATGAGTTTGTGCGCGCCGAGATGCGCCGCCTGCGGCCTCTGATCGTCATGGGGTCGATAAACGAGAAAATGTATCTCGCAGAACTAAGGGGCGGTCATGGCCCCGCGCCAAGTTTCATCGCGGCCTCCTTCCCGGGAGCCGCCATTCGACGCGCAACAGGTACACCGTTCATGGGCTACGCTGGTGCGGTCTGGATGCTGCAAGAAGTGTGCAACGGTCTTTTTGATGCGCTGTTCCATATCCTGCCTCTGGCCAGCGAAATGGACAGCACTCAAGCAACCCCCACGTCATTGCGCCGCGACATGCCATGGGACGCCGACGCTCAAATGGCCTTGGACCGTATCCTGTCGGAACACCCTGTTTTGACGAGAATTTCTGCCGCGCGAAACCTGCGCGATGCTGCTGAAAAACATGCGCTCGACCACGGTGCAGACCGGGTTGTCGTTGAATTTGTCGAAGCTCTGCGCGGCCCTGCTGGCAGTGCTTCCTTGAACGAAGGAGAAGCAAGATGACTGATTTTGCCTCGAATGGCGGCCATGCCGATCATTCCCATCAGACGGCCAAGCGGCCCAATGTTGAGTTTTACACATATTTTGTGCTGATCTTCCTCGCTGCGGTGCCTTTTGCCGCGGTGGCTTGGATTTGGTGCACGTTCCGAGATCGACAGCTTCCGGAGCTGGGTCCATTTGCGCGCGCTTGGCGCGAAGCCTGGATCGTTACTCCGACCATTTTTCGGCTCTAACCCAGCCGATATTTCCAGACGCGGTGCGCCCGCCCGTCCGGTGTACGAGATCGCTTAGGCCCTGTCCCTTCGGGCCTTGGCGAAAACGCGGAAAGGCATGGTGCCTGCCCGTGACCCGGCCGCAGGGATTGCGGCGTCAGTCTGCCAATCCGGAGGATAGAATGGCTGATAAATCTGACCTGAGCTTCACAGGTCTCACCGACGAGCAGGCGCAAGAACTGCACTCCGTCTATATGAGCGGGCTTTGGTTGTTTGTAACCGTTGCCGTAGTCGCTCATTTGGCGGTTTACATCTGGCGCCCTTGGTTCTGAGGAGGATCAAAACATGTCCAAATTTTACAAGATCTGGCTGATTTTCGATCCCCGTCGCGTTTTTGTGGCGCAGGGTGTTTTCCTGTTCCTCTTGGCGGCGATGATCCATCTCGTGCTGCTTTCGAACCCAGCTTACAACTGGTTCCAAATCGCAGCTGAAAAGCACGGCTACGCGACAGAAGCCTCGCAATAAGTCCGACCCAAGGTTGCGGGCGGGGCCTCTCGCCCGCAACCAAACACCATATTGATATAAACCTTCGGCACGCTCCCGCGCTTCGCGCCCAGCAAAGGACCGTCCCGCAACAGCGGAGATAAGGGCATGGCATTGCTCAGCTTCGAACGCAAATACCGTGTGCCAGGCGGCACGCTGGTAGGCGGGAACCTTTTCGACTTCTGGGTCGGGCCTTTTTACGTAGGCTTTTTTGGGGTAACCACCTTCTTCTTCGCCACACTCGGGACACTACTCATTCTTTGGAGCGCAGTGCTCCAAGGAACATGGAACCCTTGGCTGATTTCCGTAAACCCACCTCCAGTGGAAATGGGTTTGGCCTTTGCTCCGCTTCAAGAGGGCGGTCTTTGGCAAATTATTACCATATGCGCGATCGGTGCCTTCGTCAGTTGGGCTCTGCGTGAGGTGGAAATCTGTCGCAAGCTGGGAATGGGCTACCATGTTCCCGCGGCCTTTGGCGTTGCGATTTTCGCCTATGTCACCCTTGTGGTGATCCGACCAATCCTCATGGGGGCTTGGGGCTATGCTTTCCCTTACGGGATCTGGACGCACCTCGATTGGGTCTCCAATACGGGCTATACCTACGGCAACTTCCACTACAATCCGGCCCATATGATCGCGGTCTCCTTCTTCTTCACAAATGCTTTGGCCTTGGCCTTGCATGGGGCGCTGATCTTGTCTGCTGCCAACCCCGAAAAGGGCAAGGACATGCGGACGCCTGATCACGAAGATACGTATTTTCGCGATCTGATCGGCTATTCGGTGGGAACCTTGGGCATTCACCGGGTCGGGCTGTTGCTCGCCCTTAACGCGGGCTTTTGGTCCGCTATCTGCATCGTCATTTCCGGCACGATTTGGTTCGATCAATGGGTCGACTGGTGGGATTGGTGGCTGCAACTGCCTTGGTGGGCTGACATCGCGGGAGGCGTAAATGGCTGAGTATCAAAACATCTTCACCCAAGTTCAGGTCCGCGGACATGCTGAAATGGGTCTGGTCGAGAACGTTGCCCTTCACAACCGCACTAAAACCGCCGGGTTTTCCTCCTTGATGGGATGGATTGGGAACGCTCAGCTCGGTCCTGTCTATCTCGGTGCGATGGGTGTGCTCTCATTAGCCTCGGGGGCGATCTGGTTCATGCTGTGCGGCGCTTGGTTCTGGTATCAGGCAGGCTTCAACCCAGCAGTCTTTGCGCGGGATCTGTTCTGGTTCAGCCTTGAACCCCCCTCAGAGGAATATGGCTTGGGCTTTGCTCCGATCAAGGAAGGAGGACTTTGGCTCATCGCCAGCTTCTTCTTGCTGATCAGCGTCTGCGCGTGGTGGGTTCGCACCTATCTGCGGGCCGAAGCGCTTGGTATGGGCAAACATGTCTGCTGGGCATTTGCCTCGGCGATCTGGCTGTTTCTCGTTCTTGGCTTGATCCGGCCTCTGCTGATGGGGTCTTGGAGCCACGCAGTGCCATATGGGATCTTCAGTCACCTGGATTGGACCAACCTTTTCAGTCTGACCTATGGCAACCTGTTCTATAATCCCTTCCATGCTCTTTCCATTGCCTTTCTTTATGGCGCGGCCCTTCTCTTCGCCATGCATGGCGCCACTATCCTTGCGGTGAGCCGTTTTGGCGGTGACCGCGAATTGGAGCAGATCGCAGATCGAGGCACGGCCTCGGAACGCGCGGCTTTGTTCTGGCGCTGGACGATGGGCTTTAATGCGACAATGGAAGGAATTCACCGTTGGGCTTGGTGGTTTGCCGTTCTCGTCACGTTGACCGGGGGCATCGGTATCCTGCTGACTGGCACAGTTGTCGACAACTGGTATGTCTGGGCTCAAGAACATGGCTACGCGCCACTACAGTGAGGAATTGACCATGTCTGATGATTATTTCCACGAAGGACGCCGACAGACCCTGACGTTTTGGGGCTTGGGCCAGATGCTCAAAGGGGCAGGGTATGCCGCCGCATTCCTACTCGTCATATCCTTGATACTGGGCGGGCTCTTTTTGATCAGCAAAGCGCTGCCGGATGCCAGCAAAGAGGCCCCATCACCATATGGGGCGTTGGAGCCTGACAGCCAAAAGGGCGCACGCAGCTTCGTCTAATTTGAACACTCTCAGGGCAGATCCTTTGCCCTGAGACACCATCCGGGCGTCACGCCGGCTCGGATCCGTGGCGTTTATTCGCTCGGTTCCCTTCCTGTTGGCTACAGGAAACTTGGTGCCGTGTTGGCTTCCTTCACGGCACCCTTTTTGCCCGACCCTCAGCGGAGGACTAAGTCATGAGCAACATTCCCACATCCACGCCACATCTCGACAGAGTGGCCTCTCCCGCTGACCTAAAGCGATTGACGGACGAGGAACTTGCGTTTTTGGCAGAGGAGTTGCGGCAGGAAACCATCGATGTCGTCAGCCAGACAGGCGGGCATCTTGGGTCGTCGCTCGGTGTGGTCGAGCTGAGCGTCGCGCTACATGCCGTGTTCAACACCCCCCATGACAAGCTGATCTGGGATGTCGGGCATCAATGCTACCCGCATAAAATTCTCACAGGGCGCCGTGACCGAATGCTCACTCTGCGCCAAGCCAATGGCCTCTCGGGGTTCACCAAGCGCAGCGAAAGCGATTTTGACCCCTTTGGCGCCGCGCATTCGTCCACCTCAATTTCCGCCGCCCTTGGTTTTGCCGTTGGCCGGGACTTAGGCATGTCTGTTGGCGACGCGATTGCCGTGATCGGCGATGGGGCAATCACGGCCGGCATGGCATATGAGGCACTTAATCACGCGGGGCATCTAAAAAAGCGGCTGTTTGTCATTCTGAACGACAATGACATGAGCATCGCGCCGCCTGTCGGCGCGCTTCAGGGGTATCTCAACTCCATCGCCAAAGGGCCGCTGTCATCTCTCAAAGATGTCGCAGAGGGCATCGAGATGAATTTGCCTAGCCCGCTCCGCGAGGGGGCCCGCCGCGCGCGGCAAATCGTAACGGGCCTCCCGGGCGGATCAACACTCTTTGAAGAGTTCGGTTTTGCCTATATCGGCCCCGTCGATGGTCAGAACATGGGCGCGCTTTTGAGCACTCTGCGTGCGGCGCGGACGCGTGCAAAAGGGCCAGTCTTGATACATGTCGTGACAACAAAAGGCAAAGGTTACGCCCCCGCTGAACGCGCGGATGACAAGTATCACGGCGTCGCAAAATTCGACCGCGCCACGGGGCAGCAGAAAAAATCTGCATCCAACGCGCCCAGTTACACCGCAGTCTTCGGGCAACGCCTATGCGACGAGGCGGCGCGCGACCCCAAAGTGGTTGCAATCACCGCTGCGATGCCCGGCGGGACTGGGCTCGATACAATGGCAGCCCGGTTTCCCGCACGCGTTTTCGATGTCGGGATTGCCGAGCAACATGGGGTCACCTTTGCCGCTGGTCTTGCTGCAGCAGGGATGAAGCCGTTTTGCGCGATCTACTCCAGCTTTTTGCAGCGTGGCTATGACCAGATCGTCCATGATGTCGCCTTGCAAAATCTGCCCGTGCGCTTTGCGATTGATCGCGCCGGGCTGGTCGGCCAGGACGGGGCTACCCACGCGGGCGCTTTCGATATCTGCTTCTTGGCGAATTTGCCGAACTTTACAGTCATGGCAGCCGGAGATGAGGCCGACCTTTGCCATATGATAGCCACGGCTGTGGCGCATGACTCCGGGCCCATTGCCTTTCGCTACCCGCGCGGTGAGGGCCGCGGGGTGGACCTCCCCGAGCGCGGCGTGCCGCTGGAAATCGGCCGCGGCAGAATCTTGCAAGAGGGAGAGGACATCGCCCTATTGTCCTTCGGGGCACATCTGGGCGAGACCTTGGAAGCGGCACAGATGCTTGCGTCCAGTGGGATATCAGTCACCGTCGCCGATGCGCGCTTTGCAAAACCGCTTGATACACAGCTCATTGACCGCCTTTTCGCGACACATCGCGCTGTCATAACTATTGAACAAGGCTCGTCCGGAGGGTTTGGCGCGCTGGTCCTGCAATATCTTGCCGCAAACGGTGGTTTGTCAAAGGGCCGATCTGTTCGCACGATGACTTTGCCGGATCGTTTCATCGACCAAGGCGCACCAGAGCAAATGTATGCGTGGGCAGGTTTGGCAAAAAATAACATTGTCGATCACGCAAAGCAGCTCTTGGGCCAAAGGGAAAAGGTCAAAGTTGTAAGCTTTATCTGACAGTTTCGTGGTCAATCGCCTAGGACTCTTGCAAATGTGTCAACTTGTGCGACTATTTCGTGCAGAATCTGAAAGTTTGTGAAGACCCGGAAACGAGCGACACAGTGAAGTTCCAACAAGTATATTTCGTCTTGGACAAGGAATTCCGCCTCCTTTGGGTTGGCGGAGAATGGGATGATTTTGCCAACGCGAATGGCGGGCAGAATGCACAGATCAATGATGTGCTGTCCACGTCATTGCTGGACCACATTGTCGATCAAGATACCAAACGGGCGATGGTGCGTTTGGTCGAAGCCGTCATGGATGTGCAGGAGCCGTTAAAGATTGATTATCGCTGTGACAGCCCAGAGATGCTGCGCCGCTTTCAAATGACCGTCCAGCCGATGAAAGAAGGCAGGGTCTTGGTCGTCCATGACCTGAGAGACGCACAATCTTTCAAGGTGCCGTTGTTCCCTTGGCGCCACAATCCGCATGCGGATGAAAAGAAATGCTCGTTTTGCAATCGGGTCAAATTTGTCGGGAAAGATTGGCAAACCCCTGAAAGTCTGGGAGACAGCCATCCAGACGACGTCGCTTTTATGCTATGTGGCGATTGCGAACACCGCGTAGAAGAAGCCATTTCAGCCCTGCGCGACGGCCGCAAACCCTTGGGTGCGATCACCGGGGGCTTTAGCTCGGACGTTACATAACGCCTCTTGTCCGGCAGGGCGCCTTCCCTCCATGAACACGTCCTCTCGCCGGTGCAAACTTGGCGTCGCCATGCACGCCGTCATCGCGCTGGGTCCATTGCTGCTTGCAATGATACCCCCGAGGCATAAGAATTCGGCTGAGTGTTCAACTTCAACAAAATTCGCCGCTGAGACACTTTTGACAAGCCGGGCTGCGCTTTCCCATGAGGTGACGAATGGGTGATTATTGGGGAAGAGGCGTAAGGCGGCCTATAAAATAAAATAAAAACAGTGGCTTAATGAAAAACAGACTTGGGTAAGACCTTCAGAGGAGCGTTTGAAATGAAAGGGCGGCAACGCCGCTGCAAGACAATCGAAAAATAACTCAGACGAAAAAGGGAGAGACGACATGTTGAACAAACTAAAATGCTTGCTGCAAGGCAGCGCATTGGTGCTCGCGGGCTTGGCAGGGGGAGCCGCTCAAGCCCAAAGCACTGCAATGGCGCCACTTGATCCGCCACAGGACGTCAAGGTTGCCTATGTTCCCATCATGAAATTCGCGACCATGTATGTGGCCGAGCAGCGTGGTTTGTTCGACAAATATGGCCTGAATGTCGATCTCGAACGGGTAAAGTCTGGGACCGAGGCCATCGCATTCTTGACCCAAGGGTCGGTGGATGTCGGAGGCATCGCAATTGTCACCTCGCTGTGGTCTGGGTGGAACAAGGGGCTCGATATTCGGGTCATCGCCCCCGGAGCGCTGGAACCTATGGAAGACAGCCCAACCAAACTGCTGGTGCGTAAGGCGCTTGCCGATGATGGCACTGTGAAATCCGTCGCTGACCTGAGCGGGCGGCGTGTTGCGGTGGCAGGTGGTCCCGGATCGGGGGGCGAATACCTTCTTGCCAAAGGTTTGGGGCGAGGGGGCCTGACCATTCGCAATGTCGAGCCGATGAATATCGCAAATCCTGACATGCCCTTGGCGTTTGAAAACGGCTCAGTAGATGCAGCGATTGCCGGGTCGCCTTTTGCCGAACAGATCATCAATGCGGGTCATGCGTCTGTGCTGGAAACAGATTTGACGCCGGGACTGATGACTGTCGCATTCGTCGGCTCTGGCAAGTTTGTGAATGAACGCGCGGACGTGGCCAGTCGGTTTGTTCTGGCCCTGACCGAAGCCGCTGGTTTGATGCAGGGCGATGACTATCTCGCCGCAGAAAACCTCGCCGCGTATATGACCTACACCAACTCTACCGAAGATGCCCTTCGGTCAGGGCGCCCTGTAATTTACGACCCCGAAATGAAGATCCCGGTCGCGGGCTTGGCCGATATCGAAAAGACCCACCGCGAGAATGGCAGGACAGAATACACAGACCCGCTTGATCTTTCGAATGTGATCGATGAGCGCTTCACCGAGGCCGCCCGCAAGGCCTTGGGCAAGTAAGCCCGCGACGGGGGCGCAATTGCGCGGCCCCGTCATTTTCACGAACTTGAACAAGGTTTAACGGACGTGGCTGCACACCCGGACCCGAAGATATCTGCACGCAATGTCAACAAGATCTACCAGACTGCTGCTGGTTCAATGACTGCTGTGAAGGATTTTACCCTCGACATCGCTGACGGCGAATTTCTGGCCATCGTCGGACCATCTGGTTGTGGAAAGTCCACATTCCTACGCATGCTTGCAGGGCTTGAGGATGTGTCCAGCGGCCAGCTGAGCATTCGTCCGGGCTCTGACCCAAAGAAACCACTCAACAGCGTTGTCTTTCAGGAATATGCAATATTCCCGTGGAAGACTGTCATCCAAAACGTGGCTTTTGGCCTTCAAATGCGCGGCATTTCCGAGCCCGAGCGACTGGAGGTTGCGCGTGGATGGCTCGATCGCGTGGGCCTGACAAAATTTGCCCACCATTACCCTCATCAGATCTCCGGCGGGATGAAGCAACGTGTCAGCATCTTGCGCGCCTTGGTCAATGATCCCGAAGTTCTGCTGATGGACGAACCATTGGGCGCACTCGATGCCCAGACCCGCGTGGTTCTCCAAGAAGAGTTGCTCCG
>Ga0102815_10000192_pt1 | contig 44388 bp, 30 predicted proteins | sample ColrivemetaGS759_FD_79113 | JGI IMG/M metagenome (GOLD analysis project Ga0102815, IMG submission 79113) | Estuarine microbial communities from the Columbia River estuary - Ebb tide ETM metaG S.759 | ecosystem: Environmental > Aquatic > Marine > Intertidal zone > Estuary | place: USA: Columbia... | reverse complement strand
GTCAGAAAATGAAACAAAAGACATTCAATGGGCACTAACGATCCGGGACAATTATAATGTGCCGATCTATTTCGGGGAAAGCGGTGAAAATTCGAATACCTGGTTCGCCGATGCGATCACATTGTTTGAAGAAGAAGGGATAGGCTGGGCCTGGTGGCCACTGAAAAAGGTAGAAAGTATTTCCTGTCCTTTGTCTGTTGTTAAAACCCCGGAATACGAAGATTTGCTTGATTACTGGAAAGGAAATGCACCCAAACCTGATAAAGCATTTGCCAAAGCAACCTTGATGGAATTGGCCGAAAACCTAAAAACAGAAAACTGCGTTTTTCAAAAAGATGTGATAGATGCAATGTTCAGACAAGTTAAGGATCCACTTTCAACGATTCCTTTCAATATTCAGGATATTCCCGGAGTTGTTTACTCAAGCGATTTTAGCATGGGAACAAACGGCAATGCCTATTTTGATACCGGGGTGGCTGATTACCATATTACAACGGGGAATTACACCTCCTGGAACAATGGTTGGGCCTACAGGAATGACGGCGTGGATATTGAAAAAATAACAGACAACGTGAATTCTAACGGGTATGGTTTAGGTTGGATGGATCAGCAGGAATGGATGAAATACGATATTCAGGTCAATGAAAGTGCCGTTTACAAAGTAAAACTCAGAATAGCTTCTAATCAAGCTGGCGGACAATTCCACCTTGAACATAATGGGGGTGAAATTTCAAAGATTAAAACAGTTCAAAATACGAATGGCTGGGCCAATTGGCAAAATCTCGAATTACAGGATGTAATCCTGACGGAGGACATGAATTCTTTCGTAATGTACATTGACAAAGATGGTTTTAACCTCAACAGCCTTGAGTTTATTAAAACCGGAGAAATGGATGCAGTAATGACTGACTTTTTAACAGCTGCCACAATTGGTAATAATAGCATTCGTTTGATTCTAAATAAACCCATGAACGCACCATTGCCTTCAGGAACGGCAGGATTCATCATCCGGGTCAATGGCAGTTCAAGCACAATTACAAATATAGAATTCGATCCGAAAAATCAACGAGCGATTCAATTCAGTATTTCTCAAATAATGAAATCTTCTGACGCGATCAGAATTTCATATAGTGGGAATGAATTATTTGCAATTGACAATACGCCTTTACAATCCTTTTCGAATAAAGTTGTAACCAATAAAATTGAAAATTATCATCCGGTTCCTGGTAAAATTGAAGCAGAGGATTATCATTACCAACTGGGTGTTCAGCTTGAAAACTGCAACGATACCGGCGGTGGAAAAAACATAGGATACCTGGACCCCGGGGATTACCTGGATTATTTCATCAATGTGGATAAATCTGGTACTTATGATGTGGAATACAGAACTGCTGCAGAAAGTGCTGTTGGGAAAGTAGAAATGCAAAAAGTAAATAATGATGGTAGTGTTACACCACTTCATAGTATTGTTTTTGCACCTACCGGAGGCTGGCAAAACTGGAGATCTACCAATAAGCAAGTGACGCTGACTTCCGGAAAACATAAAATTCGCATAGCAATCCTGAAATCACAATTCAATATGAATTGGTTTGAATTCAGTTTCCTTTCTTCAACAGAACAAGAGAATCTTACTACCGGAATTCAGTTATTTCCAAACCCATCATCCGGGCTTTTTCATCTCGATGCCAATTTCGAAAACATTCAGAATATCAGCATGAAGATCATTGATGTTACCGGCAGAACTTTGACTACAAAATTATATTCAAACAGCTCTGAAATTGAAGACAAAATAGATCTCAACGCTTTGGAGGATGGCATGTATTTTTTGCATATGATGGCCGGAAACAAAACGGTGGCCGTTAAAAAACTGATTAAGGTCAAGGATTGATCTTGATCGAAATACGCAAATAATTATACAAACAGATTAGGTGACAATATATCATTGTGCTTATAATTTGCACATTCTTCTGCTGTTTTATTAGCAACTATTAATTCGCTCAGGACAAAATTGGCTATGGGTTGAATTGCTTTATTTCAGGACGCTTAGTGCTGTATTATATAGTGAATATTGTGGGTATATATTATTTATTCCCTTCACCATAGACGAGTGCGTGTTTGGTAAGTTGTACCCCGTTGTGAGAAAATTCGTCACTCATTTATCTTATTTTAAGGTTTTACATAATTGCCTGCTTAGATGGGGTTATTTGTTATGGACAGTTATTTAATCAAGTTTACCATCTAACCAATGAATTATATTCAGCAATAATTGGTGATTTTCTGGTGCTGCTTCATTATTCATACCCGCCTTACTTTTTTGAGGACCTGCTAATTGTGCTGTAAACATTGCTGCTTCTCCAAATACTACAATTTTCCCTTTTCCAAATTCCCTATAGGCCCCCTGTGACCATCCTTCTACATTAAATCTAGTCGTTTCATCATTAAAAATCCAAGCTGTATCCGGAAGCATATTCACATAATTTTTATTAAAAGTCAAAATCGGAGTAGCATCATCCGGTATTTTAAATGCTTGACCAGTAAATGTTGCAATTTGCTGAACACTTTCTTCTGCGTATCTCCCTGTAGTAATAATACTTTCGGCAAGTGTTTTTTCATTTAAATTAAAAAATGCGGGGCCGGTTGACTGCATATCAAAAACAAATCCATTGGTGAATTCAAATTCAAATGCCATAGCAAGATCTGCCGCTGCACCGGCCAATGGCATATGGTCAGCAATTAAAAATAAACTTCCCCCTTCAATGACCCATTGTTTCATCACTTCAATTTCTGATCGGGCAAAAGCCGAGGGGTTAGGTAAAAACCAATCTTCAACATTAAGCTCATTTAAAGCATTTGATATTACAAAAATTTTCCCTTTAACTAATTCGTTTTTCTTAAATACACCTTTGTATTCTTTTACGTTATATCCATCTCTCTCCAAAAGGTTTGAGAAAGCCTTAAATCGACCATTTTTTGTGTGAAAGTTGTGGTGCCCCTCGTCAATAAAGACTACCGGCCCTTTTCCTAATTCATATTCTGGATTCTGAATTATTGGATTATAAGTAGTATCTGCAATTTGTTGAGAAAACAACCCTGTGGGTAAAATCAAAAAAATGAGAAAGATTAACGTTTTAATGATTATAGATCTTAATTTACAATTTTTCATAACTTATTATAAATATAAGGAACATTCAAATTTTCTGCTACTTGCTTTGGGCCTTAAGCCAAACCCTTTGAAGTTAAAATCAGCGACCAAACTAGTCAAGAACGTGAAACTTTCTAGTAATTTGAAAACTGTTTTTATCGTCAGTGACCGTTAAAAAATACATACCTGGGACCAAATTTTCAATTTCAATGGATTTCGAGAATGATTTCGTTAAAATATTGTTTCCCAATACATTCCTGACGATGATTTTTTCAACAGGCAGGTCGGTCTGAATTGAAATGCCGGAACGGGTGGGGTTTGGAAAAATGATGACCGGATCAGATATTCCAACAAGCGTTCCTTCGGTCCCTGCTAAATAATCAATGCGAAACCAATTTAGATTAAAGCCCGAAGTAACTGCCAATAATTTTATGGTATGTGTTCCTGCTTCAAGGTAAACCTGACTTTGGAGTGTGTTCCAGTTTTGCCAGCCATTGTAATTGGGTATGGTAAGGCTGAGTTTCTCAGTTCCATCGACAAGCATCTTCAAACCAGCAACTTTTGTTGATGCAAACCTAAAACCAAGATCATAAACTTTACTCTGAGGAACCAGGATCTTATACTCCAGCCAGTCGCCAGGATCAAAATATCCAACATTAGCAAATCCGGAAACATCTTTGGTTTTCTCCAACAGGACTCCCTGCATTTTATTATAGGCCTCTGCTTCAATAGTGGAAGGAATTTCAACTACATTATTCAAATCGTGAACAGGCATGTTTTTATATACCTCACCCAGTTGGGTTAGTTCTCCATTATCGCCCAAAAGGTCAATATATGGATAGTTGTTTATGCCCTGCCCCCGGCCAATGAACCAAGAATACCTGAAAACGGATGTATCTGCCTCCAGATAATCAACGGCTCCAATCATGAAATTGATCTGATCGTTTATGTTATTGATCGTTCCGTTTTGTTCCCAACCTGCAAATTCTGTAAGCCAGATCGGTTTGTTGTATTTTTTGAACAAGCCTCCGTACCAGCTCAACGCACCAATATTATTCATGTAACTATGAATAGCGATATGGTCAACTTTACATCCTGGACATGCAGCAAAAAAATCATCCAGATATTCTACAGGATCCGTATAAACAACTCCATTTTCCTGCACACAATTACCACAAAAATTTACGGCCGGACCAACAATTTCAAGGTCATAATCATTGGCAATAGATTCAAGTCTGGGCCATTGAGCAGCAATCTGGGAAGGCGTCATATTCGCCTGGTCCTTAAAATTTGGCTCGTTAAAAGCAAGCAGGTATTTTGTCTCTGGGTGTTGGTCAAGGAACTGCCTGAGTTTGTTTTCATCAAATGAAGCATTCCAGGTCATTGGAACAAAATCAAATCCATAATCAGGAAATACATCCGCAACCGCATTTTCAGGGGCCACATACCAATTATACCACCAAGAGATCTCAGGCGACATTACCTCAAGGTCCTCCGGAGAATGATATCCATATGCCAGGCCTCTTTTTTGAGCAGTCAACTGCATACTTATCATACAAAAGATCAGGATTACACCCAGTCTTAATAATTGACTAAAAATAGCTTTTTGATTACTATTTATTTCGTTGAATAATTGCATCCAAGTTTAGTTTTTTCAATATTGGTGAAAAGCATCTGAAACAAAAGACAAAACCTGAGGTAAACTCTCCCGCCAATAAGTCCAGTTGTGATGTCCGTCCCTTACCCTGAATTCGTGCGGAACATTCTTCTTTCTAAGTGCAATATGTACCAGACTATTCCCCTCAAAGAGGAAATCATCATCGCCGCAATCAATGAACCAACGTATGGATTTTATTTTTTCCACGTCTGTATTTATTATCAACTGAAGAGCATTATGCCTGTCAAAATATTGACCAATCTGTTTCTCAGTAATTGTATGACCTGGTCTTAGGAACATTCGTTTTGCCTCTTCGGGTGAGGATGGCCCTATGTAGGCACTTAATGGACAAGCAGAGGAAAATAATTCCGGACGATGCAAAGCATACATAAAAGAGCCACCACCCCCCATTGATAATCCCGCAATGGCACGAAATCGTTTCTCACCTTTTATTCTGTATTCTTTTTCAACAAAAGGCATCAATTCATCAAAGAAAAAATCTTCGTAACGCCACTCATTATCAGGACTGTTAAAATAACCGATTCTTTCTGTATTTGCATCTGGCATGACAATGACCATTGGTGTTGCTGTTCCTGTCATAATCGCATTATCCGTGATCCGTAATACTTCACCAAACTGGATCCAGCCTGTCTGATCATCGCCCATCCCGTGCAGCAAATATAATACCGGATAGGACCTGGAGGATGTTTCGTAATCAGGGGGAAGATATATGGCAAAATTCCGATCGCTGCCGAGGATCTCACTCTTAAGAACAAGCTGATCAAAAACCTTCCCGCTTTGAGCGAACATGAAACCTGAAATAAGAAAAAAGAAACAAACTGATAGCCATTTCGTTGTCATGAAAATAATTTTAGATGCTATTTTAAGTTGCTCTAAAATAATCAATTAACAAGGTTAATATTTATTTAAATCGTTTTTCTATTAAAATTAACCATAATTATCAAGGGTAAATACAGCAAACAATTCCAATTAGTCCAATTTGTATTTTATCTGAGACAAATCAATACCGAAGATTAAAATACGGATTGTCGAATTTGCTTGAACAGTTCTGAATATGGATGCGTTTCAGCTACAAATTTCATATGCAGAGACAAAATGTGTGAATTGAGCCCATCCGAACGGTCATAATATCCATATTTGATATTCAATTCTGAATTTTTAATAAAATCCTTTGCATTGAAAATCCCATTCGGTGGTGCTATTCTAAAACCTAAGCCCATGAAATGGCTATCAAAACCGGACAGGTCATAATCGTTTGAATAAAATTCCTGACCCTCAAAATCAGATTCAGGCAAATAAAAATAATCCATACCGGATTGTTTATGGTACCTGTAAGCAGGATAAACAGAGAACCATGGTTTTATCTTTACAGGGACTTCAAGGCTAAAAGTGTGTGCTGTGATTCCCCAGCTATCCATATAATATCTGTAATAAACTTTCGCAATTATATTATCACCGGCAAAATAATTCAACCTTGCCCCTATTGGCAATTTAATTCTTACATCCGGTAAATTCTCAACAAACACTTCATTTACAAAAGTGGTCCTGTTGAAAGAAGTGGAGAGGAAACCATTTTGATACACACCATCTACCAATATGGACGCCTGCAACCTCTTGTTTATTACTTGTGAAAAAACGATTGAAGCCGTGTTTGAATAACGGAATCTTTTGTCTACCGGTCCGCCATCATCAGATCCGTCCGGATAGTTTTGGGGTCTGAGTTCATAAGGATATATAATATCCGCTCTGTCAACATAGGTCTGTAGGTTTAAACCAATTTCAGAGTTGTTATTTTTCGATCTTTTAGAAAGATTCAATCCCAGTCCAACAGACTCGTAATCATATTCATTTGAATAAGAAATAATGGTTCCAATATCATACCTGCCTTTAAAATTGGAATGGTTGTAGGCAATAGCCGGATAAATCCGAACATCACTGTAAGAGGCACTTGAAATGGTATTTGGGTTGATCATATCAGAGGATGCGGAAGTATAGGCATCTACTCCAAATTTTAAGGTCAGGCTATTCTCATTGCCTTCTTTTTTGCCATCCATCAATAAATTCAGTTCAATATTTGTAGCATAATCACTAAGTGATTCAGATCCATGTCCTCCTGTTACGGCGGAATGGTCACCATCCTGCGTATACAAACTCTGAAAGATATCGAGTTCTACTTTCTTCAGCTTCACTTGTTGATATGGTTCAGTTTCTTTGGCAGATTGAGCTAGGATCAGACCCGGAATCACTATGCTTAGTAAAAGGACCAAAAAGTATTTCATGTTTCAAATTTTTAAATTATCTAAACCCTGGAGGGAAATTTCTAATTCTTTTAATTATTAGTTTCAATGATTGAATTTAATTACAACCACACCCACCGCCTGTTTTGCCTCCGTTTGCACCTGCTGCTCCTTCCCGGTAAAATTGAAAATAGGAATCAAACCGCTCCACTTTCCGGTTTGCCAATTGCATATCTGCATCATTCAGATAGGATTTTTGGTAGGCTTTTACGGAAACACAGGAACTCAGCGTTCCACAAATGATTAGGGAAAATATTAGTGCTTTCTTAATTGATATTAATGCCATCGGAATAGAATATTTTGTTTTCATCATTTATTATTACACAATTCACCTTTTCTAACTGATTGACCAGATCTAAGCCAACATCTTTGCCTAAAATAAAAATGGCAGTGGCCAGGGCATCTGCCAATTCAGCATTGGCTGCGATCACGGTCACACTCTTGAGACCAGCTGCAGGATAACCTGTTCTGGGGTCTATAATATGCGAATATTTCTTCCCATCGATCATGACAAATTTCTCATAATTGCCTGAAGTAACAACTGCCTGGTCCTTGATTTTCAGAGACGAAAAAACCTGTTGTTTCGCCTCCGGATCTGCAATACCTACCGTCCAATAATCGTGTTCAGGATGTCTACCCCAGATAGTCATGTCACCACTCGCGTTTATCACCCCAGCTTCTACACCGATCGTTAACAGTTTCTTTTTAGCCATCTCTGCAGCATACCCTTTACCGATGGCTCCAAAACCGATCCGCATACCTTTTTGCTTTAGAAAAACCGTACCGGACAGAGGGTCAATTTGGATATTTCGATAGTTTATCAGTTTCACTGCTTCTGCTGCTGCAGCCGCATCCGGCATTTTTGTTATCGAGCCATCAAATTTCCACAGACCTTTATCTATGGAACCGAAACTAATATCAAAAGCGCCTTGTGTTATCTCTGATATTTTTGCCGATCTGCTTATCAGATTCAGGAGCTCCGGGTCAACTTTAACAGGTTGAAGGCCTGCATTATTATTAATTACTGAAGTTTGACTCTCTGGATCCCAACTAGAAATCAATTTTTCAATACGTTCAATTTCTTCTATGGCTATTTCGATTGCTTTATTTGCTTCGACCTCAGAATTATCAACCACTGAAATATCAAAACGATTACCCATCAATTTGAGGGTCCGGCTGTAGACTTTTTTTTTTCGGCTTTTTCAACCGGCAGGATTGTTCTGATTTCATCAACAAATTCAACGGGGTCCATTTTAGGATACCCTTCCCAGCTTTTTAGCACTTTTCCTTCAGCGTTGATAAGAACTGTCATCGGGAAAATGCCTTTCTGATTATACTTTTCAGCCAGGCCCTCATTTTGCTTATTCATTTCTTCTGATAATTTGTTTTTCCTCATCCTTGGGAAATCTGCATTAAAAAAAAGGAGATCTTCCCTTGTCAACTCTTCAAAAACCGGGGAAGAAAAAATCTCATTTTTCATTCGAATACAAGGATTGCACCAGTCAGAACCGGAAAAATTAATCAGGATCATTTTATTTGATTCCAATGCATTTTTCTGTACATCATCAAAAACGGTTGGGCTGGATTGAGACATTACATTCAGGCTTAAAAAGCCCAAAAAAACCATTATAAAAGACAATTTGGTCATACTTGTAATATTTATACCATTATAAAATGAAAAACACGATAAAAGCTAATTAGTTCGATCGTTCCTTTTTTTTGGAGGAAAAAATCACGCTTGATAAAAAGGCCATAAAATCCAGTGTCATACCGGACTGAATTTAAACGTTCTTAATTGCCGATATATTACTGTTAACTTTTTTAGAATTTGAATTTAATAGAAAGTTAACTTTGAAAAAGTCCTGCTTGCGAAAATTATTTTCCTCCTCAACTATCCCTTTTACTTTCATGTTTTTCAGTAATCCTTATGTAATCAACTAATTAAAACAATTGAATATTAACTTATTATTTCATTTTTCCAATTAAAAGAAAACAATCTTCCCTTGATATCATACTTTTGCTTTATAAATATTAAGTATGAAAAATCTAAGTTTACAGATCCTGGTTGCAATGATCTTTCTTATTCATTCAGGAGCCATTTCTCAACAAGAAATTCCTGTCTGGAAAAAACTAAAATATTTATCTGAATCCGAAATGAATCTTGAAGTCCGGTCAGCAGATGGATTTGTTGAGACGGATCCACCGGTTGGACCCATTAGAAATGTAGCCGAATTTGACCAGATGCAGGCTGTACTGGTGCGTTACCCTTTTGGTGTACCTGTTTCAGTGATGAAAGAGATCGCTATGGACCTGGAACTAATAACCATCGTTGCTTCCTCCGGACAGGAAAATACAGTCCGCAGTATTTATGAGGCGAATGGTGTAAACCTTGATAATTGTTCTTTTCTTCAGGCACCGACCAACAGCTGGTGGGTACGGGATTATGGACCCTGGTTTGTTTTTGACGGAAATAATAAACCAGGCATCATGGATTTTCCATACAACAGGCCCAGACCAAATGACAATGACATCCCTGCTGCTGTTGCCAATTATCTTGAGATCGATCTGTATGGAATGAATATCTTGCATACCGGTGGTAATTACATGACGGACGGACTTGGAAAATCTGCTTCTACAGATCTGATCATTGAAGAAAATCAGAATATGAATGAAACGGATATAAATGATCTTTTTAAAAAGTATCTCAACATCGACAATTATTATGTAATGTACGATCCACTGGATGATTACATAAAACATATCGATTGCTGGGGCAAATTCCTTACGCCCAACAAGGTGATCATCGGACAAGTATCTGAATCAGATTACAGGTATCCGGATTTTGAAGCAGCCGCTGATTTCTTTGCAAATACGATCAGTTCCTATGGCGTACCCTATGAAGTATTCCGGGTATTCACACCTGGCAACAACCTAACGACCCCATATACCAATTCAGTTATCGTCAACAATAAAGTCCTGGTTCCCCTGAGTGGAAGCCCCTGGGATGATGAGGCCATTACCGCTTATGAAAATGCCCTGCCTGGTTATAAAATTGTAGGGATAAACTACAACGCATGGTACAATACAGATGCACTACACTGCCGATCAAAAGGAGTAGCCGATCTGGGCATGTTATACATCGACCATATGCCTGTTCTGGGTTTAAAAGCCTATGAATCCAATATAAATTTAACAGCTGATTTTACAGCTTATAGTGGTTCTGATATCTACCAGGATTCTGTTTTTCTTTTTTATAGTGTAAATGGAAGCGATTATGAAACCAACTTATTTGAGTTTGAGGCACAGAATAACTGGAATGCAACTATTACCGGTTTGCAGCCTTTGGATGAAGTAAAATATTATATAGAAATTACGGATGTATCCGGCAGAAAAGCTACACATCCCTTTATCGGTGCAGCCGATCCGCATGAATTTAGTTTAAATGCTTTCGTACCTGAACTGATTCCGGATGCTGACACCTTGTATTTTGATAGCATAGACAAATTGACAACCGGACTCCAAACATCCATTTTCAACAATATGTTTTCTCCCACTCAAATCACAGAACTGATTGTTCCGGAAAACCCTGAGTTTAATGTGGAGGTCAATGATTTTCCTGTGGTCCCCTATGAGATGGGGGGAGTGGAAACACTAAATTTCACCGTATCTTTCACAGAGCCTTTTCCGGTTTCAGGAACGTTCATCATGGATAGCATCCTGATAAAAACAGCTAATTTTAGTTATCCGGTGATCTTTGTTGTAGATATTTCAGCAACAAATATTGTCACATCAGAACACAACAGAACGGTTAAGGTTTTTCCAAATCCGGCAACTGACAGCGTGCTCTTTTCCGTGAATACTCCTAGTTCCAAAAGTATGACTTTAGAGATATTCTCTTCAAATGGCATGATGGTATATCGCTCTTTTCAAAATGAACTTAATGCAACTTACCTTTTGTGGAACCTAAAAGATCAGGAAGGAAGAAAGGTTGAACCCGGACCGTACTTTTATCATTTGGAAGCAGGGTCCGAGACTATAAAGGGAACTATTATTGTAGAGTAGGGTTTGGAAAGGGTTTACATTTTTCTTCGCATTCTTTTTGGAAAAAGGTTGCTTTTTCCTCTTTTGGATTTGTTCAACTGATCATTAATATCCCTTTTTGAATACTCTTCGGTTTCACATCCATAACCGCGGGAGCAGGACTGTTGTGTCATACTAATAAAACCAAGTGCTCCAAAAATGAATAGAAATACAATTGTTCTCCGAATGTTTTTCATAGTTAATTTTATTTGCAAACCTTAAAACTACAGGAAAATTGTATGAAAACAACAAAAAATCCTGCTACGGTTCTATTTTTTATTTAAATGAATTTCCAGGGATTCCAATAGTTCCTTGCTTTTTTGATATAATTCTTTAGTTCCTTTTTCACCAGTTCCTGCATACAATGCCAATTCGCATTTACTCAAAACAGTATGGTAACCCGTGCATAAACCTTCAGCAACACCCTTGGACAAAAGAGCTTCTACTATCTTGTCCTTACTCAGGTCCTTTGTTGGTATGGAAAATTTATCCACAGCATATTTTAAGAGCGCATCCGATATTTCCTCATAAAATGATTTGTGCATATTCTTCGCTAGAAGTTCACTTGCTCTTTGTAGTCTTTTCATTGCTTCTTTGGAAGCCCGTTTTCTTCTGGTGATCTTCGGATCAATATTGCCTTGCTTAATTTTCCAATGTTTTAAAAGAAAGATAACCGGGAATGACAATAATAAAAGTACAATTAACGACCAGTAATAAAGAGAGCCAAAAAAATAATGATTGAGCCTACTGGTTTTGTTGTCCACCATAGGAGGTTGCAGCTGATATTTCATCAGAAATTCTTCTGGACTCAGGCTTTTTTTACTGTTTTCACCTGGTTTAACCTCCACGTAATAGTCGGGTGAACTCAGGCTGATGTATTTACTGCTGTCCGTATCAAAATAGCTGAATCTAAGTTTAATTTTTTGACGACCCGTTTCCATAGGAACCAGCAAATACTCAAAAGTCTTTTCACTAAAAATATCCTCACCGGAAGCATAGATATTCTCATTGATGACCTTCGGATCATATACCTGAAACTTTGAACCCAGATCCAGGTTCGGCGGTTCTATAAATTTTGACAGTCCGTTTCCTGTAATTTTGACATTGAAAGAAACAGCATCATCAGTTGTCATAAATCGTTTATTCAAGGATGTTTCCAATTTATAAGAACCCAGAGCACCATTGAAAGATTCTGGTGCATCTGGTGGTAAAGCCTTGACTATAACGCTATTTTCATTTGTGATTACAGGAAACTGTTTCGTACTACCCTGAAAGAATGAAAAAGGATCATTTCTTTGTACAATTCCCAAAGAAACCTGAACCGGATCAATTTTTAACTCACCCAATTTTTGAGGAAAAAGCGCAATGGTTTGAAGCACCTGCATCTTATATTCAACCCCATCAATAACGCTGAGTTGCGCCTGATTTCTGGTATTGATCGCCTGGGTGTAAAAACCTTCGTAATTTGGATCAGAAAGAAAATCAAAGCCCCTTACCTGAATTTGGGTATATAATACATAGCGCAATAATATTTGTTGCCCCGGATAAACGATGGAGTCGGAGATCTCAGCCCTCACAAACACATCTTTGTCCTGCGACCCATTTACCAGGTTTTTACCCTTTACTACCTTGACCTCAATGGGATCAGTATAGATTTTTGTACGATTTGAAACGATCTCTGCCGACCCAATTTTATATACACCCGGGTCACCCGCAAGCAGTGTATAACCATATGATTTTGATTGTGATCGCCTGCCATTTACAATACTGATATGGCTGGATTGATTCGGACCCGAAACGACCGTGAAACTACTCAGGTCCGGCGCTTTAAAACCATTTCCTGAATCATTCTTAATTACAAATTTTATTTCAAAATAACTACCGGATAAAACCTCTTTTGCATTCGTCTCAGCATAAAAACGAATCTGCGCATAACTTGCTTGTGCAGCAAGAAATACAAGTAATAAAAGCAGTAGGTTTTTGAAATGTTTTTTCATTTAAAAGCGAAACTAAAATTACGATTATATCTTTCTCTTCTTTTGGTCAAATTTTTTCTTTTTAACGGGTGGTTTCCCCTGTCTGAAAAAGAAATTATCAAAATTTTCATTTTCTTTTCCAAATAATTTATGTTCCTCTATTCCTGCCGGATTAGGATAAACCATCAGCGATAATGGTTCGGTTTCCATTATTTTATCTCCCGTTTTGAAACTAGCAGGATCAATGTATATCAGACCTTCTTTGACAGGTGTGATCACAAAAGTATAACTTGCTTTTTGAGAGACCTTCCCATTGGTCATATTAAAGCTTGAACTTGTATTTGGTCCGCTAACGATTTCAAAGCCATCAAACGATGGTTCTTCAAAATCACCAGCTCCATTCTCAATGATAAAACGTACTTCCAGAAAACTCCCTATCAAAATGGAGTCTGTGCTTATTTCAGCTTTGAAATTCACTTCCTGGGCACTAAGCTGAAACTGCAAACATAATAGACAGATTAAACTTAAATATTTCATGATGATTTGTTTTTACAATTTATGCTTACCAATCTTTATCGGTTTTCTTTTTCTGTGAACTTCCTCTTCTTAGTTTTTGCTGTATCTTTTTGTCCTCCTCCTCTATTGCTTTCAAAAGTTTCATTAATTCCTCTCTCGTTATCTGTTTTTGCATCAAACTATCTATTGCGGTTGAGTCTGGTGATTCCGGTTCCTGGGTTTCTTGTTGCTGGTTCTCTTGCTCCTCTTGCTTTTCTTGCTCCTCTTGCTTTTCTTGCTTGTCTTGTTCCTCCTGCTGCTCTTGTTGATCCTGGTCCTCCTGTTGTTCTTGATTCTCTTGTTGTTGCTGTTGTTCTTGTTGTTCTTGTTGTTTGAGCAATTGTCTGGTCAGGAACAGGTTGTTTTTGGCTGCTTCATCCCCTGGGTCCAAACGAAGGGCATCCTTATAGGCTTCAATACTTTTGTCCAGTTTTTGCTCGCTAAACCAGGCATTTCCTTTATTATAATACGCCCGGCTTTGAATCAACGGATCATTTGTGGTTGCTATCGCTTTATTGTATTGTTCCTGCGCTTCTTCATAGCGTTGCTGGTTGAACAAGCTATTACCCAAATTGAAATGTGCCTTAACGTCTGGTTCTTTCTCCAGCGCCTTTCTGTATTTTTCTTCGGCTTCCGGATAAGATCCTTTTGAATAGTCCTTGTCTCCCTTTTTTCTGAGTGAATGGGAGGTCTGGGCATCAACGGCCAAAGTGCCCACAATAATAAAAAATAAGATCCACAGCCGGCTTATCATGATTTTACGGACGATTTTCATCAATAAAAAAGAATGAAGAATGTCAGTTATGTTATTTTGAAACTTCATCAAATTATATGATTTATACATTTTCTGTTTTTAACCTTTCCGGAGAAACAAATTCAAGTACAAGGAAAAGAATTCCAATGATCAGGAAGTATTGGAAATATGAATCGAATGCTGTAAATGATCTTTGCTCCATTTCCCTTTTTTCGATATTTTCCAATTGCCGGACCAGCTCATCCACGGTAGATTCGCCTCCGAGTATTGAAAAATACTTCCCTCCACCGGCAGAAGCGATCTCGTCGAGCAATTGAATATTCACTTTACTTTTAACGAATTCACCATTTTGGTCCATTTTATAGCTTTCCACACCCATTTGATTGGTATAGGGAACAAAATCTCCTTCTGCCGTACCTACACCATAGGTAAATACGTGCATACCCTGTTCATAAACAGCTTTTGCTTTTGCGACGGCTTCCCCATCATGATCCTCACCATCTGTTATGATCACCAGAGCCCTTTGATGGTCTTTATCTTCCGAAAATGACTCGTCAGCAATTTGAATGGCTTCCACAATGGCCGTGCCCTGACTTGCGATCTGACCTGGATTGGCAGATTTTAAAAACATCAGTGCTGCAGCATAATCAGCGGTAAGCGGCATCTGGATGTATGCTTCTCCAGCAAAAAATATCAAGCCGATCCGGTTTCCCTTTAAAGCCAGGATCATCTGTTCCACCAATTTTTTAGCTCTTTCCAATCTGTTTGGCGGTATGTCCTGAACCATCATGCTCTGAGAAATATCCAAAGCAATGAATACATCCGAAGCCATTGCTTTGACCTTTTCCCGCTTGGTTGCCCACTGAGGATTACTCAGGGTAATAATCAACAAAGTAATAAAGGAAAGTATCAAACCAAACCGGATCCACTTATAATGGCTTTTCCAATCCGGAATCAACCGCTCAAGCAGTTTGCTATCAGATAATTTTTTCCGCTTTGACCGCCATTTTCTGAATTGATAAAGCATCAACAAAGCAATTACCGGAACAAGCAAAAGCAAATACAAATATTCTATGTGTTCAAATCTAAACATCTATACAGGCATTGTTCTAACGTAGGTGTATTTCAATAATATTTCAATCAAGATTATAATAAAACCAATCCATACAAAGAATTCAAATTCTTCACTATACCTCTTAAATACATTCAATTCAATCTCTGTTTTTTCCAGTGCATCTATCTCATCATATACACTTCTCAATTCTTCTTCATTGGTTGCCCGGTAATATCTGCCACCTGTTTCCCGGGAGATCTTTTTCAGCAGGTCCTCATCTATGTTAACCCTGACATAATTATAAAAGAATTCTCCCTGTCTGTTTTTACCAACCGGAGACTGTGCCAAACCATTAGTCCCTACCCCGATGGTATATACTTTTACGCCAAATTCCTTTGCAATGTCCGCAGCCGTTTCCGGATCAATATAACCCTGATTATTCACTCCGTCTGTAAGCAAAATAGCAACTTTACTAGCAGATTCGGCATCCTTAAGTCGGTTGATTGAGGCACTTAACCCATTTCCAATGGCTGTTCCGTCCTGCAATATTCCTGCTTGTATCTCTTCGATCAGGCCAGTCAGAACATCGTGATCGCTAGTCAACGGACAGAGGGTAAAGGCTTCTCCGGCAAATACTGTAAGTCCGATCCGGTCATATTCCCGGTTCGATATAAAATCTGTTGCCACCCGTTTGCTTGCTTCAAGTCGATTGGGTTCAAAGTCTTTTGAAAGCATACTACTGGATAGATCAAGGATCATCATGATGTCTATTCCTTCCGCCTTTACAACTTCTTCCTTTAAAGCCAATCTGGGTCGAGCCAGCGCAATAACCAGAAAAACAAAGGCAATCATCCGCAAAACAGGAAGTGCCTGATAGATCATAATCCGTAAACTTCTGCTTTCACCAATACCTCTCAGACTTGGAAGCGGGAAAAAATAATCAAACCTGGATGCCCTGAAGTATTTCCAGAATATCATCAGTGGCAATAATCCTAAAAGCAGGAAAAACCAGGGATTTTCAAATTCAATATTTTGAAACCAATTAATCAATTTCTTTCTTGTTTGTTGTTAATACGAATTGTGTGCTTTTTACAAAATCAACCGCCTGCTGAAAGAATCGTTCATGAATGTTTACATCCGGTTTCGCCTTGGCAAACTTCACCAGGTCTGCTATTTGTAAAAGATCCTTTAACATCTGAATGTCTCCTGTTTCAAGCTGGTGAACCTGCAGATCTGAAACGATCTCCTGCGTGGTACTTTCCAGCGCTTTTATCTGATATCTGTTTTCCAAATATTCCCTCAATATGTATGTAAGTTCAGATTGATACTCTTTAATAAACCCCTGCTGCCATAAACCTTTGCTTTTCAGCTCATCCAGTTTTTCCATTGCAATTTCATGGGCAGGTCTGACTATAACCGGTTCATTTTGTTTTTTAAACGCATTTATCCGGGCATGTTTCGGCCTTAAGATCATAAACAGGATCAAGGCAGTCAGTGCGATCGCAACAAACAACCAGGTGAAGTCCGCTAAATGCCAGCCTTCTCTTAGAATATCACTGATCGGCGCCATTTGTACCTCCTCTGCTTTAGAATCACCAGGAATATTGACATGGATCATCTGAGCCTGCCTCATCTCCGGTTTATATTTTGTCGTCTGTCCTGAAAGTTCATTTAGTTCCATTTCCTCTATCAGGATCATAAAGTCTCCCGATTCCCACATCTTCAAAACCAGTTCATTTTCTATTTCATTCTGTTCGTTCCTGTAAAACAAACCATTGGCATTCCCTTTTAAAATGTAATTACCGCTATTGTTCCATCTGCCTGCATCAGTTATCTCATAATCGATTCTGCCCCCTTTCATTTTGGCCACAACTGTATCTTCAGGCACCAATAATTTGTACACACCCAGCGAATCAAGTACGGATAGCTTAATGGACACCATTTCAAATTTCTGCTCAAGATTAATTTTCAAGGTCAATTTCAGGTCATCCCCCAAACCAATACTATCCTCATTTAAAACCATGCGAATATTGGCCTGCCCCATTGCCATAAGGAAAAAACAGAAAGTGATCAAAGTCGTAATTACGGTTCTTCTTAAAATTCTCATCTTATTCTTTTCTTAAAGAAATTTCTTAAAACCTTTACATAATCCTCCTTAACCTGAACCTCTATTGTATCCAGTCCAAGCTTATTGAATGATTCATTAAATTGTTTCCTTTTGGAGGCAAAAAACTTTTCATATGCCCGCCTTGTCCCGGCATTGGAAGTGTCTACCAGTTTTTTAATGCCACTCTCCATATCCACCAACCTGATCAGACCAACATTCGGCAATTGATATTCTGCCCTGTCATATATATGCATACCGATCACATCATGTCTTTTCGATGCTATTCTTAAAGGTGTTTCATACTGATCCGTCAGAAAATCAGACATAATAAAAACAATACTTCTCTTTTTAACAACTCCATTCAGGTATTCCAGGGCAACCTTCAGATCGGTCCCTTTACCCTGGGGTTCATGATAAATGATCTCTCTGATAATTCTTAATATATGTGATTTCCCTTTTTTGGGTGGAATGTATTGTTCAACCCGGTCACTAAATAAAATAGCACCAACTTTATCATGGTTAGAAATAGCGGAAAAAGCTAGAACACCACTAATCTCAGCATTGATATCGCTTTTAAAATTGCTTCTCGTTCCGAAAAATGAAGATTTGCTGATGTCGATCAACAGCATGACGGTCAATTCCCTTTCTTCTTCAAATACCTTAATATGTGTATCCCCGGTTCTGGCGGTAACATTCCAATCAATGTTCCTTACATCATCACCATAGGCATATCCTCTGACTTCTGAAAAAGCCATTCCCCTGCCTTTAAAGGCACTATGGTAATCCCCGGAAAAAAGGTGCTTACTAAGCCCTTTGGTTTTGATCTCTATCTTCCGGATCCGTTTTAATATTTCCGTAGCATCTATCATTCCGTATTCTTTTCCAATAACTTTTTTAGATCACTTCTTTTTCGCAGATGTTGCTCAATCTCATCGTAACGGATCAGCATCTCAAATTGCCCGAAGATCGTATCAAATGGACTACCTAGCAAAATACCTTCTCTGGTAAGATTGATCAGTTCAAAAGAGGCATTCTGTATTTTACCCCGACTCAGCGGATCTATAAATTCAGGCATTTCCCGTTTTTCATTTTCAATAAAATGCGATAAGAAAAATTCAAAATCAAAATCAGAGTTGAATTGGGAAAAAAGATCTATTTCCCGCTTATTCCGAATGGAATAATTGATCACCCTGCTTTCTACATCCGTATTCCAGCTTTTTTGAATGTTCCACTTACCACTGATTATCTGATCGTTCCAATAATAAATATCAAACCATGAAATAGCAAAAAACTCAAGCCGCTCATCCATATCCATTTGGGATTCAGTAAGCGTTTCAAGTTGCAATTTCAACTGCTTTCTCATTTCCATCAACTCCTTTTTTACAACATGGGCCGCTCCGGGGTCACTCAGTTCCGGAAACTCTATCGCCATAAAGTAGGCATTTTCCATCACAGTCTCTAAACCGGTTTGAACGTGGTCCATTAATACAAAGCTATATCTGGAAACTTCTTTTCCCTCTTTTTTTCCGATCAGATCCAGTTTATCCCTTTGTATATTGAGATGATATTCGAAGCTTTTGTCCTTCATGTTATCAAAATCCAAAGAAACACTATTGCAGGAATTATTCAGGCATTTATATTTGATTCCTACCATCGTTCTGGAAGTCGGATCAAACACGGAAACAAATGTTGAGTCAGCGACATTTCGGTGAATAAATATCTCAAGAAGCATATTTCCAAAATTGCCGGTATAACTGCGAATTTCCTGGCTATATGTTTTTTCTAAACCCGGGTTCCAGAGCTCATCCACCATCACTATTTCATGGGTCATTTTACCGCTATTGCTTTGCCAGGAACATATATATTTTTCGTGATCTCTCTTTATTTTCCAGTAACCCGATTGCTGCCCTTCTTTATCGTATTCAACAAGGACCAATTCATCATTTACATATCCTCCGTCTAGTTCAAATTGAATGTTGTCATCAGGAAAGGAAATAAATCCGGTCCAATGATCTTCATCAAATGCAAATCGCATCTGTGCAAAAAAATAATCATTGAAATATCCAACCAGCTGAAGATACTCAACCGAATGATCCGATTCAAGTTGTTCCGCCAGTTCATGTTTCCAGTCCTTATCGACCTGAGCAAATAGGCCTGAACCCATCAAAATACCCAAAAAGACAGACAAAATCAACCTACTGACTGATTGCCTGAAACAAGCATGAGTAATATGAATAAATAAGCCGGACATTCTGATAAGAATTATTTTAAGGTACTTCTATTGTATTGATGATCTTTGTTATAATGTCTTCCGTTGTAATATTTTCTGCTTCTGCCTCGTAGGTCAATCCGATCCTGTGTCGGAGAATATCGTGACTGATGTTTCTTATATCTTCCGGAATCACATAGGCACGCTGATTTAAAAAAGCATATGCTTTCGCAACAAATGACAGCGCAATACTAGCTCTTGGAGAAGCACCGTATCCAATCAATGGAACTAACTCATCAAGATGAAAGGCTTTTGGATCCCTCGTTGCAAAAACGATATCCAGTATATAATTATGGATCTTTTCATCCATGTATACTTTTTTTACCATTTCCCTTGCTTTTAAAATGGTGTCAGATTTAACAACGGGTTTGATCTTTTTTGCCGTTTCTCCTGATATGCTTCGTTTGATGATCTCCATTTCTTCCTCTCTTTTCGGATAATCAATGATCACTTTCAACATAAAACGGTCAACCTGAGCTTCTGGAAGCGGATAAGTGCCTTCCTGTTCAATCGGATTCTGTGTTGCCAAAACCAAAAATGGTTCTTCCAGTTTATAGCTTTGTTTCCCGATACTCACCTGCCTTTCCTGCATCGCCTCAAGTAAAGCACTTTGAACTTTTGCCGGTGCCCTATTGATCTCATCTGCCAGAATGAAATTTGAGAATACGGGTCCCTGGCTCACAAAGAAATCCGCTTTTGCCGGATTATAAACCATGGTACCTACAATATCAGATGGTAACAAATCAGGTGTAAACTGGATTCGGTTAAATTTCACATCAATTGCAGATGCCAGAGTGCTTATTGCAAGTGTTTTGGCAAGTCCCGGAAGTCCTTCAAGCAAAACGTGTCCGTTGGCAAGCAAGCCAAGCATCAGTCGTTCCACCATATATTGTTGTCCTACGATGACCGTGCTGATCTCATCATAGATTTTTTGTACAAAAGCACTTTCAATCTGTATTTGCTGATTCAGTGCTTCAATATCTATCGAATGCTCCATGTGTTAAATAGTATATTTTGTATTAACAATAATGATTCTGCTTCGTTTATTATTACAACAATAAACGTCTACATTTTAGCTTAATTGTCTGGTAAAGGAACAGATAATACATAGTTCCTTGGTTTTAAAAGCTAATTTTTTGTTGATATAGCTAACAAATTAAGCTAAGCGGGCACAAAAATATAGAATTTCTATTTTTATGTCAACTTTAAAATATGGAATCACGCTCCGTGAATTCTATTTTTGGTAAAATTGCGCTTAATTTATAAATCCACTTATGAAAAAGTCAACATTATTCTTGCTTGTTTTTGTTCAGATCAGTTTGGTATTGCAACTGGGGGCTCAAATTTTTCCAGGAAAGGCACACAAAGAAACGGCAGAATCCAACATCGTAGCATTGCACAATGGTGTCTTGATCGTACCTCTTTTTGTTCAAAATAAAAAGATCGATACGATGAAAGAGATGATTGAATCTCCGCAAACTGATGCCCGGTCCAAAGAAAAACTTTTAACCCGTCTTGAAAAATATCTGATCAGCCAGGATTCATTTAACGTGGCGATCGTAAGGCATTTCAGAAAATCATTTGATTTTTCAAAAGTACTTTTTATAGAGGATCATCAAATTCATGGTTTTGATCCGGCAAATACTATTTTTATCAATCCGGATAATTTTCTCCCAGACCCATCCATAAAGATGGAATCAAAAGATTATTTTTTTATTAAATATTACAAAACATCCGGTGTTGCTTCTGACCCTGATTCTGTTAGATTTTTATACCTAACAAATAAAGATAAAACGCTGCTTGACAGACCTTTTCCAAACAGTCCGGGCAGGAAAAAAAGTTTTGGAATGAGGTTTTTGGATTTACTGAATCTCAGTCCGGATAAAAATGATCTTTTGAATACGCTTGTTACAAAATTAAATGATAATTTAACTCGTTACTATAAAGGTAAAGTGTGAAAACTATTGGTAAGTGATCTTAGTGAATTTATTTTGTAATAAAACAACAGATAAAATTCACCTAAAATGTATTTGTATTTTACTTTTGCGCACGAATTAAATATTAACTATGCCATATCTTTTTACATCAGAGTCTGTTTCTGAAGGACACCCAGATAAAGTTGCTGATCAAATTTCTGATACGCTCCTCGACCATTTTCTAGCATTTGACATAGATTCAAGAACTGCTCTTGAAACCATGGTAACTACCGGACAGGTAATATTAGCCGGAGAGGTTAGATCAAAGTGCTATCTTGATATGCACCAGATCACCAGGGAAGTGATAAATAAAATTGGATATACCAAATCAGAATATATGTTTGAAGGAAACTCTTGCGGTATCCTTTCAGCTATTCATGAGCAATCCGGAGATATTGCCCTGGGTCTGGATAAATCTGATCCAACAGAACAGGGAGCAGGTGACCAGGGAATGATGTTTGGTTATGCTAGTAATGAAACGGAGAACTTCCTGCCATTGTCGCTTGCTCTATCTCATAAGATACTCAGAGAACTGGCGTTGGTAAGAAAGGAAGGAAGGGAAATGATCTATCTCCGACCTGACTCCAAATCTCAGGTTACTATCGAATATAGTGACGACAATAAACCAATAAGAATTGACACGATCGTGGTATCTACTCAACATGATGATTTTGATCTTGATGTGGATATGCACGCAACTATAACAAATGACATTAAAAACATCATCATTCCAAGGGTAATGACTCATTTAAAGCCTGAAGTGAAAGCCTTATTTGATGATTCTATAAAATTTCTGGTAAACCCAACCGGAAAATTTGTGATCGGAGGTCCTCACGGTGATGCCGGAGTGACCGGAAGAAAGATCATCGTAGATACCTACGGTGGAAAAGGCGGTCATGGTGGTGGTGCTTTTTCAGGAAAAGACCCTTCAAAAGTTGACCGTTCAGCGGCTTATGCTATGAGACATATCGCAAAGAACCTGGTAGCTGCAGGCATTTGTGATGAAGTGGAAGTACAAGTAGCATATGCAATTGGAATTTCCAGACCTATGAGTTTGTATATCAATACATTCAATTCGTCAAAAATTGCTCTAAGTGATGCTGAACTGGCTAAAAAAATCCTGGAATTTTATGACCTCAGACCGTATATTATCGTTAAGAACCTTAAGCTGAAACAACCAATGTATTCTGAAACTGCTGCCTATGGGCACTTTGGCAGAACACCTAAAATAGTGACTAAAAATTTCAGGGATGGTTCAGGTTTGGAAATCACAATGGAAGTGGACTTATTCACATGGGAAAAATTGGATTTGGTTGATGATCTTAAAAAACTATTTGGTCTCTGATAATTTTTTATTCTTGATTCAAAATTTTATTCTGAAAGGCTGAAAAATCAGTTAAGTAAAATGTAATTTTGCATCATAAATGAAAAAGGATCATGACACAACCATTCTATAAAAAGAATTTCTCTGACCGTCATATTGGGGTAAATACAAATTCCCTTGATATAATGATTGAAACCATCGGAGTCGATTCATGCGAAAGACTCATGTATGAAACAATTCCAGATGATATCAGAATTACTAAACCGCTCAATTTAAGACCTGCTTTATCGGAATCTGAATGGCTGAAATATGTCAGACAGATCGCCTTAAAAAACAAGGTCTTCAAATCTTATATCGGACAAGGGTATTATGAAACATTATCTCCTTCTGTCATAATCCGGAACATTTTTGAAAACCCTGGATGGTATACGCAGTATACCCCTTATCAGGCAGAAATCTCTCAGGGAAGACTGGAAGCATTATTGAATTTCCAGACCATGGTCTGTGACCTTACAGCAATGCCGCTTGCAAATGCATCCCTGCTGGATGAGTCAACCGCTGCCGCTGAAGCGATGACTATGATGTATGCCTTGCACAATAAAAAAAGAAAGAACAATAACGCAAGTGTGTTATTTGTCGACAATCAGGTTTTTCAACAGACAAAAGATGTGTTGGAAACCAAAGCAATTCCATTGGATATTCAGATAGAATATGGCAATTGGGAAAATTTCGAAGCAAATGATGAGACTTTTGGGATCATCATTCAGTATCCCAATAGCAATGGAAAAGCATCCGATTATAGCGCTTTGACAGAAAATGCAAAATCAAAGAACATACTTACAACTTTCATTGCTGATTTGCTTAGTCTGAGCATTCTTACCCCTCCCGGGGAATGGAATGCTGACATTGTCTGCGGAAGCACACAAAGATTTGGTGTTCCTATTGGCTTTGGCGGACCTCATGCAGCTTATTTCGCAACCAAAGACGAATATAAAAGACAGATTCCCGGAAGGATCATTGGTGTTTCAAAGGACCGGCGAGGCAAAAATGCCTATAGAATGGCATTGCAAACCAGGGAACAGCACATCAAAAGAGAAAAAGCTACTTCAAATATTTGTACAGCTCAGGCTTTACTTGCGATCATGGCTGGTATGTATGCCTGTTATCACGGAAAAGAAGGGATACAGCAGATTGCAACAGAAATACACCAAAATACAGCCTGGTTATACAATTATTTGAAAAATGCAGGCATGGCGTTAAACCATGATTCATTTTTTGATACAATTAAAGTGTTGACAAAACCAGAACAGCAGTTAAGTGTGAAAAAAGCCGCAGTGAAACATGGATATAACTTCTGGTATACTGAGGATGGCATTACGATAAATATCGGGGAAACAACAAGTGCAAACGAATTGTCAGAAATCACTGAAATATTCTCTGAAGCATTGGGTTTACCAAAGATTGCTGCAAAAGACATTGAACTTGAAACAAAATACTTTATTGAGGACAAACTGATCAGAACTTCTGATTTCCTGACACATCCGGTATTTAGCAATTATCAGTCTGAAACTAGTCTGATGCGCTATATCAAACACCTTGAAAACAAAGACATGTCTTTAGTACATTCAATGATCCCATTGGGTTCTTGTACTATGAAACTAAATGCAGCTTCAGAAATGATTCCTGTAAGCTGGCCTGAATTTGGAAGTATTCATCCATTTGCTCCAGCGGACCAAATTGAAGGTTATAAACAATTATTCACGGAACTGGAGGAGAGTTTATGTGAAATTACCGGATTTACGGCTTGTACGCTGCAACCAAATTCCGGTGCTCAGGGTGAATACACAGGGCTAATGGCTATTCGGGGTTATCATCTTTCCAGAAATGATCATCAGAGAAAACTGGTTTTGATCCCGGCTTCTGCTCATGGTACAAATCCAGCCAGTGCAATCATGGCAGGGATGGACCTCAAGATCGTAGCCTGTGATGAAAAAGGGAATATTGATGTGAACGACCTGAAATCCCAGTTAGAAGCCCATGGAGATATTTTGGCTGGTTTAATGGTCACCTATCCTTCCACACATGGTGTGTATGAAAGCAGCATTAAGGAAATTTGTGATTTGATCCACCAAAATGGTGGTTTGGTTTATCTCGATGGCGCAAATTTAAACGCCCAGATCGGATATACCAATCCCGGAACTATCGGCGCCGATGTATGTCACCTGAATCTGCATAAAACCTTCGCGATTCCTCATGGGGGCGGTGGACCAGGTGTTGGACCTGTTCTATGTAACGATAAACTGGCCCCGTTTTTACCTGGCCATTTCCATACAGAAAAAGATAATATTACCAAAGCCGTTTCCGCAGCGCCCTGGGGTAGTGCCGGAATTTTGATGATATCATACGGCTATATAAGAATGATGGGAAGTGAAGGACTGAAAAAAGCAACAGAAGTTGCCATACTCAATGCCAATTACATACTGAAACGCCTTGAAAAAGACTATCAGATATTATACAAGGGAGAAATGGGCAGAGCTGCTCATGAATTCATTTTGGATCTTAACCCCTATAAAAGTCTGGATATTACAGCGGAGGATGTTGCCAAAAGATTAATGGATTACGGTTTCCATGCACCGACGGTGGCATTTCCTGTAGCAGGCACACTTATGATCGAACCTACTGAAAGTGAAGACATTGTTGAACTCGACAGATTTTGTGATGCAATGCTGTCAATCAAAGAAGAGATCAATGAAATTGCTTCAGGTACGGCAGACCCACTTAATAATGTACTGAAAAACGCTCCCCATACTGCTGATCTGGTATGCAGCGATGCTTATGACCTGCCTTATGGCAGAGAAAAAGCAGCCTACCCGGTGGAAAGTTTGAAAACAGGGTTGAAATTCTGGCCATCCGTTAGCAGGATCGACAATGCATATGGAGACAGAAACCTGTTTTGCTCCTGTATACCGGTTGCAGAATACATAAATGATTAGTATTTTCGATTAAATATTGATCCCCATATTATTTTGATTCAGGCCGGCGGGCAGTCACCTGGAAATTGAAAATTATTAACAATGGTCGTTATTACCGGCGCAGCAGGATTTATAGCTTCTGCACTAATGTCCTATCTCAATCAGATCCTTCCAGATCTGCCATTGATCATTGTTGACAATTTTTCTGTGCGCGCTAAGGATCGTAATTATAATAATTCCAACTGGGTGAGTTGCATTGACAGAAATGCATTTTTGGGTTATTTCGATGAAAATCATGAAAAAATTGATTTCATTTTTCACCTGGGAGCCAGAACAGATACAACGGAAACAAACACAGATCTTTTCGACCGACTAAATCTGAATTACTCCAAACGCATCTGGGAAAAATGCAGTACTTATAATATCCCACTCATTTATGCATCTAGTGCTGCAACATACGGAGATGGCCGTATGGGTTATGAAGATAATGAGGACATCATTGATTCTTTGGAACCTCTCAATGCATACGGTTTGTCAAAAAATAATTTTGACAAATGGATACGCCAACAAAAAAAGACACCTCCTTTCTGGGGCCGGCTGAAATTTTTTAATGTTTATGGTCCAAATGAATATCATAAGGGTAGAATGGCTTCTGTTGTATTCCATGCTTTTAATCAGATTCGTGTGAATAAAAGACTGGATCTTTTTAAATCACATCACCCTGATTTTGGAGATGGTCAGCAAAAAAGGGACTTCATCTACGTAAAGGACGTTTTGAAAATTTGCACTTTCCTTTACAAAAACAAGAATTCAGTTCAGTCCGGAATATATAATGTTGGGACAGGCGAAGCCAGAACATTTGAGGATCTGGGTACTTCCGTGTTTAAAGCAATGGGCATCAAACCAAGGATCAATTATATTGATATGCCCATCGACATTCGTGAAAACTACCAATATTTTACCTGTGCTTCTATGTCTAAGTTAAAGGAACAGGGCTATGATTTGCCCCTCCATTCACTGGAAGAAGGAATTACTGATTACGTTCGCAACTACCTTTTTGAAAAGAACTATTTCTAATATTCCTTCTAATTCCTTGACAATTTAACATTTAAAACTGTTTCCTAATTATGAAACAGATACTTTCCAATTTCCTTAAACGTCAACCTTTTACCATACATCAATATACCAACCCTATATATACGGCCACTCAGCCATACAAAAAACAAACTGGTACAGATCAACAAAACCAAAGACAATATTACCTGCCATATCGGTGGATCAAAAGCCAGCCGGGCAGGCATTACGATGGGTGAAAACAATGGAAATATAGAACCAAACACTGCAATGGAACTGTTTGGATTTTCCAATGAACTCATCATGATCATCAATGCAAAAATAACAGGGAGAATTATGGGCCACATCAAGCTCTGGCTTTCTCCAAGGTCATCCCCGATCGCAGATCCGATAGCAGCAAAAAGCGAAGAATAAATAAAGTACCCGCCAAGAAAGAAGATCACAAATGAAGGAAGGATCAGCCACCAGTTAAGCGCTTTAAATTCGGTCAGTATCTGTGCGATGCTTACATTGCCGGCATCTGGGATTTGTGCCATAGCTTCAGCCATATCCGGCGTCTGTGGTGGTTCACCCATAAATATTCCTACTAAGAATATGATCACCGGAATGAGGATCATCCAGATCAACAACTGGGTCAGTCCAACCCCACCTACACCGATCACTTTACCTAACATAAGTTGAAATGGTTTTACGGAGGAGATCATGACCTCTACGATCCGATTTATCTTTTCCTCCATTACACTTCTCATGACCATATTTCCAAAAATGAAAATGACCATGTACATTAAAAAACCCATAACTCCGCCTAAAATCGTTCCAATGATAATGGATAGTTTTCCGCTTTTATCACCAGCTGTTTCACTTTCTGCTTCTTGCAACAAGGCATTTTCCATGTCAATATCAACCCAAAAAGCATCATAAACTTCTTTATCAATCCCTGACTGTTCAATTTTATAGTCTTTAAAGGCGCCCCCGATGGTATTTTCAACTCTATCTATCGTGGCCAAACCCAATTTTTCCTGAGCATAATACTGGATCTTATGTTTTTGTTGATCCGGTCCATCAAATGGAGGGATATAAACCAAAAAATCAAATCCTTCCTCCTTGTAATTAAGTTTTACAGTCTGAAGGTCTTTTTCGGTAAAATTGAATAACAGATTACCTTCTCCATTATATCTTTCCTGAAAAATACCGGAGTCATCCTTAACTAAAATAGACTTTTCTCCGTCTGCCATCGTATGGGCAAGAAAACTGGATCCGAAGATCAGCAAACCAAACGCAAGAGGTGTTAATAAGGTTGCTATGATAAAGGTTTTCTTTTTTACCCTGATCAGATATTCCCGCCTGATGATCAACCAAAGTTTATTCATTGTTATTTATTTGAAAGATTAATTAGGTTTTTAATTTTATAATTTGATCGCATTTATGATCTGCCGACTGATTTATTTACAACAAAAGGGCGGCATTCATTCAAATGAAATACCCTTCAATGCTAATCATTTTCAGCGACTCTCTTTATAAAAATCTCGTTCAGTGAAGGCAGAATTTCATTAAAAGAAGTTACGATCACGCCCTTTTTGATCAGCGTCTCCAAAAACTGATTGGAACCATAACCTTCTTTTAATTTGAAAACCAGTTTTTCTGCGCTTTGATCGATCAGTTCTACATTCCCATTCAGCATAGAAATATCAAGATCTCCCTCAAATCCAACTTCAAACTTATTTTCCTTGAAATCATTCTTGATCTCTGCGACTTTGCCCTCCAGAATAATTTTACCATCATCCATCAAAACAATGTCTTCACAAATCTCTTCCACTTGTTCCATCCTGTGTGTAGAAAATATGATGCTGGCACCAGCTTCCCTTAATAAATGTATTTCCTTTTTGATCAGATCCGTATTGATAGGATCCAGACCAGTAAATGGTTCATCCAAAATGATCAGATTAGGATTATGCATAACCGTCGCCACAAACTGGATCTTTTGTTGCATCCCCTTTGAAAGTTCTTCCACTTTTTTGTGCCACCAGTCCCGTATGTCAAACTTATCCATCCAGTGCAAAATAGATGCTTTGGCCGTTTTATAATCCATTCCCTTTAGCTGTGCCAGATATAATAGTTGTTCGCCAACTTTCATTTTTTTATATAAGCCCCGTTCTTCAGGCAAATATCCAATCTGGGTAGGGTGATATCCGTTGAGTGGCTCCCCTTTGAAATAAATGGTCCCTTCATCACAGGCTGTAATCGTGGTAATGATCCGGATAAGGGAGGTCTTCCCCGCACCATTTGGACCCAGTAAACCAAAAATTGTACCTCGCTTTACAGAAAAGCTGATATGGTCGACGGCTGTTTTATCCTTATATCTTTTAAGAACTCTATCAATTTTTAAAATATCTTCCATTTAAAGTTTTTTCAAAGTGAATCATTCAATGAGTAGCTAATTTATATTATCCTTTGATATTGAAATAATAAATTACACTCAGCTATGCTAGAATATAAATGTATCTGTTTTGCAACCGAATGATGCATTTTTTCTATTATTGTACGCGATAATTCGATAAAAATATGGATGTACATGATATTTGGTTTTTCATTTGCAACCCGATTGCAAATGGGGGGAAAACAAAAAAAGAGTGGGCAAACGTTCAGAAAATATTAGAATCTGAAAAAATTGCATATGAGTGGGTTTTTACCGAACGCAACAATCATGCAATTGAGATTACAAAAACAAAGATCCGGGAAGGCTACAGAAAATTTGCTGTTGTCGGTGGAGATGGTTCTATCAATGAGGTTGTAAATGGAATGTTTATGCAAAATGAGGTACAGCCTTCTGAATTGTACATGGGGCTGATTCCTATGGGGACCGGCAATGATTGGTCACGAACCCACAAGATTCCCAGTGATATAAAAAAAGCCGTTCAATTATTAAAAAACAACCATATTCAGGTTCAGGACGTTGGTCTGGCAGAATTTGAATCCGGAGAAGGCAGAAAAGAACGATATTTCAACAATGTTGCCGGGATGTCCTATGATGCATTTGTGGCCAAGTATATTGAAGATCTGGATAATAATAATTTTAGTCAACTGAAGTATATATATTACGTATTGTACTGTCTGTATAAGTTCACCTTACCTAAAGCAATGATCCGTTATAACGGGAAAACATTGAATGATAAAGTATATACGATCAATGTTGGCATCTGCAAATACAATGGCGGAGGACTGAGACTGGTACCTCAGGCTATCCCCAATGATGGCAAACTCGCGTTAACGATCGCAACAGAATTAAGTAAATTCAAAGTAGTAAGAAACATGTATATGTTCTATACAGGAACCATCGGAAAATTGAAGGAAGTTATTACCACGCATACGACAGAAGTTCTTGTAGAGCAAAGCGGAGATGAGAAAATCCTGCTTGAGCTAGATGGTGAATACATGGGTTATGCACCCATAAAATTTACTGTGCTGCCCCTTTCTCTAAACTTTATTGGTAATCCTGATCATCAATAGTAAGGATAAATCGCCAGGGTTTCAGGGCCCACTCCTCAGCATAGTCAATTCCTACTCTTGGTGCTTCTGTTGTCATGTCTTCATTGTATTTATTACCGCAATCAAAAATCCCAATACTACCATTTATTTTACAAAGGTCCGCGCCATTATGCGAGGTACGGATTCCAAGCGCCTGACTGATCTTACCCGGCCCCGTGAATAGCCCTTTAATTTTCTTTTTTTGTCTGGTCTTTCTGCGGGATATCTGTAAAGACCTGTTTTCAACCGGCAAGATCGCACGTATCAAAATAGCGTGTGGCATATCAATCGGACCCGTGACGATATTAAACAAATGATGAATTCCATAATTGAGATACACATAAGCTATGCCGGCAGGTCCAAACATCGTTTCCGTTCTTTTTGTTCTTTTGTTACCATAAGCATGACTTGCTTTATCCTCCGGGGCGCGATACGCTTCAGTTTCTATTATGATCGCTGAGCATAATATCCCGTCAATATTTGTTCGGATATGTTTTCCAAGCATATCTCTGGCAAGAAACACAACATCCGGATTATTAAAATATTGTCGACCTAATTGATCCATCACTATTTGCTTTGATCTGTCAAAATTCATGAAATGAAATTATTGATAATATACACAAGACAATATGCCCGATCCAAATCTTTTGGAATTTAATTTAGAATCATTAAAAAAGGCTTGGATTTATTAGTTACAAAAAAATATAATTCGTCCAATTAATGTATTTTTGGATATTAACCCAATAAAATAATGAACTGATGGAATACAGAAAAGAAAAAGATAGTATAGGCTATATTGACGTTCCTGCTGACAAGTACTGGGCAGCGCAAACACAACGTTCTTATGAAAATTTCAAAATCGGAGGGCATTTGATGCCAACCGAAATCATTCAGGCTTTCGCCATTTTGAAAAAATCTGCTGCGTATACGAATACAGATGCAGGTGTTCTTCCGGCAGAAAAAAGAGATCTGATTTCCAGGGTTTGTGAAGAAATCCTTGACGGAAAACTCGATGATCAGTTTCCATTAGTGGTTTGGCAAACAGGTTCAGGTACACAATCAAACATGAATGTGAATGAAGTGGTTGCTAATCGCGCTCACGTTCTGCAAGGGGGAAAATTGACAGATGAGAAAAAAACCATCCATCCAAATGATGATGTGAATAAATCCCAATCTTCAAATGATACCTTTCCAACTGCAATGCACATAGCAGCGTATGATATTCTTATCAGACATACTATTCCAGCTTTGGAAGCATTGAGGGATCTTTTCAAAGAGAAGTCTGATGCTTATATGAAAGTTGTAAAAATTGGTAGAACACACTTTATGGATGCTACCCCGCTTACTGTAGGCCAGGAACTATCCGGATATGTTTCCCAATTGGATCATGGTGTCAGAGCGATCAAAAACACCTTGGCTCACCTGTCAGAACTGGCACTCGGTGGAACAGCTGTAGGAACGGGATTGAATACACCGCCTGACTATGACAAAAACGTAGCTGCATACATAGCAAAATTCAGTGGTCATCCATTTATCACCGGAGAAAATAAGTTTGAAGGCCTTGCAGCACACGATGCGATCGTGGAAGCTCATGGAGCCCTGAAAACAGTTGCGGCTTCATTAATGAAGATCGGTAATGATATCAGAATGTTGGCATCCGGTCCAAGATGTGGCATCGGAGAATTAAAGATCCCTGCCAATGAACCAGGATCGTCAATCATGCCGGGTAAAGTAAACCCAACCCAGCCGGAGGCACTGACTATGGCCATGGCACAGGTTTTCGGTAATGACGTTGCTATTAATATCGGTGGGATGACCGGGCATTTTGAATTAAATGTTTTCAAGCCTGTGATGATCTTTAACTTCCTGATGTCTGCCAGATTGATCGCAGATGCATGTAATAGCTTTAATACAAATTGTATTGTAGGGCTCGAGCCAAGTTATGAGGATATCAAAGATAATCTCAACAACTCTTTGATGCTTGTTACTGCATTAAATACGAAAATCGGATATGATAAGGCATCTGAAATCGCTAAAAAAGCCTATAAGGAAGGCTTAACCCTGAAAGCTGCAGCGATTGCCCTTAACTATCTAACTTCTGAACAGTTTGATGAGTGGGTGCGACCTGAGGATATGATCGGAGGATTGAAATAAAACTTGAATTATACGAATACAAAACCGGATACTGAAATACACATTTCAATATCCGGTTTTTTTTATTCCTTATGGCAGACTATTCTTCTGCTTTATAAACCATTACTTTTTCTATAAATCGCCCATTCTCGATCAGATTGATCAGATAATTACCCGTTGGTAATTCTGAGAGTTCCAGCGACTGAAATTCATCATAAGTGCTGCTCTCAATTTCCCTGATGGCAGAACCTTTCAGGTCTGTGATCAAAATCCTAAAACCACTTGCGTCGCTTTTAGCTACTTTTAAATTCAATTCCCGCTGAAATGGATTAGGATAGATCTCTATTCTTGCCAGACGATCAGAAATCAAAGGCTTTCTCTCCGTCATACTAAAGCCAATATCCAGATCTGTGATAAAATCTGTTTCACCAATCTCAAATACAGGCGTTGTGATCTCTTTTTCTATATCTTTATTTTCATAGGATCTGGTGTTGAAAAAAGATAATTCAGGTCGTACCACCCGTATGTGATAAACACCAGGATTCAGATTATAGAATTGATAATTTCCGGATTCATCTGATTGGGTAAAACCTACCATTTTGTCTTCAGCATTGATAAGGTAAATATCACTGCCCGCTATCCCTGATTCATTTTCGTCCTGAATCTCATTGTCGTTTTCATCCATCCAGACCAGATTTCCAACCATGTTTGCCAAAGGAACAAGACCCGCATCAAGATCCATAAAACTAGCACCATGTGCCAGGGATATCAGCGGGGATTTCCCGGTTTGACCAACATCACTGTCCACCGTGTCATCTGGACCAACATTTCGGGCCGTAAAACCATAATCCTCCAATGCAATGAATTTAATCGCATAAATGCCCTGATTCAGATTTGTGAAACTATAATTTCCAAGAGTATCCGTAAAGGTGGTTTCGATCAGGTTGAAACCATTTGCCAGTAATTGAACCTCCACATTCGGCGCGCCTTGCTCACCTGAATCCTGCAAACCATTTTTGTTGTCATCAAACCAGACCAGGTCCCCAATACCAGCAGTAATATAAATTGCAGCATGGATGTTTTCTGTTGTAATTTCATTTTCAACAACTATCAGGCTTGTTGTTCCAGGACCATAACTGTGATCTACCTCTGAATCAACTGTATCATCTGAACCAACATTCGCCTGGGAAAAAACATAGTTTACCGGTAATACAAACTCAACATAATAACTTCCCTCGGGCACATTATTGAATTCATAATAACCTGTTTTACCATTTTCAGCATTTGTATAACAAAGGATTTCTGAAATTTTTGTGCCGGCTTCTGAATTCAGTCTCACCAGTACATCATTCATCCCTTCTTCCACAGCATCCCAGACACCATCTCCATCTGTGTCAATCCAGACATTTCCGTTGATGTAGCCGCCTTCAAATGAAATTCCGGCATCTACCGTATATTTATTCTCGCCTGAATTAAGTTCAATTACAGAAGTGGTACCTATGCCAAATGCACCCGTAACATCTGAATCCAGTGTGTCATTTCCAACATTGAAAAGAGAAAATTCTGCATCTTCATCTACATTGAATTTCACAAAATAATTTCCGGGATCAAGGTATTCAAAACTATAATACCCATGAAAAGTATCAATTTCATTAAAGGCTGAAATCGTGCTGGCCAACAATGTTTGGGAGGTATCATACAATTCTACCAAAATACCATCGAGGCCGGTTTCCAGGGTGTCCTGTACGCCATTTGAGTTCAGATCTTCCCAGATAAAGTCCCCAATTTGACCCAATTGATAAAGTCCGATATCGATGGAATTATTATAATCATCAACGCCCAACTGAATCGAAGAAGAGGTATATCCTCCATTTTCATGTGTGATATCACTATCTTTTTCAGGGTCGTTGCCTATATGTGGTTCTGATAAAAAGTAATTCTGGGGCAAATCAACTTCTATGTAATAGGTTCCAGCAGGAACCCCGTTAAATAGATAATAACCCGATCGTAATGATATCGGATCTGTCTCCGTTTGAACGGCTCCCATAATTTCTCCATTTTGCTTATACAGCTTTATTGTAATCTCATTCAAACCCGGTTCACCAAAATCCTGCAACCCATTTCCATTCATATCTTCCCAGACATAATTACCTATTGAACTATACGTATCCGGATAAATCCCAGCATCAATATTCAGATAATCCAGACCGGCAACATAATAAAACAGATCGGTGGTTCCAGGTCCGTTTAAGCCAGTAATATCGCTATCCTTAAAATCATCGTTGCCGGCATTCGCCTCACTGATCACATAATCCGTCGAAATCACGAATCTGATGTAATAAGAACCTGAAGGCACATTTGTAAATCTATACATTCCCGGTTCACTATTAACAGGATCCGAAGCGGTTTCTGTATCGGATAGCTCTATTCCGTTTTCATCAAATAATATAACTTTTATGCCATTTAAACCCGGTTCGTCCAAGTCCTGGATCCCATTCTTGTTGTCATCCAACCAAACCCTGTCACCGATAAAAAATGAACTCTGTTCCAAATAAACACCGGCATCCACATTCAGGAAATCCGCCATGTCATTAAAATAAAAAATACTGGTTGTTCCCGGCCCAAAAGCCATGTTTACATCGCTGTCAAGCAGGTCGTTTGACCCCTGTTCTGACTGGGTAAATACATAGTCCGAAGGAATATTGAAATGCACATGATAGATTCCCGAAGGAATATTACTAAAATAATAATACCCCGGTTCACCAGTTATGGGGTGATCAGAACTTTGAGTCGTCTGAATAATCTGGGAATTATTATCATATAAAGAAACCTGAACATCGTTCAGACCGGTTTCCAATGCATCCTGAATACCATTTTTATCTGAATCAATCCAAATATGATCTCCAATCACATAATTATCAGCTGTCGAGATCAATCCGGCAAACAGATCCATTTTCAGTTCTCCCGGCATCAATTCAAAAATATAACTTGTACCAAATTCTATCTCTGAATCAATATCTGAATCGATGTTGCCATCCGTACCAGCCTGAAATATTGTTGTTGTATATGAAGCAGGAACATAAAATTTCAAATAATAATTTCCAGCTGGAATATCTGAAAACTGATAAATTCCATCTTCATTTGTTGTTTCATCTACTATTAATTCACCTGTAACAGTATACAGCTCAACTATAATATCACTTAAGCGCGTTTCACTTTCCTCATAGATTCCATCCTCATTCAGGTCCTCCCAAACTAAACCCTGAATACCTGCATGCACATATTGTAAACCTAAATCCATGCTTGCCAGTAACTGACCCGGCAATAATTCAAAATTCGCAGTTTTGAAGATGCCATCTGACTCATAAAGATCTGAATCAAGTTGCTCATCACCCCCGTTTAAAATCGTGGGAATGAACTGCTCATCTGTTTCAATTTCCAAATAATACGTCCCGGGCAATATTTGCGTAAATTCAAAATACCCCGCTGCTGCATTTTTGGTATAAGAGCTGGTAGTCGCTATTAAAGATCCGTTTTCATCAAACAACTTCACCTGAACATCATCAATTCCGTTTTCCTCTACATCCTGCAATCCATTTTGGTTCGTATCGATCCAAATAAAATCTCCAACTATTCCTGTATTCAGGATCAAACCAAAATCAATATCATAATTGATATCCCCTAAAATCAATTGAATTAAGTCTGTAGTTCCTTTTCCGTTAGCTTCGCTTAAATCAGAATCTTTATCCTCATCCGTTGCATTTGCAACCGTTGGAAGATATTCACCTGGATAGGTCAATTCTATATAGTAACTATCCTCCAATTGGATAATAAACTCATAATAACCATCCCGACCTGAATCATCATCAAAATGAGTAATAACAGATTCAATCCAAACCTGATCTGAATCATACAAATTCAATGTAAGATCATTTAATCCTGATTCTTCCGGTTCCTGGATGCCATTTTGGTTCTCATCCAACCATACAAAATCACCAATTCTTATCGCTTTATATATATATCCGGCATCGATATCTATCCTTTGCTGACCTCCGGAAATTGTAAATAAACCCGTTGTGCCAAGTCCATTGGCATGATTGACATCACTATCCATAAACTCAGAACCTGTGTCCGGGACCGTAATCTCATACGTGTCCGGAACCTCAAATAATATATAATAAGTACCCGGTAATACATCTTCAAATTTATATTGTCCATCCAAATCATTTTGAACTTCCGTCAACATAGAAGCGATCTGTTCGTGGTCTTTATTGAATAGTGTTACAGTAATGCCATTTATTCCATTTTCATCCATATCCTGGATGCCATTTTGATTTCCGTCCAGCCATGCAAAATCTCCTACCGTACCATAATTGTGAACATATCCGGCATTGACATGTGTATGGTGCATTCCGTTCAAAATAGATATTATATCTGTGCTCCCTACCGTAAAATAGCCGGTTACATCTGAATCATTCTGACCATTTCCAAGACCTGGATCCGTAAATAAATATTGAGGTTGAACTCCGAAAATCAAATAATAATCTCCATCAGGTATTTCATTGAACTCATAGATTCCATTGGCATCTGTAAAAGCACTTTCATAGAACACCTCGTTTGATTCAAAAAGAAAAACAGGAATGCCTTTCATATTTTCTTCTCCAGCATCAAAAATTCCGTTTTGATTCAGGTCCAGCCAGGTTTCACCGTGAATAGATCCGAATTTATAACTCACTGCACCATCAATTGTCAATTCTATCGTACCCGGGAATAATTCGACAGCTTGACTAAAAATCCTGTCATCAGTTATTGAAAAATCTGAATCAAAGTCATCAATAGTATTGTTTTCTTCTGATAGTTTCAAATTACCATCCAGCTCTGTTATTTCGACATAATAAATACCCGGAAGTAAATTTTCAAAAGTATAATAACCAGAAATTCCTGTTATCGGATCATCGTGCGTAATCGTTGTCGTAATTAATGATTTATCCGCATCCAATAAAGCCAGGTGTATGTTGTTCAAACCTGTTTCTCCAGCATCCTGTATTCCATCAGCATTTTCATCCAGCCAGATCCAGTCCCCGATCTGAGCATAATTATACACTAAGCCAATATCAATGTCTTCTTTGATCTGGTTGGGGTCTAAAGAAAAAGTAAAGCTGCTATTGATTCCATTTTCATGGGTAATATCTGAATTCAATGCAAGGTTTGAAAGTTCAATTATAGTTGCTACATACAAATCAGGCATATTTAACCCTATATAATAGTTGCCTGGATTTAATCCATCAAATAAATAATAACCAGGCGTTCCATCAGGCAAATCACTTGTAAATGTGGTTGCAATCACGGTCTGATCCGAATTATAGAGTTGAATTTCTATCCCGTTCAAACCAATTTCTTCCGGATCCTGCAGTCCGTTTTCATTGATATCCAGCCACAGATAATTCCCAATACTGGATTTAATATATGAGAAACCTGCATCAATATCCTTTCTGTTTTGACCACTCTTAATTTCAAAATCTACGCTATAGAAATTATCATTGATCCAATTGATATCAGAGTCTGTTTCTTTATTAAAACCTGCATGAAAGGGGCTGGCTTCGAAAATGCCCAGATCTTGAAAAATTAAATAATAATTGTCCGGAATCAAAGAATTAAAAATATAAGCACCCGTTGGGTCAGTAACCGTTGATTGTATCAATTGGTCTGTTCCTGCCTGATAAAGATCAATCCTCAGTCCGTCAATTCCATTTTCGTTGATATCCTGAATACCATTTTCATCCAGATCTAACCAGACTCTATTGCCCACACTACCATAATAATAAAAGCCCGCATCCAGATCCAGTCTAGTTTGACCGGTCAAAATGATAAATTCACCTGTGCAATGTGAATCATTAATATCTGAATTGAGGGTCGTATCAATGTCGTTAGCAGGAGAGAGCTGTGCGTCCTGAGCTAACTGAAAACATAAGTTATAAACACCAGCTTCTAAACCTTCAAAAATATATAAACCATTCGAATCGGTGATCGTTTCTGCAAAAAGAAGCCCTTCTTTGTATAATTCAACCGGTAATTCTGCCACTCCTGTTTCACCACCATCTTGTAATCCATTCGCGTTTTCATCCAGCCAAACAAAATCTCCTACTGAGCTCAATTGAATGAAGCCCATATCGTAATGTAGTGATTCCTGATCCATAGCCAGATAAAATACATCCGTACGAAGTGCACCGTTTAATAGATAAAGGTCATTATCGACTAATGTATCAGTGGAATTCTGGTATAGGGTAGGTGTAAGTGAATCATCATAAGCTATTTGCAGGTAATAAAAACCGGAATCAATGTCGGTAAAAAGATAATACCCACTGGTATCGCTTGCCGTACTGGAAACAATATTATCCTGAAGGTCCATTAAATGAACCGTTACAAATGAAATCCCTTTTTCACCCTGATCTTGCAGCCCATTCAAATTTTCATCCAGCCAAACCAGATCGCCAATTTTTGAAGGATTGCAATTTTGAATCAGGATATTCCTGCAAATGCTTTGTTTTTCACCTGTCGGACTCGTCGCTTCTACACAGATCTCTTTTACCCCAAAATCCCTGTTCGTCATTTTGAAGTTGATAATATGATGATCATAATATTCTGAAGTGATCTCCATTCCCTCGGGCAATTGCCATTCATAATGGTAATCAGGACCAGGAGGATCAACAAATAAGATGCCGCAATCCTCTTTACATAAAGTGTATAAAGGGGTATAAATAATTTCAAGCTGTATCTGGTCGATAAAAACCTCGATCAGGGAATTGCTCTTATTTTTTAACTGAATTTTTAAACGGTAGCCGGAACTATTCAACAATGCAGCATTGACACCTGACAACCAGGACTCGCCAATAATTCCATATTTCCACAATTTTTCTTTTGAAGCCTGTGGCCAGGATTTCCCTTTTGATACTTTTCCGCTATAATTGATGCTTAACAAATTATCTTCTTCATCAACTAAAGCTATGGTGATCTCCGTTGGCTTTGAAGCACCGGTAATATACCCCTCAATATTTATTTTAACCCCGTCGATCGCTGATCCGGTTGGAATTTGAAAATTAAAGTTTTCAATATATAAACAAGAGGAGGATTGTCCTGATTGCAATTCTGTTTGCATATAAGCATCATCGCTCAATAAGAGATTCTCTGTATTTGACCAATCAGTCTGTTCTGCTACACAATTTGTTTGAAAATTATTGAGTCCGGCCTTTAAACTGGTGGTTCTTTCTGGCTCGAAACCAGTATGAATTCTGCCTAACTCAAAGGAAAAAGCTGAATTTTCCGGTTCTTTTGGAAAAGTTTCAGAATGATAAGCATAAATCTGATTGATATGGGCACATATTAATAAGATAGGGACGAGCATAACCCGCCATGCGTAGTTTCTTATTGTATTCATCGTTGTAGTCTTAGTCCTTAATTATACATTACGCCCATATATATATGTATAGGAATAACATAAAGTCAAATATAGATATATTTATTCGTAATATATCTATTCACATATATATTTTTATAATATTTATTTTACTAATAACTAAAGTAAAAATGGAGCTAGAGATGGAACAGGCCGGATGGAATATTGAATAAGAGACGTGAATTTTGAATTATAGGGTAATTCAGCAGGCTAATTTCAAAGTTTTTTTATTATTTTTTTGAAATTATTTGATAAAAAATTGTAAAGTTAGAATTGAAATAATAAATTTGCAATCGCTTTTAATAATCGCACATAGCTCAATTGGTTAGAGCGATTTCGCAGCAGTGCGAGATTGATCTAAAAGCCAACGAATGTGAAATGTTTTATTAAAAACAAAAATAAAATGCCTCCTTAGCTCAGCTGGTTAGAGCGGCGGACTGTTAATCCGTAGGTCCAAGGTTCAAGTCCTTGAGGAGGCGCTTCAAAACCCTTGTAGTCATAATGATTACAAGGGTTTTTTTGTTGGTGGGTGTCGGTATAGTTATCGTTTTTCACCCGCTCCTCCGAATATCAACTATATACCTGATTAAGATTTCTTTCAACATGGCGTGAAGAGCAAGAGTGATTTGTATAATTACTTCAGCAAGACCTTCAAATTAACCAGGCTATTTTTTTTATGCCTGTTCGGTACGAGCTCTTGCTCGTAAGTTCGGTACGAGCTCTTGCTCGTAAGTTCGGTACGAGCTCCTGCTCGTAAGTTCGGTATGAGCTCCTGCTCGTAACCTTACCCAGCAGAGGGGCTCCAGCCCTGCATCTAAATTATTTTTTGTAATTTAGATGTACAAACCCGTTTACCCATGCGCTACAAAATTTTAGATCAACAGGGGATGAATTTCCTGACCTTTACCATTGTTGAGTGGATTGACTTATTTACTCGCCCGGTCTATTGTGATATGCTTCTAAGTAGCTTACGCTATTGTCAGGAAAAGAAAGGATTGTTACTCTACGCTTATGTTATCATGCCAAGTCATATGCACCTGATCATGGCAACAGAAGAAGAAACAGGTCTGTCACCCATCATTCAGAGTTTTAAATCCTATACGGCTAAACAAATAATTAATTATCTACATGATAAGAAGAATCCTGAAAGCAGGAGAACGTGGTTGTTGAATCACTTTGCCTTTAATGCCCGTAAAAACAGTAGGAATAGTATCCATCAAATTTGGCAGAGAGATAATCATCCTGTTTTATTATACAGTCCCAAATTGATTCGCCAGAAGCTGAATTACATTCACCTTAACCCGGTTAAAGCCAGGATGGTGGAGAAGCCTAAACACTATTTGATGGGTAGTGCGTCGAATTATGAGGAGGGAAAAGGCGTATTGGATGTCATTGTTTTAGATAATATTTGGCATGATGTCGGATATGTGGGGAGCTGGCGCTAATATTTATTATAATACAGGGCTGGAGCCCTTTAGTTTGTTTCGTGAACGACCTGGAGGTCGTCACGAGCATAGGGTTTGTTTCGTGAAAGACCAGCTGTTCGGTACGAGCGCCAGCTCGTAACCTTACCAAACAAAAGGGCTCCAGCCCTGAACGACCGCAGGTCGTCACGAGCATTTTAGTCACCATTTGTGTTTGACTGTAGATGAAAAACAGTTAATTAATGTAATATTGCCAAGCTATCTGGAGGATATGCTAATTTCGCGACCATGGGAGATTTCACTGGTAGTCGGAAATACTTCACTAAAGAATAATGAAGAGAAAAATTGAATTACTTGCGCCTGGTGGAGATATTGATTCCATAAAAGCTGCAATTCTTGCAGGGGCTGATGCTGTATACTGTGGGTTGAATAAATTTAATGCGAGAAACCGGGCAGCTAACATTAGTTTTGAAAATCTACAGGGCATCGTTAGATTGGCACATAAAAACAGTTGCGAGGTATTCCTAACCCTTAATATCATTATACTCGACAGTGAAATTCCGGCTCTTATAAAATTGCTGAACAAATTGGTTAATACGCATATCGATGGCGTGATCGTTCAGGATATTGGCATGCTCTATTTGTTGTCTGAATATTTTAAAGGCCTTAAAATACATGCATCTACACAACTTACCACCCACAACGAAGGTCAGATTGAGTTTTTAAGTAAACTGAATGTTGAGCGGGTGAATCTGTCAAGGGAATTGAATATTAATGAGATAAAGACCTTAACCGCGGTTGCTCATAAAAACGAGGTCTTAACAGAAGTATTTGTACATGGATCTTATTGTATCTCTTTTTCAGGAATCTGTTATATGAGTTCTGTTCATGGAGGCAACTCGGGAAATCGGGGCAGATGCAGTCAGCCATGCAGAGACCAATATGAAAGGACTCTTGCGGGTAAGGATTACCCTCTAAATCTTAAAGATAATTCGGCCTATTTTGATTTAAAGCACCTATATGATGCGGGGGTAGACTCCCTGAAGATTGAAGGAAGAATTAAGGAGTATGAATACGTATATACTGTAGTGAATACATGGAAAAAACAGATTCAAAATTTTGTAGATAAAACCAGCCTGAACAGGGACAATAGTGATCTTTATAAGGTATTTAACCGCGATTTTTCAAATTCATTCTTAAAGGGGGATATTAATAAAGATATGTTTATTGATAACCCCAGGAATCATTCAATTAAGCATCTTAATGAACTTAATTCTTTCGCTTCTGATGAAGAAATGGAGAAGGGTCATCTCAAATTTTATGATGAAAAAGATAAGCTTAAAAAGTACATTAAAAATAAAACAGACCATTTTGACATAGCTAAAATCCCTCTGGTTATAAGTATTTCAGGGGCACGTGATACGGCATTAAAAATAACCGTAAAAACGCCGGACTCATCGTTTGAAATTCGTTCTGAATTGAACTTGTCGGATACTGGAACAGAAGCCATAGATCAAAAGATGTTACTAAGCAAACTGAAAACAATAAATGATACTGAATATTTCATAGAGCATATGGAGCTTAATCTTGACTCTGTGCTTTATCTGCCTTTTAAGGAACTCACATCGTTAAAAAAAAGAATATTGTTTATTTTGAATGGCTCTAAGGAAATGATCCTCCCCGTTAATCTTCCCGTTTTACAGAAACAATACAACAAAAAAAACAAGCCTGTTCTTTCCGTATTAATATCCTCGCCTAAAGATATTGATATAATTAATGATACTTCTGTAGAGGTCTATTTTAAGCTTCCGAATCGTTTCAAAAATGAAGATGAAGCGTTGACCGTTCTTTTCAAAAAGAATAAGAATCTAATACCCTGGTTTCCTTCCATTTTAATTGGGGATGACTTTGAAGTTGCAGTGGATTTTCTTGAACAGCTCCAACCAAAACGTATTGTAACAAATAATACAGGAATCGCCTTTGAAGCCTACAAAAAAGGAATATCCTGGATCGCTGGACCTAACCTGAACATTGCTAATTCCTATAGCTTAATATGCTTAAAAGAGCATTTCAACTGCTATGGTTCATTTCTTTCAAATGAAATGAGTAAACAGCAGTTGATGTCTGTTAAAAAACCTGAAGATTTCAAACTGTATTATAGCATCTATCAGCCTATCGTACTCATGACAAGCAGGCAATGTTTGTTTCATCAGGTAACAGGATGTGAAAAAAACAAGCTGGACAATAGCTGTATTCAACATTGCGAAAAACATTCAACCATTACAAATTTGAAAAAAGAGACTTCCATTATTGAGAAAACAAAAGGCAACTATCATAATATCTATAATGCTGCCAATCTACTAAATACAGATGTCGGTACAGATATTCCCGACCTCTTTACCAGCTTCCTTATTGATTTAAGTGATATAAAAACAGAAACCAGCATTGTGCTGGACAAAACAAGTTTAATCAAGGTCTTTAAAAACCATCTCAACGGAAATTCTGATTCAACAAAGCAACTTCAACGCATTATTCACCCTTCAAGTAACAGTCAATATAAGCGTGGTATTTAATGCTAGCTTTAAACCAAAAAGG
>Ga0102815_10000187_pt1 | contig 45162 bp, 53 predicted proteins | sample ColrivemetaGS759_FD_79113 | JGI IMG/M metagenome (GOLD analysis project Ga0102815, IMG submission 79113) | Estuarine microbial communities from the Columbia River estuary - Ebb tide ETM metaG S.759 | ecosystem: Environmental > Aquatic > Marine > Intertidal zone > Estuary | place: USA: Columbia... | reverse complement strand
CGTCAGATGGCAGACCGGGCTGACATGGTCAAGGGCTTTGGCCTCACGCCGTTCGCCCAAGCCATGCCAGACGAGTATCGTGACATCGACCCTGTCAAGGCGTACCGCAGGTTCTACCTTGCAGACAAGGCACGGTTCGCATCGTGGGATCGATGCCGCCACGGATCACCCGACTGGTGGGAGGTGGCAGCATGAAACTCCTGACACGGATCGGATTGATTCTCGCGATGTTCTGCCTCGGCGTGCTCGTCGCTCCCCTGTTCGTCATCTTCCCGAAGGAGGAAAGTCATGAAGGATGAAGCCATCACCCCCCGGGCCAGACTGCTGGCCGACGCGATCCACGCGACCGACCAGCGTGGTGCCAAGTACGGGCCGCCCGAGGTTCACTTCGCCCGCACGGTGGGCATGGTCAACGCGGCCTTCGCTCACGTCCTCACCCGTCCGCTGACCACGGGCGAGTGGGCACAGATCATGGTGCTCGACAAGGTCGCCCGGCATCAGGCCGTCCCGCAGAAGGACAACCTGCTCGACATCGCCGGGTACGCAGCGTGCTCCTTCGAGTGCGATCGTGAAAAACTTGAGGATTCTTGACCTTTCCTCTTGACGCACGCCTGACGTGTGGTATCTTACTCATTCGCCCTTACCGGAGACCAATCATGAACGACCAAGCCCTGACCAGACTGAAGACAGCCGGGTTCACAGAATTCAAGGACGCCGAGAAGGTGCTCCTCTCACTCGCCGGTAACACGGACGGCGTGCTGCACCCCGACTTCCCGGGTCGCATCGCGAACGTCGATGGAGACGACTGGATTCAGATCATCTTCATCGAGAACGGCGAGTACGGACTGGTCATGCCGCAGGCCCTGAAGGGCATCTGGGTCTTCACGGAGTCCTACTCCACGAACACCCTTCGCCTTGTCAACCCCACCGACCTCGCCGACTGGCTCGTCGGGTTCAGCCCAGATGATTTCGTCGGCACGGCCATCCCCGTCGCCGTAAACACCACCCCCACCGGAGACCAATCATGAACAGCATCAGCGACAAAGAGATCGACGCAATCTACGAGCGGATCGACGAGATCCGAGGCGTGTTCCTCGGATGCGGCAACCCCAAGACGGCACGCAACTGGCACAACCAGTGGTACGCCGACGGGCGGGAGCGGCAGGTCCGCGAGGTCCACCGCCTCGCGACCGAGGCCATCGACCGACTCGACGAGATCCTCAAGCGGCACGGCAGAGACGGCGTGCCCACCGGAGACCTTTGACATGTGGATATTCACCAAGACCGGCGTGCTCTCGATCGTGGAGTACGACCCGACGAACGGATACGCCGACGACGGCGTGGCAAAACGCGATCGCAGCCAGTTGATGGTTCGATCTCGACAGGCCGAGCACCTCACCGAGGTGGGCTTCTCGGAGAGCGAGATCATCGAGACTCCCAACAACGACTACCCCTTCCGTGTCATCACCGGCCGAGAACGGGTCGCCCAACTGATCCTTCTCCAAGTCATGTCGATCGACTACGAGAACTACAAGGCGAAAGCCTGTCACACTCTGCCATACGGCATGCTGTCCGAGGTCTGGGGATCCGTGCGGATCCACCTCGACCAGCGAGAGTTGAACTCATCACCCTTCTGAAGGAGAACTTTCCATGAAGACCAAGCGGAACAAGCGGACCTACAACGATCACAAGAACTGCGGCAGCCTCATGAAGGCGAGGCTCGAAGCGGGCCTGACTCGGAACGACGTGGTTGACATGACCGGCGAGGAGTACGACCGGATCGTCCGGGTCGAGCAACGTGTCAGGAAAAACGAGGCCAACGGCCACCCTGTCAAGAAGGACTTCACCATGCTCAACATGGTGGCGATGGGCAGGATTCAGGAGGCCATCGAAGAAAAGACGGGCCGTGCTCGGATCGAAAAGATCAGGAAGGAGGCGGCACGGGTCGAGAAGGAGGGGGCCAGACTGCCCGAGCCCCATGCGTACGGGCGTGACGACGGCAGCCTCCTGACGAGATACCTGCAACTCACCCCGGAGGGAACGGTGATCACCGTCACCATCCCGGGCCGGAAGGGCAGCGTAGTGTTCACCGTGAAGTAAAACTGAACAGGCGTCATGCTCACGGCCGTGGGTGTGATCACGGAAGCGTGGCGGAATCCCCTCGCCTTGAGGAGGGGAACGCACGGACGAAGGCCAGCAGCCCACCCCAGAGTCAATCGATGAGGGGTGCCCCGACGCAGGGGTGAATCCGATCTGGGTCACTCGACTACCCAAGGTAGTGCCCAGTGCGAGTAATAAAGTAAGTCTCGCCGCTTCCTGCCTGTCACTGATTCATATAAAAGCCTGTAACCACATCGAGTGCGTCGCTCAATCAACTCCCCTCGCTTCCAGTACCCCTGCCTCTTTTGACAAATGGGGGGCAGAATCTTGGCGAGAGGAGGAGAGGCGTGAGGCTTACGGGGTACGGAACTTGGTCTCCTGTTCCGCCCCGGAACTCCTGCCCCCCACTCCTGACTCAGGGGTGGGGGGCTCTTTCGTTTTTGGACTCAGCACTTCCAGCGTTTGCGTGCGGCCTTGCCACGCTCGCCGGTCCAGCCACGCGACCGAGCACAGAACGACTTCTTCCTCGCTGCGTCCTTGCCAGTCGGGTTGCTCTTCGTGACAGGGGCCTTCAGATTCGACCCGGTCTTCTTGTTGATCTTCTTGCGGCCCGCCGCGGTGAGCCCGCCCTTCTTGGACTTGCATCCGTTCTTGACACCGCAGCCCTTCATCGCACCTTTCTTCTTTGCCATTAGATTCCTTTCAGCAAGACAGGCACCGGCAGTCTTTCCAAGGCTTGTCACAGCGAGGGCAGATCATTTCGCTGGCCGGAGTCACTTCTTCCTCGCAGTCTTCTTCGAGTCGCGGAACGCCTTGTCAGTCGGGGCACCCTTGTCACCCTTCTTCCGCATCTTCTTCCCAGCCTTCTTCTTCGCGTTGATGTTCGCGTACAGTCCTCGCTTCTTCATCGCTTACCTCGCCTCTTCATCATCGGCTTCTTGGCCGCCTTCTTCTCCTCGGCGGCCTTCTTCGCGGCGGCCATTCCGGCCTTGGTGTACGGGTACTTCTTGCCATTCACGTTGGGCATGTCACGCTCCTACTTGAGCCAGTCCGGAAGCGACTGGCCTTTCTTGGTTTCGATCCCGGCCTGCTTCAGCCGACGATCACGGTTCGCCTTGACACGGGCCAGCCCTCTCTCATCCAGATAACAGAACGCTGGCCTCGCGTCGGTGATTTCAACGTGTTGCTGCATGATCCGGTCTCGCAGCCACTGGTCTTCCTTCGCCTGCATGTAGAAGTCGCCGATGATCGCATCGACCACGTCCCTGACGGGCAGCCCATGCACCATGCCGATGTCGTTCATCCAGTCAACGAGATCGGAACTGCACTTGATCTCCTTAGTTGGAGCCCGCTTCGGTCTCGGCATACCGCTCCTCCTCTCGGTAAGCGACCGCGATCTCGGATTGCATCTGCCTGATGTCAGCGGCAAAGCGACGCATCTCAACCTTGATCTCCATCTCGTCAATACCTTCGGCCTGCATCGCCGCCTTCGTGTCACGCATTTCCTTCCGCAACTCGGTGACCTGCTTTGTCATGTCCCTGATTGCGAGGGCGGGGGCGGATGCGTCTTCCATTGTTTGGGCCTTGTCATACTCGCCCCGCTCATCGTACTGCCGGATCGCTTGGTCGGCCTTGTCACCGATCTTCTTGTACTCGTAGTAGGCTGTGCGGTCATCGTACGGCTGGTTGGTCGTGCTGAAGAACCTCCGGATGACGGGGATCTTGTCGTAGCCACGATCCATGATCAGCGTGTCAGCCTCGTCCGGGTAGTGCTTCCGGATCCAGTCGTCGTGCATGCCCTGCTCAAGCATGTCCATGAACCTGCCCCCGGACTTGGCCGTGCCACCGAACACGGCGTTCAGCAGGAACGGGATGACCTCGGGCTGAACTGACACGGCCCCGGGCAGAACCTCGTCTCCTCCGGTCATCAGGTTGACCATCCCCGCCGCGTCCTTCCAATACTCGGCGGTCGTGTCACGGCCCATGGCCGAGCGGTTCTTGAGTTGGTCAGTCGGGAAGGGCTCGTTGTAGATCGAGTGGCCGAGCCAGTCGGTGTTTGTCATCAGCCCGAGGGCCGGGTCGAAGATGTCTGGCGACAATGCCTTGACCGTACTGATCACGGCACCCTGAGGATCTTCTGCTGACAGGGGCTGGCCGAAGCCGCCGGGCACGAACTGGCTGATCGCAGCGTTGAGCATTGCCATGCTGCCTTCGCCGATCGTGTCCTTGCCCTTGATCATCCTCACCAGCCTTCGCCCTGCCACGAATGGAACTGCGAGACCGTAGGCAACCGGGATCTTCAGGTAGCCAGCCGCTTCTCCGTCGGAGCCGAAGCCTTCCGGAAGTCGGATGTGCATGTCAGCGTCACGCTGGTAGTCGGGGATCTGGTCCCAGTCGTCTCGGAGGTTCTCATCCCGGTCTTCCTCGTCATCGTTCCAGAGTTCACTCATGACGCCTGCCATGAGGTAGGCACCGATGATCGTCTTGCCGGTCTTCGACTTGAGCAGACGCATGGTCTTGGTCGAGCCCTGAATGGTTGCGTTGCTGTAGACGTACAGGGTGTTGACGACAGGCCCAGCGTTGCCCATCCGAGAGAAGTCCACGGTCAGGTCTCTCGCCGTCTCGACCGCCTTCTCCGGGTGGACCCCCTCTCGGACCAACTGCCGGTAGGCCGCGAACCTGATGCCGTCATCGAACATCATGTTGACGGCTTCCCAGACCTTGGCGATCGTGCCGACGGTTCCGCGAACAACACGCTTGCCCTTGTAGTAACCGCTCTCCACTCCTGTCACGGGGGTGGCTGACATCGCAGCCTCGCGGAGCATGCGGCGTGCTTCCAGCGGATCCTGACCCTTGAAGATTCCCTGACGCCCACCGAGGGCTCGGTACTTGGCGTAGTCCTTGCGGGCTGCTTCGGTCCCGATCCCCAGAACTGCGCCCCAAGAGTTTGGCAACTGGATCCCGGACCTGACGATGATCCGGAGCCGATCGACGACTCCGAGTTGCTTAGCCTTGCCGTCCTTGTAGGCCGACAGCCTCGTGTTTTCGCCAGCAATCGAAGCCGCGCCGGTCTGGATGTCACGGGCCGGGTTCGTGAACGTGAAGTCCGGGTTGCCGAACTGGGTCGTGAAGTAACGGAACACACTTGAGTACATCTGGAACGGACGCATGATGATCCTCATCGCACGGCCGGGATCGATCGACGACTTCCGCATTGCCGAAGCCAGTTCCGGATTAGTCACCTGAAGCAGCACCGGGTTCCCGTCGATCATGACACGGAACACCGTTGGGTCACGCATCCAAGAGGAGTCGGGCACCGCACGGTGGCTGCCGTCCTTGTCAACGACAGTGGTGATGCCGGGCTTGTAGACCTTGAGCAGGTTGCCGCCGGTCTTGGTGGCAAGTTTCAGCATCCGCTTCAGGACTTCGTTGTTCAGACCCTTGCGAATGATTCGGTATCTCTGGTCGGCGAGAGCCGCCAGACGGTCTTGGAAGAACGCATCGTTCCCCTTCAGAGAGTTCGCGGTTCGCCCGGTTCTCGCCTTGAAGATTTCGGTGGGCACCGTGAACTGCTCGGCACCGTGGGTGGACGAGTCGATGTTGCGGTCGAACGCATTCCAGAACGGAACGTAGTTCGGGTACACCTCGTTCATGTCATCGAACTGCTTCTGCGAGATCAGCCCGGCGTTCTTCGCCTTGCGAAGGTTCTGTCTGCCGATGCCGACGACCCGCTGCTGGAGGGAGTTGACTTCGTTGATGTCGATGTCAGTCCTGTTCTCCATCCGCGAGATGATCGCCTTGGCCTCATCGTCCGAAAGCCCGGAGTCGATGGCACCGCCAGCGACGGCCGGGGTTGCGGCCCCGAGTTCTCGATTGACATCGAGTGCGTGGATGGCACAGCAATACTCACCCATCTCGGCCTGAGTCAGGCCCGTTCTGGCAATCGCCATGGCAAGGGGTTCGACAATTCGCTTCGAGAATCGCTCGGCCCGATGGGCCACCTCTCCCGGCATCGATCTGATCTTGGCGATCGGATCTTCCGAGATGTCGAGGGGCATTCCGTATGCCTCGGCGATGTCACGCTGGAGGTAGTCCAGATCAACGAACCGGTCCTGAACCGATCGTCGGAAGTACATCGCGGCACGCTTCCTCCTGCCCTTGTCGCGATGCCACATGATCGAGTTGGCGGTCTCGGTTGAAATGTCAGGCTCAGTCGGGGCGGGCGTGGTCGGGGGCGGAGTCGAGAACTCAGCGAACACAGGGAGACTGCTGTCGCGGTCCGGATCAGGATCCAACTCCCTGAGCGTGATCAGGTTGCTCACGGGATCGACTCGCATGATCTGGTAGGCCGTCCCCGGCATGGCTGCGATCTCGAACTCGCCAACGCTGATACCACTCGGAGATTCGGTGTATTGCTCGATGCTTCCAATCTCTGTTGCTTCTTCGGCAGTCAGGTGGCCCTGCTCTTGAAGGACCTCAGCGACGTTTGCCATCTGCCCACGGAAGTCCGCTGCCTCGTCTGCTTGCCTCAGCAGATCGCCCATAGTTCTGTCTGCTCTGGATTCAACGTCACCTTCTTCGATCATTTGATACCCACGGGCACGCCTCTGGACGCCACTAACCAACTCGGAGTCTCCTCGCTCTCCTGTCATTCCCGGAGTGTGAGCAAGCCGCCCGGTCTTGCTTTCGATTTCAAAGAGGATCGCCATGTCGTCGAGAGAGGCACCATAGATATCAGACACATCTTTGCTGGATATGCCCCGAATGTAATCGGGCCACTGGGCAACCGGCGTTCCAGCGACGGCGAGTTTTGCCATCTTCCTTGCGTCAAGGATGCCCGGGTCTTGGTTGTCACCCATGAATCCACGGGCACTCTTGGGACTGATTGACATGGACGCCGGGGTGTCAATCCGGAAAACGTCACCCTCTTTGAACCGGCTCAAGAAATCTCCCCGCCGAACAAAGTGCCCGCGGTACACCTTGCCTTCCAACTTGGGAGCCTTGGCAAGAGCCCTGACAAGACGGTTGTAAAGCGGAGTGAGTTTCTTCATGCTCTCGTGGAACTGGTCCAGCAGGGGTGTGACCTCCCGGGTGATCTCCCTCGCCATTGCAGATCGCAAGGTGTGCGGAATGACCTCTGTCTGACCCATTGATTCCACGATGTTTGCGGTCGTGATGTTCTGGGCAGACTCGCCCGACGGCAGTAGATCAAACGTGCTGTACTGGGACGCAACATGTGCGATTCGGACGAACACATCTTCACCCTTGGTGAACACCAAGCGGGGCGCATAGTCGTTGATGACCTCTTCATGCATTTCGGGGGCCACAGCGATATAGACCCCGAGCGAGTCAGTGACACCATTTTTCAACATGGGCTGGAGATCGTTAGCCGCCGCAGTCCCGTAAAGAATAGGGTTGTCAAGCCAGTTGCCATCAACATCGAACAGCAGTTCGGGGAACATGAACCCGTAGTCATCTTGGTTTTTTCGGCTGTAGACCGACGCAAGCCCGGCCGAGATACCCCGGCCAACCGCCTCGTTTATTTCCCGGGCTCGCCCCGTGTCCAGCCTTGTGTCAAGTTGACTCCCGAGCATATTATTGATGACTGACTTGTCCGCAGACATGGTGCCATTGTTGATGCCGCCAATAATCCGAGAGGCGGTCCAGAAGGTCTTCTTGAAGGTTCCCTTGGATCCGTATATCTGTTGGCGAAGTTTGTCAGAGATACCGCTGTATGTCCGACCGTCGCCTTGGAATCCCGCACTTGCGACCCAAGCACCGAGCATCTGCCGGTCGTCTTGCTCCAGACTCGACCACCACCGAAGTTCGGCCGCCGCCATTTCGCCCATGGAGTTGGCCTGAGGCGAAACCGTGGTGACATCGGGGTCAGTACGCAGGGCGTCTTGATCCGCCAGCGGCATGATCCCGACCATGTCGGCCGGGGTCGAGAACTCAACCATCGGAATCGAGGCTTCGACTACGCCTCGCTCGATTCCTGTCCCTTCGATGAACCGGTCTCGGTTGAACCCGAATCCGTTTGATTCGAGGACCGAGAGGACCGGGGTAGAGACCTCGCTGAGAACCCTTCCAAGTAGGTCGGATGGTTGTCCGGCAGAAAGACCAGACTCTGAGATGACCCCGGCGTACTGGGACGCTTCGGTGATTTCGACTTCGCTTCTGAAGGCTTCTGCCCGTACTTCGACTCCTGTCGCATTCGCTATCTCCTTTGACACCTGTTCGTACTTGGCGGCGACAACGTCATTGTCAACGCTACCGCCTTCCCTTGGTGTGATTGTGACTTCGATGAACTTGGCGTCGGGACCAACCGACTGGATCACATCTCCATGACCCTTGTGGAATACGCCGAGCGACTTGTTCATCCGGTCGGCGTCGCGATCTCGGATCGCTTCGCCGTCGGCCCTGCTGACACGAAGGGTCAGGGACTCCCCTTCGGGAGTGTTCTGGACGGTCGCCATCCGAGGCTGCATGGTTCCGAGACCAACAATGGCCCCGATGACACGAGCCGACGCGGGGTCGGTGATACTGCCCACCAGCGGGATGATGTGCAGACCCTGATACTGGTCGCCGTTCACGGCCCCGCTGAACCCCATCAGGGGCATGTGAGGCGTGCCCATGTCATTGAGCAAGCGGACGGACCCATCGGTTTCTGTGACAGCAGAGATGATGTTCTGGTGCAACTCGTCCATCACCGAGTCGTGCATCGGCATGGCAGGAACGAGGAGACCCGGGGCTTCCATGTTGGGATACCCAGACAGGGTCACCCTTGCACCCTCCGCGGCCATGATCTCCGACAGACGCCGTGCTTCGGCACTACCCGCCGAGTAGTCGGTGGATCCGAACTTGTGCATCGTGAACCCGGGCACGTTGTTGCCGACCTCGATGGGCGTGGGGTCCAGATCGATCTCGGCCAGCAGGTCGGAAACCTCGTACTCGGCAAACTTCATCGCCGATGACAGGGTGCCCATCGTGACATCGGGGTTGGCATCCTCGAATGCCTTGATCGCCCCGGCGTTCTCCTTGACCTCGACATCCGCGTAGACGCTGCGTCCAGACTTGATGTAGAACCAGAGCGCGGCCTGCGTCTGGCTTGGCGTGAGCCCGACCAACCCCTCCTCCATCGTGAGACGCTGAGTCAGGTACGAGGCGTACCGGTTCTCATAGTCACCCTTCAGCAACTTGTCCGTCTTGAACTTGCCCGAGATCGGATCAACCGACCCCGGGTTGAACCCGAACATCGCCGCCATGTGGCGGTCCTGAACGCTGTGCGGGTAGAAGTTGTTGAGCCCAGCGGCCACGATGTTGCCCGAGTAGGTTCGGGTCTTGATCGAAGTCTCGGCGTCCTCAAGCCCGTTGACATAGAACCTCGCCATCAACTTCGCCATGTTGTCCTTGACGAATGGCAGGGCGGTCCCGGTCTTGGTGTGCTTGGTTCGACGCCTGACGTTGAAGATCGACGCGGCGACGGCCTCGACGTTCCACGGCTTCCCGAGCCTTCGGTGTTCGCGGACAGCCTTCATGACAAACAGGGTGTCGGCCAAGTTGACTTCGACAGGCGACTGGGCAGATGTCACGCCGAAGACAAAGGCCGCCTCGACCAAGGCTTCTCGCCCAAACAGTTCTCCGAACTCACTACCGAAGTCTCGATACCAGTTGTGATGACCAAGGGCCACCGCCTCGCGGGCGGCCCCGACGAACTCGGCGTAGTCCCGGGGTGCCTTGTGCCGATCAATGACGGTCGGCTTCATGTGCAGGGCGGTGACCGAAGGGCTCGAAACCACAACCGTGTCGTGATCCTTCAGCAGGCGTTCGACCTCGGCGTCATTGTCTGTCACGACATAGTTCGTGCCAGAACCCTTGAGCCACTCTTCGGCGTTGCGAACAAAGGTCGCCGCCATCTTCTCTCGGTCACCCTTGCCAGCAGGCTTGTGCATGACAACCACGACCCCGTTCTTCGCATCGCGAGGGATGGGGGCACCCTTGACCGTAGACAGTTGATCCGCCGTGGGGCTCGGGTTGTCCTTGAAGATGTTGCTCAGTTCGGTCTCGACCCGACCACGCGGGCCAAAGACCTCGCTGTCACCCCGAAGGGTGGACGAGGGTGCAACCGAGATCGCTTCCTTGTAGTGCTTGGCGACGTGCTGGGCGATGCCCTCGTCGGGGGCCATGCCCAGAGATTCCATCTCCCGGGCAACCTGATCAGCCGTGATCTCGCCCTTCTTGGGGGCAGCCTTGAAGGTGCTGAACGCTCGGTAATCAACGAACAGTTGAAGAACGCTCTCGGCGGTAGGGTTGGCTACCACCCTCGCGAAGTCAACGTAGGGAATGTGGGACCGGAGGACTTCACGGCCCGGCGTCGAGAACTCTGGGTTCAGAACCCGTCGAACGATTTCATTTGTCGCATCATCAAGGCGACTTGCTTCTTGTCGTACCTCTCGGACAAATGGGCTCGAAGTTCTGCTTGCGTCACTAGGCCAGTCTTCGATGAGTTCCCCGACTTGCTTCCGCTTGCCTTCGGGGTTTTCGGCGTAGTACCCGGCGAGGTCGACGAGGGCTTGCTTTTCATTCGTGGCTCCAGTGAAGGTCATGATGACGACATCGGGGTCGCCGTCGGATTCGATCTTCCACGCAGGCGGGGCGAACTCCGGATTGAACTTCATCCGGTGCGTGGCAACAAACGCGAAGTTACCATACAACAGCGGCAGATAGCCGTCAAAGCAATCCAAAGTATTTCCGCCAAGAGAGAGACCGTCGATCAGTGCCGCACGCCCGGCACCCCTGACGCCTCCCTTGTTGTTGAACACGCCGCCGATATCCCATCCGATCCCCGTCTTCTTGAGGACGTAGCCGGAGTGGCCGTCGGGAGACATGCGGGCGATCGCGTCACCCTTGTCAATCGCAGCCTGAAGGTCCTTGGTCTTGAACGGGGTCAGGTATCCCTGCCTGCTGTTCTTCTTGTGGGCGGCCTGAATATCTGCGGCCGTCACATCCCTGAAGGCAAGGGCTGGGACTTCGCTGTTCGGGGCGTAGCCCGCCTCGGGGTCGTAGCCCGGCCGCTCACTCGGAGATGGGTATGAGGTAGACATCTCCACCGTCTCGCCGACCACCTCAGGGCTCGTGACAATCGGCTGTCCGTCGCGGGACATGTTCCGGACGATCCGAGAGATCGCCTTCACTTCCTTCGGACCGCCGATGCGGTTCGCCAGCATACGAAGTCGAGCCATCGAGTTACGGAGCAGGCCCCTGTCAAGGAACATCGCCTCGACACCGGTCTGACCAAGGGTCACGAGATCGGTAGCAGCCTCGGCACGCAACTCGCGGGCGAATGTCTCGTCGTCGATTACACCGGATTCACGCATATCCACGAGAGCCATGATCCGGTTGTTGAACCGGACGTTGGCCGCGTGACTCAGGACAGAGTGAACCGCAGCACGCGAAGCCTTCTGTTCGTCTGTCAACTCCGAACCATCGACACCCTCGTGGAGGTGGTAGTTCTCGTGGAGCAGGGTCTGGAGCAGGACGGCCTCATAAGCCTCCTGCACTTCACGCTCGGATATGCCGCGACGCGATGCAACCTTGGCGACGTTCCCTCGGGTGTCAGACGAGACAACGAGGTAGATGCGGTTCGAGTTTCGGTTGAGAATGAACCCGTTGCGGCGGGTGCCTGCGGTCTGTGTGACAAAGACAACTTCCTTGCCAAGCCGCTTTCTGGCGTTCTCGGCGATCTGCCGCTCGCCATCGGTGAGGTTCGCCTCCTGCTCCGGAGTCAGCGGGGCGAAGGTCTCAGGCCGAGAGGCGTTGAGCGCATCAATCTCGATCGCAGCGGCAGTGGTTGAGAACTCAGTGTCAGCCGATCCAATGATCTCGTCCCGGCGAGACAGCAGGTCTCGCCGACGCTTGATCAGTGTGGCGATCAGGCGGTTGTCGGACGCCGTGTCACCGGTGCTGTTCTCCTGAACGATCCGCTTGATGTCCTGCTCGCTGATTGCCTCCAGATTCTGGAAGCCTCGGCGGAGTTGGGCTGGCGAAGCCCCAGACAAGGCTTCGTTCATCGCGGGCAGAGTTTCAATCTCACCCACGGTGTTGCCGAACGCCTCGCCCTTGGGCGCACCCTGAGCCCGGGTTGTCAAAGCACCGCCCTGATCAATGCGGATCGAGCGGCCTTCGGTGTCAACCAGAAGGTTGTCGTTCTCAAGCCCGACGACATCCCAGTTGGCAAGCCATGCGTCCATGATCAGGCCGTCTGCCGAGTCAGGGGCTACGCCCTGAGTCAGGCCCGGCACCATCTCAGACGCAACCCCGACCACTTCGTCACCTTCCCGAAGCAGACCGGTGTTCGGCACGTTGACCCCACCAGCCGCGTACAGACGGTTCGCGACGGCTTCGTTGCGTACCTGCTCGCGGTTCTCGTATCGCTTGACATAGAACCTGCGTCCGGTCGAAGCCTGTGTTGCGATGCCGCCCGGCATCGAGCCCATCTGGGTTCCCGGCTCTTCTTCGAGAGTGCTTGCATCGACGTTCTTCTGCGTGACAGGAGCCGCGGTTGACCACTCGGGGTCGTATGCGTCGGGGTCAGCCTCGTCGAGAGCCTTCTCCTGACGCTGCTCGATCTCCTGCTGGACATCGTACAGCCTGCTTGAAGCCTCTATGTATTCGAGATTGTCTTCAAACCCTTCGGGATCGAACGACTGGGCCTCGATCAACTCTTGAGTCAGTTGCTCTTCTTCTCGGCGAAGGTCTGCGAGTTCTTCTTCGGCGGGGGAAATCGTGTCTTCGACCGCCACATCTTCAACGGGGGGGACAACGACTTCGGCGTCGCCAACGGTGACGGTGGTCGTCCCCACTCCGCCAACATCCCCTGCAATCTCAGCCGCACGGGCACGATCCCTCGCCTCTTTGAGACGGCCGAACAGTTTCTCCCTCTGGGGCTGATTGGTTTTTATCCCTGCGGGGAGAACGCCTTCCCATACAGCCTTGCTCCGACCGCCCTTGCGGGGTCGGCCGGTGGGGGTCATAAGGATTCTCTCGACAGCCTCCGGATCCTCGGCGACAAGACGGTCCATGAACTCGTCACTGTCAAAGTCGGCGAATGTCGCCTCGCCGGGCTCAGAACCCGGGACATCTCCGGGCGTGACATCCTCGGCAGCAACCTCGTCCGCCCGAGGCCCGTCCGGGGCGATCTCACCGGTGGTGACTTCCAGAGCGATCCGTTCCTTCTCGGCAGCACTGACCTGTTTTTCCGCCTCCCGCCGCTCTGCTCGCCTTTCAAGTCGCAGTTTCCCGGCTGCCGCGGGCCTTGTCACCGCATAAGACCCGGACCCGAGTGCGAATATCTTCGCGAGATCCATGTCGGTCATCAAGTCCCAGACCTGCTGGAAGTCCGTGCCGCTGAGTTCCCCGCTGGTAATGGATCGCCGCAGTTCAGTGAACTCTGGCTCGTACAAGATGGTGACCAATGCCTCCATCTCTTCCTCAGCAATCTCTTCAATTCCATCTACGCCAGCGGCAGACAACTCCGCCAGCATCTTCTTAGCAAGCCCCTTCTTAACTGCCCCCTTTCCAGCCTCGGACAAGCCCTTCCGGAACGCCTTCTTTGCCATCATGGTCGGCAGATCCACGGTGACCATCTTGGTTCCGAGGGTTTCAAGAGCAACGACCGTTCCCAGTGCTGCCGCAACTAGGGGGCTGTATTCGAGGTCTGGGTTTTCCGAAAGCACCTCGGCGTAATCGCCGTACAGGGCATCGCCCGCTTGCATGGCGGGAACGGCAACGCCCGCAGCCATCACCGGCAATGCAACCGGAGTGGCGGCACCCTTGGTCGCAATGATTGACACACCGGCCACAACACTGGGGATCACACCGGCAAGGTCTTCTGGCTTAATCCAAATGTCTGAATCGCGGAAGTAACTGGGCGTCTCGGCTTCGCGATCAAGGATTCGTTCACGACCCCAATCGGCCATCCGTCTTAGGCCAGCACCCTCCGAGACGGCTTCGAGTATCGAATCAACCATGTCATCAGGCAGTTCAGGAGCCTTCGACTTGACAACCTTCTTGCCGAGGCCAATAGCCAGTTCGTTCAGTTGGGTCGGGATGATTTCGGTGATTGCAGCCTCTGCGGACCGAGCAGTGGCCTTTGCAGCACCCACCAAAGACTCTTCGACGTAGCGTCCGGGGGCACCGAGCATCCCCGGCCCCTCAGATCGCACAGACAGAAAGTCGGCGTCCTGTTCGAGGGCCGCAGAGATTCCGGCACCCCGAACAATCTCGTCGATCTTGGAGAACCTAGAGTCGCCATTGTCAAACTGGGTCATCAGTTGCTACCCATTCCAGAGTAATGAAACGTGGACTTGATCTGCTGCCCAATCATGGTCAGCCGCTCTTCGATTTGAGGCGTATAAAGGCCCTGCTCTCTCAGGAGATCCTTTATCTTCTCGGTCTGCATGTCGATTGTTTGATCGGTGGGACTTTCGCCAATCCCTGACTTGTAAGAGTCGATGATGAACTGCTCGATGTCCTGCTCCGCAATCTGCCCCCGGGCTTCCTCCGGAGTCGATCCTTCACGCACCCCAGCAATTCCCGCCGACGGCCCCCGGCCAGCGAGCGGCGAACCGCCAGCAGGAGCAGCCTGCTGCGGTGCCGCTCCGCCACTAGCGACGTACGGCTGCCTGCCCTCTTGAAGGATCCGGAACGCCTCGGCCTCACGCTCCTCAGGAGTCATTGCCTGAAATCGCTTCTGATCCGGGCCTCTCTTGCCCATGACTTCACTGATGTAACCTCTGACATCATCGAAGGTGATCGGCTTCTCCGCCCTCTGCGACCGGCCGCCCGAGGCCGGAATGTCAATGTCTTCGCGAGGGCCAACACCGCCCGGCGAAGTCAGGCTGGCCGACTCCGTCGCGTATCGGTAGTGGAGTTCCCGTTCAAGATCGTTGACTTCCTTGAGCCCCTGCTCGCGGATCTCGGGAATGCTGCTTGACGCAGCCTCCCTCGCCGCTTCGAGCCGACGCTGCTCCTGAGCCATGACAGAGTTGCCCGACTGCATGATCGCCTGTCGCATGTTGACTCGGTCCTGACGCGACATCATTCCGTCGAATCCAGACTGGGTGGAGAACCGATCGGGGTCAGGGAAGAAGAACCCAGAGTTGGCGTCCTGAAGAGCCGCCGAGTACCTGACCCCCCCGTCGGGAAGACGCCTCGCACGGTAAGGACCGGAGGGGTCCATCAGGATCGAACCATTGGACACCCCGCGAGGGTTGACCGACCGGATGTCATCTACCTCGACCACTTCGCCGGGGCGGGCTCTGACGCTCTGGCCGGTTGCGGGAAGATCGAAGTCTTCGGGCCGGAGCGGATTGTCAGGGTTCCGGCTGTTGAAGTTCTTGATGGCCCGACGAACCATCTCTGGGTCACCCCCGTGCCGAGAAGAGATGGCACTGATGGCACGAGAGCGAGCGACTTCGGACTGGCGGGCACCGCGGCTCTCTCTGTCAAGGCCACGCTCCTTGCGGAGTTGCTGGGAATGGAGCATCCCAGCGATCCGCGTCACTTCCATAATGTCTTCGCTACCTATCCCGCCAGCCGCTCCTACTTCTTCCAACTTCGCCTTGGCCGCGTCAATAAACTTCTGGGCTTCCCCGGGGTTCGCCTTCTGGAAAGCCTCGAATCTGGCCGTTTCCTGATCGTCCCGCCGCGTCTGCGCAGAGTCTTTGAAGGTATGCCTCTCAGCCTGAGTGCGAAAGTAATTCGCAAGCGGACTATCGTCGCCCGCATACTTCCTGCGGATCAAATCCTTCAGCCATGAAATCTCTTCTTCGCTCTTGGGCTGCCCGGTCTGAGAGTCTGTGTCAAACCCAAACTCTTGCATTTCAGCAATGTCAGCCTTCTCTTCATCGGTGAGTGGCCGACCCATCTTCTTCTCTAAGTCGGCGACGACCACCTTGGACATCTCGCCTGCGGCCCCCGACAGGGCAGCCGTACGCTCTTCGGGAGTCTGGGCCGGTCGGCCAGCCGGGGCTTCGCCACGCCGCTCTGCCAAGATCCGCTGGTACTCGTCGTAGTACCGATCAACAAACTCGGAGGCAAGACGCTGGGTGCCCGGATCAATCGGGCCGTTGCCATAACCCTGAGTAAGCAGCCTCTTCAGGGCTGCCTCTCTCTCCAGATATTCGTTCGTGTCACGGTAGTCCCGCTCTCTTGCGGCCAGACCTTGCAGTTCCGCGTCCGGGTTCGTGACAGCCATCCGCTCCATGTAGTCAAGAGCGGACTCGCCCTCGCGGCGACGCTGGGACTCTTCGACCTCAAGGTCACGCTGTGTCTTGTTCCGGTCTTGGAAACTCTGGGCACCCCGAGGAACCTCGCGGTCTCCGTATGTGGCCGTGCCTTCGAGTTCCCCGGCCTGACGCTCTCGCATCTGGTCGATGACACCCTCGTTCTCTTGCCGCAGTCGCTCGGCTTCGGCTGCCGCCTTCGCCTTCAACTTCTGCTCCTCAGTGCCCTGAGACGAAATGAGCGGCCCCGCCACGTTCGCCGCCGCTGCTGTTCCGAAATTACTCATTGCCGTCTTCCTTCTTGAACGGAACCAGTTGGTTCAGTTTGTCTCGTCGCTTGCCGCAGCCACAGTCCTTGCCCGTGACTTTCGCGACCTTGTCAACGACGGCCTTGATGCCCGTCTTCGTGGTGACCTTCTCGACCAGATCGCCGAGTCCACGCATCGGGTACTCGGGTTCAGGATCTGGCCGTTGCGTCTTGCAGGTGAGTCGCCTTGGCTTTGAGTTGATATATGACATCAGATATTTGGCCCCCAGACAGTTGGATCGTCGCACTGAACTGTCGAATCAACCGTGTTGGCTGGGCACTTGGATCCGTTATTGGAAAAAGAAGCATCGCCATCGCAGCAAAGCGTAGTGGTTGATCCCGGTTGCCTAGAGACATTGGAAACAGGGACAGGTATTCGGTGACTCATCTCGTCGGGCAGAGATCCAAAGTCGCACTGTGTCTCTTCAGGAGCGACCCGACACAGATAAGAATCGTAACTGCCTCCGCAACCAAGGCCACCGTTTCCGGTGCCTGTTTGATATTGGGTGAACTGAATCCAGCAGCCCTTGCAATTTCCAACGATCATGTCTTGCAGGCATATCTCTGGGGTTACATCGCCACAAACTGAAGCGGTGCCCAGATCACATCCATCCGGAAGAGTTCCGCAGACATCACAAGTCCCTGATCCGACGGGGCCATCAATCTTGGTTGAATTACAGGCAACGCCGCCGTTGGTCGGGATAGGCGCGCCGGTAAAACACCCACTGGTCCCGAAGGAGTCTCCGCTTGGATTGAAACGTGACTGGCGAGCGATTTGCGGCCAGTTCAAAATTGCCGTTGCAGGAGAAGCAGCGAAGTCTTGGCAAACAAAGGTCCAACCCCCGGGGCGAGCAAAGAAATACTGTGTCACGTCTGCTTCTAATGGATGCGCCGCAGCACGAAGAGTCTTCTTGACAATTTTACCGTCCGATCTTCCGTAATCCTTTACCTCAAGTATCCCGTCGGATTCCAAGATGTCACAAAGGTTTTCAGGAATGAACTCACCCTTGCCGACGGCTTCGAACACCTCGTCCTGCTGGGCCGTCGTGAGGCTGCTCAGTTCCCTTATCTCCCACGAAAACAACGGCACGCCAGAACATCCGAACGACCAATACTTCGGAGTGCGGCTATTCGCTGCGCCGCGGTCACTTGCAGATCCATCTTGATTGTCAGGCAAAGTCAAAGAGTTGTAATCACGAACCCACCACTTTTCTTTGTGAACCACACAAAGCATGGTCCTCTCAAGTGTTCGGTTTGTCTTCTGCTGAACACTATTTGTAGACGTGTTCCATTCCCAGTGCTTATACAGTTTGGTTGAACTGGAATTCGAGATCCCTTGCAGGAAGAAAAAGTCTTCCCCGAAGTCCGAGTCCTCGGCATGCAACTCCGATGACAAATGGGGAGCCACCCCGGTTGTAATAACGTCCTGCTGGAAACGACTGGCGGCCTCGATATTCCCTATCGCACTAAACACCCGATGCGTTTGAGAGCATTGCTGGTTAGATGGAACCGGGTCGTCGCAGCAGTTGAAATCGTTTGGCCCCGGAGAAGTCTGGTCATACCCGGAGCAGGCATCTTCGCAGGACGGATATACATTTAAAGGCGTTTCGTAAAACCATGTATAGACCCGACCTGCTTGGTCTCTCTGGTGGAAGTGTTCGTAGTCAACTTCAATGTTGGAACTGGCATCGGCTGAAGCACTGAATTTATAGATACCAACGCAAGGGCAAACGTCTGAAGATCCGTCTTGTGTTATGCCGACTTCGGAGACGCCTGAGTTGTAGGCCGGTCTTGGGATTTTCAACTCAAGCGTCTCGGCGGTGCTGTGGGCGCACGCCACGAAGTCATCAAAGTTTGGATCTAACGGATCAGCAGAACGGATCCCAAAGAAGCACTTTCCGCAGCAGCAGGATGAAGACAGCAGGCTCATCAGCACACCACCTTCACTTCGTTGCCAGCCGAGAACCAGTAGTTCTTGGCACTTCGTGTCGAGTCTTCGCTGACCATGCGGAACATGGGAACGATGACAGCACGCTTGGATTCCGCAACGTCCGTCGATGCGAGATTGCCGATCGAAAGCAGCGTCACGGTTCCGCCGCCCGGGCCGGTTCCGGTGTGAACACCGTACGACTGCTCCGCCGACGAAGCGTCATTTGCCACTTCAGCACCGTTGAGTGCGTAAGCCCCATATGGGTCGGTGTTGATCATGCTTGACAATCGGCCCGAGATCACCGTGCCTTGCCCCGGCGAGCCCTTGGCCGATGCGGCGATCCCCGGGACAAACGCCTCCCAAGCGTACTTCCATCGGTTGGCTGACAGGGAGGTAGCGTCGTTCAACTGAGCAAGGAACGGCTGCACCCCACCGCCAAGGTTCGGGAAGTTCTCCGCGACACGCTTCTTGATGTCGTCCCCGTTCATGCCCCAGTCCATCGCATACGAACCAACCTCGTTCAGTTGTGATCTGAACGAAGAAGAGAACGGGTTGAACTTGGTGCCGAATGGTGCAGTCATGTCAACTCAGAGGGAACTGGCTCGCGAAGTCCACGGTGTCTCTCGCGAACTCAACATCGTCGGTCACTTGGTATCCCCGGGCGTCACTGCCGCCCGGGCCGTTTGTCGCCGTGCCAGCGATCAGGGTCTGCTGGTAGAAACCGCGTGGCCTCCATGTGAACTGGTAGTTGACGTAGTAAACGAACACGCCATTCTCAGAAACCCATTGGGCGTCCGCCGTGTCAAACCGCAGAGTCTTTTCGGCGAACTTGATTCCACCCCAAGTGAACTCGGATGCGTTGTACTTCCCGACTTTGCCGAAGGTAGCGTCACTGTATTCGCTGCCGGTACTAGCCTCGGAGTCGTACATCAGGCCATCGAACGAAGCCTGTGACAATCTGGCCGGAAGACTCACGCCGATCTCGGGCACGTCGAAGGGGTAGCCGCCCAAGTTGATCCCGCTCTGGGGCAACCCGTTCGCAGACAACTTCTCGAAATCAGCGAAGTCGCCACTAGGAAGACCGCTCGTCGAGTCAATCGCAGCGGCATCGCTGCTGACAATGTACGGAAGCCGATACACGCGGACCTGAGCGGACCGTGCTTGGAAACTCGCGATACCAGCAGACGAAGACGGGTTCGGAGGTGCGGGTGATCGACCGAAGGTGACCGTGACTTCGACCTTCTTGGGTCCAAGCCTTCTCGAAGTCGCGTCTTGGCGGACGACGTTGCCGTACTTGGTCACCGTAGAGTCGGAGGAAGCGGCAGCGAGTGCGGATGTCAAAGCCTGATCGAGCGTGAGTGCCGCCTCGGCGGCATCTGCCTCGACGATCAAATACTTCAACTGAATACGAGATCGAGTCAGATCGCTCTGGTTCTTGACGGCAACGGTCCCGTCATTCAGCGGACCTTTTACTTGGATGCTTGACAAGGTTCGGTCCTCAAGAGTTCAGGAGTGCTTCGATTGCGGAACGGATTGCACGGACCTCTTCGAGCAACTGGTCAGATCCCCCATCGCTGCTCTGGCTAGGGGTGATCCCCCTCGCAAGGGCTGCCTCTCTCCTCTTGTCCCTCAACTCGCCCATGCCCCCGGAGTCTTGGATGATCCGGAGGGCTTCCTCCTGCTTGTCCTCGAACTCCTTCTGCTCCTCCTCGGACTTCGGATCAAACGACCTCTCGCCTTCCGGAAGATCCGGAATCGGCGGGGCGTTCTCGTCGTCGAATGCGTCTTCGGGGTTTGGCATCATCCCACCACAGCCTCTTGACTGAAGTCAGTCGAGGTGAATCGTCCTGCAATCGAAACGCCAACGAACGCACTCGACCTTGAATACGAGACTTGGATCTGCTCGATGATTGCCATGCCACGGATATACCGACTATTCGCCCAGTTGAACTGGATGTCATACGGCTGCACGGGATCCGACCCCACCGTGTTGTTGGAGGTCGTCAGTTTTCCGTTGTTCGTACTCTGGAGGTTGGCGATTCCGATGTCGTCAGACCCGAGGGCATAGCCCTGAACCTGAAACGTGCCGCGAGTCATCTCGTTGTGGGTGTAAACCGCCTCGGTGTCATCGTCGGCGGTGATATCCGCGACCTGAACCGAAAACCCCAGCGAAGCAGAAGCGACCGACACGCGAAACAACTGATCCGCAGGAACCCCTTGGGCATCCGCGGCCAAGGGATGGATAATCAACTCGACAACACCGTCGGTCGCAGTCTTGGGCTTGGCTACTACATGACTCATGAAATCGTCCCCGGAGGATTGCCGTACACGGTCACGTCAAAGTTGGCCGACCTGTACTTGTTGAATGAGAGAGGCCCGTCAGACCAGTCCATGTTCTGGCCGAGGTTCTGGGCGGTGACACCCTGCGAGTCGATAGCGATCGAAGCGACCAGACGCTCGACAAACAGTTCCTTGAACCGTGAGGCCGGGGTGTCTCCGTAGGCTTCACAGACGGCAAGGCAGGATGCAAGGATCGTTTCCGCATGCTGGGCACCGCCCGGAAGCACGTCGGACTGGACAAGGAATGAGGTTCCAGCGGCAACCGTCGGGCCACCGCAAAGAACGATGACAACCGATTGAGTCGAGTCTCTGGATCCAACCTTGTACTCAACGCCGTTGATCGTGATCACCGAACCCTTGGTAACCCAACTGGGCCAAGCACCGTTCGCGATCGTGCAGTTCTGGTCAGCAGTGACCGTGATCGTTCCCGTGTCATAGCCGTCCTGCTGAATCGAAGAGTAGTTGTACTTCAGCGAGTAGACCGCATCGGGAATCGGCCAGAGTTCGAGAGTCCATCCAAACGGAACATCGGGCGAGGCATCGGCACCGGCGTTCGGCTTGGCGGCGGCGTACGACGGCCGACCCTTGCGGGTCGGGTTCGTCGTCTTCGCCTCGTTGAATCTCTGGGGGTTCAGGATCTTGACGCCGGGCTTGCCCTGCTCGGTGATATATTCGAGATCACCGATGAACCCCCCAACCGTGTCAGGAAGTTCGTAACTCGCGGTGTTTGCCGCCGTTGTCAAGGTCGCGGAGGGCTTCAGGAAGTTCCACTCGTGAGACTTCGTCGAGCCGGGGAACGGAGGAGGCGAGTAGAACTGACGCAAGCCACGTCTGATCCAAGAGTTGACATCGTCCTTCTCGGAGACGTTGTACAGGAAATAGTCCCTGCCGTACCCGAGAAAGCGTCCGACCTCCTCGCGGAGTTCAGTTCTTGTCAGGCTGAGTTGCATTGTCATTATCGAGCCTGCCTTTCAAGGGCGTCAACCCTACGACGCAGTTCATTCAGAATCTCTAGATATTGTACATCGTTGGAAGTCGTTGTCACCTGAGCCTTTAAGAGGTCTCCTGACACGTCCCGAAGTTCCCTGATTGAAACGCTGTTCGTGCCAATCTGAGACTTGATCTCGCCGACGGTCATGAAGACTCCGGCAACGGTAATCAGAAGAGCAACAGTCTGTGCCATAGAGGCGATCTTGCTCCAATCAGGGGTAACGTGAGAGGTCATGTCCATTCTTCCAGAATTATTGCCAAGTCACCCGATGAAACAACACCATCGCCATCGAGATCAGCCGTACCGGCTTCTCCCCACTGCGACAGCATTATATCCAAGTCAAGACCGTTGACAGCACCATCGCGGTTTAAGTCCGCGGGGCTGAGACAGCAGCACACCAATATCACTACAACCACGTTTACCCCCGGCCCAAGAACTTCCCGATCAAAGTCCAAACCCTCGCCCGATACCCGATAAACGCGACGACGGCCAACCCCGCTGCAATCGCCAGCCACTTCACGTTTTCGACGCTGCCCATGAACAGGTCACCCCACCACGCAGATATGTCATCAGACCGGTCCTCGACATCCACAGTCGCAAGCGTGACTTTGTGAGCACGATTCACAATCTCGTCCTGATTGTCAGCAATCTGGGAGGCCCGAGGATCACCCGATTCTTGGTAAATCTCCCTTGCCAGATCACCGCTGTCATTGGCAAGGGCCGTAATTGCGCCTGCTTCGGACAGTATTCGCTTCTTGCCGCAGCCAGACGCAGCCAAGGACGCCACCAGAATGATCAAGACTGGACGCATCCTAGTCCTCTAACGGGTTTCGAACGGTAATAATGCCTATCTTGGCGTACGAGGATTTTCCGGGGTTGGAGTAGTACTTCACCGCCCTCAGATCGAAAAAGACCGAGTCATCGGCAACCACCGAAGCCATCTGAAGGGCGTCCAGAGTCGACTTGACCAGATTATCGGTGTCGGGCCTACAGGTGTGCGGGATGTCGACATCGGCCTTCCTGAGCCTCTTGGGGCGAGGCATCCGGAACTCAATATCGATTCTCAGGGCACCAGTTAGCGGGGTCGGAGCACTTTTCATGGCCTCCTTGGCGGCCATGCCAACGTGCATCTTCCAGAAATCAGCGTTCTTGGGGTTGTAGGTGTGACCCCTCTTGGTCATTCGGGGTCTTGGCTGGGGCTTGGGGGTTGAGTTGACGACGAACTCCCAGCGATCAATCCCATCTCTATTGCCTTTGCCCATACCAGCCCCCTTGCCGTGTCAGTCCATCCTTGAACTGGCCCTCTAGTCCTGCCAATCATACCCGATAACACCTCCTGAGCAGACATCGCCGATTTTACAGATCCCATCGACTCGTCATCCATCATCTCCAGATCGAGCATAATTCTGGCTCTCGATTTCCGAACCTCCTCGGCGTCTGCTTCTTCATCGAAGTCGGCGGCCGCCGGTCTCGACGAGTTCGCCCGTGTCAAATCACCGTGGATCCGGCTGTACTCCTTGAGAATCCCACCGAGGTTTGGTTGGGCATACTTGAAGTACGTCCGGAAATCCTCGATCGCCGTTTGCATCAAGTCTGCCCTGCGAGATCCAAAGGCTCGTCGGAACAAACGAGACTCGTGGTGATTAGGATCCCACTTCGGAAACAAACCCTTGAGCATGTCCCAGTTGGTCTCATGTGATGCTTCCATGGCCGCCTCCAGCGATAATCGGACGGCGGAATCTCGCAACGGGCTGATGCCAAGGAGTGATCTTTACTTCGGACTCCAATGACATCAGTGCTAACTCATGGAGTTCCTGATGCCAGCAAGCCGGGGTCCAGTCGGACCGGGAACGAATCGCCGCATCGGCCATCATCAGCCAGCCATGGCGGACTCTCCACGGAAACTCTTGCCACTTACTGAACAACTGGTGGATCGTGCTGTGTGCAACATCTAGGTTGCCGAGTTTGACAACGTGAAGATAAGTCACTTCGGGGCAGTTCTCTTTTACGATTCCCACCCAAACCCTGCGAAGGTGGACCCCTTCATTAGTTTTTCCATACTCCGACAGGTTGCCTCCCACAACCTTGGTCGCCGCCCTCGCCCACTGTCTAGGTGTCGCCCTCTCCGGTATCAGCCTCTCTTTGTCTGACATGTCCTATGGTCCTGAATTGTTCCGTTTTTATATGAACAACAGGCTCAACGTCACGCCTGTCACGAGTTTTCGATGTCCTTCCCCCGTACTCAACCCGGTAGTCAAGGTCGGCCCTTTGAAGGTCAACCGCCTTTATCTCACCGGACGAATCTTGGACAACGAAAAACGATCTGACTCTTACGTCTCTAGTCGCAACCAACTTCGAGAACTTGGACACCGACAGCATGACAGTGGGGTAATCACCCCACCGAAAACTTCGACACTTGAACTCGACGTACGCCACCACCCGAGCCGTGGCGTCAATTACAACGAAGTCAGCGAAGTGGTTGTCCGGGAGTTTCCGGGCCACCCCATGAAGAGCGGACTCAATCATGGGTATGGCCCGGAGTTCGTTGTCCCGGTCAGACTGCGTCTCGTACTGCGGCCTCGCCATCGCAGCCCCCTTCGGAACCAAGGCTTGTCGTCATCAGAGACAGGGCCTTGTCCAGTTCAGACTCTGGGAGCCTGTAGGTTGGACGCTCTTTTCCCGGGGAAATGTTGAAGACCTTGAGGCCGCCGGTCTTCACGAGTCCCTCGACCGTGTGCCTTGACAGGCACAAGCGGTCGGCGAACTCGGTGATTGAAAGCCAGTTCGACTTCGATGTCATGGCTAACTCCTTTTCAGAACGGGATGTCGTCAACAGTGTTCTGCGGTGCCGCAGGAGCCTGTTCACGGGGGGGCTGGGGATCCGAGATCGCGAGTGAGAGGAAGTTGCCACCGGACTTGGTTTGCTTGATCCAGCCCGCGATCCGCTTCATCTTACCGTCGATCATCGCCTTCCCCGTGTAATCGGGGGAACGCTCGCTCTTCTTCTCAGCCTCACGAAAAAGGCTACCGCTGTTGTCCTTCTGCTCGTATGCCATCAGTCATTACCTCCGAAGATGTCTTCAGTCTCGCCGGGCTTCGCTTCCCGGTACTTCACGTTGTGAGCATCAAGCACTTGCTTGATGTACTCGTTCGGGAGTTCGTCAGCAGACTTGAACTCCTTGCTGTACTTCTTGGCCGCGTGGCCCAGAAGTGCCAACTCGTACTCAGCCGCGTTGTCCTTCATTCCGAACACCATAGCAAGGGCACCGACCAACCCCTTGTCTGTACCCGCGGGGTCAATCACAGGCTTCGGCTTCGGGGCTGGCCGGGGGCTCGCCTTCGGTGTCGGCATCGAATCGACTTCGGGCTGATCGTTCTCGCACCGCGGGATCATCAGCATGTCACGGAGGGTGTAGTTCAAACCCGTCGTGAGTGCAGCGAGAACCGCCTTGTCAAGTTGCTTCTGGTTCGGGGGAACGATCATCTCGTTCATCATCTCGATCGTGTGCCCCGACTCAGCATGAGTCAGGACGTACTTCGAAACCACTGTCATCCCGAAGTCGGTCCCCTTCAGATCCCAGCATGTCCGGGAAAACGAAAGCCCCGACTTATGAAGGGCCTTGCGGCACGCGATGATCATCGCTTCCGCGGAAACGTAGTCGTAGTTCGCGAAGGAGTTCTTCGCATCCTTGCCCACGTTACTCACCGCTTTCTGGGCGGCGAGCAGGGCACTCTGAAGTTCTTTCATTGGTCTACTCCGTTCGAGGTGAGAAACCAATCTGGCATATCAACGTCCTGAATGTCCCAATACGAGGGCCACTTGCCAGATTGTGTGCATTGAAGATACGTTTCGAGCCACCGATCGACGACCATGTCAGCCTTCGCAAGGGTCTCTTCCGAGAACCTGTACAGGCCAACAGCGTACGGCGGCGTCTTACCAACCGCGATGATGATCGCGGTTCGGGGGCTGTACTTGCCCTCGGACGCGACCGCCTCGCGGTAGTACGCCATCTGCGTGGCGTAGGAATACTTGAAGATCGATCGGCGGAATGAATCGGGGGAAGCGTCGATCGTGGTTTTCAGATCAACAAGAATCGTTTCATCCTTGGAGATGCAGAGCCCATCAACCTTGGCCTTGCGGTCGATCCCCCGGCCGTCCTCCCAGAAATACTCTGCTTCCGCGGTGCCATGGGCAGCAACACACTCAATCATCGCGGCGGCGTCTGGGTGCGAAGCGACGGCAGCGGCCATCGCGGTCGCGGTCTTCCACTCCGAAGGCGGAAGAGGAATACTCGCGGGGTGGTCGTTCAACCACTCAGTGTGATCTGCCTTGCCCTGCTTGGTCCGGCGATCGAACTTCGGCATCTCAACGAAACGGCCCTCGACCGTGTGCGGTTCGAGGACCATCGCGTGAACGAGGCTGCCGAGATTCATCGCGTCGGTCGAGGGAGTCTCGTGGTCAAGGGACCACCGGAAGTGCCCGGGCGACTTCCGGATCTCCTTCAGACGCGAGTGGCTGAGAGCCGAGTTCGCGTAGTAGTCCATTTCAGGGTTGCGATCGTGGGTGGTCATTGGTAATCATCATACCGTGACCCAGCCAGTCGTCAACCGTTGTTGTTGATCTTTTCTTTAATCTCTTGAAGATCGCGACGGATACCGCGAACCATCGTGAAGTAGACCAACACCCAGACAATCAGGGGGGTCACGTTGTTCTCGATCATCGGAAGGAAGGTACTCGGTTCCATCAGTCGGCTCCCGGTTCGTAAGTATCGGACCACTGACCGAACAGGATCCCCAGATCCTTGCCGTCAACGATACCGTCGTAGTTCAAGTCTGATCGGGTCTGATCACTACCAAAGTCAGCCAGCAGAAGACCCTGATCCTGAGCGTTGACCACGCCATCAGCGTTGATGTCAGCGATCTGGTCAGCACGGCGAATCGTGCAAACCCAGTTAATGGCCTCGGTGACAGTGTCGTTCCCCGGAACCGTGAATGTGTAATCGGAAATGATTCGACTCTTCTCCGCGTCCCAGCAGAGATCGGAACCCTGCTCGAAGATCGGCACGAAGCCTTCATCCACTCGCGTCGACATCCGGTACTTCACGTTCTTCTCGGATCCGCTCATGTTCTGCACCTGAGCAGTTCCTTCGACAGTGAGCCAACCGACCTCCGTAACAGCAGGGCGAACGTACGTCACCATCAACGCTCGCGTGTCGGTGCTTGCCTGCGAGTTCACTTCGATCGCGTCCGTCTCGTTGCCTTCCGAATCGACAAACGGGAGACGAGTCGTGGTCATCGGCAGCATCCGAGGGCTGCAAGGCTCCGAGTCCTGTACAACCACGACGGTTGAAAGAAGGAGTGCAATCATGGCGCGTCCGGATCCGGCGTCGGGTCGTACGCAATCGCCTTCAGCGCCTCGGCGGCCTGAATCATTTGGTTCGCCTGCGTGATGAGCAGATCGATGTGCGCTTCGTCGAGTGCGGTACGCGGGGCAGACTCTTTGTAGAGGTGCGCGAGATCGTTAAGACTCGCGCTGGTCCCGCTGAGGTTCTTGGTGATCGATGCGAATTGGTGGATTGTGTTCATGGCGTCGTTGTTCCGTCCCACGTCGTCCAATTCTGAACGTCGCCGGAAGTGTAATTGTTAAAGAAAAAAACGATGTGATCCCCGTATCCGCTGATATTCCATGTAGGGGATCCACCCGCGTAAGTCGTTTGCGTCATCCCGTTAGTCCCTTCGATTGGGATGAAAGTTTGACGGCCCGATTGCAAACCACCAGCCGTTGCCTCGCGTCCCGCAATAATCCATCCAGCGGTATTTGCTTGCCCATATTGCGAAGTAAGACCTGCCGTTTCCCAACCGATTGCAAGGTAGTTATATGAATTTGAGTATTGATTGTGACCGCCTTGCGGGCCTCTTTTCCATTCGTTAGCGACGCCAGAAATCGATACGCCGCCCGCAGTAGTTCCTTCGGCTTTACCGGCATATCTAGTTTGCGTCCAATTTGTAGAGGAATCGCCACCCGTAGGTCCGCTGATAGGGCCGGTCGATGCGGTTCCGTCTGGAACAATCCAATATCCGATACCGCTGTTCGCGCTCATGTAATCCGACCAGTCGGAACCACCAGAAGCCGCAGTAGGAAAAAACAACCATCGCGGGCTCATTGGGTGAACTCCACGCTAAACACTACGTCGGTCGCAGATTGATTCGTAGAGATCACCAACGTGATCGGGTCGCCGTCTGAAACGCTTGCGTTACTGATGACCGCAGTCGTGCTGTTGGTCGTCACAGAAACGACCCCTACCGTCGCAGTGTCGTTCTTCAGCGTCGCCGTGCAGGTTCCTGCGCCGCTTCGAGCGTAGAACGAGGTAATCGTTCGGCCTACAACGACGCGCGGGTCGATCGTGTAGGTCTTGTTGTCAATGGCCGTTTCGATCTGCCCGGTATACGAGCCGGTGTTCGTGACGCCAAGCGTCGCCCTCGCCGCCGCCGCGTTCGCCGCCGTGATGACGCCAACCATCGGGGCAGTTGCTGATCCCGTGCCACCTCTCGCCACGGCGAGCGTACCGCTGGTCAACTTGTCCGTCGATAGTGACGGGATCCGATCGACGCCGAGCGTGCCGCTGGTAACGAGTGTTGCGGAGTGAGAGACTGGCGTACGCGCGTCGGTCAGTCGGGAGTCGTTGCCCTTGACAACTTCGCCCGACAACGCATTGCCAGATGACGGAACGTCGAGAGTCGCGGAACTGCCGAGACCTGAGATACTCCCGGTTGTCAACGTCGGGATTCTCGCCGCGTCCAATACACCAGAGTTGATCTTCGAGGCGGCAAGATCAGGAACTCGGGCTACATCCAAAATGCCCGAGATAATGTTCCCCGCAGAGTGGCTGTGGTTGGTCGCGGGGACACCAAGGTTCGACCTCGCCGATGCCGCATCAACTTCGCTGAGGTTGTTGGCGGGGAGAAGGGGCAGTGATCCCGGGGTAGCGGCAATGATATGCCCTGTCGCGTTCGTGGTAATCGAAGCGGGGTGAGCGTATGAGGAAGCCGTGCCGAAAGCATCGTGGTTGATGGTCGGGGAGACGTTGGCATTGCCGGTAACCGTCAGAGCGGTCCCGCCCGAGACGCTGGTCACCGTACCGCTGCCGCTCCCAGACGAGTTGATGGTGACATCGCCAGTCCCGCCAGTAGGACTGATCGAGACGTTCGTTCCAGCAATGATTTTTGAAACCCCAGAACTTCCAGAACCCGCAGGCCCCTGTGGTCCGGGAGAAATAACCTCGATGACACGGCGTTCGATCTCTTTGATCACTGCAAGGTTCTGGCTCATGTCGTGACATCCGGGGTTACGGGATCTGAGATCGTGTATGTTCCGCCAAGCAAATACTCAGAGGTGTCAGGGGTGGGCGTGGAGTTCTCAAGAAGCAAGTCCCAGACACCGGAACCAAGATCAAGAGAGGCAGTGTATGTATCCGCCAGTGTCACCTTGATGTTCGGAGAACCCTTTGACAAGACGATGGTGCCAACCACCGGGCTGTGAACCTCCGTACTCGCCCTCCACTTCAGGGCTGAAGACGCACGACCATCGATCTGGGCCGTGTACCCACTGCTGAGGTCCACCGCGCAGCCAGTGCTGTCTTTGTATGTGATGGACAAAACATACGTCTCGCCCTGATGAAACTCGATCGTGTACTGCGGCAGAGCCATACCGACCCCCTATGAAAACGGGTGCCCGGTCCCCCCGAAGGGGGACCGAGAACCCGGAGTGGCCAAACAGGATCAGGCCCGCGGAAGTTCGCCGTAGGCGTAATCGATCGACGCAAGGCCAGTTCCGGCCGCCTGTGTCGCGAATAGCCCCATCCGCTGGGCATCGAAGGTGCCGGTGAGCGAACTCGGAACACTATCGACGATCTTCGCGATCAGAACGCCGTCAACGTAGTACTTGGCGACGTACTGGTCGCCGTTCCGCTTCAGCGTGCCGCCGAACATGAAGTACTGCGCCGGATCCCAGTTTTCGAGACCAGCCACCTCTGAAAGGGTGACGGCCTTTTCGCTTCGGTCGCCGTCGTTGTCATCGAGATAGCAAGTGACGACATCCAACTTGGGTTCTGATCCGCAGTTCAGAGCGATCGCGAACGTGTGGCTCGCCGACGCCGCCGTTCCAGCAGCATCCGCGTATCCACAGTCGAACTCGGTGTCCGAATTGTGAGCGGTCAACTTCGCCCGGAAAAGGAACGAAATCTCGACCTTGTCCGCGAACTCAGGAGTGATCATCGATCCGAGGAGCGTCGATGCGGTGCTGCCATCAGAGTTCGTCATCACTCCACCTGCAATGACAAATTGAGAAGAAGTGAAGGTGGACTGAGCAACACCGTTGAAGTCCTCGAAGATGACCACCTTGTCGGTGTCGGCGAGGGTCGGAGGCCCCTGTGCGCCTCGGTTGAGAGTAACAATGGTAGACATGATGTCATACCTCCTTGTTTGAAGTCAGATGAATCAGGAACCGCCGCCGATGAGCAGAGCGTTGCGACGACGATCGACGCACTGAAGGTTCATCGTGAGATCGATGTGAGTCGTAAACACGGTGTGCTGGTTCGGAGCGGTGTCCGGACCGGTTTCCTTCATGTACTCGCCCGAGAGAAGGACGCTGCGGAACGAGCCCCACTGGATCATGTAGATCGGGGTGTCGAGCGAACTGCTGTCCAACTTGGGAACGTACATGATCGGAACGCCACGGAAAGAAGTCGTGCCGTTCGCGTCCGTAGCCACATCCCGGGAAACAATCTTGTCGTTCAGCCGGTCCTGCATGACTTCGAGCGCGGCGAGCGTGCTGTATCCGCAGTAGATGCCCCACTTCTCAGGAGTCGGGTTGTACGACGGGTACGAAGCGTTCGGGATCGGCTTGAAGTTGCACTTGACGTACGCTTCCTTCATAGCCTTCAGAATGTCAGGCTGGGCGGCGACAGCAGTGTTGCTACTGTCAAGGGCACCGGCCGGGTCGGCGATGTCGGCGTTCGGGAAGAACCCGAGCCAGTTCTGCCATCGCGGAACGTCGGTCGGGTTGATTCCCGCGACCGTGGTGAACCCGGACGGGACACCACCGCCGAACGAACCAGTACCACCGGTGCCAGCGGCAGCACCAGCGTTGTTCGAGATCCAGTAGTCAACGCCGTTCATGTCCTGAGAGGCATCGTTGGCGGGCTTGCCCCAGAACTGCGTTTCGAGATGCTCGGTCAGCGAGATCATCGCGTCGTTGCGACGAACCTTGACGAGGTCAACGATGCGACGGGGATCGCGGTTGAACGCGATTTCGCGACGCTCGATGGCGTAGTTGACAGTGGTGTGCTTCCAGCCGATCTCAGCGGTGGACATCACGTCACCGATGTTGAGATCATCGACGGCGAACAGGCCGGTCTGCTTGGCAGCACCGCTGTTGTCCGTCATCAGGTTCCACTGGATCGAGGGGCCAGCCTCGTACGAAACCGACGACTCCTGAAACAACTTGCTCAGGGCGACGTGGTACTGAAGGTCGGTGGAAAGATCGGTGTACTTGAGTTCACCGAGTTCCTTCTGGGTCGTGGTGATCAGGTCACCGAGATCAGAAGCATTGATAGACATGGCTGTCTACCTCCCTTGCTATCGACTGATTCCGCGGTCTGCCATCATCCTTGCAACTGCACGGGCGGCCCGATCTTCGGGACGTTCGTTGATTGCGGACTTGCCAGTCGTTTGGGCACGGCTGACGAATTGATTCTGGCGACTCTGGACACGGTCGAGAATTTGTTGTTCACGGGCCTCGACCATCGAGGCTCCGAACTCCATTGACACCGCCTTCTCGAAGAGTGCGGTGTCATCTGGGACATCCTTGCCCTTTGCCTCGTAACCAACCCGGATCGTGTCAATCGCATCCGTGATTCGTGACTGGGCGTCATCGGCCTTCAGGACATCCCCGTACTTGCCACTCTCTGATTCCCAGACAGAGGCAAACTTGTCAGCGGTCTTCGCCGCCACGGTGGCCTTCTCGGTCTTGACACGCTCCTGCTGGAGTTGCGTCTCAAGCCCTGCCACCTTCTCAACCAGTGCCTTGACGCTGGTGGCGAGTTCTTCGTCGATGTATTCCGACAAAGCCTCTTTCATCTCAACCGGATTGGCGGGCGGGAGTTCATCGCCCTCGTCGGTTGAGGAATCTGGTGCCACCGGAGTTTCTGGCTCTGGCTTGGTTTCTTCAGGAGGAGCCTCGGACTCGGTCGGAGTCTCGTCCATCAGCGGGGCCTCGTAAGGATCCCGATGATTGAACGTAGGACGAGGCGTTTCATTTCGTTCTGTTTCTGAGTCAGTCATATCCATTCCCGTCTGCTCGGCCAGTAGCCTTGAGGATCTTGCGACGCTGGGCATTGTTTTCTAGTTTCATCCTGCCGTCGGAAGTGAACTCGACATGCCCGCACCCCTTGGCCCTCAGGTCTTCCTGAGTCTGTTTGACCATATCCGGGTGGGTTCCCAGCCCGTCACTATACATAGGCCAGCCCTTGGCCGTTGACACACGGGTCTTCCCCTCGGCACCATAGTCCCGGGTCCACGATTCTCCGTCGATCACGATGTCATCAGTGTCACCCTGACGTTCCATCATTTTACTGATGGTCATGACCATACTTGTGGTTTCGCCGGTCTTCTTGTTCTTGTAGTGGTACTGGGGCATCAGCCAAGTGGTCCTTGCTGGGGCTGGTCAAGTGCCTCTGCACCCGGGCTCGGGTTGGCACCCATCAGCATCTGGCTCATAGCGTTGTCCCGGAACGCCCGGGTTCCGCCAGTCGGCACGTTTCGCCTGACATACTCACGCTTTGTCACGGGAGACTTACCGCCCTGAGGCTCGGTGTTGACCATACCCAGAAGGTTCTGAGGGTCAAGAGGAGAACCCATTGGCGTAATCAAGTCCGCCACCTCCTCAACCCCGGTCAGGCTTGCCATGTGAGCGATGTAGGCAGGCACATCGATCTGGATCCCCTGCTGCATCAGGTTCGGAGCCATGGGCATCAGCATGTTGTTCATCAGGTTCGACATCGTCTGAACCCGGTCAGCCGAAGTGGTTTCCTGAAGACTGCTCGGCTGGATCGAAAACTCAAGATCAAAGAACTCCGACTCCTTGCGATCCTTCGGCTTGAGCGGGATCTGAACTTCGATACCCGTGCCGCCGAGATCCTCTGTCAACTCGTAGGTTCGAGCCGGGTCATACCAAGCCCAAAGACCAATAGCCTTGACAACATCCCCAGTGAACTTGGTCACGCGGGCCTGCATGTCCTGAACCTTCTGGCTCGAAGACTGCTTGATCAGTTCTTCCTGACCCAGCGTGTCCGCAACGGAACTCAGGCCACCGATGGTGTCGAGGTTGCCGCCGACGTAGTTGAACATGTCTCGAAGTTGCAGGAGGAAGGCAAGACTGCCCTGCTCGGCACCACCGAACTTCAGTTCCCGGGTCGCCTCTGGCCTGTCGCTCCGGATCATGTCCCCGTCGCTGGCGGCGATGATCCGTTCGCCATCATCCTCGGCTCCTGCTGCAACGATCCCCACGGTCTTGGCCCGGTCGTTCTGCCTGACCAACTTCCGCATCGTTCGGTTGGCTGCGTCGCTGAGATCGACAAGCGAAGCGGCCGGGCCGAAGGGCATGATCTGCCCGGGCACGTCTTCGAGCGAAAGGATGTGGTACGGGCCGTACTCCGGACCATCCCACTCGACCTCCCGGATGGTTCTTTCAAACATCGGGACGCCTTGGTCGTCGCAGCAGAAGGTGAGAACTCGACCCTCGAAGGGAAGGTAGATTTCCCACATCTCAAGAACGGGAGTGGCCCGGGTGTCCTCGAACGGCGAGTCGGTCGATCGTGACACGGACTCAACCTTGGTGTCGCCGTACTCGTTGTACATCGAACTTCTGGACTCAGAGACCATCTTCCCGTCTCGGCCGAAGTCGTACAGGCCAGAGTCCAGTGCCATTTCCTTCGGAACCGTGAATCGGTTACCGATGAACTGCATGGTCTCCCAAGACTTCGCACGCATGTCAATGACAAGGTCGTCGAGGTCAATGCAGTCGGCGAAGGGAAGCCCGGCGTCGTGAAGAATCCCGTTCAACTCCGAAGCCTTGCCGGATGTCAGACCAACCTTCATGACACCAACAGAGAACAGTGCGTCAAGGACGACCTTTGACAGTGACTCCTCGAACCGCATCTCTTTCAAGATGTAGTTCAGCATCATCTCGGCCTTCTTGGCCGTGCCACGACGTTCCTTGCGTACGGCCCGAACCTTGGCGGTCGGTCGCCGTGCAGCCAAGTTGCGTCGATAGATACCGATCGCCATCTGGAGAAGGTTGACCGGGTGGGCCTTTTCCCCCTGACCATCGCCGTAGTTTCCGCCAACATACGACTTGATTGCCTGAAACCGGCGTTGCCGGAACGGGGTCATCTTGTCACGGGAGAACTCGAATGCGGTTCTCAGACGGTGGAAGTCTTCGTTCATTTCCATCGAACATTCCTCTCTGCAAGCCGACGCCTTGAATCTTCCCTCCTACGCCAAGCAATCGAACCGGGGAGGATTTGGGTCTTTGGAATCATAATCGCTCTGTTGCCACCCAACGCGAGGCAAGCCAGAGCGTCAGCGATCACACGATCGCCATGGTTGGAACGGGCACCGCTCTTGTCCTGAGCATTGATGGACAAGGAGTGTTCAATCCCACCGGAAGAGTCGTACACGAACTCGCGGCATTCATCGATGGCTTCGCGAGAATGATTGATGAACTCCTCGTTGAACAGCATCTTGCGATACCGACCAAGAAGGGCCTGCTTACTGTCACGGGTGGGAATCCAACCCATCAGTCGAGTCGGGGATCTGTCAACGGTATTCTCTGTTCGTCGATACCAGATTTCACGGTGGCCGTACTCAAGCACTGCATCGCCGAAGATCCGGCCCGGACCATGGGCTTCCCACACCAACTGGGCAGCCTGCCCATTGTCACCCTTGAACCAGTTCGCGAGACCGACGGCATACTTCGCCAACTTGTCTGGCCGAAGATCGGGCGATGCGAACTCTGCGACCTTCTCGTAAGTCTTTGATTCTACGACCGAGAGACAGGAATTCGAAGCACCCGTGCCCGCCGCGATGTCGATGCCAATGTAGTACCGGCGATCCCGAGGAGTCCCCCCGGAAGTGTCCGGGGTGAACCAGAGCATCAGTTTCCCGTTCATGTCTTTGTTGAACGCGGGGGACTTGAGGTCATCGTGATCCAATTCCCCCTTCATCGTGGGAGGCCGAACGTGCTTCCGGGCGACCTGATCCAGTTTCTCGTGATCAAAGAACGCACCAGCCGAACCGGCGAAGTCGATATCGAGTTCTTGGGCCGCTTCGATCGGAGAAGAACACCGAGTGACCTCCTTGTCATACCAAGGGGATCTGGTTCGACCCTTGTGATCGATGTACTTGTCCTTGCCCTTGATCGGGTGTTCAGCCCAGTGCAGTCTCACTTGCCGAACGGCGGGGTTCTTCGCGACCGTGGCGAACGCATTCGAGGCCCCCGCTGGCGTCGAAAGAAATATTCTCGACGGCGTAACGTCCCGCGTGGACGAGAGGGCTCGGTAATCATCACCCGCGGCGAAAGCCGCGAACTCATCAAGAAGAACACATGACCGCCTATCACCGCGAGCAACATCACCAGTCGTGGACTCGCCATCAATGATGCTTCCGTTGTCAAAGTTCTTCAGGCTCAGTTTCTTCCGATCGAATCGGGGCAGCATCCAGACCGGAAGATGCCCGAGGATCGCGTCTAACTTCCAGAAGAGCGATTTCGGATTCCCTCTGCCATCGACGTAAGACTCGTTTCGAGATACGAGCAGAATCGCCTGATCTGGCCGAAACAACCAGCGGTGAAGTAGAGCAGCAAGGCATAGCCATGATGCACCCACGTCACGGCTCTTCGCGATACAGATGTCTTCTCCGTCATTTACCGCCTCCTCGATTTTCTGGCATGCCATCTTCTGGAATTCATACAACGCAAACGGCGTTACAGGACACTTGAGTCGAGGATCGTACGTCATGGCAAACGTACTGACCCAGAACGAAACGTCGTTCCTACACAATTCTTTCAGACACGACTGAAACTTCGTGTCACCCTTAGCCTCAGCCAACAGTGCCCGACGATACTTTGCGTTAGCCGCCGGGTCAGTTGGCGGAATATGGCGGAGTTCAGGCAACCGCCCCCTCCGCGATCTCTATGACACGGCGGAGAACGTCGTCCAGATGATCAAACGCATCGGCCTCGTCGGCAGCGTCCTCAAGTTCCTTCTTGTTCGGAACACAGACCTGCTGGTAAATACGGAGAAGACTGTCCGGTGACTTCCGCCCGGCGCAGAGCAGAGTCCACGCTGTGCCGGAGGGAGAGTCACCTTTGTTCACCGAGTCGTCCCCGAGATACTCCACTGCCCAGAGAATGTCACGGGGATTCCCGACAGGGCCGATACCCCCGGAGGAAGGTAGTTCTTCCCCCGGGGGGTTCTCACCCAGAGGTACGGAGACCAATCCAACCTCGGAGTCCTTGTCAGGCTCTTTAGCCTGCACCGGCTTGTCACGATCCGCAATCCGCTTGGCGATCGTCTTGTTCCGCTTCTTACTCTGCTCAGACTTCAGAACCTCAAGACGCTTCCAGAAGTCAGCGTCGTCACGGATCCCGAAATCCTTGTCTACCAAGTCCGCCCTCTGCTGGATCGACATTCGTTCCTTCGGAGGAAGGGCGTGCTGTTCCTTGTCAACCTCGATGCACCGCTTCCTCCAAGCGTAGAACATCGTGGAGTCACGCTCCTTCAGAGCGTCAAACCATTCAATTCGGGCTTTCCTGAAGGCGGGGTACATGCGCAGAATCCCGGGCTAGTTCGCAAGCCGATCCTAAGCCCTAACGTCATAAGCGTCAAGTTATTGGCTGTCGTCGGTCTTTCTTGGGAGACGCACAACGCCGCCCCCCTTTAGGGGGTCGGCTTGAGTGCGTCGTCTCAAAGCCCTCTTCACCATCCGGTGAGAAAGGCTTTCCAAAGCCAACATCTGACTTGCCAGTTCTGACCCAGTTAGAGATCCCCTGTCCGCCATAGCGGTCAGGGGTCTCGACTTCTGGGTAACCCAGTTCTGACGAGCCTTCTCGACACGAGTCTTGAACTGAGGGGTGTACGACTTGTTACCCCAGTCTCGAATGATTACGTCCAAAAAACCCATCGCTCCTCCAAGGGGGGCGATTTTTTTAGACGCACCTCGGGCCTACAAGCCGTGATACGTCCTGCCGGGGGATTTCAGGCATCCCTTCTAATCGCCGCATGAACGTCCTTGTCTCCACTTTCCCCTGAGTATGACCTCTCCGGGGTGCTGTCCAAGGACGGATGTGCTGGTGTGATAACACACCAACGAACGAGACGCAAGGGTATTCCAAAAAGATTCCGGCTGAACCGAGGAGAGGTCAGTCTCGGAACAGCCGGAGGGGGGAGGGCAAGGATCAAGGGGGAGTATATCAGTCACCGAATCAGATTCAACCCTGAATTGAAGACATATAATTATTGGGCGGCAGGCGGGCGGGGTCGCGGCAAGAAAACCCCGCCCACCAGCCCCCCAATGCACGCCGCGGCTACCCCTCCTCGCGCGTTCCTTCTATACACAACACCCCCCCCTGACCTAAGTCCTTGCAGGCACGGCACTTAGGTACATCTACCCCCCTTCCTGCCCCCTTCAGGGCCGATCTGGGGCCAGCAGGGCATCCAACCACCTGCGAGCCCCGGCCGGATCATGCCGCAGGGCCGAGACCAGCCCGGCCTCGATCGCCCGGGTCGCCTGCTCGGAGAGTCGCGTCCCGTGGGCGTCGTCGATGGCATGGACCACCTCGTGGAGCAGGACCGATGCGGCGAGCGGCTGGTCGAGCCCGGCCCGCATCCGGATCACCCTCGACTCCGGGTCGTACTCGCCGAACGCCTCCAGCCCGGCGACCACGAGCACCGGCAGGTCGAGCCCACCCACCCGCACGGACCTGATCATCGGCTGGCCCCCTCGTCGCCTTCGGTCATCCGTTCGATGTCCGCCTCGTCGGCTGGGTTCACGATCACCGGTGCCGCCCCGATGTCACCCTCGTCGACCGCCTCGGCCAGCCCCTCGACTGCCGCGGCGATCACCTGCTCGGCCTCCTCCCATGTCAGGCCCTGCTCTTCCTGTAGCACGTTCGATGCCCGGTCGGCGTCGTAAACCGCGACCTTCACGCCGTTTACAGACGCCCATCCCACCAGCCCACCCATGCCGTCGATGACAATCATGCCACAACCCCCTGCTGTACCTGTACTTGCGTCCCATGCCATGAGCAGAACGCCTCGGACCCAGCCCTGATTCTACCCGGGCTCCGAATCCTGACGAGATCCTGTCAAAGTTTTTTCGGCCTTCCTGATACCGTCAGGGCCTTTTTCGCAGAATTGTCACCCAACGTGGTCAGTCTTGGGCAGTCATGCCGTATGATCTGTGACCGACACGAAATGTGCGGTGCAGCGGATGCGACCTGCTGCGGGGCTTGCCCCCACCTCTGGTGTGACAATTCAACCGCGTGACACGGGCTTGCACCGCGACCACCTGAAGGCTTCACCGCTGGCGAGGGATGGGACAGGCACCGACCACGAGGATCCGTTGCGGGTTGCCTCTGTTAAGGGGTTGGCCGCCCGGGGTTCCGAGTCAATGCGTGTGCAGGATGTTCAGTCTGCTTCGCACGGAACCGAGGGACAACGCAACGGAGCCGGTGACAGATTACCGGCCAGCCGCCACGGGGCTGAAACACCGTGGCACCAACCACCTGCGAGACCTCACGGTCGAGCACAGCGTGATCGAGGCACCCCGCTCCGACGGGGACCACGTCCAGTACGGGCTTCAAGCCCGGGGTGAGGCATCCAGCCGATGCCGCCCGACGAGCCCACCGATTCACCCGCCGCAGGTAACAGGACGCATACCCCAGTATGCCGACCGGACGGTGGCGACTTCATTCAGGACTCCCCAGCAGGCATCGCGACCTGCATCCTCGACTCGGCTCGCTGCCGACGGGGCACATCTGGCGACGGATACGGGACTGATCGGATGAAGTCGAGGCGGACATGAGAACGCCCCCCTGACCTAGCGTCGAGACCTCGCTGAGACTGACATCTCAGACCGGTCGCTTGAGACGCCGAGATGACCTCAGGGGTTGAACTAGAAACTGAACCGGCCTCCCCCTCCGCCTTCGGGCGGGGGGGGACGGCCAACCCAGACGACGGCTCCGATCACCGCCGCCTCGGTGGTGCGGAGATCAGCATTCAGATTCGCTCAACGGGTTGCTGCTCGTTGTGAGTCTGGACTCCGCACGGTGGTTCGAATCCACCCGGCGGTGATCGAGAGCCCTCACCCTCGAAACTGTCACTGCGAACGTCGCGGTGACACCCACACCCCACCCCATGATGGAGACCAAGTCATGAACAACTGCCCCCCCCGCCCGACCAACGAGAAACTGCTTGAAGTAGCCGGTGTTTTCGGCTCCGTGATGATGGACGAGATGATCGATGAAGGATTCGACATCGATCTGTCGCCCGGCCGTGCCGAGACCGCGATCTGCGGTCGATTCGATTCGATGGATATCCCGGCCACCCTTCGGCCCGGGTTCCGCGACGCGGTCCTCCGCGGTGCTCGTGGTCGACTCCACGAGGCCGTCGAGCAGCGGAAGTTCAACGTCCGCTGCGACTTCGCGTACCGGCTGGTGCGGTTCCTGTCGAAGGAATCGTGCCCGCTCAACACCGGCCACTGGATCCCCAAGGTCGAGCACTACGGGCAGTCCACCGCGGTGGTGTGCGGCCCCGATGTCTGGACCATCGGCGTCCAGAAGGACGGCCGGGCGTTCTGCTCGACCGCGACCGAGATGCTGGAGATCACCGATCTCCCCCGCCGCTCCCACCGTGCCGAAGGCATGCCGGAGGTGGATTGACGACCACAAGGCGATCACAGCATCCGATCTGCGGCCCGGCGACTTCATCGTCTGCTGCGAAGGTTGGCCGAACGGCCGAACCCTCCTCGGTGTCTACCGCGGGTGCGGAGGCATTGACATCATGTTCCAGACCTGTCACGACCCCGAGTACCACCACGAAACCCAGATCCACCCGAAGGCCGAGATCCGAATCTCGCGAACCTTCTCGGATCGATTCAAGGAGCAGCCATGAACAGCAGGAAACAGACCCCCGACCAAGCGACCACCCTTCGCGATTACATCCGCGAGGTCAACGAATCCGCCGGTGGCGGGTTCACCCTCTCGGAATCGATGGATCACTGGGCTGGGCACGGAATCTTCACCTTCGAGCAGTTGCGTGATCACCTCACCGACTGTGCCCACCCGGACCACTACGCCGACGAAGACGAGTGCGAAGAGCCCCTGCTCGAAACCCCGTTCGAGAAGCCGAAGTTCCGGTTGACCTTCGGTTGACACCCACCCCACCCCCAACGGAGACCAAGTCATGAACAGGATCCCCCGATGCGGCCTGATCAGAGTTCCGGCCGATGACCGACAGGTGCTGCTCACCGGCACCTACGCCGTTTCCGAACCCCAGCCCACCGATGCGATGGTGTTCGGGTTCGACGATGCCCGCTACCTCGCGAAGGTTTTCGTCGATCGGCATGACATGGAAGTGACGGTTGTCCCGTCGGACCATGTCCCCGGTGGCTACTGCGTCTGCGGGTTTCACGATCACGGTCGGCAGTGGTGCCGAGACACGATCGTGTTCTCGCTCGACGAGAACCACTGACACACACCCCCGCCCGGTACGGTGGTCCCCCACCGTACCGGGCGATTGATTCTCTGTCAATGTTGACAGGGTGCCGGTCGTCTGGTATCCTGCCCCTTCGTTCGCTTTCACCCCTCTTCACTGGAGACCAGTCATGACCCTCATCCCCCGTTCCCCGATCTATCCTGTTGAGAACTTTGGTTCGGCGTACAGACTGTGCCCCCCCGGCGGCGGCGGTGCCAACACCCTCTGGGTCGTCTCGCCGTGGACCCCGGGCAGTCGCTCGCCGCGGATCTACTTCACCCAGTACGCGGTTGGCACGTCGCCGACCCAGTTGACCAAGAAGAACGCCTTGGGGGCGGCCTACATCTCCCGCTCCACGAAGGGCTACCTCGCCTGCCACGACTCGGTCGGTGGTCAAGTTCAGGACTGGGGACGCGACGCCGCCATGGCGTGGTACTTCGGCTACGTCCGATCGCTCGGCCTCAACGGCACCGCCGCCGAGCCGTGCGTCACGCCGGGCATCGACGCACCGGTCGATGACTCGACGTGGCTGTGGCTGTGCCAGCGTGTCAACGGTGCGGGCCACGACGGGGTCGTGCCGACCCTGTCCTCCGCGACCGTCAAGCGGCGACTGTTCAGTCAGTTGATCGGTGTGAAGGGAATCCAGTACCCGAGGTCCTCGGAGATGGATCACCCGCTCATCGACAACTACAAGCCGGTCCCCGGTGCGGGCAAACTCAACACGGCTCCGTGGTGGAATCGTGCTGATGCCCACCCGGAGCAACTGGAGGTCGTCCGCGACAGTGATTCGGGCAGCGGCTACCACTCGCAGGACGCGATGGATGTCGCGGCCAAGCCCGACGCTCCCGTTGTCACGATCGAGACGGGGCCGGTCGATTCGCTGCCGTCTCCCGGTGACAGCGACTTCGATCCCGATGCCATGACGCACCGGGATCTCGTGGACCTTGCCCGGAAGGGTCACGACGCCGACGCTTCGATCAGCCGGGCGTACGCTGGCACTCAGAAGGCGGTGTCCGACCTGATGGATGCCCAGAAGGCGGCCGCCAAGGCCGAGGCGGAGCGGGACGCGGCGGTCAGTCGGGCCAACGCCCTCGTCCCTGCCAAGGCCGATGTCAAGGTCGGCGACGGCACCATCGAGATCGACGGTGTCACCCTCCCGAAGTTCGATGGCGGGCACGGCCCGGCACCGATCGACGGCTACGACCTGTCGGCTTGGCAAGCGGTCGTCGAGGTCGCCGACTTCACCGCGACGGCATCGGCACCGCAGGTCGCGGCGTCGATCATGGCGGGCGACTCGGTTCGTCTCGTCGGCCCGCCGTCGGTCGGCAAGACCTCCGGGATTCGCGAGGTCTGTGCCCACACCGGGGCGAAGTTCTTCCTCATCCCGTGCGGTGAGGGGGCGACCGACCTCTCCCTCATCGCCGAGCGGGTGATCGGCAACGGCGGCGAGTTCATCTGGCGGGACGGTCATGTCACGCAGGCCGTGAGATGGGCCATCGCCAACCCCGAGACCGTGGTCGTCGCGGTGCTCGACGAGGTGGACCACCTCGTGCCCGAGGTCCAGTCGCTGATGCACAGCGTGCTGGAGGGCGACACGCTCGTGGTGTCACCCGAGGAGACGTTGGCCGTCCCGTCGAACATCAGGTTCGTCGCGACTGCCAACACCAGCGGGCTTGGTGACATCACCGGGCGGCACGCATCCGCGAAGGTCAGTGACACGGCCTTCACCTCTCGGTGGAACGCGACCTACACCGTCGCGTACCTGCCCGAGCAGGCGGAGGCTCGACTCCTCGTCAACGCTGGGGCTCCGGTCGAGCAGGCCGAGGCCGCCGTCAGGTGTGCCAAGATGACCCGGAACGAGTCGGGCGAGGTCACCCAGCCCATCGTCCTCCGCCAGTTGCTGGCGTGGGCACGGGCGTGTGGCCGGGGCGAAGACCCCAAGTCCGCTTGGGCGTGGCGGGTCATGACCTCCACTCCGGAGCACGACCGGCACGCACTGCGGGAACTCACCCGCACCTGTTTCAACTGGTGATCGTTTCACCCCGGGGGGGATTGACATCCCCCCCGGTCGTCCTGTATCATTCACCTTCTCACCCCTTCTTGGAGACCATGCCATGAACTACCGACTCACCCCCGATGTCCTGTCAATCGCTGCTACTGCAACCAGCAGCACCAACCGCCTGATCCGTGTGGAATCCGGCCCGCCGATGACCGACGGCGTGACCGTCTATCTCCCGGGCATCAAGCCCGACCTCACCCCGGGCGAAGCCCAACTGCTGCGTGGTTACTTCGACCACGAGACCGCCCACATCCGATACAACTCCTTCGAGGGTGTCAAACTCCTCCGCGACAAGATGTCCGAGCGGTGGGACCCCAAGTTGTCGGCCCAGCGTCACACCATGTTCAATGCGGTTGAGGATGTCCGCATTGAGGCGAAGTCCATGAGCGAACTGCCGGGCACGGTCGGCACGATCAAGTCGATCAACGATGCGTGCCTCGCCAAGAACACCGGCGAGGGGCTGACCTCCTACGCTCAGGCGTGTCACGCCATCATCTGGTACGGGCAGGGCGTCAGCCGTGACCGTGCGTCGTACTGTCCTCACGGGTGGGCGATCCTCGATCGCATCGACCTGACCGAGTACGACAAGTTCTTGGGCACACTCAGCAAACGCCCGCAGTTCCAAGGCGCCAAGGCTGCGGCGAAACTCGCGATCCTTCTCACCGACCTCGTCATCGCCGCGATCGGTGAACTGCAAGCCGAGGATGTCGAGCCGCCCAGCGAGGTGGGCGACACCGGCGACGGTGACGAGGGCGACGGTGACACCGGCGACGACGATGGTGACAGTGGCGACGATGGCGAGTCGCGTGCTGACTCCGGCGAAGTTGACGGCGACGGCGACGGCGACGGCGACGACACCGGCGACAGTGGTGACACCGGCGACAGTGGTGACACCGGCGACAGTGGCGACACCGGCGACGGTGGCGACACCGGCGACAGTGACGGCACCCCGGGCAGCGGACGTTCGAGTTGGTCCGACGAGCCCGGCGATCCGGACGAGGCGTCCAAGGTCGCAGCCATTGGGGACATGATCGAGCAGAAGGACAACTATGATGATGATCCATGGGGCGGTGCCGTGCGTACGGCACAGCGTGCCCACAAGCCGTCGCCCGGCTCGCATGTCTCGTACAACGAGATCCACCCCGGTGCCATGCGGATCGCGGGAACCCTGCGTGATCAGTTGATGTCACGCGACCGGGTTCACTGGTCTCTCCCCCGGGAGTCGGGCCACCGCATCGATCGACGCACGCTCCCCGGCGTGGCGTCGGGCCAGACGGTGTCGGCTTTCAATCGCCGCCGGGTTGACCGTGCGGTCAAGACCAAGGTCACCATCCTCATGGACGAGTCTTGGAGCATGCACCGTAGGATGGTTGACACCAAGAAGGCCGCGTGGATGATCGCGGACGCAACCGAGACTCTCGGTTGCCCCACCCAGATCATCGGCTTCAGTGATCACTGCACGGATATCAAGTCTCCGGGCCGTGTCACCCCCGCCAGCAACCTGTCGGGCTTGGAGCAGGGCGGAACCGAATTGCTCCCCGCCCTGATTCGCGAGCGGGTCACCGCCGAGTCTCACGCCGACCACCGTCGCGTGGTGTTCGTCCTGTCCGACGGCGGGACGTTTGCCTCAGATCAGTGCGTGGAGTACATCACGCGGCAGCGGGCCGCTGGTGTGACCTACTTCGCGGTGTGCATTGACATGAAGCGACTCGCGGTTCATGATGCGTGTAACGCGGTCGTCGAGTGCAGCAAGCACGATGTCGCGGGAACCATGCACCGAGCCCTGCTCTCCCTCTAGTCATCTCTTTCTCCCCTCAGGTTCCCATCCCCTTCACGGGGGGTGGGAACTTTCATTCAACCTCAACACGGAGACCAACCGATGAAGCAGTTCAGCCACCGCCCCAAGTCGGGGACAACGTCAGGACGTAAGTGCCCTCACTGTGGGGGCAGGATCTACACCAAGCCGGACCACCGGAACCCCACCGTGATCAACGGGACCAAGTGGTATCTCGACACCCATGTCACGGAGCAGGGCGTCCACACCCGCTGTGCGGGCTGCTCGGACGAGAGCGTGGAGCCACTCTCCGACTGGTCAATCACTCTGGAGGAACGACGATGAACTGTTCGACATGCGGATCGCCGCTCGACCCCGACGGCCCGGGCATCTGTGACTCGTGCGTGATGACGCCTGAGGAGATCGCCGAAGAAGACAACTGGAACCAGCGGCACAGTCGTGCCGATTCACCCTCACCCCTACCCCCGGAGACCAAGTCATGAACATCTTCATCCTCAGCAACAACCCCGTGCGTGCCGCCCAGTACCAGTGTGACAAGCACGT
>Ga0102815_10000186_pt1 | contig 45343 bp, 37 predicted proteins | sample ColrivemetaGS759_FD_79113 | JGI IMG/M metagenome (GOLD analysis project Ga0102815, IMG submission 79113) | Estuarine microbial communities from the Columbia River estuary - Ebb tide ETM metaG S.759 | ecosystem: Environmental > Aquatic > Marine > Intertidal zone > Estuary | place: USA: Columbia... | reverse complement strand
GTGTATTCAAGGCCTTCGCGCGCCAGCATTTGCATCCCGATACAAATGCCCAGAAACGGCTTGGCATCGCGCGCGACCGCTTCTTCCATGGCTTCAAAAACGCCGCGATGATCGAAGAGCGCGTGTCGGCAAGCGGGAAAAGCGCCGTCGCCGGGCAGCACGATGCGGTCGGCCCGGCGGATCACATCGGGATCTGCCGTAACCGTGACCGGGCCACTGGCGGTTTCCAGCGCCATTTTCTGAAAGGCTTTCTCGGCAGAATGCAGATTGCCGGAATCGTAATCGACGATGACTGTCGTCATAGGATCACAAAATGCCCTTGGTAGAGGGAATGGCATCGGCTTTGCGCGGGTCGATGTCTAGCGCATCGCGCAAGGCGCGCGCGCAGGCTTTGAACGCGGCTTCGGCGATGTGATGGCTATTGACGCCATGGACCTGATCAAGGTGCAGGGTGATGCCGCCATGAGTGGACAGGGCTTGGAAAAATTCGCGCACCAATTCGGTATCAAACTGACCAATCTTTTGAGTGGGGAATATGACATTCCACACAAGGAAGGGACGGCCCGAGAGGTCAAGCGCGCAACGGATTTGCGCGTCATCCATCGGCAGGGCGCATTCGCCATAGCGGCGGATGCCCTTTTTGTCGCCCATCGCTTGGGTCAGAGCTTGGCCAAGGGCGATGCCCACATCCTCGACGGAATGGTGATCATCGATATGCACATCGCCGGTGCAGCGCACAGTCATGTCGATCAGCGCGTGGCGCGCCAATTGATCGAGCATATGGTCGAAGAAACCGACGCCAGTTTTGTTGTCGTAGCGGCCCGTTCCATCGAGATCGAGGGTGACGGTGATCTCGGTTTCAGCGGTCTGGCGAGAGATTGTAGCGCGGCGCATGGGAATTCCTATAGCTTTGCAAGGCTTATAGGCGGGGCAGGGCGCGGGCGGAAGCCCTTTGGGGCGGGGTTTTTTGCCGCTGTGGCCACAGAGATGCGGCAAGGGGCGCGGAGGGTGGCGGAGAGGCGATTGACCCGGCGCGCGGCGCGAGGCAGGTTTGGCACAAAGGAGAGCGAATATGAGCACCTGTGTTTTCGTCCAAATCCGTTGCAAACCCGGAAAAACCTATGCGGTGGCGGAGGAAATTGCGCTGAGGGAGATTCATTCAGAGCTCTATTCCACCAGCGGGGAATGGGATTTGCTCCTCAAGCTCTACATCCCGAAAGATCGCGACATCGGGCACTATATCAACGAGAACCTGCTGGATGTGCCGGGGATCGAGCGCAGTTTGACCACTTTGACTTTCAAGGCCTTCTGAGTGTCTGCGCGCGTGGCCCTGTGGTGCCGGGCAGGACTGGTGGGGGCCGTCGTGGCGACCCTTGCGGGCGCGGCTATGGCGCAGGGGCGCCGGGTCTATGTTGGAGAAGAGGCCGAGGCCTTGAAATGCGCCTATATCATCAGCCAGACTGCGGCGGTGATGGAGCGCGCCGAAATCATTGGCACACGCGATAAGGAATTTGTGCTGCTTTACGCAGGCTACATTCTGCAAATCTATGTAAGCGGCACGGAAAACCAGAAGCTTTTGGCGCTCAAAGCGGTGGCAGATCGGCGCGATCTGGAGCAGACGCTGGACGAGTTCGAAGCGCAATCAGACTATTGTCGTAAACGGTTTCCAATTCGCTAAACCCAGCCTGCGTGCGAGAGGGGCGGGACCGTCGCTCAGGCAAGGCTCGGAAAAACAAAAGCCTCCCCGAAGGGAGGCTTTTCGTCTTGGAGCGGGCGAAGAGATTCGAACTCTCGACCCTAACCTTGGCAAGGTTATGCTCTACCCCTGAGCTACGCCCGCGCCGTGAAGCACGTGCTCCGTTTACCGATTGGAGCGGGCGAAGAGATTCGAACTCTCGACCCTAACCTTGGCAAGGTTATGCTCTACCCCTGAGCTACGCCCGCGCCCTGATCGGTAGCGGCGTGATAGGAGAAGCGCGCGGCGGCTGCAAGGGAAAAAATGCACGGCAATTGGTCGAAAGCGCGGTTCAAAACAGGCGATGCGCGAGGAGCGCGAGGCTGGTGAGGCCGAGAGCGGCAAAGGTGAGCAGCATGCCAAGACCACGCGCAGGATGGAGGTCTTTGGGGCGCGTAATGCCGTAGGCATGCAGCGCGCGGCCAAGAAAGAGCGCCGTGCCCAAGAGATGGACCGCGAAGGCAGGCGCACCTTGCAGCTCGGCCACAGCAATCAACACGAGGCCCAAGGGGGCGTATTCGACGAAATTGCCATGGGCGCGGATGGATTTTTGCAAAAGCGCATCATTGCCATCGCCGAGCGAGACCTTGGTGCGAAAGCGGTCGCGGATGACATTGATCGAGAGCGCGAGAAGCAAGAGGCCAAGAAGGCCTGCGTAGAGGGGGGTGACAATCATGGGAAGCCTTTGTGTTTCGGGGTGAGGAAGTGAGGGGGGCGCTGCCCCCCTCCTCGCGATGCTCGTCTCCCCCCGGGATATTTTTCGAAGGAGAGACAGGGGCAGATTACTCCAGTTCGATCAAAAGGTCTTTCGCGTCGATCTGTGCGCCGGGGTGCACGTGAACGGCTTTGACGACGCCGGCACGGTCGGCGTGTAGTGCGGTTTCCATTTTCATCGCTTCGATCGTCAGCAGCATATCGCCCTCGTGGATGTCTTGCCCCGGTTTCACCGCGACGGAGGCCACGATGCCGGGCATTGGGGCGCCGATATGGGCTGGATTGGCAGTATCAGCTTTCGGGCGGGCTTGCGTGGTGCTTTTCACCAAACGGTTTGGCACCCGGATGGAGCGGGGTTGGCCATTGAGTTCGAAAAACACTTTGACCTCGCCTGTTTCATCGGTTTCACCAACTGCTTGCAGGCGGATTTCCAAGATTTTACCCGGATCGATTTCCACGGAGATTTCTTCGCCCGGTTCCATCCCGTAAAAGAAGGTGCGGGTGGGCAGGGTGCGAACCGGACCGTAGGCGCGGTGGCGGCCCATGTAATCCAGAAAGACCTTGGGATACATCAGGTAGCCATTGAGGTCTTCGTTGTCGATGGTGCGACCATCCAATTCAGTGGAGAGGGCGGCGCGGGTCGCTTCAAGGTCGATGGGCGCGAGATGTTTGCCCGGACGTTCGGTCGCGGGTTTTTCACCTTTGAGCACCTTTTTGACCAGCGCTTCGGGGAAACCGCCGGGGGGTTGGCCAAGGTTGCCTTTCATCATGTCGACGACGGAGTCGGGAAAAGAGACGTCGCGCGACGCGTCTTCGACATCGGCGCGGCTCAGACCTTGGGAGACCATCATCAGCGCCATGTCGCCCACGACTTTGGAGGAGGGGGTGACTTTGACGATATCGCCGAACATCTGATTGACGTCGGCATAGGTGCGGGCCACGTCGGGCCATCTTTCTTCCAGTCCCATAGAGCGGGCCTGTGCCTTGAGGTTGGTGAACTGGCCTCCGGGCATCTCGTGCAGATAGACTTCGGATGCGGGGGCTGCGAGGCCGGATTCGAAGGCGCTGTATTGCGCGCGGACATGTTCCCAATAGCCCGACAGATCGCGGATTGCTGCGATGTCGAGCCCGGTGTCGCGCGGGGTGTGGCGCAGGCTTTCGACGATCGAGCCGAGGCAGGGCTGAGAGGTGCCGCCCGAGAAGGCGTCCATGGCGGCATCGACGGCGTCGACCCCTGCGTCGGCGGCTGCGAGAATCGTGGCGCCGGCAATGCCGGAGGTGTCATGGGTGTGGAAATGAACCGGGATGGTCAACTCGTCCTTGAGCGCCTTGACCAATGCCTGTGCTGCTGCAGGTTTGAGCAGGCCTGCCATATCTTTCAGTCCGAGGACATGTGCGCCTGCGGCTTCGAGGTCGCGTGCCATGGAGACATAGTATTTCAGGTCGTATTTGGCGCGCTTGGGGTCGAGAATATCGCCCGTGTAGCAGATCGCCGCTTCGCAGATCTTGCCGCTTTCGCCTACGGCGTCCATCGCGACGCGCATGTTTTCAACCCAATTCAGGCTATCGAAGACGCGGAACACATCGACACCGGTGCGGGCGGCTTGTGCCACGAAGGATTGCACGACGTTGTCGGGGTAATTGGTGTAGCCAACGCCGTTTGACGCGCGCAGCAGCATTTGGGTGAGCACGTTCGGCATGACCGTGCGTAAGTCGCGCAGGCGTTGCCATGGGCATTCTTGCAAGAAGCGATAGGCCACGTCAAAAGTCGCACCGCCCCAGCATTCGACCGAGAAAAGCTCGGGCAGCAGCTGTGCATAGGCGGGGGCTACCTTGATCATATCGATCGAGCGCATCCGGGTGGCCAGCAGCGATTGATGGCCGTCGCGCATGGTGGTGTCGGTCAGAAGCAGGCGGTCTTGCGCGAGCATCCAATCGGCCACAGCTTTCGGGCCTTGGGCGTCAAGCAGGGTGCGGGTGCCGGGTTTGGGCGGCTCAAGGCTGATTTTCGGGGGTTTGGGGGCCTTTACTTCGGCAGCAGGCCGCGCCCGGCCAGCGGTTTCGGGGTGCCCGTTGACGGTGATGTCCGCGATATAGGTGAGCACTTTGGTGCCCCGGTCGCGGCGGCGGTTGAATTGAAAGAGCTCGGGCGTCGTGTCGATAAATTTGGTTGTATATGTATTCGACAGGAAGGTCGGGTGCTTCAACAGGTTGATGACAAAATCGATATTGGTGGAGACGCCGCGAATGCGGAATTCGCGCAGGGCGCGGTCCATGCGGGAAATTGCCTGTTCTGGGGTGGGTGCCCAAGCGGTGACCTTCTCCAGAAGCGAGTCGTAATAGCGGGTGATTACAGCGCCTGAATAGGCAGTGCCGCCATCAAGGCGGATGCCGTTGCCCGTGGCGCCGCGATAGGCTGTGATGCGGCCGTAATCGGGGATAAAGGCGTTTTGTGGGTCCTCGGTCGTGATGCGGGTTTGCAGCGCGTGCCCATTAAGCGCGACCGCGGCTTGCGAGGTTTTGCCCGTGGCAACAGCCAGTGGTTTGCCCTCGGAGATGAGAATCTGCGCTTGAACGATGTCGATCCCGGTCACGGCCTCGGTGACGGTGTGCTCGACCTGCACGCGGGGGTTCACTTCGATGAAGTAGAATTTGCCGTCGTCCATATCCATCAAGAACTCGACGGTGCCCGCGCATTCATAGTTTACATGGGCGCAGATACGGCGGCCCAATTCACAGATTTCGTCGCGCTGATCTTGGGAGAGATAGGGCGCTGGGGCGCGTTCGACGACCTTTTGATTGCGGCGTTGAACAGAGCAGTCACGCTCCCAGAGGTGGTAAATTTCGCCAAATTTATCGCCGAGGATCTGCACTTCGACATGGCGTGCGCGCAGGATCATCTTTTCAAGATAGCCCTCTCCGTTGCCAAATGCGGCTTCGGCTTCGCGGCGGCCTTCCATGACCTTTTCGGCCAATTCCTTTTCCGACAGGATTGGCCGCATGCCGCGCCCACCGCCGCCCCAAGAGGCCTTGAGCATAAGCGGATAGCCTACTTCGGCGGCTTCGCGACGGATCGTGGCCATGTCATCGCCCAAGACTTCCGTGGCGGGGATGACGGGAACACCTGCGGCTATGGCGACACGGCGTGCAGAGGCCTTGTCGCCCAGAGCGCGCATGGTCTCGGCCTTTGGGCCGATGAAAGTGATACCCGCCGCAGCGCAGGCTTCTACGAAATCGGGGTTTTCGGAGAGAAGGCCGTATCCGGGGTGGATGGCGTCTGCACCAGACAGCTTGGCTACCCGGATAATCTCGGGGATGGAGAGATAGGCCTGAACCGGGCCCAAGCCTTCGCCGATGCGGTAGGCTTCATCTGCTTTGAAGCGGTGCAGGCTGAGTTTGTCTTCTTCGGCAAAGACCGCGACGGTCTTTTTGCCCATCTCATTTGCAGCGCGCATAACGCGGATCGCGATTTCGCCTCGATTGGCAATCAGGATTTTCTTGAAGTCTGGCATCGGCGTTTCCCCCGTGGATGCGGTCGCGGTCTAATTGCGCGGACGATTTATGACGCCGCACCGCAGCGCAAGACTGTTTGCGCTCGCAGGGAGACACATTTCGCAAGATTTCTGTAACATTTCCTTACCAATTCCGGCGCGCGGAATGACCTGTTGATCTGCGGAACAGATAAAGCAAAACGCGGACCCGAAGGTCCGCGTCTCATTATTCAGCAGCTTTGAGCGGCGTGGCAGGGGCGGAAGAGGCTGCCGGAGCGCTTGGCGGTGTGTCTTCGTCCCAGATCAATTCCGGGGCGCGCAGTTTCTTGGCTGCGCGTGCCAAGGCCCAATCCTGAGCAGCCCGTGACGAGCGCCCCCGTGTGACCGAGGCAAAGAGTGCGCCCAAGGCTTGCACATAGGTGCCTGTCCAGACCCGCAACGCCAACATGGCAGGGGTGAAAACCAGCGTCAGCACCGTGGCGATACCAAGCCCAAAGACCACAGCCGTCGCCAGTTGTTTCCACCAAAGCGCGGTGGGGCTGTCGATGGAATAGCCGCCATTGATGAAGTCGAGGCTGAGGCCGAACATCATGGGGGCGAGGCCAGCCATGGTAGTGACTGTCGTCAGGAACACCGGGCGCAGGCGGTCTTCGGCGGTGCGAATGATCGCTTCGATCCGGGGCATATAGGCGGAGTATTCTTGGTAGGTGTCGATCAAGACAATGTTGTTGTTCACCACGATTCCCGCCAAGGCCACGATCCCTGTCCCGGTCATGATGATCGAGAAACTCTGTCCCATCACCACCATACCCACCAGCACACCAGCCGTGGAGAGGATGACAGCCAAAAGCACCAGAACCGAGTTATAGAAGCTGTTGAACTGTGCCAGAAGGATGATGAACATCAGCCCAAGCGCGCCCGCAAATGCCTTCATCAGGAAGGCACCGGATTCGGCTTGGTCTTCCTGATCGCCTGTCCATTCCCAATCCACGCCAGTCGGGAAGGGATTGGTTTCAAGCCATTTTGTCAGCAGTTCGATCCGGTTATTGGCGTTGATCGGCTGTTCGACGATCTTGCCATCCACCTCGACGTTCTGGGTCAGTTTGGCGGCGACGCCTGCTTTGATGTCAAAGTAGCGTTTTTGATCCACACGCTTGATTTGTGCCAGTTTCGGCACGGGCTCGCGGGTGATGAAGTTGGCCAAGGGGACCAAGCCATCGCGGGTGCGAACCTTCATCGTGTCCAAGGTCGAAAGCACCCGGTCCTTTTCGGGCAGGCGCACGCGGATTTCTACTTCTTCATCCGAGCTGTCGACGCGCATTGTGTCGAGCAAGATGCCGCGCGTGACGAGCTGAACCATTGCCCCCACCGTGGCCACATCGGCGCCATAGCGCCCGGCCTTTTCCACATCGACGCCGATTTTCCAATCAATGCCGGGCAGGGGCAGCGTGTCTTCGATTTGTTCAAGACCGGGGGTTTTTTCGAACTCGGCCCGCGCCAAGTTGGTGGCGATCACAAGATCATCCCAGTTTTCGCCGATGATCCGCAGATGCAACGGTTTGGCCGACGCCGGGCCGCGGGCTTGGGCCAGAATTTCCACGCGAATGCCGGGGATGGTAGCCAGCTGCGCTGTCAAATCCGAGATGATGATGTCGCCGTCCAGATCCGGACGGTCGCGGCGGTCTTCCCATGGAATGGTTTCCAACTGCACCTGACCGATCGTGTCGATCGGCGGCTGTGCGCCGCCTGTGTTATTGTCCAATCCGCCGTCGCCCGCAAAAGAGAAGGCATTCAGCACGCCGGGATGCGCCAAAACGATGGTTTCCACGTCGCGCACGATGGCGTCTTTTTCCGCAAGGCTGAGGTTGCCGCGCGCCTGAACATAGACGATGGCCTGTTCCGGCTCACTTTCGACAAAGAACTCCACGCCTTTTGAATTGGCGGGGAAGAGAACGAACATCACCCAAAACACAAAGCCCACAACCACGCCAATGGTGACCAATGGCATCACCGGATTTCCGGCGATGGCGCGCGTTACGCGGCCAAACGCGGTGCGCGAGCGCGCCGTGATGCGATTGGCGTTTCGCCATTTGATTTCCGCAGCCGAGAGCACGATGGACGCAGCAAAGGCCGACAGAACGAACATCACCGCACCGGGCAAGGCCACAACCATGCCGCCGTCGCGGGGCAGCCCCAACAGATAGCTTGGATTGATCAGCTGCATTGCGGAGACAAAGAGCGTCAGCATTGCCAGCGGCACCAAGGCAAGGCGCGCCCATAGCGGCAGATTGGCGCGCAAATCATCCGACAGATACGAGAACTTGCGGCTCATCCGCCCCGAGACACCGCCCATCACGGGCAGATAGATCAGCGCAACGACCAGCGAAGCAGAGAGCACGAAGATCAACGTGACGGGCAGCATGCCCATGAATTCGCCGGGAACTCCCGGCCAAAAGAGCATCGGCAGGAACGCGCAAAGTGTCGTCGCGGTAGAGGAGACCACAGGCCAGAACATGCGCTTGGCGGCTTCTGTGTAAGCCGACATCGGGCCAGAGCCTTCGGAGATGCGTTTGTCGGCGTATTCCACCACCACGATGGCGCCATCAACAAGCATGCCCACGGCCAAGATAAGGCCGAACATGACGATATTGGACACAGTGATGCCCATGACGGCCAGCAAGACAAAGGTGAGTAGGAACGATGTCGGGATCGCAAAGCCTACAAGCAGTGCTGCGCGGGTGCCGAGAGCGGCAAGAACCACGATCATCACCAGCGCGATGGCAGTCAGCACCGAACCTTCCAATTGCCCCACCATGGAGCCGACGACGCGGCTTTGGTCGTTGGAGGTGCCGACATGGACGGCGGCTTTTACTTCGGGGGGCCAGCTGGCATAGCTTTCCTCGACCACGCGCTTCACTTCTGCGGCGGTGTCGATGAGGTTGAAGCCTTTGCGTTTGACCACTTGCAGCGCGACAGTGGTCTCCCCGTTAAAACGCGCGGTGCCCAGACGGTCCTCAAAGGTGAGGCGGATTTGCGCCAGATCCCCCAAAGTGACGACGCGGGTGCCGTTCACCTTGACGGGCAGGCCATAGATGTCTTGGACCTTTTCGAAGGACGACGGGATTTTGATCGAAAACTTGCCCTGCGCGGTTTCCACTTCGCCTGCGGCGATGAGCAGGTTGTTGTTTTGGACAACAGAAATCAATTCGCCCGCAGTGACGTTATAGGCCTCCAGACGGAGCGGATCGATGACCACTTCCACCATCTCGTCGCGATTGCCTGCGATGCCAGCTTCCATTACCGCATCAATACTCTCGACCCGTTCTTGCAAGCTTTTGGCAATGCGCGCCATGGTGCGTTCGGGCACGTCGCCCGTGAGATTGACGATGATGATCGGGAATTCTGAAAAGTTGATTTCGTTGATCGAATATTTGTCGGCCCCTTCGGGGAATTTCGACTCTGCCGTTGCCATGGCATCGCGGACATCGGCCATAACCTTGGTCTTGTCCCAGCCAAATTCAAACTCCAGCGCGAGGCCTGCATAGCCCTCTGCGGCGGTGGCGGACATTTTCTTTAATCCGTCGAGGTCGGAAAGCTCGGTTTCCATCGGCTTGACGAGCAACCGCTCGCTGTCTTGTGCCGAGATGCCGGGGAAGGGGACGGATACAAAAAGCGCAGGCACTTCAATGTCTGGCTCGCCCTCTTTCGGCAAACCAAAATAGGCATAGCCCCCCGCGAGGATCGAGAGGGCGATAAAGGCTATGACCATTCGGGCGCGGGATGCGGCCCAGTCAACAATGCCGATCATTGCTGCGTCTCCCGGAAGGTGGCGGCAACCGGCACGCCGTCGGACACATATTCTTGTCCGACGACGATGACGTCGGCGGCATTGCCAAGCCCCGAGACCCAGACGCCCTCGGCCGTGTCACGGATCAAGGTGATTTGCTGGAAGAGGGCGGTGTTGTCCGGGGTGATTACCCGCACGCCTAGCGCGCCATTGTCGGCCAAGGTCAGGGCAGAGGCTGGCAGGAGATGAGCATCAGCGCCTTGAGCGGCAATCAGAATTTCCGCGGTCTGTCCGTCGCGGATGGCGAGATCTGCGTTCGCGACATCGATTTCCACCCGGAAGGTGCGGGTCTGCGGATCCGCAGAGCGCGACAGGAACGTGACGGTGCCCATCACCTCTTGCCCTGTCACCAGCCGGGCGCCTGCACGCGCCTTGTCGCCAATGCGCCCCACTTCGGTTTCCGGAACAAACCCAACGATTTTTACCGGATCAAGCTGAATCACCGTCGCGCACAGCGCGCCGGGCTGCAACAGGCTGCCCATTTCTGCAGTATCCGTCTCCAACAGCCCCGCGAAGGGCGCAGCGATCACTGTGCGGTCCAATTCGCGGCGCGCATTGGCAAGCGCGGTTTCCGCCGAAGTCAGCACCGCTTTTGACCCCGCGATGCGCGTCTCGGATGCAAAGCCATCCTGACCCAATTTGGACGCGGCCGTTTCATTCAGACGAGCTTCGGCAAGGCGGGCCTCTGCCTCGGAGACTGTCGCAGCGCGCGTCCCCGCATCGATCCGGCACAGCTCTTGGCCTTCCGAGACAAACGCACCTTTGCGAAGCGGCGCAGAGACGACGCGGCCAGAGGTCTCGGCGCGCACTTCAACTTGGCGTGAGGCTTCGGTTTCGCCGCGCAAAATCACCGCGCTGTCGATCTCGCGGGCTTTGGAATGCAGCGCGACAACAGAAACAGCAGGCGGAGCATCAGCCTCGGCGGTGGTTTGCGCCGCCGGGTCATCGGTCACACCAGCAAAGACCAAAAGCGCCTCGCGCTCCATCACTAGAAAATAAAGAAACGCCGTCACAACTGCGGCGGTAATCAAGGGCACAATCTTCATTTCGTCTCTGATCCTCTGCCACGAACCTGTCTTAATCGCACATAGATGGGTTAAGGTGCGCTTCAAGGAGTCGTGGATTATTTCTAAACTGTTCGGTTCAGATTACACCTTTCGCCGCGCTGCCGCAAGGAACTCGAAGGGGTGCAAGGCAACCCGTTCAGGCCCGCACGCAGACCTGCGCGTGTGGGCGGGCTTGGCAGGGGGGCGCGGAGCGGCTAAGAGGGGGCAAATCCGAGGGAGACCCGCGTGAGCCAGTCTGACAGTTTCATCGAAGAAGTGACGCAGGAAGTCCGCCGGGACCGCTTGTTCGCCGCCATGAAGAAATATGGCTGGGTCGCGATTTTGGCGGTTTTGGTGATTGTGGGCGGGGCGGCATGGCGCGAATGGACCGCATCGCAAGAGCGCGCGACAGCTCAGGCTACGGGCGATGCGCTCTTGACGGCGCTTTCAGTGGACAGCGCCGAAGAACGGCTTGCGGCGCTGGCCCAAGTTGACGCCTCCAAGCCCGCTGGCCAAGCGGCGGTGGGCATGCTGAAAGCAGCGGAACTCTTGCGCGCAGACAAGCCCGCCGAGGCCGTCGCTGCGTTTGACGCGATTGCCACCGATGGCACCTTGCCCGAAATCTACCGCCAGATCGCGGGATTAAAGGCGCTCTTGGCCGCAGGTGACACGCTGGATACGGATGCGCGCAAACTGCGGCTAGAGGCGCTGGTGCAGGGCGGCGGCGCTCTGCGGTTGGTGGCCGAAGAGCAATTGGCGCTTTTGGAGGTCTCTCTCGCCCAGCCTGAGGCTGCAATCGAGCGGTTGAACCGCATTGTTGCGGATGCAGAAGCAAGCCAGGGCTTGCGCGACCGCGCGTCTCGGTTGATTGTGGCGATGGGTGGTTCTCTTGTGTCTGTGGAAGCGGACGCGGGCGCATCAAAAGAATGATCTTCGCCTGAGCGGAGATATTATTGAGGGGGCTGGAAGCGTAATGCGTCAGGCTTTGTTAATCGGTGCACTTGGACTTGTGGCTCTTGCGGGCTGTGAGGAACGCGAGCGGATCCTTCCGGGGCAACGCGAAGACCTGCGTGCCATTTTCGATGGTGGCGCTGAGATTGCCGAAGAGACCGAGAACCAAACCGTTGCTCTGGCCTTGCCTGCGCCAACAAACCTTGCAAATTGGGAAAGCGCGTCTGGGGCCCCGGCGCGCGCACCGCATTTGGCGTTCTCGACAGCGCCCACATTGATTTTCGCCGCCAATATCGGCGATGGCGACAGCCGCAAGGCGCGGATTACCGCCGACCCGGTCGTGTCTGAGGGCAAAATCTTTACCCTTGATGCCGGAGCAACCGTGGCGGCGACATCGACCGACGGCGCGTCGCTTTGGTCGGTGGACCTGACCCCGGACGGCGACAGCACCGCGGATGCGACGGGCGGTGGCGTGGCGGCCGGGAGTGGGAAAGTCTTTGTTTCGTCCGGCTTTGGCCTTTTGACATCTCTTGATGCGGCGACAGGCGCGATTTTGTGGCAGCAAAAGCTGGAAGGCACCGGTTCGGGAACACCAGTTGTGGCCAATGGCCTCGTTTATGTGATGGCGGGGGATGATACGGGCTGGGCTGTGGACGTCGCCTCGGGGCGCGTGCGGTGGCAGCTGTCTGGGACGCCAGATGTGGCCAATGTCATGGGAGCACCTGCTCCGGCCATTACCGGCGATCTGGCAATTTTCGCCTTTGGCGACGGAGAAGTGCAAAGCGCGTTTGCCAAAGGCGGGTTGCCGCGTTGGGCGTCGCAATTGGCCGGACAGCGCCGCTTTGATGCGGGTTCCAAGGTCTCTGACATCACGGGCGATCCGGTGGTCTCGGGTGGCACGCTCTATGTCGGCTCTGCGATGGGGCGTCTTGTGGCAATGAGACCCGAGAGCGGCGAGCGGATTTGGACGGCGTCCGAAGGCACCACTGGCCCGGTTTGGCCCGTTGCCGGAGCGGTATTCGCCGTATCAGACAAGGGAGAATTGTTGCGGTTGGCGGCTGCGACTGGGGAGATCCTGTGGCGCGTTCCGTTGCCGGGCTTCGTCAAGGATCGTCCGCGCCGTCAAGTCGAGCGGTTTGTTCACCATGGCCCGATCGTGGCCGGGGGAAGGGTGATTGTCGCGTCTTCCGATGAGGTGCTTCGCTTCTTTGACCCGACATCCGGCGCCTTGGTTCATTCCGTCGATTTGCCCGGCGGCGCAACAACGGCGCCAGTGATCGCAGGCGGCACGCTCTATGTCGTCTCCAAGCGTGGACAGCTTCTCGCTTTCCGTTGATCCGACTTCGTGTTATCCGCGCGGCTTGACGGTGTTTCACGCCGCGCGTCTTCGTGGCACAATGCCATGGGCGCGGAGCGGGATATGCTACTGAAATTCACTTGCCGCGCCCCTGTCGCCCGTTCCTCGGGCCTAAGATGCGGCGCGCCGCCCGGAGCCAGACCTACATGACTTTTACCCTCGCCATCGTCGGACGCCCAAACGTGGGAAAATCGACGCTGTTCAACCGCTTGGTCGGCAAGCGCCTTGCCTTGGTCGATGACCAACCGGGGGTAACACGCGATCTGCGCGAAGGCGAGGCGCGGCTGGGGTGGCTGCGGTTTACGGTGATCGATACCGCAGGCCTCGAAGACGCCAATGACGACAGTTTGCAAGGCCGCATGCGACGCCTGACCGAGCGCGCGGTTGAGATGGCGGATGTCTGCCTGTTCTTGGTCGATGCGCGCGCGGGCATCATGCCTGACGACCGCACCTTCGCGGAAATTCTGCGCCGTCGCTCGGCGCGGGTAATCTTGGCGGCAAACAAGGCCGAAGGGCGGGCAGGCGAAGCAGGCTTCTTGGAGGCCTATGAGCTGGGCTTGGGCGAGCCTGTGGCGCTTTCGGCAGAGCATGGCGAGGGCATGGACGAGCTGATGCATGTGCTTATGCCCATCGCGGAAGAATTTGAGGAGCGTGCCGCACGCGACGCACCGGAAACCGATGTCACGCTCTATGAAGAAGACGAGGGCGACGAAGAGCTGCCCTTCCGCAAGCCGACGATTGATCGCCCGATGCAGGTGGCCGTGATCGGGCGGCCAAATGCGGGGAAGTCTACGCTGATCAACACCCTCTTGGGAGAAGATCGCCTGCTGACCGGACCAGAAGCGGGCATTACCCGTGACGCCATCTCGATTACGATGGATTGGGAAGGCATGCCCGTGCGGATCTGGGACACCGCGGGGATGCGGAAAAAGTCGCGGATTCAAGAAAAGCTGGAAAAGCTGTCCGTATCGGACGGGTTGCGCGCGGTGAAGTTTGCCGAGGTGGTGATCGTTCTGCTTGATGCGGCTATCCCCTTTGAATCGCAAGATCTTCGCATTGCAGATTTGGCGGAACGCGAAGGCCGCGCCGTGGTGATCGCGGTCAACAAATGGGATATCGAAGAGGATAAGAACGCCAAGATCCTCGAAATGCGCGAAGCTTTCGAGCGGCTTTTGCCACAGTTGCGCGGCGCGCCTCTGGTTACGGTGTCGGCCAAGACTGGCAAAGGGCTCGACCGCCTCCGCGACGCCGTGGAGCGCGCCTATGAGGTGTGGAACCGTCGCGTGACAACGGGGCAGTTGAACCGCTGGCTCGAAGGCATGATTTCGGCACACCCCCCGCCCGCGCCCCAAGGCAAGCGGATCAAGCTGCGCTATATGACCCAAGCCAAAACCCGCCCGCCGGGCTTTGTGGTCATGTGTTCGCACCCTGATCTGCTGCTCGACAGCTATTCACGGTATCTGGTCAATGCGCTCCGCACTGATTTTGATATGCCGGGCACGCCCATTCGCCTGACAATGCGCGGGCAGGGCGACAAGAACCCCTTCAAGGGACGTCGTGACAAGAATGCTGGTGCGCTGAAGAAACACATCACAAAAGGCCTCCCAAAGGCCAAGAAGACCTGAAGGCAGTCCTGACAACCCCGGATATGAAAACGCCTCAAGCAATGCTTGGGGCGTTTTCTTTTGGGCTGGGGGATGGCTGGGGCTTGATCTGGGAAAAAAGATACTCATTTCCCTATCCATATCTGTTGCGGTCCAATTCAGGGGCCGCGCCCTGTCACAGGTGAGGCTATGGATATCCTATCGGGCTCGGCCGATGAGTTTCGTCAAATCCGGGTCTTTACGCATCGCTATGCACGCCCCAACGACATCCGCGCCCTTGCGGCCTATTTGGCCACCTTTGCCGCTTATGCCTTCGGGTTCATTGCGGTGTTTTGGGGGCTGGGCGCAGGCCTTTGGGGTGTTGCGGTGCTGGGATGGGGGCTCACGGCCTTTGCGATTGTCCGCCTCTATGTGATCCAGCATGATTGCGGCCATCAAAGCTATTTCTCACGCGCGATTTGGAATGATTGGGCGGGTCAGCTGCTGTCGATCGTGTCGCTCTCGCCCTATGAGACGATGAAGTCTAATCACAACCGCCATCACCGATATGTGGGGGATCTCGATCACCGCGAGGATGGCGAAGTCTACACGATGACGCTCGCGGAATGGGAGGCTGCCAGCCCTTGGGCACGGCGCCTTTACCGGGCCTATCGTGCCCCTTGGATCATGCTGCCATTGGGGGCGTTGTTTACCTATTTCATCCGCTATCGTTGGCCGAAAAACACCGCGACGGTCGGGCGGCGCGGGGTGCTGTTGCACAATCTGGCGCTCGGCCTTTGGCTGACGGCGCTTTGGGCTGTTGCGGGGGAACTGGGGCTTTGGATTTGGTTTGGCACGTCGCTGACAGCGGGCATTCTGGGGGTCTTTCAAGTCTATCTGCAACACAACTTTGAGGAGACTTGGTGGGGGCGCCGCCCCGACCTCGATCCACGCGTTGCGGCGCTGCAAGGCTCCTCGGCACTCAATCTTGGCTGGCTCTGGGATTTGGGCACAGGCAACATCGCCTACCATGACTTGCACCACTTCAACCCGCGAATCCCCCTCTACAATCTGCGTCGTTGTCACTTCGATCTTGGCCAAGAACGGCCAATGATCCGGATCGGATGGAGGCAAGCGCTGCGCGCATTTCGCCTCAAACTCTGGGATGAGGCCCGCCAATGCCTTGTGGCCTTTCCCGCAGATCAAAATCGGCGCGAAACCGCATTTTCACAGGTCTGATCGGCGAAGGTTTGCCGATGCAATCGCGCCGTTCTCACGACGCCCCTTGCGCTTTTTTACGGCTCTACCAGACATCCGCTCGAGGGCAATATCGCCCTTTTTTCAGTGGCTTGAAAGCCATTTGTGGAGTTATAAAACATGAAAAAGTCTGTTCTGATCCTGAGCACCGTCCTCGCGTTCTCTGGCGTTCAGGCATTCGCCGAAACCGTCGTTGCTGACACCGATGGCAATGGCTCTTTCTCGATGGACAAAATGGTCGCAGCTTACGCTGATCTTACCGAAGAAGCCTTCAAAGCCGTCGACACCGACGCAAACGGCGAAGTTTCCGCTGAAGAGCTGGCTGCTGCTAAAGCTGCAGGCACAATCGCTCAGTGATTGCTGACATCGACCGAAAGGTTGATGGGCAGAGCCCCTGGGATCTTACCTCTCCCGGGGGTTTTTTCATGTTTTGAACACGGGTTGAAAAGATCGCCTTAAACGCGAACGGGCCCCAAGGGGCCCGTCGGTGGTTTCATGGGGGGCAGGGCCAGATCAGGCCAGTGTGCCATCTGCCAAAAGCACAGTCTTGCCGCCAAGCCATGGGTGTAGCGCCTTGGGCAGTTGCACCGAACCATCCGCCTGCTGGCCGTTTTCCAGCACCGCGATCAGGCACCGCCCCACCGCCAGACCCGAACCATTCAGCGAGGCCAGATACTCGGGCTTCGCGCCCGCTTCGGGGCGATAGCGCGCATTCATGCGACGCGCTTGGAAGCTGCCACAGGTGGAGCAGCTTGAAATCTCGCGATAGGTATTTTGACCGGGCAGCCAAACTTCGATGTCATGCGTTTTCTGCGAACCAAATCCCATGTCCCCGGTGCAAAGCACGACGGTGCGATAGGGCAACTCCAATTTCTCAAGGATCGCCTGCGCGCAGGCTGTCATCCGGTCATGTTCGGCAAGCGCCTCTTCGGGGCGGCACAGCGTGACCATCTCGACTTTCTCGAATTGGTGCTGGCGCAGAATGCCGGTGGTATCTTTGCCTGCCGAACCTGCTTCCGATCGGAAGCAATGGGTATGGGCCGTCATCCGCACGGGAAGGTCAGCCGCTTCCATCACCTCGCCTGCGGCGAAATTCGTCAGCGTTACTTCAGACGTGGGGATAAGCCACCAACCATTCGTGGTTTCATAGCTATCTTCTGCAAACTTGGGCAGGTTGCCTGTGCCATACATGGCTTCTGGCTTGACCAAAACGGGAGTCCAGCATTCGGTGAGGCCGTGCTCGGTGGTATGGGTGTCGATCATGAACTGCGCGAGTGCCCGGTGAATGCGCGCCACGCCGCCTTTCAACACCATGAACCGCGCGCCCGAAAGTTTTGCGCCCATCGCCAAATCGAGCCCCTTGGCCACGCCTGCGATGTCGAAATGCTCGACGGGCTTGAAATCGAAGGCGTGCGGCGTGCCCCAGCGGCGCACTTCGACGTTATCAGACTCGTCAGCGCCATCTGGCACCACGTCGAGCGGCAGGTTCGGAATAACCTCCAACGCTGCCGTAAGGGCGGCATCCTGCTGCGCGGCTTCGGCCGATTGACGTGCAACCTCGGCCTTCTTTTCCGCCACCAGCGCACGCAGCCGTTCAAATTCGGCCTCATCCCCTTTGGCCTTGGCCGCGCCGACTTCTTTCGAGGCCTTGTTTTGCTCGGCCTGCGCCGTTTCTGCGGCATGAATTCGCGCGCGCCGGGTCTCGTCGAGCGCCAAGATATTTGCCGACATGGCTGGCAGGCCACGACGGGCCAAAGCCGCGTCAAAAGCGGCGGGATTTTCGCGGATGGCGCGGATATCGTGCATGGCACCCTCTTAGATTCGCTGTGTCGGCACCTTATGGCGGATTTCTCACGAAAGCGTAACCGGGTGCCGCGCAGGCATCAGCGCATCCAAAGCCCTGCGTTTTTGATCTGGTTGCGAATGGCCTGTTCGCGGCGGGGCAGGGCGGCTTGATCAAACATCGCGCGCACTTTCTTGCCTTTGCCCTGATAGACCAGTTTCTTGATCGGCTCATAGGTCTTGAGAACCTTTTTCATCCGGTTCGGCGCAGAGATTTCCTCCAGAAGTTCGACAACGGATTCTGATTCGCGTGCATAAAGCAGCGGCAGCGTGCGCCAATGGCACGTCACCTGCCCATCCAACAGACCTGGGGGAACCACATTGCGACCGCCACCGAAGGAATGGATCACCAAGGGCAAGGCCACCTGATCAAGCCAAGGGTCCAAGCTTTGCAGCACCAATTCCTGCGGCGGATCGGTGAGGATCGCCAAGGCATAGTCCAGAAACCTTTGGCCAAATTCATGCGGGCAGCGAAACCAAAACACGCCAGCATTAAAATACAGATACCGCCGCCAGAACTCATCGGGCTGGCTCAGATCCAGCGAGGCTTCAAAGTTCAAACCGAAACGGGTGTAGAGGGACTGCCAAATCGCACCATACCCTGGCCCGTAGAGCTCTAGTTGCGGCCAAGTGCCCTCTACTTTCAGACTGGCACCGGGGCGGTCGAAATCAAAAGGCACCAAGGCCAATTCATCCAAAATGAGAGTATCTGTGTCGAAAAACACAAAATTCTGGCCCTTCGGCAGCGCCATCAGCGCTTCGATCTTGTTTCCATAGGGGTAGCCTGCCCCGAAGTGGCGCGAGGTGAATGGCAAAATCTCGCCACCCAATTCAGCGATCAACGCCAACACATCTTCATTGCGGATCGTAGGGTCTTGCGGCCAAAGCGGCCCTGTTTCGGGCATGGCCACAAAGACCCGTCCGGCAAATCCCGGCGCTGAAGCGCGCAAAGAGGCCAAGAATAGCAAGCATTCATACATCAGCCGCCCATGTTGGCCGACGATCATAATATTGAACGCGGCTGTCGCGCGTGCCGCACCCTTGATTGCGCCTTTGGCTTCTTTCGCCATCATTGACTGCTCATTTCCCGATTTCCGCCGCGATTATAGGCCGACATCTGCGCCGGGCATAGGCCCCGCTTGGACAATGGTATAATTTCGCCATTCCTTCGGAGGAAAATGCCGTGCAGTGCACGCAAGTCTCTGCCGAGGCAAAGCCCAAGACCGCCGCATAACGCCTTAAATTTTATAGAGTTACGTCGGTTGCCGCAGACTTCCCAAAAGGGGGAAGTGGTGGGCGACCCTGGAATCGAACCAGGCGTGGGTTTCCCCGGCGGAGTTACAGTCCACTGCCGCACCTTGCAGCTCGTCGCCCGACGTGGGGGCGAAATACTAGGGGCAGGGGGGGGCGTCAAGACGGAAAATCCCTTGCAGGCGCGCGGGTGGCAGGCGAAGAGGGTTGGGACTGAAAAAGAAGGTGGCCGCGATGAAAAAACCGAAATGGGTGGTGGAAAAAGAGCAGGCCAAAAAGGCCGCTACCACTGAAACCGTCTGGCTCTTTGGCCTGCATGCGGTGCGTGACGCTTTGCTCAATCCCAACCGCGAGCGCTTGCGCCTTGTGGTGACCAAGAACGCACTCGACAAATTGGCCGATGCGGTGGCTGGGTCCGGGATGGAGCCCGAGATTGCTGATCCGCGCCATTTTCCCGTGCCTCTAGATCCCTCTTCCGTGCACCAAGGGGCCGCTCTCGAAGCGCGTCCGCTGGATTGGGGGCCTGTATCGGATGTTTGCGCCGGCGTGCCCGGTCGCGTGCCGCGGGTCGTGCTCTTGGACCGGGTGACCGACCCCCACAATGTGGGCGCGATCTTGCGCTCTGCCGAAGTCTTTGGCGCGTGCGCCGTCATTGGCATGCGCCACCACGCCGCGCCGGAAACGGGCGCTCTGGCCAAATCCGCGTCGGGCGCCTTGGAGCGCCAACCCTATCTGCGCGTCAAGAACCTTGCCGATACAATGGAAGAGTTGCGCGCCATGGGCTATCTCGTCTTGGGTCTTGATGGCGAGGCCACGCTCACGGTGGGAGAGGCCGTTGAAGGCAAACGCGACCGCCCAGTTGCCCTCGTCATGGGGGCCGAAGGGCCTGGCCTGCGCGAAAAAACCCGCGAAACCTGTGACGCGCTGGTGCGAATTCCCTTCGCCGATGAATTTGGCTCGTTGAACGTCTCAAACGCGGCGGCCGTCGCGCTCTACGCCTCGCTCAACGGCTAAATCCGATCACGTTGCGACAGTCTTGGTCTCTTTCGGGGCTGTCGCGCAACGTTCACAATCGCGCGATAGCCTCTCGAAAGGGGCAACCCCAGCCCCTAGTTTTGACCTAGTAGCTCGGGTCTGGAACGCCCGTGCTGGCTTTACTGTCCCTCGTTCCGCGACTGGCGCCCGGAGGTTTCCTCACGGGCGCTTTTTTCTGTCGGCCAGACGCGCTAGAGAGGCTGCAAAGGAGCACGCCATGACAACTTATTCCGACGATTTTTTGAAAACGGTGCTCAAGCGCACCCGTCGTATCGCGGTCCTCGGCGTCTCGCTGAACCCTGTGCGCCCCTCCTATTATGTGGCGCGCTACATGGCGCTCAAGGGCTTTGATGTCATCCCCATCAATCCCGGCCATGTTGGCGAAGAGGTTTTTGGTGCCAAAGTGCTCGGCAGTTTGTCCGATGTCGAAGGCCCCGTTGATATGGTGGATATCTTCCGTCGCTCCGAACATGTGGGCCCCGTGGTCGAGGAAGCACTGACCAAGTTTCCAGACCTGCAAACCATCTGGATGCAGATCGGCGTGATCAACGAAGAGGCCGCCGCCACGGCCGCGGCCCGCGGCGTTGATGTGATCATGGACCGCTGCCCAAAGATTGAATATCAGCGCCTCTTTGGGGAATTGCGTATGGGCGGCTTCGCGACAGGCCTGATCTCGTCCAAGCTCTGAGACTGTTTTCGATCAAACGCCGACACAGGCGAGGGGGCCATGCCCTCTTTCTCGTTAGACCTGCTCGATTCTCAGGGCCACAGGTGTCTGAGTGACCACATCCAGCGCGGCAATGGCTTCGAGAGCCTGATCCAGCTGCGACCGGGTGCATTTATGCGTCACGATCAACACCGGGGCGGCATCGCCCGCGTGCTCATATTGGCGCATCCGATGGATCGAGATGCCTTCCTGCCCCAGAACAGTTGCCACTTTTGCCAAAGCGCCGGGTTTGTCTTGCAGCAAGAGCCGCAGGTAAAACGGTGCCGCCGAGGCCGAGCGAGCCGCAGGCGCGCCGATAAGCGAGCGGGCGGGTTGGCCAAAGACGGGCAACCGGGTTCCACGCGCAATGTCGCAAACATCCGCCATGACCGCCGAAGCTGTTGGCCCTTCTCCGGCCCCTGCACCGCGCAGCACGATCTGGCCCACGGAATCGCCCTCGATCACAACCATATTGGTGCCACCTTCCAGCTGACCCAGCGGCGAGTTTGCAGGCACGAGGCAAGGCGACATCCGCTGCTCAAGCCCGCGCCCGGTCATCTGCGCCACGCCCAAAAGCTTGATACGATACCCCATATCACCCGCACGGCGAATGTCGTCGAGTGTGATATTCTGGATCCCTTCCAGTTCCACCGCATCGAAATCCACGCGGGTTCCAAACCCGATTGCAGCCAAAAGGGCCAGTTTATGGCCAGCATCAATGCCGCCCACGTCAAGGTTGGGATCGGCCTCAAGATAGCCCAATTGCGCGCATTCATCAAAGAGCACGTTATAGCCTTGGCCCGTCGCTTCCATCCGGGTGAGGATATAATTGCAGGTGCCGTTCATCACGCCCATCACCCTTTGAATGCGATTGGCCGCCAACCCTTCGGTCAAGGCCTTGATCACAGGGATCCCGCCTGCCACCGCAGCTTCATAGCGGATCTGACATCCTGCAGCCTCTGCCGTTTCTGCCAGTTTCTGCCCATGGATCGCCAAAAGTGCCTTATTGGCAGTCACCACATGTTTGCCAGCAGCCAATGCCGCTTCAATCGCATTTTTTGCGGCACCCTCATGGCCGCCCATCAATTCGACGAAAATATCCACGTCATCGCGCCGGGCCAGAGCCACAGGATCCTCTTCCCAAGCGAATTGGGTCAAGGGCACACCCCGGTCGCGGTCGCGTGAGCGGGCCGAAACCGCAGTAATCACCACATTACGTCCTGTGCGCGCCGAGATTTGTGCCGCATTCTGGCGGATGATCTTGACCACACCGATGCCGACGGTGCCAAGGCCTGCGATACCAAGGCGAAGGGGGGCTGTGGTCATGGCGCGGCTCCTGCATTTACGCGTTGTTGCCGCGGGATGTATCGGGTTCGCGCAAGCCCTGCAACGCGGCAAATGTTATGCGGGTTCACTCGATGCGCGCGCGCAGCGCGTCTGCGCGACGCTGCAAGGCTTCGGCGCGTTGCGTAACGGCGTCAGGGGTATCTGCGGACTTGGGTTTTGACGGCAGGCGCGCTTGCAGGTCTTCAAGCGACAAGAGCGCAGGCGGCCCAGAGGTCGTGCTCTCACGGCCTGCCATAGACTTTACCACTGGCAGGGGCGCGCAGCCTGCTAGGGATACAAGAAAGACGACTGATACGATCACACGACTCATGTCTAAGGTTGTGCATTGTTGCGAATTCCACCGCAAGCGGAACGCGGGTTTGGGCCCATCGTCTGAGGGTTTGACCGACACTCAAAATCCCGTTACCGCAAGGATATGGCACGCACCGCAGGTTCACACTCCGATATCACGGGCCCCAAGATCAGCGCAGCCGCGCTGCGGCTTTTCGCGCGCCATGGGTTTGCCGCCGTTTCCATGCGCCAGATCGCAGCCGAAGTCGGCGTGCAGGCGGGTGCGCTTTACAACTACACACCAGACAAGCAATCGCTGCTGTTTGATTTGATGCGCGGTCATATGGATGAGCTACTCGCCGCCCTTATCCCCAAGGGGATTGCGGGGGCCGAGGCCGCACCCATCGAGCGATTGGAACGTTTCGTTCGGTTCCACATTCATTTCCATCTAGAACGCCCGGATGCTGTCTTTGTGTCCTACATGGAGTTGCGAAACCTCGGGCCGGAAAACTTTGCCGTCATTGAAGGGTTGCGCCGTCGCTACGAGGATCATCTTGAAACCATCCTCAAGGCCGGTGCTGCGGATGGCAGTTTTGCCGTCCCCGACAGCAAGATCGCCACTTTGGCGGTAATTGCCATGCTCACAGGTGTCACGACGTGGTATCGCAGCGGGGGGCGATTGTCGGGTGAAGATGTTGCAGGGCTATATTGGGAAATGGTGCGCCGCGCCGTCAGCGCTTGAGCGCGCCCGCCCACCAAGCGCCGGGTTTGCGCCGGGCACCATGATTGCGTGCCAACCACAAAGCCACCTTGCGAAACCGTGACAACGCAAGGCGCTGCCAAAGGCGGTGATGCCAACGGGAAAAATCACGGTTAAACGGGCAAACGCGCAGGCAGATTGCACAATCCGAAGCAAGCTTGGCCCAAAACCCAAAGCACTTCTCCGCGTCCGAGGTCCATTTCACCACACCCTTGATTGCGCTTTGGTTGGGGCGCTGATCGGTTGGCGGGCCATAGGGCAGGGCCTTTACCGGGCAGGCATCGGCGCATTTGGTGCAAATATCGCAAAACGCCCGCACCCCGCGTGGCCGGGGAGTGTCATAGGCAAGGGGCAGGGTTGTGTAAATCTTGGAAAACCGCAAGCGCGGGCCGAATTCTGGCGTAATCACCATCTGATTGCGGGCATATTCCCCCAGCCCGGCCTTCAGCGCATAGGGAATGACGAGACCCGTGTCATTCATCGACCCAATCGCCTCATAACCTAAGTTGCGAATATAGGCGGCCACCTGCAAGACGATTGCGGCTTCATGGCTATACTCCCTCCCCGTTGCGGCGCCTGCCAAAGCCGAAGGATATGTCGCAACCAGATCTTCTTCCATCTCATGACCCAACACGATCACCGAGGTGATCCCAGAGGGCAAATCATTGGGCGCTTCGCTCATGTCGCGGGTGTCCACCCGGCTCGCATATTGCCAACGCGGATCAAGCGCCGTGATCCCACATAGGCTTGCACCGAAAAACTGGGCAATGCGCTTGATTTCGCGGCTCATTTGCGCGGGATCATCCACAGGGATCTGATCGGGCGCACAGGGCGTGTCTGCGGCCATTGGCGCCTGAAACCCCTCGCGGCGCCCCTCTGCGGCCCCGCGATTTGCGATCAGGTCCGAAATCAACCAAGAGGCGTTCCTCAGCGCAAAATCCTTTTGTCCAAACCCATCACCACGCCGAGGCGCCGCTTCGATGCGGTAGGAGGCAAAAAACGCATCCGTTTGCGTGGAGCGAATTTGAGGGTCCCAGAACGCGCGGGTGAAAATATCGTTTCGCTGCGCGAAGGGCTCAAAGGCCTCGGTCACGTCAATACCGGCCCGTCGATCATCCGGAAGCGTGTGGGGGGAGTTTTGCGACCATGACATAGCAGAAATCTTAAGCGGGGCTTTACGACCCTGCAAGGCGTCGTTTTTGGGCGGGACGGGCGCTCATTGCCCGGTGAGGTTTGTCGAAATCCCAAAGGGGATCGCAAAATCGAAGGAGAGAAATCATGCATGTCGGGTTTATCGGTTTGGGAAGTGCGGGCGGCAGCCTTGCGGGCACATTGGTGCGGAACGGAATCGACCTGACAGTCTTCGACCTCGATGCCGCCCTCGTCGACAGTTTCGTGCAGCGCGGTGCCAAATCTGGCGCCTCTGCTGCTGATTTGATGCGCCACTGCGACGTGGTGATCACCTGCTTGCCCTCACCAAAGGCCTCTGCTGCCGTCCTTGACGCGATGCTCCCCGAAGTGCGCGACGGCAAGACATGGATCGAGATGTCCACCACAGACGCCACCAAAATCGGCGATCAATGCGCCAGCGTCGTCGCCCGCGGGGGCCGTGCAGCGGAATGTCCGGTCTCGGGCGGGGTGCACCGGGCGGCGACTGGGAATATCAGCGTCTTTGCGGGATGCGACCGCGAAACCTTTGATCATGTGCTGCCTTTGCTCACAATTCTTGGTCGGCGGGTCTTGCACACAGGTGCCGTGGGCACGGCCTCTACGCTAAAGGTAATGACCAACTATCTTGCCACGGCCAATTTGCTGACGCTTTGCGAAGCGCTCACCACGATGGCAGCGGCAGGCATGGATTTGGCGACGACTTATGAGGCAATCAAAATCTCCTCTGGCACATCATTCACGCATGAGACCGAGAGCCAATTGATTTTGTCGGGCTCACGCAATGTGCATTTCCCAATGGACCTCGTGCAAAAAGACATTGGCCTCTTCCAAGAGATCGCAGAGCGGCACAACGTGCCGCTGGAAATCAGTCCGTTGATGATCGAGATCTTCAATGATGCCCAAGCCCGGTATGGTTTGCGCGCACAGTCAGACCGGGTGATAGAGCGGCTCGAAGAGGCGACAGGCCTAAAGGTGCTCGCGCCCGGCTTTCCCGAGGATCTTGTCGATGATGAACCCGAAGAACGCGGTTACGAGGTGCATCCGCCGCGCTAATGCTTTCCCTTTGACCGCCCAACCGCTATCGGGGCAGAGGAGGTGGCATCATGGACGAACGTGACATCATAGCAGAAGTCTCTGCCGGGCCATTGCGGCGGGGCGTTGCTGTTGGCGCATTGATCGGTTTGGGCGTGGTTTTTGGCAAAATCGCGCTCGACCCCACCCTTTCAGGCCTCTGGCAGGGCCTCAGTGCGCTGGGCGCAGGGGGCGCGCTTTTGTTGGGGGGGCTCTCTTGGAAAGCCACCGCCGGGCGAATTTGGCTCACCGAAGAGGGGCTGTTTGATCACACTGGCGCGGCGCTGGCGCGGATCGAGGACATCGAGGCGGTAGATGGGGGCGCGTTTTCACTCAAGCCGTCCAACGGCTTTGCCGTAACGCTAAAAACCACAGGCCCGCGCTATTGGGCACCGGGAATGTATTGGCGCTGGGGCAAACGCATCGGCATCGGGGGTGTGCCCTCGGGCCGCGCTGCCCGTTTCATGGCCGAACAGCTTAGCCAAAGACTTCCGAAACGGTCTCGCTAAAAAAAAAGGCCCCTCCGAAAATCGAGGGGCCAGTTTAGGGAGAACAAACGAAAATCAGTCGCTCAGCTGTCGTTCCAGATCACCTGAGGCGCGAAACGCGGGCGGGTGAATACGGCGTTGTAAAGGTCTTGCTCCTGCAGCCCGACCCTGAAGGGCGGCGAATATTTCGACCACGTCTCGATGAAGATGAGCCGCTCATTATGCACCATCACGGGCAGCTTGCTGGCCATGCCCCCTACGGCGGTGTTGGTCAGCGCACCGATGTTGCCCTTAGTCTTGGAACAATCCATCTTGTATTTCTGGTTCACGTTATCCCAGCGGATCACCGTCACCCGCAGCTTGGTCGGCTCTGGTGACCGCGTCAGTAACTCCAAAAGCGCATAGGCCCCGTTCATATAAGCGGGATTGATCGGCGTGGTTTCTCGGGAAACCATGTCGCTGATCGTATAGGCCGCTTTCACATTGACCGAGGTCTGGCGATAGGCGTCAAAGAAGGTGAACATCGCGACATAGCCCCAAAACAGCATTGGGATCATGATGATGCCTTCAATGGCCACCGTGGCGCGCTCGTCACGCAAGAACCCTTTCAGGCGTCGTTGCACCGAACCTATGGGGCGGAATTGAGAGTGGGCAGAGATTTGCATCACTTTGGCTCCTGCACAAAGGCGGATTGCGCGACCAGGGCGGCATAGCCTGCGCCATCCTTGTCGAGCGCCTTGCCCAATCCAGACCCTGGCAATATTGGTTTGAACAGCGCACAAGCCCGCAACAGCATCAAATCATTGACGTTCCCGCTGGTGAATTCCCGCACGGGCTTCACGTCCTCGGAGTGGTCGATGCAATCCACCGTCGCGGGCGGATTGGCCCAAGTCCGCAGGTTCAGCTTGACCATTTCAAGGCGCAAGTTGTTTTCGCAATTGTCCAGCATCGGCGCGCGCGCGCAGATTTTATCTTTTATATCATTGTGTTGTGGCGCACTCCCCGTGCCCAAACGGATCTCCCGTACGGTCAGGTCAAGAGCACGTTCCAGCATCATATGCTTGATCGAGATGAACCCCAGCTCAACCGAGGACATCATTGCCATGATAAACAGTGGCAGCATGATCGCAAAGTCGATGACTTGGCTGCCGTCCTCGTCCTTGCGAAAACGTCGTAGGATACGAAAAGGATGATGCTTGCTCATTGGGTCAACTTCAGTTGGTTGATTTGACGGGCGATTGATTGAAAGGCCGCAGTGATTTCCACGCCGTTCACATCAAAGAAATGGGCAGGAGAGGAGGCGCAGTTTCGCATAACAGTGTCTCCGGTATCGGTGACTTCAAAACCAACGGTCCAGATCACGATGCCATTGTTTTTGGCCGCAGTGCAGATCTGGTTCAGAAGGTTGTTGCCGAGGCTGTTATAATACTTGGTGTAATACCAGCTGGGGCGCTGCCACGAGTAGACGTAGTTTTGCAGGTAGTAGTTGAAATTGAAGTTATTCCAATGCGCGTAGTGGCTTGAGGTCGCATAGACGCTGCCGTTGATGCGCGTCGAGTCCGAGTTTTCACCATCCGTCATCAGAACAATCGTCTTGAGGGTCTTTGCGTCCGAATAGGCAGCGGGGCGCGCGGAAAATGCCGGATCACTCTTGTTCACGTTTGACGCCGACAGCGCGGCATTGATCGATTGGAACGACGGGTCGAGCATTGCGACTGCCCATTTCATCCCAATCTGGATTTGCGTGCCGGCACGGGGCTTGAGCGCATTGATCTGGCTGATCAAGGCCGAGTTGGATTGCGACATTACCGTTACCCGCTCATAGCTGTTGCGGGGGCATAGCGTGTCAAACCGGGTATTTTGCGAATAGCCGCTTTCGATGGAGTATGTGTTCCACTGAAAATGCTGCATCTGTTGATAAAGCTTGGTCTTGTTCAGCGCGGCCGACGCAAAGTCGCTCTCATCGAACTCGATGCAATGCGAATAGTTATGCACTTGGTTCACATTGAGCAGTCCCATGATTTCGGGGCCGACGTTCACGTGTTCCGAGTAGGGAATGAAGTTCAGCGAAACGCGTCCCGCCGTTTCCGGGCGCAAAACCGCGCCGACAAAGGTCTTGGCGGCTTCGCGCAAGTTGGGCAGACGATTATTGTCATTCATCGAACCCGAGATATCGACCACCAGCGAGATTTCGACCTTTGGAATACGCTCTTCGGCGGTCGCCGCGGCTGGGATCGTCAGCTCATCCACACCAGACATCCGCATGAACTGTGTGTTCAGCGTCTTTTGAACCGTCGCGTTGACACTTTTGTAGCCCACGCCTGTTTTGGGATCGACCACAGGCACCACATCCGTGATGCCGGCTTTGACAAAGTAATCTTCAACCACTGCTTTCGGTGCGAGGGTTTGATCAAGGTCAGCCGCCGCCAAAACCGCACGATCGACAGTGTTCTGTAGCCGCGTGCGTTCCATCTCAAAGCGCATCGTATCCACACCGATGCCAGCCACCATCAAGATGATGACCATGATGAACATGGAGAAAGCGATAAAGACGCCATCTTCTTCACGATGGAACCGCCCAAGCCTTGAGCGCCCACCGCAAAGAGCGGTCTGGCAGGCCATCTTAAGGCGATCGCTGGCGCATCTGGTCTTGGTCATCTCAACTCCCTCAGATTCGGGTGAATCCGACAATTTGGGCGGTAGTTCGTGAGAGAGTTTTCGCAAATCAGTATGGCCGAAGTAGGGCAATCGGAGAGGATATTAATCCGAAAATCCCCTGAATGCGGCGACAATTGGACCAAAAATCAGAGATAGCTTGCCGCAATGGAAACGGTGTGCCGCAAGTCTTAATCCAAAAAATGCATAAGATTCGATCTATGCTTGTGCTCACCTCAACGGGGGCTTGTGTCGCCAAATGCCGCCCACGTGAATGGCGACTTCTGCGTGAATGGCGCTTCGCGCTATTTCTGGCTTCTGGCGGAAAACGACCTATGATGTCGGGTCCAGCGCCTCCTTGGTGTGACTTGCACTTGAATATGGTGGCAATTCCGGTTGAGTCGTCCGGACAAGGAGTATGACCATGACCTTTTCCGCCTTCCGCATTCTCAAAGAGGGGCTCACCGGAAACACCGGATGGAAACCCCATTGGCGCGATCCGGCACCAAAACAGGACTATGATGCCATTATCATTGGCGGTGGCGGTCACGGGCTCTCGACGGCGTATTATCTGGCGAAAAACCATGGGCTGACCAATATCGCGGTGCTCGAGAAGGGCTATATCGGGTCCGGCAATATCGGGCGCAACACGACGATTGTGCGCGCGAACTATTTCTTGCCCGGCAATTCCGAATTCTACTCCCACTCGCTCAAACTCTGGGAAGGGCTGGAGAGCGAGTTGAATTACAACGTCATGCATTCGCAGCGCGGATTGATTAACCTTTTCCATTCCGACGGCCAGCGCGACGCTTTCGTGCGGCGGGGCAATTCGATGATCAACCAAGGCGATGATGCCATCTTGCTCGACCGGGACGGCGTGCGGCAGCATCTGCCCTATCTCGACTTCGACAACACGCGGTTCCCGATTTTCGGTGGTCTCTTGCACCCCCGTGGTGGCACGGCCCGCCATGATGCTGTGGCATGGGGCTATGCGCGCGGCGCGGATCAGCGCGGAGTCGATCTGATCCAGAATTGCGAAGTGACGGGCATCGACATCGTCGATGGCAAGGTAACAGGGGTGCAAACCACCCGAGGGGCGATCAAGGCCAAGAAAGTCGCCATCATCGTCGCGGGCCGCTCTGGTCAGGTCGCTGCCATGGCAGGCATGCGCTTGCCCATTGAAAGCCACGTGCTGCAAGCTTTCGTCACCGAGGGCCTCAAGCCCATAATCAACCATGTCGTCAGCTTCGGCATGGGCCATTTTTACATGAGCCAATCCGACAAGGGCGGTTTGGTGTTTGGTGGCGATATCGACTTTTACGCCTCCTATGCCTCTCGCGGCAATTTGCCGATGGTAGAGCATGTGATGGAAGCGGGCATGACCCTGATGCCGATGATCGGCAAAGCGCGGGTTCTGCGCTCTTGGGGGGGGATCATGGACATGACCCCCGATGGCTCGCCCATCATCGACAAGACTGGCATCGACGGGCTCTTCATTGACTGTGGCTGGAATTACGGAGGCTTCAAGGCCGTGCCCGCGTCTGGTTGGTGCATGGCGCATCTGATGGCCACAGGCCAATCGCATGACGTGGCCAAAGGTTTCCGACTGGATCGCTTTCTCACAGGCCGCGGCTTGATGGACGAAGAAGGCACCGGCAGCCAACACAACCTGCACTGATAACCGGACAGGGAGAAAACCCATGCGTATTACCTGCCCGATCTGTGGCACCCGCGACCGCCGCGAATTCTACTATCAAGGGGCCGCATTGGCGCTTGAGCGTCCCGCGCCCGACGCCAGCCCCGAGATTTGGAACGACTATATCCACCTGCGCGAAAACCCGGCTGGCCTGACCCGCGACCTCTGGCAACACGAGGGCGGATGCGGTGCTTGGGTTGTTGTAACGCGCAACACCGTCAGCCACGAAATCCTTGCCACGGCTTTGGCGTCAGAAGTGAAGAAGGGGGCGGCCAAATGAGGCTTCCAAACGGCGGACAAATAGACCGCAGCCGCAAACTGAGTTTCACATTCGACGGTCAACGGTTCGAAGGGCACCCCGGTGACACGCTGGCCTCTGCGCTGCTGGCGAATGATCAGATATTGATGGCGCGCTCGTTCAAATATCACCGCCCGCGCGGCGCTCTGACCGCCGGAAGCGAGGAGCCAAACGCGCTTGTCACTCTTGGGCGCGGTGCCCGCCAAGAGCCAAACGCCCGCGCCACCACTGTGGAGCTGGTCGAAGGCTTGGAGGCACGGGGCCAAAATGCCTGGCCTTCGGTCCGCTTTGACGTCTTGGGCATGAACGACCTCTTCGCGCCCTTCTTTGGTGCTGGCTTCTATTACAAGACCTTCATGTGGCCGCGCGCCTTCTGGGAAAAGCTCTACGAGCCCGCAATCCGCCGCGCCGCAGGCTTGGGCGCATTGTCGGGCGAGCACAACACCGACGCCTACGAAAAAGTGCAGGCCTTTTGTGATCTCTTGATCATTGGCGCTGGGCCGACGGGGCTGATGGCCGCCCTGACGGCGGCGCGCGCCGGTGCACAGGTGATCTTATGCGACGAAGATGTGAAAATGGGCGGGCGTCTGAACGCTGAAACATTTGAAATCGCAGGGATGTCGGGGAAAAAATGGGCCGCCTCCGTCGTGACCGAACTCGATAGCCTGCCCAATGTGCGGCTGATGACGCGGACGGCGGTGGTCGGCGCCTATGATAATGGCACCTTTGGTGCGCTCGAACGCCTGCCGCATGAGGCCATCGCGCGCGGCGCCCCCCGCGAAGCGTTTTGGCGCATCGTCGCCAAACGCGCCCTGTTATGTGCAGGCGCCATTGAGCGCCCCATCGCGTTTCGCAATAACGACCGCCCCGGCATCATGACCGCAGGCGCGGTGCGCGCCTATGTCAATCGCTGGGCTGTGGCGCCGGGGACGCAAGTGGCGGTTTTTGGCAATAACGACGACGCCCACCGCACCGCGGCCGACCTTCTTGCTGCGGGTGTGCATGTCTCCGCTCTGATTGATGCCCGGCCCGACGCCAAGACGACGCTGCCGATCCGCCTCTTCGCAGGCGCGCAGGTGATGGATGCCGCCGGGCGCAAACACCTTGAATCGATCACTATCCGCACCTCCAAAGGCGAAGAGCGCCTGCAAGCGGATTGCTTGGCAATGTCCGGGGGCTGGAACCCCACTGTTCACCTCACCTGCCATATGAATGGTCGCCCGACATGGCGCGATGACATCGCCTCTTTCGTGCCAACGCCCGGCTCTGTGCCGGGGATGGACACCGCAGGGGCATGCAACGGGGCGTTTTCCACCCATGCCGCTCTGGCCGAGGGACAGGCCAAAGCCCTGAGCGCGCTGGCAGAGCTTGGGCTTGCGGCGCAAGCGGAAACTCTGCCCGAAGCCGAAGACGCGCCCTACCGTGTCATGCCGCTCTGGGCCGTTTCAGGCAAAGGCCGTGCGTGGCTCGACTTCCAAAACGACGTAACGGTCAAAGATGTGCAAATGGCCGCCAAGGAGAATTATCGCTCCGTCGAACATATGAAGCGCTATACCACCCAAGGCATGGCGCCAGATCAGGGCAAGAACTCCAACGTCGCAGCGCTGGCCGTGCTGGCAGATGCCACTGGGCGCGGTATTCCGCAAACCGGCACCACCACTTTCCGCCCGCCCTTTGTGCCTGTCTCCATCGCAGCACTGGGAGCAGGGGGGCAGGGGCCGGGCTTCGCTCCCGAGCGCTTCACCACCTCGCATCGGGCCAGCCTTGCGCGTAACGCGCCGATGATCGCCGCAGGCCAATGGTGGCGGCCGTCTTATTTCCCGCTACAGGGCGAGACACACTGGCGTCAAAGCTGTGACCGTGAAGTGGGCTATGTCCGCAACGCCGTAGGCGTCTGCGACGTATCCACATTGGGCAAGATCGAATTGACCGGTCCAGACGTGCCCAAGCTGCTCGATTTCGTCTATACCAACACTTTCTCCACTTTGCCCGTGGGCCGCACCCGCTATGGCTTGATGCTGCGCGAAGATGGCCATGTGCTCGACGACGGCACCACAGCACGGCTCGAAGACGACCGCTGGGTGATGACCACGACCACGGCCGCGGCGGGCCAAGTGATGAAACATCTCGAATTCGTCACCCAAGCCCTGCATCCGGAATGGGACGTGTCCTTTATCTCCGTCACCGAGCACTGGGCGCAATTTTCTGTGGCGGGCCCCAAATCGCGCGACTTGCTTGACGAAATGATGGCCGAAGACCTGAGCGACTTCCCCTTCATGGGCTGTGCCCCTGTCACGCTGGCCGGGATCAAGGCGCGGCTTTTCCGCATTTCTTTTTCCGGCGAAATGGCCTTTGAGATTGCTGTGCCCTCGCGCTATGGTGCGGCGCTGTTTGATGCCCTCGTCGCCCGGGCTGAAACAATGCAGGGCGGGGCTTATGGCCTTGAGGCGCTCAATGTCTTGCGCGTCGAAAAAGGCTTCATCACCCATTCCGAAATTCATGGCCGCACCACTGCCTTTGACATCGGCATGGAGGGCATGGTCTCCAAAAAGAAGGACTGCATCGGCAAAACCGCTGCGGCCCGTCCGGGTCTTGTGGGGCCAGAGCGTGACCAACTCGTGGGCCTCAAGCCCGTCGGGGTCGTCAAGCAACTCACCGCAGGCGCGCATCTTTTTGAAAAAGAAGCAAAAGCCATTCGCGAAAATGATCAGGGCTATGTGACTTCGGTCGCCTTCTCGCCCACACTGGGCCATTTCCTTGGCCTTGGCTTCTTGCGGAATGGCCGGGCGCGGCATGGCGAAACGATCCGATTGGTCGATCACCTGCGCGGTATCGAAACCCTGTGCGAAGTCTGCGACCCAGTGTTCTTTGACAAAGAAGGAGGGCGCGCCCGTGTCTGATCTTTCCCTTGCCGCAACCTCCCCCTGCGCGGGGATGCTGCCTGCCCGCGCGGGTGCGCTGGCGCTTACCGAGGCTGAAGCCCGCCCAATCTGGGCCTTGGCCACGCCGCGCGATCCAAACTCGGCCCAAGCAGCCTTGAAATCGCTTGCCTTGCACTGGCCCGCTGCGAATGCGCGCCACGTTGCGGGGGCGGCTGAAATCGCGTTTTTCGATCGCCAGCACTGCATTCTTATCGGGGCAGAGCCATCAGCGGCGCTGCAAAAAGCGCTGCGCGTAACCGATCAGTCAGATGCCTGGGCTGTGGTGCTACTGAGCGGGGCAGGGGCCACCGAAGCCCTCACCCGCCTTTCCACCCTTGATCTGCACGCCATGCCAGACGGGGCTTGCGCGCGCAGTCCCCTTGGCCATATGGCTTGCCACTATACCCGCCTAGGGGCGGATCACTGGCGCTTGATGGTCTTCCGGTCGATGGCGGCCACGATGGTCCGCGAAGTGAAAGAAGCCATGCACCACATCGACGCCCGCCACGGCTGATCTATCCCAAAGCCCCCGCGCCCCCTCCTTTTGGAGGGCGGCGCGCGGCGTCCCCTGTCGCTACCCTGACTGCAAGAGGCGAGAACGCCCATCATCGACGCAGTTGACCGCTCGGATCCCTACCATCCGGGCACCAAACAGAGGCATACGACAGGCATGGCACATCAAAATGTGACCCTTCACCAATCCGAAATTCTGTCCCATCAATATGATAGCACCCGTGGCGCGCATGCGGTTCGGTTGCGCTTGGGGTTTTCACTCAACGGGTCCAAGACACCCTGCACTTGGGAGGTCACCCTTGCGCTGCCCCTGCGTGAAAGCCTGCGGCCGCGCCGCTTGGCCCGCGTTGCCGAGCGCCATGCCCGCGCCTTCCTCGATCGCTACTTCGCGGCAGACGATTGCCGGGGCGAAAATTTTTTCGCCTGATCGGCTCCGATTACTGCCACTTCATGGGGTCTCATGGCCGTTAGCGTTGGCGTAGCCGCGCAGGCATGCCTATATGCGTTCTATGAGTCTGCCGCCCGCCTTCTTGGATGAATTGCGGTCCCGCCTGTCGCTTGCACAGGTCGCGGGGCGCAAAGTCATATGGGACATGCGAAAATCGAACCAAGGCAAAGGCGATTGGTGGGCCCCATGCCCATTCCATCAAGAAAAATCTGCATCCTTCCACGTCGATGATCGCAAGGGATTTTACTATTGCTTCGGTTGCCACGCCAAAGGCGACATGATCTCTTTTGTGCGCGAAACCGAAAATGTCTCTTTCATGGAAGCGCTGGAAATTCTGACCCGTGAAGCAGGCATGCAGATGCCCGCCCGCGACCCCCGCGCCGTAGAAAAAGCCGACCGTCGCACCGAATTGTCCGCCGTAATGGAAGAGGCGGTAAAGTGGTTTCGCCTGCAACTCCGCACCGCTCCCGCGCAAGCGGCGCGCGACTATCTCAAGAAACGCGGCCTCTCCGAAGACGCGCAAGAGCGTTGGGAAATCGGCTTTGCCCCAGATCAGCGCACCGCGCTCTTTCAAGCGCTTACGGCCAAAGGTCTTGCGCCAGATCTGATCGTGGATGCGGGCCTATGCGCGCGCCCCGAGGATGGCGGCGCCCCCTATGACCGCTTCCGTGGCCGCATCATCTTTCCAATACGCGACGGGCGTGGCCGCGCTATTTCGCTGGGCGGACGCGCAATGGACCCCAACGCGCGCGCGAAATACCTCAACGGCCCTGAGACCGAAATTTTCGACAAAGGCCGCAATCTCTACAATCTTGGCCCCGCTCGGGAAGCGGCTGGCAAAGGTGCGCCCCTGATCGTGGCCGAAGGCTATATGGACGTGATTGCGCTCTCAGAGGCGGGCTTTCGTGGGGCTGTGGCCCCTTTGGGCACCGCCGTTACCGAAGATCAATTGCGACTGATGTGGCGCGTTGCCTCCGAGCCGATCATGGCGCTCGATGGCGACAAAGCAGGCATCCGCGCTGGTCTGCGGGTGGTTGATCTGGCCTTGCCGCTGCTGGAGGCCGGCAATTCATTGCGCTTCGCGCTGTTGCCCGAGGGCCAAGACCCCGATGACCTGATCAAGGCCAAAGGGGCGGCAGCCATGCAAGCGGTGATCGATGGGGCCAAACCCATGGTCGATCTTCTCTGGGCGCGCGAAACAGAAGGGCAGGTCTTTGACAGCCCCGAGCGCCGTGCCGCCCTTGATAAGACCCTGCGGGCCAAGCTCAAACAAATCGCCGATCCCTCGCTGCGCTCTCACTACGGTGAGGCCATCAAGGAATTGCGCTATCAGCTTTTCGGTACGCGTCGCCAATTGGCCGGGCCCGGTGGGGCAGGCGGCTCGAAATCCTTTGGTGCACCCTATGGTGGCGCGCCGCGCCGCGCTTGGGGCAAGCCCGGCGATTTACCGGCGATCCCCACAGCCTCTGCCCGCGCCTCGCGTTTGGCAGGCGATGCCGACGCGCCGCGTCACCTGCGCGAAGCAGTGATCTTGGCGACGATCCTCAGCACTCCCAGCGTGCTGACGGATTTCGAAGCAGAACTGGAGCGGATGGACTGCGGGATGCCGGGGCATCGTGATTTGCGCGACGCCATTCTACGCGAAGGCGCCTGTGCCGATCTGCGGGCAAGAGTGACCGCGCGATTGGGGGCAGACCCTATCGAAAACCTGATGAACCTGCCCGTCGTTGCCATCTGCCCCCCCGTGCGCCATCCCGGTGATGAGGAGCAGGCCCGTCTGACACTGGCAGAAGAATTGGCCAAGTTGCGGGCCGAACGCGGGCTCATGGCAGAAGTGGCCGAAGCCATGGAAGAATTGGGTGGGGTGGCCGATGAGGCGGTCACGTGGCGCCTGCGGGAAGCCGCCGAAAGCCGCAACCGCGCGACACGCAGCGAATCAGAAGATCGCGCCGAATACGACACCGCCGCCAATGGTTTGAAGCTTGCCCGCAGCGAGCGCGCCGCCTTCGAGCGGCTGCTGAATATGATTTCTCCCAACAAAACCGAGAAATGATCCACACAATTGCATAAAACTTTCCCGGTCGCTCTGGCCGAATCACCCCAAACCAGTATTGATTCGCAAAACGAATCACCTACATCGAACTGACCCGGTTTGGGACAGTGCCGATACCCCGCCGAAGCCCGAGGAGAGACTGATGGCCGTTAAGGACAGCGACGACACCCCCGAGAACGTCGAGCCAGACACCTCCGATGATGGGTTTGACCTTTCACAGGCTGCCGTAAAACGGATGATCGCAGAAGCCCGCGAACGCGGCTTCATCACCTATGAGCAGCTGAACCAAGTTTTGCCGCCCGATCAGGTCTCCTCCGACCAAATCGAAGACGTGATGTCGATGCTCGATGAAATGGGCATTCGCGTCACCGAAGACGACGAAGACGGCGAAGAAGATGAAAACGCCAAATCTACGGCTGTGGTCGATATCTCTTCAGGCCGCGACGTCGCCGTCGCGGGCGCCGCTGCTGAAAAGCTCGACCGCACCGACGATCCTGTGCGGATGTATCTGCGCGAAATGGGCTCGGTTGAATTGCTCTCACGCGAGGGCGAAATCGCCATCGCCAAGCGCATCGAGGCAGGCCGCAACACGATGATCGCCGGGCTTTGCGAAAGCCCGCTGACTTTCCAAGCCATCACCATCTGGCGCGACGAACTTCTGTCCGAAGAAATCCTGTTGCGCGATGTGATCGATCTCGAAGCCACTTTCGGGCGCAATCTCGATGGTGACGACAGCGCGGACGATCCCGTCGATGCCGCCAATCTCACCAGCGCGCCGGGGCGTTCTTCGTCAGGCGCGGCATCCAGTGACGATCAGCAAGAGCTCGACGCGGATGGCAACCCGATCCTCGGTCGCGACGATGATGATGATGATGACGACGATGATGATGATCAGGCCAATATGTCGCTCGCCGCGATGGAAAGCGCCCTCAAGCCGCGTGTGCTCGAAACTCTCGAACGCATCGCAAATGACTACGTCAAACTCTCTGAAATGCAGGACAGCCGGATTTCGGCCACCATCAACGAAGACGGGTCCTTCTCGGCTTCGGCGGAAGCAATCTATCAAAAACTGCGCTCGGAAATTGTCGAGCTGGTCAATGAGCTGCACCTGCACAACAACCGTATCGAAGCCCTGATCGACCAGCTCTACGGCATCAACCGCCGTGTGATGCAGATCGACAGCAATATGGTCAAACTCGCCGACCAGGCCCGCATCAACCGCCGCGAATTCATCGACGAATACCGCGGCCGCGAGCTTGATCCGAACTGGCTGGACGATATGTCGGCCAAGCCCGGTCGTGGCTGGCAAACGCTGCTGGAAAAGAGCCGCGACAAGATCGAGGAACTGCGCGCCGATATGGCGCAGGTCGGTCAATATGTCGGTCTCGACATCCAAGAATTCCGCCGCATCGTGAACCAAGTGCAAAAAGGCGAAAAAGAAGCCCGGCAGGCGAAAAAAGAGATGGTGGAAGCCAACTTGCGCCTCGTCATCTCGATTGCCAAGAAATACACCAATCGCGGCCTGCAATTCCTTGATCTTATTCAGGAAGGCAACATCGGCCTGATGAAGGCCGTGGATAAATTCGAATATCGCCGGGGCTATAAATTCTCCACCTACGCGACATGGTGGATCCGTCAGGCGATCACGCGCTCCATCGCGGATCAGGCTCGCACCATCCGTATTCCGGTGCACATGATCGAGACGATCAACAAGCTGGTCCGCACAGGTCGCCAGATGTTGCACGAAATCGGTCGGGAGCCCACGCCGGAGGAACTGGCCGAGAAGCTGCAAATGCCGCTCGAAAAGGTCCGCAAGGTGATGAAAATCGCCAAGGAGCCGATCTCGCTTGAGACACCGATTGGTGACGAGGAAGACAGCCAACTCGGTGACTTCATCGAGGATAAGAACGCAATCCTGCCGTTGGATTCAGCGATTCAGGAAAACCTCAAGGAAACCACCACCCGCGTTCTGGCCTCGCTCACCCCGCGTGAAGAGCGCGTTCTGCGGATGCGCTTCGGCATTGGCATGAACACGGACCATACGCTCGAAGAAGTCGGCCAACAGTTCTCGGTGACCCGCGAACGTATCCGCCAAATCGAAGCCAAAGCGCTGCGGAAACTCAAGCATCCCTCGCGCTCGCGCAAATTGCGGAGCTTCCTCGACCAATAAACACAAGGTTCACTTGCGTGTTTAGAAAAAGCAGGGCTTCGGCTCTGCTTTTTTGTTTTTTTATTGGCGCGCCTCATATCTTTTCGCGCTTTTCAGTCGTTGAGGAGGCGACATGAAAAGGAACCCTACCTCAATGAACCCTCGCCAAATCGAATTGATTGAAACCTCCTTCAAAGCCTTCGTGCCAGTGGCCTATCCAACCGCTGAACTCTTCTATGCAAAGCTTTTTCAAATCTCGCCCCACCTGCGCGAGATGTTTCCAAAAGATATGCGCGAGCAGCGCGTCAAACTGGTTGAAACCTTGACCTACGCTGTCAACGGTCTGCGCCACCCCGAGATTTTGTTGCCTGTCGTGCGTGACTTGGGCAAGCGCCACATCGGCTTCAAAGTGCGACCAGAGCACTACAAACTGGTCGGGGCCGCGCTCATCTCTGCTATGGAGCAGGGGCTGGGGCCAAAATTCACCCCTGAAATCAAATTGGCTTGGCAGGCATGCATTGCCTTTATCGCCTCGGAAATGATCGCTGCTGCGGCCTGATCCCCCACGTCGCGCGACGCATACAGCACCACGCAGATAGATGCTGTCGATATCTTAGCGCCGGGCGGGTCTTCGCGACCGCCCGCGCAACCTGAGGCCTTTTGCGCGGTCGCCTTTTGCCCATTGCTCCATTATCCTGCGGTCGATCCCAAATCCTGAGAGGCCCTGATGATACCCCAAATCAAAGCGATCCTTTGCGTCGCCACTCTCACCTTGTCTTTCGCCGCGCCCAAGGTCGACGCCGCCGAACCCCCCGGCCTGCATAGGGATGGCCTGACATCACTCTTTGCGGGCAAGGACGGCCCTGACCACCTTGTCGTCGTCAACACTGGCGCGGGTGGCCCGCGCGAGATCTGGTGCACCGCCGCGCGCTTTGCTTCCATGGCTTTTCCCGGCAGGTCGGCATTAGTCTTGGCCGATGCAGATCTGGGGGCCAAACCTGCCCGGATCCGGTTCGCCGTCTCGCCTCCGGCAATGGAAATCGCACAGGAAAAGACCCTCACCTTGCCATTGGATCGGCCCGGCTACCGCCTCACCTTGCCGTTCGCCTTGGGCCTTTGCGACATTCCCGACCCCAGCTGACCCCCAGCTGACCCCCAGCTGATCCTCGGCGCGCCGCGTCGGCGTGGCACAAGTGAGTCTCTTCTGCACCTATTGCCTCGCAATATCTTGCGCGACATTTCCCCCCTACCCAAACTATAGCGTCTGTCCTATAGTGCCTGTGGATAACCCGGGCGCGAGACCTAGGGGACCGAGGCACGAGGCAGTTGAGGGGGCAAGCAATGCGCTGTCCATTTTGTGGAAATATTGACACACAGGTGAAGGACTCTCGTCCGGCAGAGGATCACGTCTCGATCCGGCGGCGGCGGTTTTGCCCCGCATGCGGCGGGCGGTTCACCACTTACGAACGGGTTCAGTTGCGGGATCTGGTCGTGATCAAATCCAGCGGGCGGCGCGAAGATTTCGACCGTGACAAGCTGGAGCGTTCGATCCGGATCGCCTTGCAAAAGCGCCCCGTCGAACATGAGCGCATGGATCAGATGATTTCGGGCATCGTGCGTCGGCTCGAGAGCCTTGGCGAAACCGATATCCCCTCCAAGGCGATCGGCGAGATTGTCATGGAAACCTTGGCCCGGATCGATACCGTGGCCTATGTCCGGTTCGCCAGCGTTTACAAGAACTTCCAAGCCGCAGACGATTTCGACAAATTCGTCAGCGAATTGCGGCCTGATACGCGTCCGGACGAGTGAGCCTCGACGACGCGCGGCATATGGCCCATGCTCTGGCGCTCGGTCGCCGGGGCATGGGGAATGCTTGGCCCAATCCATCGGTGGGGGCGGTGCTGGTGCGCGAGGGCCGCATTGTCGGGCGGGGCTGGACCCAGCCGGGCGGTCGTCCGCACGCTGAACGCACGGCCTTGGATCAAGCTGGCGCTGCGGCGCGCGGGGCCACTGCCTATGTCACATTAGAGCCCTGCGCCCATCACGGGGCCACGCCGCCTTGCGCCGAAGCCTTGATCGCCGCTGGCATTACCCGCGTTGTTGCAGCTATCGAAGATCCCGATCCGCGCGTTTCGGGCCGGGGTCTGGCACTGCTGCGCGCAGCGGGGCTCGAGGTCACGTTAGGCACGCTCGCCCACGAGGCCGGCGTTGATTTGGCGGGCTTTTTGCTCGCGCGGCGCGAAAACCGTCCCCTTGTCACTCTCAAACTTGCCACATCGCTCGATGGGCGCATCGCCACGGCCTCCGGGCAAAGCCAATGGATCACAGGTCCCATGGCGCGCCGTCGGGTGCATGCGCTTCGCATGAGCCACGATGCCGTCATGGTCGGCGCAGGCACCGCACGCGCCGATGATCCACTGTTGACAGTGCGTGACATGGGAGCGGTGCGTCAGCCTGTCCGCGTTGTGCTGGCGCGTCACCTCAAGGTGCCGCTTGACGGGCGCATGGCCGCCTCTGCCGCCGAGGTGCCCCTTTGGCTCTTGCATGGCCCCCTCGACGCAGAGGGCCAGCGCCGTCATGCCGCTTGGGCACAAACTGGCGCAACCCTCTTAGAAACGCCTCTCAGCGCAGGCCAAATCGACCCGCGCGCCGCCCTCACAAGGCTTGCCGCCCAAGGTCTCACCCGGATTTTTTGTGAGGGGGGCGGTCAATTGGCAGCGGCCTTGATCGCGGCCAATTGCGTGGATCACTTGGTTACATTCAGCGCTGGTTTGGCCATCGGGGCCGAAGGCCTGCCCGCCGTAGGGGCGCTTGGCTTGGCCCATCTGTCGAATGCGCCGCGCTGGACACTTACCTCAGTCGAAGAAATCGGCGGCGACACAGTTTGCCACTGGTCGAGCCCCTGAGCAGCGGCTCAACGCCACCAATGGGCATAACCCGCCCCCCATCCCTGTAGCTTTGCCAATCCCCGCAATCCCACGCCGCGCGGCATCGCCACACCAGAAGCCAGCCGCTCCACGGCCACTTCCGCGCTACAAGGCCGCATTGTGATCGGGTCCAGATAGCGCGGTGCATCTATCAACGCCGCATGTGCCAATCCCGCAAGACTGGGCCGGGCCTCGCGGCGGGGCAGGGCCGGACCCAAGTGCCGCGTCAAACCCCAGCCCGCATAAAACGGCGCACCCAAAGTGACCACGCGCTTGCCGCGCAGCAGGGCCTCAAACCCGGTTAGCGAGGTCATCGTCCACACCTCATCAACCGCGTCCAGCACCGCTGCGATGTCACCTTGCGACAGCACCACATCTGCCAGCCCCTGCGCGTCAATTGCCCCACGCCGCAGCCCCGCCATCACATCGGGGTGCGGTTTGTAAATCACCACGGCCTCGGGGTTTGCGGCGCGCACGGCTTCTAATAGTTTGATGTTGCTTCTAATTTCTCCCGCACCGTAAATGATTGATGCATCATCCTCTACTTGACCCGGCACCAAAATACGCCGCCCCTCGGGCAGGGCTATCTGCGCCGGGCCTGCCCCAAGATTGTATTTGCTCACTCCCGCGCGAAGGATTGCGCGGATCAGCGCCTCGGCGCGCCGGGTCTGGTCGGGGCGCAGCACCGCGCGTTTGGCGATCCATCCCTCCAAATCCGACGGCGCGCTTGGGTCAAAATAGACCCCGCTGCGATCCAAGATCAAGGACAGCGGCGGCACCAAGTCCGCACCCAATCCGCGCGAGCGCAAAAACCCATCTTCAAGCCGTGCCACTCCCGGCGCGGCCTCTTTCAGCCCCCAAACCATCGCAGGCCGATCCGCCCGTGGCCCACCAAACCGCATCGGTTTCCACCGCCCGAACATCTTTTGCAGCGGCCTACGTTTCCATGCCCGCATCCCGGAAGCGGTCCAGCCCCGATGATCTTCGCGCCATGCCCGCGCCTCGGCGGCCATCGCCTCCAGTGCGTCTTCAAACGTCGCCAATCGGTCGCGATAGGGATCATACCACGTCGGGGCCAAAATCATCGCCCCGGCAAACAATTGCGCCCGCGTCAACGCCCGCCCACGGCGGATCAACGGGATCGTGCCCCGATCATCGCTCAGCCCCCAACCCGCATAGAATGGTGTGCCAAAAACCTGTGGGCGATGCCCGGCAAGGATCGCTTCAAACCCCATCTGCGACGAGACTGTGTAAACCGCCCAAGCCCCCTCCAGCAACGCGCGCGGGCTGACCGGGTCGCTGAACAATGTGACCCCGTCGACCACATCATGCGCGCCATAATACCCCTCTCGCAGGCCTTTGGCTGTTTCCGGATGGGTCTTGAGCAAAATGGGCCGCCCGGGGTTCTCTTCGCGCGCCCAATAAAGCATCTCGCGAAACGTGTTTCTGTCGGCCCCACTGGCGCGGACCGAGGCATCGCCGCGCGTTTGGTCTATCACCAAAATATAGCCGGGGGCGGGCAGGGGGGTCGCCGAGTCATAGCCGCTGTATTTCGACAGATCCGCTTCGGCCATTCGCGCCATCCCGCCGCGCGCCCGGTCCAAAAGGTCCGTCGCATCCAGCGGGTCCTGTGCCAAGATCGTTTCAAGCGCACTGGGCTGGCTTGCATCAAAATGCACCCCCCCTGTGGGATCAATCATCAGTCCGATTGGTGGCTCGCCGTGGCGTCCGGGATGAAGCGAGCGCAAGAATGCGTCCTCAATCCGCACCAAGGGCACGCCCGCGTGATCCGCCGCACGCTCCCCGCGCGCCGCATAGGGCGAACGCCCCCAAACCGCGATAAATTCCTCAGGCCCCTTTGGCCAGCCGGGCCGCATCTCCCACCCAGCCAGCGCCATGATCCGTCGAACGCGGCGCTGCCATAAAACCCTGCATTGAGAAAACGCAACCGCCGGGGACCAGTCTGGCCTCCGGCGGTGCTGTTTGTCTCATGCAAGGGCATCGACGAGCTGCTCTTAGCCGCCAAGCCCGGTCGCGGTGGAGCTGAGCGTATTGACCGACCCCAAGGACCCGGTGACAGCCGCAATCGTCTTGTTCCATTGGGTAAACGGCGCTTCTGTAACGTAAAGCGTATCGCCATCCCGGACCGCGAAATCACGCGCCATGAACATGCCATTGGGCTGGGTCAGATCAAGCACATAGACCATGCGCTGCTCCCCCTCCAAGTCATTGCGTCCCAATACCTGATTGGCAATTTCCGCAGGCTCATTGCGGAAAATGAACACGCCTGTGGGATCTGCCGAGGCTGCCAACAGGCCACCCACTTGGGCAATCGCCTCCAGCCCCGACAGGGTCTGGGTTTCAAACGGAATGCGGTTTTGTGTGCCTGTCGCCCCAAGCGCGGTATAGGCGCGGCTATCTTCTTCCACCAAAATCCGGTCGCCGCCCCGCAGCGCAATATCCATCTCCGGGTGGCGATAAAGATCCTCAAACCAGACCTTCGCGCGGTGATCGCCTCGAATGACAGTGATCTGCGCGATTTCCGGCGAAATCGTCACGCCGCCTGCTCGCGCCAACATCGTCGAGAGCGTCCGCGTCGGGCGCTCAATGGCATAGACCCCTTGCCCGCCGACCGATCCCACAAGGCTCACAGTCGAGCCATCCCCCGCAAGGCGGCGCACCTGCACCTGCGGGTCGGGTGTTTGGTCTTCCAGCTTTGCCGTGATCACACGACGCAACGCGTCCGGCGTATTGCCTGCCGCACGCACCCGCCCCGCATAGGGGACGAAAATAAAGCCCGCACCATCGACTTGCACTTCTTCCAGCACAGTCGAATTCAAGCCCTGCGAGGCCAAAAGCCCGTCATCGACGTTTTCCCAAATGGTCAGCCCCAAGGTGTCGCCGGGGCGGATCGTGTCGGAATCAAGCGTGCTTGCCGACATGAAGCCCTTGGAAAAGCCCAAAGCTGGCTGCACCGCCGTGGCCCGTGTCACCCGGTCATTGACCGTCACGACAAAGGCATCGCCCTCGCGCAGCACGGAGCCTGCAAAAATTTCTCGTTTATTGGGGCCAACGCGTGGCAATCCGCATGCGGATACCATCGCCACAGCCGCCAAAAGGGCGACGGACTTCGCCCAGCGGGAGGAATCGGATTTCACTGCTCGGTCTCCTCGAACCGTTATTATTCGTTCGCGTTTTGGTAATCGTGCCTGATCTGTCTGCCATCTACTGCTTTAAGCCTCTTTTCGAGGCCTTTTGAGAAACAATACGGCGCAACGCAGCGAAAATCCAGCCACTTGCGTGGCGATCCTTAATTGACCAGTCGCAACTGTTGCCGAGGGGCCGCGGTCCCGGAAATCAAGGCGTCATACGGGTCTTATTGCGCCAGCATCATATCGACCACATGACGCATCAAGGCACGCCGTCCACGGGCCGAATAAAACCCGCCCGGCACTTGGCTCGTTTCCAGCAGGAAACGGCGGTATTCTGCATAGGCCTTGCGGTCAGGGCGGGTGGCCCCCCCAAAGAATTGTGCCAAAGGCTGCTCCGACACGAATTCCGGCTTGGCGAACACAGCCTGCCCAAACACCTTCAGCGGGATGCCCCGCCACAGCACTTGTTGCCCGGCAGTCGAATTCACCGTCACCGCCGAACGGGCCTGATTGAGCAATTCCGCCAACTTGCCGCCCCGGAGGAAATGCACCCGACCAGCAACGCCCAACTCGGCGGAAAGCCGCGCAATCTCCTGCGCCAAGGGCGCGC
>Ga0102815_10000185_pt1 | contig 45620 bp, 37 predicted proteins | sample ColrivemetaGS759_FD_79113 | JGI IMG/M metagenome (GOLD analysis project Ga0102815, IMG submission 79113) | Estuarine microbial communities from the Columbia River estuary - Ebb tide ETM metaG S.759 | ecosystem: Environmental > Aquatic > Marine > Intertidal zone > Estuary | place: USA: Columbia... | reverse complement strand
CGTATTTAACCGAGAACTGCACCCTGCTCATGTCGCCATCACGACCATCTTCAAGCTCCTTGCTGGCAAAGATCAGCTCGCCGCCAATCGCCAGTTTAGGCGCTGGCAACCAACTCAGATTCAGGTGTGCAGACTGGTATTTCTTGGCCAGCCCATCAGACCCGACGAAGTCGTTAGTACCCGGGTTATCGGCACCGGCAGCAGAAACAGAGAAAGTGCTGCGCCAGCGATCGCTCCAGTAATGCTGGTAGGCGATAAAGCCACCCCACTGGTCAAAGGTCTCTATTGATCCGTCTGCCTTGATGTAGCCGTCGTTGAAGGCGTTCAAGCCCATATAGCGACCCAGGGCATCACCGAAGTTGAGCATAAAGCGCAGGTCGTCCTTGCCCAGCATCCACTTGCCGGCAAAACTCAGCGCATAACCGAACTGGTCATCGCTGTCATCCTCTATGGCACCGCCATCGGAGCGGTTCTCGTAGCGCAATTGGCGCCCCATTGCCGCCGCCGACCAGCTCAGGTCACCCATATTGCCGTTATAACGTGCAATCACGTCAGGGGCCTGCTGGCCATTGTCATATATGGTGCTGCCGCTAGCATCATTCAGGCGGGTGGCAGGGTTTTCCAGTGCCAGTTGCAGTCCACCCATAGTCCAGCGAATCTGTGGCTGCCGAACAAAGATCGTGCCGGCTGGGCCGACGAAATCGTAAACATCGGGCAGCGCACCCACGTTGAAGAAGGTAGACCAGCTCTGGCCAGCCAACAGTGAGCTGCCCTCCTCGTATTCCCAGTTGACAAAAGCATGCCGGACTCGAGGACTCCAGGAGTTGGAGATACGTTCATCGCCCTGGCCACTGAGGATAAAGTCCAGCTCGACCCGGCTCGAAATCAGGCCCGCATCTGTCTTGGTTGCGGTAGTGAAGAAGAAGCGGGAGGTCTTGGCACTGAAATTGGTTGAATTGTAGGAATCCGCATTGCCACTGGCCGGTTCCACGGGAACAAGGGACGGCACGTAGAAATCCTCGATCAGGTTGTTAGGCTTGCCTTCGCTGTATTCCGAGTGGATAGCGTCTAGCTGGACAAAGCCGCCATAGGTGAACTTCGTACCTTTGGCCATCGGGCGAGCTTCCTCGATATCAGCCTTATTGGTGGTAATTTCGTTCTGCTGATTCGTTACCTGGCCTTTAAGCTCTTCTAACTGCCGCTCCAGTTCGGCAATACGCGCGTCTACATCGGTTGCGGCTGTCGCTATACCAGTGACGCTGAGCGCCCCCATGGCCAAAAGTGCGGCTGCGATTGGTTTGATTTTATTCATGGTCCTGCTCCCTCTCTAGGTTTTTTGGTCGAGCGTGCACAGTAATACGCCCAAAACCCGGAGTACCCCATTGGACTTTGGTCAATAGCGGCCTCGCTGTTAGACCAAAGTCTAATAGCCGCTGAAGCTGGCTCACTTACACTCTCACTCCATCGCTATTGCTATATCGCTATTGCTATATCGCTATTGCTACACCAGGCGGATCCCCAGACGGCTCATTGGAGCCGGTGTCCTTACCGGGCCACGTGCCCGGATTTTTTCCCTTTACAGCGACCAACCCTGCCGCGACAATCCGTGCATAACATAACAACGGAGTAACTGTGGCTTCCCAGGAATTGTCGATCCTGATCGCGGACGATCACCCACTGTTTCGCAGCGCCCTGCTACAAGTGATTGCCCAGATATACCCCAACGCCCAGTTGCTCGAAGCCGCCAGCGTCGCTGAGCTGCAGCAACTGGTTGAACAGCACAGGCAGCCAGGCCTGTTGCTGCTTGATCTGCACATGCCCGGGGCCCACGGCTACTCTGCCTTGTCCTGGTTCGTCGGCCAGCACCCCCGGACACCGGTGATTATGATCTCGGCCAATTCACACCCCGAGACCGTGCGCCGGGCTCTGGATCACGGCGCGGCGGGTTTTTTATCCAAATCTGCGGATATGGGCGATATGCAAATCTGCATCGAGCAGGTGATGGCGGGAAAGCGCGGCCTACATCCAGGCCTGGAAGTCGCCAGTACGGGCGCCAGCCTGCAGTCACTGGACGTGGCAGACGCCCTGGCCAGCCTTACCCCCCAGCAATTCCGGGTGGTATCGATGCTGGCTGAAGGCTTGCTCAACAAACAGATCGCCTACGAGCTGGACGTCAAGGAAGCAACAATCAAAGCGCATATGACCGAGATTTTCCGTAAACTGGGCGTCCATTCAAGAACACAGGCAGTATTGGCTCTGGGAAGCCTGTCACTGGAGCCACCTGCCGACCTGGTAGCTCCACCGGCCTGAACGCAGGAGATAAGCTATGACTAGCCGGCAATGGCAAGCCGTAAATTGGGAAGACCCCTTTTTACTCAATCTGCAGTTGAGCGAAGACCAGCGCATGATCCGCGACAGCGCTGCCCAGTACGCACAGGCCAAGCTGGCACCGCGGGTGCGGCAGGCTTATCGCGACGAGTACACCGATCCGGCGATTTTCAGGGAGATGGGTGAGCTGGGGCTGCTCGGCTCTACCATTGAAGGCTATGGTTGCCCGGGTGTGGACTACATCAGCTATGGACTGGTCGCCCGCGAAGTCGAGCGTGTCGATTCGGGCTACCGATCGATGATGAGCGTACAGTCATCACTGGTGATGTACCCCATTCACGCCTACGGCACCGAGGCCCAGCGGGAGAAATACCTGCCCCGACTGGCAAGCGGTGAGTGGATCGGCTGCTTCGGCCTGACTGAGCCCGATCACGGCTCGGACCCGGGCGGCATGATTACCCGCGCACGCAGGGTCGAGGGCGGCTACCTTCTCAACGGCGCCAAGATGTGGATCACCAACAGCCCCTTTGCCGATGTATTCGTGGTGTGGGCCAAGGACGATGCGGGTGACATTCGCGGCTATATCCTGGAAAAGGGTATGGACGGATTGTCAGCACCGAAGATTGAAGGCAAGTTGGCCCTGCGCGCGTCGCTCACCGGCGAGATTGTCATGGCCGATGTCTTCGTTCCAGCCGAAAACCTGCTACCCCATGTGAAAGGACTGAAAGGCCCGTTTGGCTGCCTCAATAACGCCCGCTACGGTATCGCCTGGGGCGCCTTGGGCGCGGCGGAGACCTGCTGGCACACTGCCCGTGAGTATGTGCTGGACCGAAAACAGTTCGGTCAACCACTGGCTGCCAACCAGCTTGTACAGTTAAAACTGGCTGATATGCAGACTGAAATCAGCCTGGGTTTGCAGGCCGCATTTCGTGCCGGCCAGTTGATGGACAGCAATGAGGTATCACCGGAGCTGATTTCACTGATCAAGCGGAATAACTGCGGCAAGTCCCTGGCTATCGCCCGGGTGGCCCGGGATATGCTGGGCGGCAACGGGATCTCCGATGAATACCCCATCATGCGCCACCTCGCCAACCTGGAAGTAGTCAACACCTACGAGGGTACCCACGACATACACGCCCTGATCCTGGGGCGCGCCCAAACCGGACTGCAGGCTTTCTCCTGAGCGTTGCCCCGCGCGCTTTACTGGTCTGCTATATGCAACATGACTTTGCCGGTCCGACCAGGCTTTAGCGCGGCCGCGACAGCCGCGCTAGCCTGTTCCAGCGGATAGCGCTCACTGACTGCCGTGGCAAACACGCCCTGGATGGTCAACTTTTTCACCTGTCGCAACACCGCCAGTAGCTTTAATGGGGATTGCAGCAGCATCCAGTTGGGTAGCAGGAAACCGGAGATTTTCGCCACCGGCATCATTAGGTCGCGAATTGGCATTTGCAGCGGGCTGCTGGCGAGAGTGCCATACAACACCAGGTGCCCCCCCAGCCCCAGGCAGCGCACTACTTGTCCGGTGAGCTCGCCGCCCACGCAATCGATCGCATTGGCAACGCCCCGACCGCCGGTAACCCTGTGCACCTCGGCTGCCAACTCATGCCGGTCAAGCTCTATGATCGCATCGGCCCCCAGCGATTGCAGCTCATCACTGTTAGCCGCCGAACGCACCGCGCACAATGTTTTGAAACCGTAGAGTTTACCCATGCGAACCACGCTCTTGCCCAGCGCCGAGCCGGCGGCGGTAACCAGCAACCAGCTGCCACGGGAAACCTTAAGCACCTCTCGCACCAGCACATAGGCGGTAACCGGGTTGACGAAGAACATCGCCCCCTGCTCATTGGAGATGCTATCGGGCAGCGCTACGGCTTTTTTCGCGTCGGCCAGCGCATACTCCTGCCAGGTGCCGTTGGGTGGCCCACCGGCGATGGCGACACGCTTGCCGCGCAGCCGCCGCGCCAGCAGTCCGGAGCCGACCGCATCAACAATACCCATGCCCTCCCCTCCCAGCGGGTAGGGAGGTACCGGGCAAGGGTTGCTAAGGGCTGGATCATAGAATACCCGCCCATTGGCCTGTTCACCCTGGTTCCAGATGATACGTTCCAGCGCCTGGTGATAAGTGCCATGCACGAAATTGAGATCAGAGGGATTAACCGGGCTTGCCAACATCCGCACCCGCACCTGGCCGGGGCCTGGCTCCGGAATCACGGCGTCAACAATGCGGATATCGTTCAGGTCCCGGGTGAACGCGCTGAGCTGGGCAGATTTCATACTGTATTCCTCCACGACTGCCGGAGGATCATAGCAGATGAACCCCGCCCCGCCTCACTCAGGCCAAAAGGCGCAACAATCTCGGGTAGCTGTTGGGAAACAGGCGGGCCATCCAGAACATGGTGCTGGAATGTTTGCCGGTAGTAATGCGATTTTTGCCCTTGCTCAAACCGCGGATAATATCCGCTGCACAGTCGGCCGATGGTGTCTGCAACAACTTATCCGATTTACTGGCAAAAAAGGATTCTTCCTCGTTAGCCAAGGCGCAATACCGACCGCTCTTTTCAATATTGGTTTTGATGCCGCCCGGGTGCACGCATACCGCTCGTACCCCGGTGCCGTCCAGTTCACTCCACAGTGCCTCGGTCAAACCTCGCACCGCGAACTTGGACATGTTGTAGGCACTCTGGGTCGGGAAGCCAAGCAAGCCGAACACGCTGGAGATATTGACGATACAACCTTCCCGCTGCTCCAGCATCATCGGCAGGAACGCCTTGGTGCCGTACAACACGCCCCACATATTGATGTCCAGTTGCCATTCGTATTCCTCGATTGAGGTATGGGCCACGGTGCCGAAGATAGTCACGCCCGCGTTATTGATCACGTAGTGAGCGGTGCCAAAGTCCCGCCTGACCTCATCGGCGTGGGTAAACACCGCGTCTTTAGACGATACATCGAGAATGTACGAGCGCGAGTCATGGCCTTGGGGTAACAGGCCTATAGTTTCCTCCAGGCCGGCCATATTAATATCCGACAATGCAAGCCTGGCGCCCGCCTCGGCAAACTGCCTGGCCAGCTCCCGGCCTATGCCAGATCCGGCACCGGTTAATACAACGACCTTATTCCTGAACATTCCGGACTCCTGTCAATACGGGATCTATTTACTCAATATGTGAATGGCAACTGCGGCTTCTTCCACGCCCTGCATACCACCGCCGTTTTCCTGAATAGCATTGCGGGCACCTTCTACCTGCCGCGCTCCCGCCTCGCCTCGCAATTGGGTCACCAGTTCATACAGTTGACCCAGGCCGGTAGCGCCCAGAGGATGTCCCTTGGATTCCAGGCCGCCGGATGCATTGATGGGGATTCGTCCACCCACCGTGAATTCTCCTCTTTCCGCCGCCGGGCCGCCACCGCCGAAGGGCACAAAACCCAGGTTCTCCGCCTGCAGGATTTCGCCCATCGCCGAGGCATCGTGTACCTCGGCCACATGCATATCGCTGGGGCCCAGGCCTGCTTGCTCATAAGCCTGGTTTGCGGCCAGGTGGCCTACGCTCAGCTGTGGCTGATCAAGACCGCGATGGGTGAAGCTGCGGATCACACTGGCCGCTACCCGGATACACCGGCGCTTATCGGCACCAATGCGTTTCAAACCGGCTTCTGTACAGATAATGGCTGCTGCCGAGCCATCGGAAAGCGGCGCACACATGGGCAAGGTTATCGGATAAATAATCGGCGGAGCGGCCAGGATTTCATCGATAGTGAAGGGTTTGCGAAACTGCGAGAACGGGTTGTGCACAGAATGGGTGTGATTCTTGGCCGATATCGCTGCAATCTGGCGCTGGGTGGTGCCATAGGTTTTCATATGCAGGCGGCACATCGCCGCATAAATCTCCATGAACTTGCTGAAAGGCTGGTCAGAGGTGGTATCCGGAGGCACTTCCACTCCCTCGCCCATTTTTACCAACATCTGGTAATTTTCTTCGGCGCGACTAACATCCCAGCCCCCTTCAAATATCGCGAAGGCTTTCGCTTTATCGGGGATATTCATCTTCTCCGCGCCCAGCGCCAGCGCCACGTCAGTAGTACCCGCGCGCAGGCTTTGCACAGCCAGATTGAAGGCGGAGCTGCCAGATGCACAGGCGTTCTCGACATTGTAGATGGGGATTCCCTCTATCCCGATCTTACTGAATACCACCTGGCCGGGAATGGATATCTGCCCCTGTAGCGGCCCGTTGGTCATACCGGCATAAAACGCTGCGCCCAGGTCAGCCCTGTCGCAGCCGGCGTCCTTGAGCGCCCCAGTCAGGGCCTCTCTGGCCAGGTCATCAAGACTGCGCTCCAGATGACGACCAAATACCGTCATTGCGATTCCCGCGATATACACATCGTTCATCTGCTTACCCCTTCACACTTTACGGGCGCTATCCTGCCAGTACTGCTCACGCAGGTCTTTTTTGAGCACCTTGCCTACCGAACTGCGCGGCAACGCTGCGATAAAATCCACGGTTTTGGGCGCCATCACGCTGCCCAGCTTGGCTTTACACATGGCGATGATTTCATCGGCGGTGACCTCCTGTCCGTGATTGAGTTCAACCACGGCCTTAACGGCTTCGCCCCATTTGTCATCGGGAACCCCGATCACAGCGCAATCCTGAACCGCCGGATGACTCCAGATCACCTGCTCCACTTCACTGGGGTACACATTAAAACCGCCGGAAATAATCATATCCTTCTTGCGATCGGTAATATGCAGATAGCCCTCGGCGTCGATATGGCCCACATCGCCGGTGTGCAGCCAGCCGTCGATGATGGTCTCGGCGGTCTTGTCCGGCTGCTTGTAATAGCCCTTCATAACCAGGTCGCCACACAAGCAGATCTCGCCGGTTTCACCGCGCGGCAGAATCTCATTGGCGTCATTCATCATTTCAACGCGGATCAGCGGGTTGGGCCGACCCACCGATGACAGGCGTTCATCCGAAGCCAGTTCACCGTTGACCATGTGATGGTCCGGCGGCAGATTGGCAATGCTGGCGGGCGCCTCGGTCTGGCCATAACCACCTGCCATGATCGGACCCCACAAGTCGATGGCTTTCTTCAATTTATCGACCGACATGGGTGCGGCGCCGTACATCAGGAACCGTACCGAGGACATGTCGATTTTCTCGATGCCCGGGATTTCCAGTAACTTATAGATCACCGTGGGCGGCAGGAAGAATTCGGTAACCCGGTGTTTCGCAACAGCTTCAAATATCAGCGCAGGCTCAGGCTTGGTCACCACTACCACAGTACCGCCCTGTGCCGTACAGGGCACTGCCAACAGACCGGCGGTGTGGGTCATGGGGGCAGCCGCCAGGTTCACCGGTTTTTCCTGTGCGCCGTAGCGGCAGGCCAGCATATAGTGAGCGATAAAAGTCTGACAGCTGCGGTGGGTATTCATCACACCCTTGGGCTTACCCGTAGTGCCACCGGTGGAAGACAGCATCACCACGTCATCCATGTCGTAGTGCACTTCCGGGCGAGTACTGGGGACATCCCCAATCCACTGCTCCAGCGACGGTGCATCTGCCGCCTCACCATCAATGCAGATCCAGTGCAGGATTTTCGGCAACCTCGGCCTGAGGCCGGCTATTACCTCGGCAAACTCGGACTGATAGAACATAACCTCGCAATCAAAGGAGTCCAGAATATAGTGGTTATCCTCGACTGAGTTGCGTGCATTCACCGGCAGCCAGGTCATATTGGCGCGCCACAGACCCAGGGTACAAGCCCAGGCTGTGACATCGTTACTCGACCAGATCGCGCCCTTGGTCTCCTTGGGCAGCCCAAGAGCCAGCAGCCGATTGGCGATACGGCACGACAACTCGCCGACCTCGTCAAAACTGTAAGACCGCTCACCCTGGATGTAGGCGGCACCGCTGGGGTTAATACCCCAGCCGCGATCGTAAAAGTCGATAATAGCCATGTTAACCTCTGCAGTGTCAGCTTACAGTTGGGTAACGCTGGCGCGCGCCAGGCCACGTTCCTCGAGGAAACCCAGCAGGTAGCGATGGCCAAAGGCCTTGGAGCCAGAGGTAAATCCAACCTTATTCATGTCGCCGTCGAGCAACTTGATAGCCGCCGCTACCTGCAAAGCGCCAGTGGCAATATAGGCCGTAGTGCCGCGCACGGTGGCCTGCACTGCTGACAACTGGCCGCGCCCGATAGCAGTATCGATAGTCCGCACAAGGGTAGTGCGCTCACGGGGAGGCATGGCAGGTGTGGTGGCTGCGGCGTACTGATTGATTACCTCGTCCTGCTGCTCAACCGGCAGGTCCTTGTACTCCGACTCCCACTGCTGGCCGAAGGCGTGTACCAGCTTCATGGCTTCATTGTCGTAAAATCCGACACAGGACACACAGCTGCGCACCCGGGGGTCATTCTGGAAGTACACGGGGAGCGAGGTACCGCTCCATGGGAGGGCAAATACCGGCTCCATGAAATCCGGGGATACGATGTTAAATGAGGCCCCGGCGCTATGTTCCACCAACTCCTTATCCCACAGGTAGCACTGCTCACCGCGATATAACTCAAAAATGGATGCCGTGGAGCCTACAGTGATACCGGCGGCGCCACCGCGGGGACCACGACATAGGGTCGAAGTTTGCAGGGCGTCGATTCCCGGCGTTTCCAGCGCAAGTTCAGCGGCAATTTCAGCGTAGGAATACATATACGCAACAGAGGGTGAGACCACCAATCCAGCCTGGCGGTAGAGTTCGCCAAACTGGTCGCGCACATCCCGCACATAGGACTGTTCACCGGTGGTATCGATATGATGACAACCCGCCTTGAGCGCGGCCTCGACTGCAACCAGGCCAAAATTAACGAAGGGTCCAACGGTATTACAAACAACTTTAGCGCCCTTGAACGCCTTGACGAGCGAATCCACAGTGTTCTGGGCCTCGACAATTTCATAAGTCGCGGACTCCAGCCGCACCACGCGCTGAGCCATCATCTCCTTAACCCGCTTGGCATCACGGGCGACCGCGGTGAACGGGATATTCTGGTCGATTAACCAGTCCATGATCAGCATGCCGGTGTAACCACTGGCGCCATAAACTACTACGGGATACTTGGCCATTAGATATTTCCTCTTTTAGGTGTGGCGGCTTATCGCGCCTTGTTTGGGTTGTGTATGCAGGTGTCTTGAACAACCTAGTTCTGGGTCCAGCCCTCGTCGTATAACTGCTGGCAAAGAAATCCCAGCCTCGTGGTCAGCATATAATTCTCGCCATCTTCGATCAGCGCGGAACGCACATCACGCACCAGTTTTTCGATGGGGTATTCGAGCGTGGTGCCATTACCGCCAAACAGCCGGAAAGCCTCTGCGACCACTTTTTCTGCTTCCTCTGTCACGGTTACCTTGCCCGAAGCGGTGGCCCAGGGATGCCCGGACGGCGTATGCCGTGCGTAAGTCAACGAACGGCGCGCCACGGCCCGACAAAGCTCCACACGACGCATCATGTCCCCCAGCCGGTAACGGGTAAGTTGGTGGTCGATAAGGCGCTGGCCGCCCTGCTTGCGCTCATTGCAGTAATGCAGGGCCATCTCAAAGGCAGAGCGCGCCACGCCGGTGAACACCTGGGCCATGTGAGTACCAGCAAAAGACCAGGCGGATGCAACATTGCCGTAGTATTCGTCCTGTAAAGCCACCGCAAAGCGCCTGGGAACCTTGACGTTGTCAAAATAGACTTCACCCTGCGGCAGGCCGCGCTGGCCAATTTTTTCCAGGGGTTTACCCCTGGAAATGCCGGGTAAATCGAGCGGAATAATGACGGCCACACCATGGGGGCGACCATTGGCGTCGTGAAACCCGTCGCCATAATCCGCGCTAAGATAGGTGAGAGCCACCTGCGCCACTGCGCCATTTGATACCCAGGCCGAACACTGGCCATTGATCACGATCTCGTCAGCGCCGACTTTGGCGTGCATATTGCCCTTGTTGCCCTGGGCCCCGGGCACCCATTCGCGCTGCATATCAAAGGCGCCAACGTCGGAGCCCTTGTCGGGATGAGTGATCATCCAGCAACCGATTTTGCCGGCAGACAGCTCCACGAGTTCCTGGTTGCCAACCGCCTTGGCCATCTCCAGTGGAAAGCTATTCACAGTCAGCGATATCGCCAGGCCGGCATCGCCCCAGCCCATCTCCTCCCCGATCATGGATTCCAGGCGAACGGCAACGTCAGGGTCGAACTGTGCCAGCAGCTCCGGATCAAGCCCGAGCTTGGCCGCTTCGGCCAGCACATCCCAATACGGTGAGCCGGGCGCGCAGGCATCCGCGGCGGACATCTTGTCCAGTTCCCGACCGACGGGCCGGAGCACGTTTTTCGCAAACTGGTGCACAGCTCCCTGAATCGCAACTTCTTCTTCCGACAAAGGGGCTTCGAAACCAGTCAGGCCGACAGAGGGCAAGCTGAGCGCGGATTTGAGTTTGATCATTTATGGTTCTCCCGAGGCCAAGGTGATTTTGTTACGGGCCGAATTTCAGAATAACAACCCCAGGAGTCTTACGTCTTACAGGAAAGAGGCGTATCTTTATCAAAAATCGATCATGAGATTCGGCATGAAATTCTGGCAAAAGGTGCGCAGGGATCTGGGTAGTCAACCATTGGCTGAGGGCATGGTGGTGGGCGATGCACCGCTGTTCGTGGAGCATTACCTGTTCAAGGATATCGAGAGAACCGTATCCGCTGCTGACGCCCCGGTATTCCTCACCCAATTCGGGGGTAGCCGGGTCAGGGAGGGAGAGCAAGGCTCATGGCGGGCCACTGTAATGCCGAGCCAGTCACTGTTGGTACCGGCCAACTGCAAGACACATTGGCATTACACTGGCACCGTGGACTTTGCAGTGTTCTATTTCCCGGATCAGGTAAGCGGCGTCAGCAAGCGCTTGCAGCAACTGGCGGCTAAAGCCAGCGAGCCGCTGGCGGTGAATGATGCCCTGGTTAGCTCCCTTGCCCTGCAATTGGTAAAGGAGGTGCACAAGGGTCGCGGGTGCGATGAAGGATTCATGTCGATGCTGAGTGTGCTCATGCTAGAACAGAGCTATCGCTCGCTGACCACTCCGGAAACCTCGGGCTTCAACCCCCGCCATGTACATTTTTCCAGACTGCAGACAGTGCTGAGCTATATACGCGAGCATCTGGGCGAAGACCTCAGCGTGCCAACGCTGGCTGGCAAGGCTGGGGTTAGCGTGGCGCACTTCAGACGCCTGTTCCTGGAGGCGATGGGCACCCCGCCCCACCGCTATGTAATCGCAGCGAGGCTGGAGCAGGCACGCACCCTGTTAGCGGTAACTACCATGCCCATTGGACAGATTGGCGAGGTATGCGGGTTCAGTAGCCAGAGTCACTTCACCGCATGCTTTCGTTCCACTCATGCTAGCACCCCCGCGGAGTATCGGCTGCACATAAAGCAAGCACCAGTGCGCGCAGACGCCCTGGATTGACCGGCTTGGGCATAAACCGAAACCCCTCCGCCCTGGCCCGCTCCCTGACGTCATCGCCATCGTCGGCGCTGATGATAATGCAGGGAATATTGGCAAGACCTCCCTCGCGAATTGCCTTTACCACCGCCAGGCCGGTATCTCCGTCGTCAAGGTGATAATCCGCCAGCACAATATCCGGCAGCACACCGCTCTCAATCAGCCTGCTCACCTGCTCCCTGTTACGGGCGATACTCGCGCGCGCTCCCATGGTCGCCAGCAGCTGTTCCATTCCCTCCAGGATCAGGGGCTCATTGTCGAGGCACAGCACATGTAAGCCGTCGAGATCGTGTCCGCCTGCTTCCTCCGACGGCCCCTGCCCCGGGGCCTGGTGCTGCCCATAACTGACGACAATAGAAAACATAGTGCCGCAGCCCTGGCGCGAACGCAGCTGCAGCTTGTGTCCCAGTAACTGCGCATAGCGTTGGACGATTGCCAATCCCAGACCCAGGCCCTCATCCCCACCACTTGAGGCGTGCTGAAGTCGCTCGAATTCTTCAAAGATACGCACCTGGTCCTGCTCGGCAATGCCAGGCCCGGTATCCAGTACCTGTATCTCGGCGCCGTCGGGCCTGCGCCGCAGGCCTAGCAGTACCTTGCCACCGCCGGTGTATTTGATCGCGTTGGCCAGCAGGTTCTGCAAAATACGATGCACCAGAGATTGGTCGGAATACAACCACACAGAACTGGGGATCACGCGCAAATCCAGGCCCTTTAGCTGTGCCGACGCGCGGAACTCAAGCTCCAGCGCCTCAAATAATTGCACGGCCGCGAAGTGACCCGGGCGCAGCGCCTGCTTGCCCGAATCAAGCCTGGAAATCTCGCGCAACTCGGCGATGAGGCGCTCGGCCCGGTGCAGTGAACTGTCGATCTGCTCAACGACCGCCAGTGCAGATGGGTCAGTGTTGTTCTGCAGGCGCGGTTTCAGGGCCGCAGTGAACAGGCGTGCCGCGTTAATCGGCTGCAGCAAGTCGTGGCTGGTGGCTGACATAAACCGGGTCTTGCTGAGGTGGGCGTCACGAAGGCGGGTTTCAACCTGGGCGCGCAACCGGTTCTCCTGGCGCAGGCGCGCGTTGGTTTCGCTGAGGGTTTGCGAGCCCGAAGCCACTTTCGCCTCGAGCTCAAGTTTCGCCTCCTCCAGTTGCACCACCACTTCGCGGTAATCGGTGATGTCGATATAGGTTGTTACGAAACCACCATGGGGCAAGGGTGTGCCGCGAATATCTACCACCGTACCATCGGGCAGGTTGCGTTCCAGCCGGTGAGGGCTGCCTTCACGCAACCAGTCCAGGCGTTTGCCTATCTCTTCTTCCTCCAAGCCGGGCTTGCCGCCCAAAATACCGCGCTTGGCATTAAATCGGTACACCCGCTCTATGGGACAGCCCACGTACAGGAAGCGCTCCGGATAATTGAACATCTGCTCGTAACGGGTATTCCAGGCGACCAGCCGCAACTCCTTATCCACCACCGAGACACCCTGTATCAGGCTGTCCACTGTGGTCTGCAATAGCTCCCGGTTAAACGTATGCAGCTTGCTGGCGTCACTGACCATGCCGGCCAGATCGCTGTAAGCCAACTGCTGGCTGTTTTCCAGCTGCTCCATCGCCTGGTGGGCAGAGGTTGCACCGATGATTCTGGCCAGCACTGACTCGACCTGCGAAACCACAAAGCCCGGTGCCCGGTCTCCCGGCAACAGGCGCTGCTGATAGGTATCTTCAAACTGGCGCCACATGCTGCGCAGTTCCTGTGGCTCCATAAAGGGCGGCAGTAGTGCCTGCAACTGGCTCACCCTGATCAGGCTCAGCTGATAATCCGTATGACTGCTGTCAGTATCTGCGCCGGCATCCTGGGTGAATAACCGGGCCTGGCGGAGATCCGCCTGGGATGGCCGCAGCACCAGCGACAACAGCACCAGCGCAAGGCAATTGACACTCAGGCTCCAGGTCGTTGCGTAAGCCAGGCGATGCTCTGCACTAATGCCCAGCAGCCGGGTTGGACTTAGCCAGTCCAGCCCGAGGGGACCGTGCAGGATCAGCCCGCTGTCTGCCGCCAGCAACGATGGCAGTACCGCGCAGTAAAACCACAGGAACAATCCGGCCAGCAGGCCTATCATGACCGCCAGGCCATGGGCCCTGCGCCAGTAGAGTCCGGCCACCAGGGCCGGGGCCAACTGGGCCGCGGCCAGGAACGAGATAAAGCCGATCTGGGCCAGCCATGGAATACCTATTAACTGCCGGGTTACCAGCCAGGCGGCTACCAGGATAGCGACAATCGTGTACTGGCGAATGCGCCGCAGGCTGTCGCCCAGCTTGAGTACCGCTGCCGGAGAATCGGCATTGAGGCGCATCACCAGCGGCGCAATCACTTCATTGGTGATCATAATGGCAAGACTGACTGTAGCCACAATGACCATGCCTGTAGCTGCGGAAATACCGCCAATAAAAGCCGCCACTGTCACCCAGCGGGACTCCAGGGCAATGGGCAGCAGTTGCACGTAAACATCGGGATTGATAGCAGCGGCGCCCGAGAAAATCTGGGCGCCGGCAATACTGATGGGTACCACCAGGAGCATGAACAACGCGAGGTAAATGGGGAACACCCAGCGCGCTATGCGGGTGTCAGTATCCTCCCTGGCCTCGACCACCATAACGTGAAACTGGCGCGGCAGGCACAGGATGGCCAGGGCACTTATCAGCGTCCGAGCTATGAAATCCGGCGACAGGGCAACATCAGCAAGCGCATTACTGGGGGCCGCCACCGCTGTCTCGCCCGGCATGGCCGCGAGGTAGTTCACGGCCAATACCGCCACCGCCACGAATGCAAGCAGTTTCACCAGGGACTCCACCGCTATAGCCGTCATCATGCCCTGGTGCCGTTCCCGACCGTCAAGCCGGCGGGTACCGAACAGGATAGTAAAAACCGCCAGGATGACCGCCACCAGCAGGGAGGTGTCGCCACCGATCACATCGACGTCCCCGGTCGCTCCGCCCACGATCGCCCAGGCCTGGGCCAATGCCTTGAACTGCAGTGCGATGTAAGGCAACACGGCCGCCGCCGCTACCAAGGTTACCAGCACCGCCAGTGACTGGCGCTTGCCATAACGCGCGCCGATATAGTCGGCAATGGAGGTGACGCGATGCCGGGCACCCACCGCCAACAGCCGGCGAATCAGCGGCCAGCCGAACAGGAACAGCAGGATTGGCCCCAGGTATATCGGGGCATGACTCCAGGCCGAAGTGGTTGCGCTGCCTACCGCGCCGTAGAACGTCCAGGAGCTACAATACACTCCCAGGGAAAGCGCATAGATAATGCCGCGCACGGTGGCCGGGCGCAGCGGCAATCCGGGGATTTTCAAACCAGCGCCGGCGGCCCCCTCAGCTCCAGCGCGGGCCGAATTGCGATCGGCATACCAGGCCACTGCAAACAGGATGCAGATGTACAGCAGTGCCAGACTGAGCAGGTCGGAGGGAGATACCATGGGCCGGATACATTTCCAATGAGTGCCTGAAAGGCAGAATAGCATGACGCGCGCAGTGCTGAGAATTTAGCCGGCTTTACATCCATTCAACCAGAGCCACGCTATATGCCACGAGCCAAGAGTAAGGACGCGTCAAATCGGCTAGTATTGTCAGCTGAAACTGATAACACCACGAGCCGGAGATCGATGTGCTTGCCACCAGAATACTTACCTTGACCCTCGCCTTTGTCCTTGCTGGCCTGTTCAGCTCCCAGGCTTTCGCTCAGCGAAAGACCGACGTGGTGACCCTGTATAACGGCGATCGCATCACCGGGGAAGTGAAATCCCTCGAAGGTGGATTACTAAAATTCAGCACAGACTCAATGGGTACACTGCAGATCGAATGGCAGGAGATCGCCCAGCTGCAAAGCAAGTTTTACTACGAAATCCGGATAGGCAATGGCCAGCGCTACTTTGGTTCCATTGAACCTGCCACGCGTCCCGGACAACTGTTAGTACAGGATCTCGACGGACAGCAAGACCTGGCATGGTTACAGGTGGTGGAAGTGCGCCCCATCGAGAAGAACTTTGTAGACCGAATCGAGCTGTACCTGTCTGCCGGCCTCTCCTACGACCGCGGGAGCTCGATAACCCAGACCTCGCTCAACACCAATATCAGTTACGAAAATGAACGGGGACGTACAACGCTCGCCGGGCGCAGTACCGCCACAGACTCCGATGACAAAAACACCAGCAGTAGCAAATTAGACCTCAGGCGAGCCATCTGGACCGACCACCCGAAGTGGTTTCGCGCACTCCTGGGCAGCTATGAATCGAATGATGAACTGGATCTGGACTACCGGTTCGGCGCCGGGGGCGGCTTTGGCCGATTTATTCTCGACTCCCACAGGATGCGACTGATAGGCATCGCTGGATTACAAGTTATCACCGAGCAAAACCAGGGAGCGGGCAAAGACCAGAACCTGGAACTGCTACTGTCGTCCCGCTTCGAAATGTGGGAGTTCAACACCCCGGAGCTTGAACTGGATTTCGGCTTCAGCCTGTACCCGAGCCTGACGGATGCCGGACGCCTGAGAAGTGATTCGGACCTGCGCTTGCGTTGGGAACTGATCGAGGACCTTTTCTTTGACATCACGGCCTATGGTACCTGGGACAGCAGGGCCGAAGGTGAAACCGGGCTCGACTATGGGGTTAGCACCGGCCTTGGCTGGGAGTTTTAATCGGGCCGTTGGGTATGCAGTGCAGCCGCAGGCGGCATCAGTAAAAGGCACAGTATCAGCCCTGTTAATTTCCAATCACGTATTGTCGGGTACGTCCTGGGCCGCTTGTTGGCCATAAGTCGCGAAAGCTGCCCTGACTTCGTCCATGGCGCTATCGGTAAGAATGTTACCACCGCCAATTGCCAGGCAGCCCCAGTACATAGCTGCTAACTCCTCAACCTCCCGGGCAATACGCAAAGCGTGCGCGAGGTCTGTTGCAGCAGCCAACTGGCCGTGATTGGCCAACAGGCAGGCGCCCCCCTCCCCCAGCCCGGCGACCACGGCTTCAGCCAAAGCCGGGGTGCCAAAAGTGGCGTAGGGAGCGAGTGGAATCTCATCCACACCGGTAATGGCAATCATGTAATGCAGCGCGGGTATGGTGCGATGGGCACAGGCCAGGATGGTTGCGTAACGCGAGTGACAGTGGACCACGGCATGAACGTCCGGGCGGGCCGTATAAATCGCTGCATGCATCTGCCATTCACTGGATGGCCGCAATTGGCCCACGGCGACGTCTCCGCCCAGGGACATGGCAACCGCCTGCCCGGGCTCAAGCGCCTGCGGCGCTATTCCGGTGGGGGTAATCAGCATGCCTTCATCGGCGCGTACCGACAGGTTGCCCGAACTACCGGTGCCCAGTTGTGCCGCTGATAATTCGCGGTAGCCTTGCACCAGTTGCTCGCGCTGATCGATCTGGTTCATGAACAAGCGGTACGCTCAGGGTCGCGACCGCTCATCCTCCAGTTTCTTCCTGGCGGTAAGCCAGTCCACACAGGGTGGGAGATCAAAAAAGTAGCCTCCCTGGGGAGCGCCACTGGGACCGGGTGTAACATCGCCATAGGTCGTGTAATAGCGCTCACAGTGCTCCTTGGATCGCAGTTGCTGATCGATACAGGCCTTGGTCTTCTGCGCGCGAATCGGGGCCAGGGCCTTTTGCCTGGCAGCCTCACATTGGCCGTTCAGTTGTTCCACCTGTTTAGCCAGTGCATCCATTTGCTGAAGCGTTGCAGCGGCCAGCGGCGCTGTAGCCAGTAAACTCGCCATCGACACCATCAACCAGCGGGCCGCGATGCCCTGTTTGAAGTTCATAATCATGCTCCAAATGCCGGGTTAGTGCACAATAACGAGGCTTATTAGCTGAACCCGGACACATACGTTAAGATTCAATTCTCAAAGCAGGTACACAATAACAAGGGAACGGGGCCAGATGCCAGCAACACAGGCTGACCTACCGGCAAATGCGGAGACTGAAACCGCAGCTGCCGCTGGCGACAAACTGCGCTACGCCCTCAAGACAGCCCTGTGCCTGGTGCTTGCCTTTATGATCCCGATGGCGATGGGCTGGCCCCATGCCCAGACCGCAGCCATGACGGTGATGCTGATTGCTGCCACTGGTACCGTGGCAGATTCCCTGCAAAAGGGCATCCTGCGGGTTCTCGGGAGCGTCGTGGGCGCGATTATCGGCCTGACATTGATCGCCCTCTTCCCCCAGGAGCGCATGGCCTACCTGCTCGCGGTCTCCCTGGTGGTTGCCGGCTGTGCTTATTTTTACAGCGCCTACCAGGGTGACAGTACGGTATTCATGCTGACCTCGGTGGTTACCCTGATGGTGTTCAATGGTGGCGACGCTGATGGCGCGTTTCTATACGGGGTGGAACGGGGTTTCATGACCGCCTTCGGGGTCATTGTCTATACCGTGGTGGCCAGCACCCTGTGGCCGGTTCACGCCGTCGACAATACCCGGGCATTGGCCCGTACCGCAGCCGGACACTACCGCAGCGCCTTTTCCAGGCTGGTCGAAGCCGCGACAGCATCCCCAACCCATGCCCGGGATGAAGCGCAATTGGTCGCCCTGCTGGACAGCGACGAGGCACTACAGGCGCACTTCGCCTCAATCAAGACCAGTTCTGACAGGGTGGCCACCTACCTTGGTGAATGGAATGCAGTACTGGGAGGTTACCAGGAGTTGAGTGCCATTCTGGTGCCTGCCCTGCAACAGGACTGGCGCGCGGAGCCTGACTTCGAACAGTTCCTGCCCAACTATCCGGCGCTATTGGACCATGTCAAACAGATGTTCGAACAGCTGGAAGTGAGTTGGGAGGGCCAGCGTTCACAGCAACGGCTGGCACCAATACCCGTGGAGTATCGCGCGCGCAGCCTGGCAGGCGAGTCACACCTGACCGTCGCAGCCGTCGCCAGCCGGGCCGACCTGCTCGATCGCCTGCAACAGCAACTGGTGGAATTGCAGATGGCGCTGGACAGTCTCCTATTCGATGAAGGAGACTTCCAACCCGGACGCCAACCACGCGGCAAGCCCGTCTTCGTATGGTTTGACCAGGAGAGCATCAAAACCGGAATTCGCTCATTCGTGACGTTCTGGGTAGCGGCCGCTATCTGGATCCAGTTCAATCCCCCGGGCGGCTTCATGTTTGTGACCCTGTGTACGGTGCTGGTGCCGCTGGTATCCTACACACCGGTGACCCCCAAAATTCTTTTCATCCTGCTCAGCCTCGGCTTCGCGTTTGCGCTCCCCGCCTATGTTTTTCTACTTCCTCAGCTCACCCATTGGCTGGAGCTGGGCGCATTTATGTTCGCCTATGCCTTCCTGGGTTTTTACGTATTCCAGGGTCCGGTATCCATATTTTTTATGCTGGGCCTGTTTACCCTCGGCATACAAAACACCATGAACTACAACTTCGATGTCATCATGCTGGTGGTGCTAACGTTTTACATGTTGTGTGCAGTATTGATTATTACCACCCACTTTCCGTTTACCAGCAAACCCGAACGCCTGTATGCACACCTGTACCGCAGGTTCTTCCGGGCCTGCGCAAGAGAGCTCGAGATTGACCACAGCACCACTGGACTGCGCCAGTGGTGGTGCCGCCTGCACTCAGGCAACCGCTCACTGTTGCTGGCCAGGCTGCATAGCTGGGGAGAGCGCATTGACGGCAGTTATTTCGGTGCAGATACGCCCGCAGCCGTCAAAGCGATGGGGCAGGCGTGTGATCTGTTGCAAGGCCAGCTGCAGGTACTTTCCCTGCGTAGATGGGAGTTCAACCAGAACCGCCTTATCGCCGACGCACGCAAACGATATCACGGCGGGCTACTGATGGAACTGTGCGATACTCTTGCACAAACTGATCAGCTGGCTGCTTCCGGCACGCGAATCAGCGAGCAGTTTGAAAATATAGAGATGAAAATGACCGACATCAGGGCGCAGCTGGATGTGTTGCGCGAGGATCACAGCAGGCAGGGCTACAATCAGCAGGAACAGGCTAACTTCTACGTATTCCTGTACCAGCAGATCTCAATACTGCAATGTCTTCACAACTGCTATGCGGCCCAGCTGGTCATCGCCTGGCCGCAATTGGAAGAACACAGGTTTTGAGTATAGACGCAACGATACAAACCAGCCTGTTGCGACGGCTCTGCGCCATCGTCTGGCTGCTATGCCTACCCAGTGCCTGCACAGTAGTGGGCCCGGATTTTGATGGCATTACCCCCACAGCCCTGCCCACCAGCTGGAATGCCGATGCCGCCAGCGCTGACAGCCGCGCGGTAGCCGACTGGTGGCAATTGTTCGACGATCCCACCCTGACCGATCTGGTGGAGCGCGGCGCAAAGCAAAATCTCAGCCTGGAAACCGCCGGGCTGCGTATCGTCCAGGCCCGCGCGGCCCTGGGTGTCAGTGATGCGCTGAAATTTCCCCAGCAGCAACAGGTCAATGCCAACTTCAGCGCACTCTATCAGGATCGAGATTGGTACAACTCGGCCGGTCTGGGGCTGGACGTGGGCTGGGAAATGGATATCTGGGGGAAGTACACCCGGGGAATCGAGTCTTCCGAAGCCAGCCTGTATGCCAGTATTGCCTCTTACCGGGACGTACTGGTTACCCTGAGTGCCGAGATCGCTCGCAACTACATCGATTACCGCACCGCCCAGGAGCGAATCAGGCTGACCCGTCAAAATGTCGCTATCCAGCAACGGGTGGTAGACATGACCCAGGTTCAATTTGATTCGGGCAACGTCACCGAGTTGGATGTACAGCAGGCCAAAACCCAGCTGTACGCCACCCTGGGTGCACTGCCCGGGCTGGACACCTCGCGTCTCAAGGCACGCAATGCCCTGGCGGTGTTACTCGGCGAGCGACCCCAGGATATCGAGCCGCTACTGGCAAGTGCCAACGACAACACCGCTGTCAACCTGGACCAGCGCCTGCAATCCACCCTGCGCGAAGCCGTAGTCTCTGCGCGCTATAAAGAGGACTCGATTATTCCCAGGGCTCCGATCCCGGATACGCGCATCAACCCACAGCTGGTGTTGCGGCGCCCGGATTTGCAGGTAGCTGAATTGAACGCTCGCGCCCAGAGCGCCCGCATTGGTCTCGCAGAGGCCGAGCTGTACCCCCAGTTCTTCCTGTTCGGTTCGGTCGGGCTGAGCCAGACCGTGCGTTCTGGCGACAGCTTTGACGCGGGCGATGCGCTGACCGCGAGTATTGGTCCAGGACTGAGCTGGAACGTGTTCCAGTACGGGCGAATCAAAAACCAGGTGCGTATCGAGGACGCCTTGTTCCAGCAAAGCCTGAATAACTACAACCAGAGCGTACTGGATGCGATTCGCGAGATTACCGACGCGCTGGACGCCTATCGCAACAGCGTGCAAAAAAGTGAATACGATTTCAAGGCAGTGGAGGCCTCGGTCAGGGCATTCAATATTTCCGCCAACCAGTACAATAATGGACTGGTCGGCTATGAGCGCCTGTTGAGCACGGTGGAAAAAATGACCCTGCGAGAGGACGCCTACGCCCAGACCCGCGGTGCCATGGCCAACCAGGTGGTCACTCTCTACAAGGCCCTGGGCGGGGGCTGGACACCCTTTGATAATCTGCCGCCGGTGCGCCCCGCCACGATCGAGCAGATGAAGGCGCGCACGGACTGGGGTGAGTACCTGGACCCGGGCACAATGCAGGGGAATGACAGAAATGAGTGATATACCCCACGAACTCGCCCTCGGCGATGTATACCTGTCACCCTGGGTACCGGTATTCTCGCTGTCCCTGATCGGCACCTGGCTTACCGTTATCGTGCTGAACAAACTTCGCCTGTCGCGCTATATCATGCTGCCCTCGACCACTTTCCTGGCCATCATGACGGCTTACCTGTTGTTAATGAATGCGCTATGGATACGGATATAGGAACCTGAGTCTGTGAAACCAGCAAAGAAACTCGCTCTTGGAATCATTAACCTCGCACTCATCGCGACAGTGGCCTGGTTTGCCTGGCAAGCTTTCGAGGACTATATACACAACCCCTGGACCCGCGATGGGCAGGTGCGTGGCCACGTTATCCAGGTCGCCCCAAGAGTGTCGGGGATGGTGACCAAAATATCCGTTATCGATAACCAGTTCGTGCGCCAGGGCGATCCACTGTTTGAGATAGACCCGGAGGCCTTTGAGATCGCCATCGCCCAGGCCCAGGCCAACCTCAAACGCGCCGAGATCAGTTCAGACGCCTCCAAGATTGAATACGACCGCCTGCTGGAAATCTTTAACAAGGATGCCGGTGCCGTATCGCAGAAGGACCTCAACCGCCGCGAAGCAAACTATCTGCAGTCACTGAGCCAGATAGATGTCACCCGCGAGACCCTGCGCAATGCCCAGTTAAATCTCAGCTATACCAGGGTACATGCATCGGTGGATGGCTATGTGTCCAATATCGATTTCCAGATCGGCAGCCAGGCGATCGCCAACACTCCCATCCTCGCGCTGGTGGACAGCAACAGCTTCTGGGTGTTCGGCTATTTCCGCGAGAGCGAGATAGGCAAGTTCAGGATTGGTGACCCGGCTCGGGTCACCTTGATGGCCTACCCCGACCAGCCACTGCGCGGCACGGTCGAGTCCCTGGGTTGGGGGATCGCGCCGGCTGACGGCAACACGGGCTACAACCTGTTGCCGAGTATCAAGCCGGTTTCCCAGTGGATACGTCTGGCCCAGCGTATTCCGGTCAGGGTCAAACTGGACGAGATACCCCCAGGCGTTGAGTTACGGTTTGGCCTGACCGCTTCCGTAATGATCGAGCGCAGGCCATAATAAGCCCCACTTACAAGCAGCGCCCTGGCAAATTAATAACAAAGGTGAAATTCGTGGATAAACCTACCCCAGATATGAACTACGATCCCCAGTTTGTGCGCAACATGATTGAATCGGGCCTGAGGATCGGCCTGCTGCTGATACTGCTGGTTTTTTCCTACGACATTATCAAACCGTTCACCACGCCTATCCTGTGGGGCGCAATTATCGCCATGGCTGCGTTTCCGCTGGTCAAATGGCTGGAGCCGAAGCTCGGTGGGCGCAGGGGCTTGGCCGCCACCCTGGTCACCCTGTTTTTTATCAGTGTGCTGGTCATTCCGGCCTGGTCGGTAACCGATGCCACCCTCGGTGGCCTGAAGAAGCTCACCGCGGATGTAGAATCGGGTGAGCTGCGCATACCGCCACCGTCTGAGAGAATAAAGGCATTGCCGGTAGTCGGCAAAACACTCTATGCGTCATGGAGCGAAGCCAGTGGTGATTTACAGTCTTTTTTACTCGGCAATTCGCAGCAAATCAAAGAGCTTACCGGCTCCCTGCTTAAGCGCGTCGGCAGCAGCCTGCTCGGGGTGTTGATGTTTGTAGTCTCTCTCTGTATCGCCGGGGGGTTTATGACCTTTGCCGAGAGTTGCGGAGACGCGGCTCATCGCTTCTTTGTCCGGGTAGGCGGGTTGAGTCCGGGTGGGGAGTGGGCGCCGCTCACTGTTGCAACCGTGCGCAGCGTACTGCAGGGTGTGATCGGTGTTGCCATTATCCAGACGCTGCTGGTGTCAATAGGCCTGTTTGCTGCAGGCATACCCGGTGCGCCCATCTGGTGCATGGTCGTGCTGGTGTTCGCCATAGCCCAGTTGCCCTTGCTGATTGTATTGCTGCCTATTATTTTTTATGCGTTTTCCCACATGGATCCCACCTGGGCGGCGGTCTTCACCGTATATGTTGTGGTAGCCGGTTTCAGCGACACCTTCCTCAAGCCCGTGCTAATGGGCCGGGGACTGGATATTCCCATGCCGATAATCCTGATCGGCGCCATTGGCGGCATGATCATGCAAGGTATTATCGGCTTGTTTGTGGGCGCGGTTGTACTGTCTATCTGGTACAAGCTGTTTGGCCTGTGGCTGCAACAGCAGGCGACCGCAGCGGCTAAAACTCCGGAATAAGCCTGGAGAACTGCTCTATCATCGGCATGACGATCTCGGGCTTGTCCCAGTTCTGCATGCCTACGCCGATGTTGCAGCGATCGATGCCCATATCCCGGTAGGATTTGAGCAGGTCTGCGCTGACCTCGGACATGAGCACCAGCGTGATCTCCACTGCATCGGGGTCGCGACCACAATCGCGCACCATGTTTTTGAAGTCAGTGACAGACCGGGCCACGTCCGGCAGGGCGACATCCACTGGCATCCAGCCATCCGCCCAGCGCGCAGCGTGTTTCAGGCCCAGCGGCCCCATGGCGCCAAAGATGATGGGCGGCCCGCCCGGCTGCACCGGCTTGGGATCAAACCAGACCGGGTCGAAATCGATCAGCTCACCGTGAAACTCAGGCTCCGCATCAGTAAACAGCGCGCGCTGGGCCTTGACCGTTTCCTCCAGGGCCAGGTAGCGTCGCTTCCACGGCAAACGGGTGGCATTACTGAACTCTTCCTCATTCCAGCCCACCCCACAACCAATCAGCAACCGACCGCCGCTCAAGCGATCCAGGCTGGCGATGGTTTTTGCCTGGGAAAACAGTTCCCGCTCCATCAGTAGCGCAATACCGGTTCCCAGCTTCAGGGTGCTGGTAGCGGCTGCAGCGGACATCAGCGATACGTAAGGGTCCATCATCTTGCAATAGGGCGCAGGCAAGTCACCACCGGCTGGATAAGGCGTGCGACGGCAGGCAGGTATATGACTGTGTTCGCCGTACCACAGGGATTCAAAACCCGCCTGCTCCAGGGTTTTAGCCAGCAAAGCGGGTGCAGGATCCTCCGCCGTGTTCATCGAGGTAAAGCCCAGGTGCATAATTTACTGCCCCCGGCGCAGGCGCACCGCAGTGGCCAGTTCCTGCAGCAGGGACTGCGTGTCATCCCAGTTAATGCAGGCATCGGTAATACTCTGGCCGTAAGTCAGGGCCTTGCCCGCCACCACGTCCTGTCGACCTTCAACCAGGTTGCTCTCCAGCATCAGGCCGAAAATGCTGCTGCTGCCCCGGGCGACCTGGGTGGCGATGTCGCTGGCCACATCCACCTGGCGGGCGGGGATTTTGCGGCTGTTGGCATGGCTGGCATCTATCATGATACGTGCGGGCAAACCGGCCCGGGCCAACATTGCGCCGGCATCGTCCACCGAAAACATATCGTAATTCGGATGCTTGCCGCCGCGCAAAATGATGTGGCAATCCTCGTTGCCGGTCGTCTGGAATATCGCCGAGCGACCCTGCTTGGTCACCGACAGGAAATGGTGTGGCTGTGAAGCTGACTTGATGGCATCTATCGCCACCTGGATATCCCCGTCAGTCGCATTTTTGAAACCGACCGGGCAGGACAGGCCTGAGGACAACTCGCGATGGGTCTGGCTCTCGGTGGTACGGGCGCCAATCGCACCCCAGGACACCAGGTCGGCATAGTACTGGGGGCTGATCAGGTCCAGGTACTCGGTGCCGCTGGGCAAACCCATTTCGGCCAGGTCCAGCAATAATTGCCGGGCCAGGTGCAGGCCTTTGTTGATCTGGAAGGTATTATTCAGGTCAGGGTCGTTGATCAAGCCCTTCCAGCCCACCGTGGTGCGCGGTTTCTCAAAGTAGACCCGCATGACAATGAACAGCTCACCAACGTGGGCATCCGCCGCCTGCTTCAAGTGTTGTGCGTACTCTCGCGCGGCCACAGGGTCGTGAATCGAGCACGGCCCCACAACCACTACCAGGCGGTCATCATCCCCACTGAGGATCTGATGGATACTGTGACGCGCATTCGCCACGGTCTGTGCGGCGCGATCGCTGACCGCCACGTCCCGGATCAATTGCTCGGGGGCGACAAGTTCATTGGTCTTCTGGATACGAAGATCGTCGGTGTTGGTGCTCATGGCCGGTACCTGGCTCGCTAGCGGTGATAGAACTTTGCTAGCATATTGAAAAGGCCGGACAATATACCACCTCCGCGGCAGCTTTTGCAGCTGCGCCAATGCTATGATTGAAAGCGTACTGACTGCCTACCATGGAGCACTTCAATACTATGCAAATCAGGACAAAGTTAACTTCAGCTGACAATGACAGCAGTGATGGCGGCCCGGAACAGATCGCCGTGTGGCGCCAACAGGGCGACAGCTTCCTGTGGATTGATATCGAGGGCGAATTGTCCAATGACATGCGCGAGGAACTCATCGCCCTGGGCTGCCATTCGCTGGCGATAAAGGATATTCAACAGGCACGCCGGCCGCCCAAGACCCGGATTTTCCAGGACCAGACCTTTGTCCTGTTTCGGGGCATCATCTCAATGGATGAGTTCCTGACCCTCGACCCACAACAAATTGGCCTGTTTTGCGGGGACCGCCTGCTGGTGACCGTTCACCAGGGTGAGTCACTGAGCATCAATCGGGTATGGACAGAAGGCGGCGAGCACGGTGAATACGACGTTCCCGGTTTGCTGGTCAGGCAGATCATGTACTACGCCTGCGGCCGCTACCTGGACCGCATCCTGGAGTTTGAGGCACATCTGGGGGACCTGGAGGACCAGCTACTGACCGGGCGAGCCGAAAAGGTAATGACCGAGTTGATGAGCTATCGCACCGAATTGCGCAAGCTGCGACGGATATTCACCTACCATATGCGCCTGATGGAAGAAATTATCAGCCACCGCCCCGCCCACCTGGCTACCGACACGCCGGAGCGCATGCTGCTGTGGCAAACCCTGATGGAGCGCTGTGAACGACTGCTCAGCCTGACCAGTATGTTCTACGAACTTTGTGGAGACCTTGTCGAAGGGTATATCTCGATCAGCTCCCACCAGCTTAACAACACCATGAAGATACTGACCATCATCACCGCCATTTTCGTACCCCTGAGTTTCCTGGCCGGGGTGTATGGCATGAATTTCGATAATATGCCCGAGCTGCATATGGAGTATGGGTACTTTTTTGCCCTGGCGATTATGGGCAGCACGGCACTGACCCTGTTTTACATCTTCAAGCGCAAGAAGTGGTTATAAACCCGGCCCGGGCTATGTTCTCGCGGGTATTGTTCCTGGAAGCAACAGCTCAGGCAGGCACCAGCTGCAGGCCGCTGGCGCTGCAATATGCGGCAAGATCATCCAGCTGTCCTGCCGGCAGCGCCAGGGTAAATGCCACAGGCTGACCGTAATCAACCGCCAGCATTTCACCATCAACCCCCGCCAACCAGTGCCGCAAACCCTGCTCGCCGAAAAATCGCCCTTGACCCGGCACTGGGTCAGGATCCGCAGCGTACGCGCCGGCGGCATCTGCCGGCTTGCCCAGCAGGTAAGCCCAGCAATGGTGCCGGGCAATAACCGGAAACAGGATGGCGTAAGGAAAATACGGCATGACCAGCCTATCGAACGTGGATTTGACGAAGGTCAACAGCATAGGGGAAATTGAGAGATATTTACACAACATCTGGTAGTAGATAAGCGTAGCATTAGCACATATAGCGGCATCTTTAATCATCACCCAAGCCGTCCGGGATCCAGGCCTCGCCTGTACTGGCGGTGCCGGCGCTAAACCATACAGGGCATACCATGAGCACCAGCAGCACAGAACCCTCTTCAGGCGCTGCCGTCACCAACGACTGGCAGATAGTGAGCCTCGATGTACTTCGGGAAAAATATGCCAAGGGCGCGGAACAGGCGCTCGACGGAGCTGCCATGGTGCGTGCCATTCGGCAGCGAGTAGCCCGAGCCCTGGCACAAGCCGAACAACAGCCCGAGGCCTTCACTCCCCGGTTCCTTGAAACCCTCGAGTCAGGCTTTATACCCGGCGGTCGCATCAACAGCGCAGCCGGTACCGATATCCGGAATGTCACCCTGATCAACTGCTTTGTACAGCCAGTCGGGGACTCTATCTCCGGCACTGTCGGCGGCAAGCCCGGCATCTATCATGCGCTGCGCGAAGCGGCTGAGACCATGAGACGCGGCGGTGGTGTCGGCTATGACTTCAGCTCCATTCGGCCCGCCGGTGCCAAAGTGGTCGGCACTGCCAGTTCCGCATCGGGCCCGGTGTCGTACATGCACGTTTTCGATCAGTCCTGCTCGACCGTAGAGTCGGCTGGAGCCCGTCGCGGTGCCCAGATGGGTGTGCTGCGTTGCGACCACCCCGATATCCTGAGCTTTATTCGCGCCAAGTCAGAGTCAGGCAAACTCAATAACTTCAACATTTCAGTGGGGATTACCGACAAATTCATGGAGGCGGTGGTAAACGACACACCCTTTGAATTAACCCACATCGTCGAACCCAACGCTGAACTCCTGACAGCTGGCGCCCATCAACGCGATGACGGCCACTGGGTTTACTCAACGGTCTATCCCGGCGAGATCTGGGATGCCATCATGCAAAACACCTACAACGCCGCAGAACCGGGCGTACTGTTTCTGGATCGCATCAATACAGAGAACAATTTGCACTACTGCGAAACCATAGAAGCAACCAATCCCTGCGGGGAAATCCCCATCCCCGACTATGGCTGCTGCTGCCTGGGCTCATTCAACTTGTGTGCCTTTGTGAAAGACCCGTTCTCAGCTCATGCCTCGTTTGATTTTTCCCGTTACTGTAGCGCGGTCGCTGTTGCTGTGAGAATGCTGGATAACGTACTCGACGTCACCCGATGGCCTTTGCCCCAACAACAGCAGGAGGCTGCCGAGAAACGCCGTATTGGAATGGGCTACACCGGCCTGGGCGACGTGTTGATCATGCTGGGGCTGCGCTATGACAGTCAGGACGGTCGCGATTTCGCCACCGAACTGACCCGGCAGATGCGCGACGCCGCCTATGACGCGTCTATTGAATTGGCGATAGAAAAAGGGGCATTCCCGAAATTCGACGCCGGGAAGTTCCTTAACAGCGGCATGGCCAAGCGCCTGCCGCAGGAGATTCGCGAGCGTATCCAGCTGCACGGCATTCGCAACAGCCACCTGCTTGCTATCGCTCCCACCGGCACTATCTCGCTGGCCTTTGCTGACAACTGCTCCAATGGCCTGGAGCCCGCCTTCTCCTGGTCCTACACGCGCAAGAAGCGCGAAGCGGACGGCTCCAGTAGCCAGTACCTGGTTGAAGACCACGCCTATCGACTATACCGGCTTGCCGGTGGAGATCCCGAACACCTCCCCGAACAATTCGTCAGCGCCCTGGACATCAGCGCAAACGATCACATGCTGATGCAGGCTGCGATACAGCCCTATATCTGCGCCTCGATTTCAAAGACGGTCAATGTGCCAGTAGATTATCCCTTCGGGCAGTTCAAGGACATTTACGTCAATGCCTGGAAAAACGGCTTGAAGGGCATTACTACCTACCGCCCCAACAGTGTGATCGGCAGCGTACTCTCTGTTGAGACGGCCGCCAGCCAGCCGCAGGACCTGGATCAGTCTGAACCCGATCGCAAACTACATATTGCCGAAACGCCCGAGGTAGCTCTGGCCACCCTGCGCTGGGCTCATCGCCCCAATCGCGCGCAGGGCACGCCGTCGATTACCTATCTCATCGATAACCCTGAGCACCGGTTCGCAGTTTTCGTCAGCCACATGGAAAATGGCAAAAACCACCCCTTCGAGGTGTGGGTCAATGGGGAACACACACCACGTGGACTGGCGGCGCTGGCGAAAAACCTGTCCATGGATATGCGCAGCGAAGATCGGGAGTGGCTACGGATTAAACTGGCCTCCCTGTCCAAAACCCCGACCATTGCATTCCAGATGACAATGCCCAGCGGCGCGATAGAAACCGTACCAGGCTCTGTCAGCGCCCTGGCGCGACTGGTAAAGCACCGCTGTGAGGAACTGGGCGTGTTCGATGCGACCGAGCAACAGCCGTCACCGCTGGTTGACGCGATGTTTTCGCGCAAGGAACCGAAATCAGGCGTGGACGGCACCCTGTCATGGACGGTTGACGTCAATAATCCCGGCACGGGTGACGACTTTGCCATGTTCGTAAAAGAGTGCGTACTCCCCGATGGCAGCCATCGTCCCTACAGCGTCTGGTTATCCGGCACCTACCCCCTGGAATTCAATGGCCTGACCAAAAGCCTGAGCCTGGACATGCGTGTCCTGGACCCGGCGTGGATCGGCAAAAAACTCCGCGGCCTGAAAGACCTGAAAGAACCCCAGGGCGATTTTTTCGCCCGCACCCCGGGTAGTGAAAAACAGGCCTTGCAACCCGGCACGGTGGCCTATATCGCTCGCCTGCTGATCCACCGCTACGCCATGCTGGGCATCCTCGATGCAGATGGCTATCCAATCAACGGCCTGGGAATGCTCGGCGACAGCGAGGGCTCTCTGGGTGATGGGAACATCGTAAATTTACAGCTAGCAGGGAAGGTGTGTGAAGAGTGCGGCGTGCGTGCAGTGATCAAACGCGATGGCTGTGACTTCTGCACCGCCTGCGGCCACATTGGTGCCTGTGGCTGAGCATCTATAAAAAACGCCTGTCCTTGCAGGCCCCGGGGGTTTACTATCCAGAAAAAACCGACCGATACCAGCAGAGTTGCCTATGGCTGAAACCCCACACACTGACAAATCATCCCTGCCAGCACAACGTCGGCGCCGGGTCATTATCAGTTGCGTGATCTACGCGCTGTTGTGCGGTGGCGCATTGTTACTTGCCGGCTCGGTGCTGCCCGCCCTGGATCTGGACCCCGCACCGTTCTCCCGGTATTTTCCCTATATCGCCCTATTGGGGTTCCCCGCAATTCTCGCCCTGGCCTGGTATCACCAGGGCTCACCGAAAGAGACAGTACCTACCAGGGAGTTCGTTGAAAGACGCGTGCTGCAGAATATTGCCCCGATCAACGACCAGCGCCGTCGTGGTGGTGAGGACAAACCCGCTGAGGCAAAACCTCGCGCCAGCCATCGCTGGACCTTGTCAGCGGAAACGGGGCCTCTCAACGGACTGAGTTTTGGTATCGACCAGACGGTGGTGCTGGGGCGCTCACTGGACTGCGATATCGCTATTGTCAGCCCCAATATCTCCGGCCAACACGCGCGCCTGGAACTTGATGAGGGCAAGCAGCTCTACATTGAGGACCTGGGTTCAGCCAAGGGTGTATTTGTGAATGGCAGGCGAGTGCAACGGCAACAGTTGCGCCATCAGGATGAGCTGCGCTTCCACGATGTTATTTTCAGGATCAGCGAAGCACAGCCCTAGCAGACCCGGGCCACAAACAACTCAAGCTTCGCTATCGGGGGCGCGTTCAGCCGCACGCCGCTCGGGTCCACCCTTGTGCCGCTCGGCCAGCTCGACAATGTCCTTGCGATAGCGATGGTATTCTGCCGAATCCGGTGCACTGTAGTTCCAGTTCTTGTAAAGACTGGTGAGTTTGGTGAACACCTCGCGAGCAGTTTCACGATCGTTAAAACCGTAGCCCTTGTCCACCAAACTCTTCAGCAGACGGAAGCTGTCGGTCTGGCGCTCGCGGGACATGGAGGAATCAACTTTGTCATAGGCGTCCTGCTGCAGATACACCATGTCAACCAGCACGGACTTCTGCCACTTCACATAATCTTCCAGCGAGATACCCTCCTCGCCTGTCACCTGCATCATGCGGTAGATAGCATCGCCATCGACCAGCAATTGCTGTACTTCCTGCACCATAGCTACCCAGTCATCACCCAGGTGCTCACTGAACCAGCCTTCAAGTTGGCCAAGATAGCGCGACCAGGAAATCAGCGGATCTATTGCAGGGTAATACCGCCGATAGGCGCGCTCTGAGGAAAGCCCCAGAAATGTTTTCACGGTGGACAGGGTCGCCTGGGTGACCGGCTCCTCGAAATTACCACCGGCTGGCGATACGGTACCGATCAGCGTAACGCTGCCGATGTCGCCATCTGCAGTGCGCAGTACGCCAGCTCGTTCATAGACATTGCGAATCGATGAATCCAGGTAGGCGGGAAAAGCCTCCTCCCCTGGAATCTCTTCCATTCGCCCTGACGTTTCGCGCATGGCCTGAGCCCAGCGCGAGGTTGAGTCGGCAATACACAACACATGAAATCCCATCTGCCTGTAATACTCCGCCAGCGTCAGGCCGGTGTATATGGAGGATTCTCGCGCCGCTACCGGCATCGACGAGGTATTGCAGATAATAATGGTGCGATCCATCAGCGAGCGACCCGTACGGGGGTCCTCGGTCTCGGGATATTCCTTGATCGTTTCAACCACTTCGCCCGCGCGCTCACCGCAGGCGATGATAATCACAATATCGATGGTCGAATGTCGCGCGATCAGGCTTTGTAACACGGTCTTGCCCGCACCGAATGGGCCGGGGATACAGCCGGTACCACCTCGGGCAATCGGCAGAAACGTATCGATGATTCGCTGGGTGGTGGTGATGGGGTCAGTGGGATAGAGCCGCTCCACAAGTCGCTTGCGAATCATTGCCCGGGGAATGGGCTCGCGTATCGCCCAGCGTTGCATCATGGTCAGCTCGCGCTCGACGCCATCGGCCCTGCGAATACGGGCCACCGGTTCTTCGACGGTAAAGCTACCACCGCGAATCCAGGTGACTTCAACCGGCTCCAGTTCATTAAAGGGCACCATGATCTTGTGTGAAAACGGACCCTCAGCGACGGTGCCCAGTACCTGGCCGGCGACCAGGCTGGCACCAACCTTTGCGCTGGGCTCAAATTTCCATTTCCTGGAATGATCAAGCGCATCTACTTCGACACCACGCGGCAGGAAGAAACCATGGGAATCGGCCAGCGCGGTCAGTGGCATCTGCAAACCGTCGAACACCTGAGCGAGCAGTCCCGGCCCCAACGCGACCGACAACATTTCCCCGCTGAGTTCCACCTCGTCGCCAATCTTAACTCCTGATGTATCTTCGAACACCTGCATGTCAGCGGTATTTCCCTGCACACGCAAAACCTCCGCTTTGAGACGCTCATTCCCCACGAGGATATAACCCACTTCATTTTTCATGATGGGCACCCCGCTCACATCGATAGTGACCAGGCTCTCCTGGACACCAATTACCGGGACCCGGGGCAATGCACCGTCAGGCAAAGAGCTGTTGTTGCTCACGTGTGACCTCCGCTACCAATTCCTGAAAACGCACTTTAGCTAGCTGCGCATCATAGGCGAGCCAGCGCTGCAAAATATCCCTGCGAAAAACAAAAGCGAACACCGGCTCAAAGCCAAAGTTGGAGCGTTCGGCGATCCGTCCCAGCCGGGTCCATACCGAATTCATCAGCAAGCGATCGAGTTCCTTCGCGGCACCGGCCTCCAACAATGCTGCCGCCTCGGGAATCCACGGCAACAAATGGCCCAGACCGAGATCATCACGGTCCCAAGCCGAGGTGACCAGATTCAACCACGACCCCACACCCCAGGCTTCCCCCGCAGCCGGGGCGGGCAGACCCTGACGGCGACGGCGCAGCGCCACCAGGGCGGTGCGCTGCGCCATGCGAAATTCGACAATTTCGCGCAGTGAAACGTCAGTAATCGCCGGTATTAATTTGCGATACTGTTCCAGCATCTCCCGATCAGTCTTGGTGACAGGTTGTCGTTGCCACTTCAACAGATCCTCGGCCAGGCGCAACTGCAGGGCATCCTCAGGCGTGAGCATGGTCAAGCGCTGGTTCATTTGCTTGCGGCTCATCGGTAGCCAGGCGGCCTCCTCAAAGTGCGGCAACCGGGGCAGGCTGGCGACCAGCGTATAGTAAGTGGTTCGCGACATTCGCTACTCGATGCCGTCGAGGATGGCGCGATAACGCGGCAGCAGATGTTTAAGCAGCAGCTTCGAAATGGCCTCTTCAGTCAGGTCAATCTCAACGTCGCTGCCAACCACCCGCACCCGCGCACCCCCGGACACATCGCTGGAGTGAATAATTTCTACCCCCTCGCGCAACATATCACTGGAGATCGATAGCACCGCATTGTGCATACGCTGCTGTAATTCACCGCCCTCTTCCTCCTGGCCCTCCATCATCTGGGCAACAAGTATCTCCAGCTGCTGGTCCCTTGGATACTGTTCGGCCACCTGTCCGCAGAGCACCATCAGCATGGCCCGCACAAAACTGCCGTCGGAGGTGACCGGGGTGACCAGGCGCTGGACATGCCGCTCAAAGGCGGCAAGCACCGCTGCTTCAAGTTGCAGGCGGGTATCACGCGCGGCCATTTTCAGCGCTTCCAGTGCTGCCTTCTGGTAGGATTCGATCTCCGCTACTGCTTTGTGATGCGTTTCATCAGCAGCGGTCTGGGCCTCGGCAACGATGCGCAGCGCCTCGCTGCGCGCATCGTCCATGATCCTGTCGGCACTTCTCCTGCCGGCCTCGACGCCGTCATCGCGGATCCGTGCGATCAGATCCTTGACGCCAGACGCCTGTGGCGTCTCTTTTGCCATGGCCTAGCCCCCCATTCCCGGCACCGAGCCCGCCAGCACCAGGGCGAACACGAATGCAAATACCGCAAAGCCTTCAACTACCGCTGCCGGTGCTATGGATATACCAAAGACCTCCGGCTTACTTTTGGAAGCATTGATCGCCGCCGCACAGGCGGAACCCTGGGCAAAGCCGCTGATCATCAAGGCGAGGCCAGACAGAATGCCTATAGCAAAAATACCGGGAGCATTCTCTGTGTTGACACCCACGTTGAGCGTCAGCATCACCACAATCCCATAAATTGTCTGTGAGGATGGCATGGCCGATACGCCTATAAAACGACCATAGCCACTTTCAACCTCAAGCAACGCGCCACATGCAGCCATACCGCCGCGCGACACGCCCACCATACTGCCGATCGCGCCAAGTGCCAGCGGTGCATAGACCCCGACCCAGCCGAGTGCCAAAATAAAATCGTCCACTAGTTACTCTCCTTTTTTTCAAAGGGGCGATAAGGATTGCCTTCGTCCTTGACGCCCCACTTAAAGAATTCGATAACATTGAGCCGAAGCCCATGAATAAATCCGCTGGAAACACTCAGCAGGAAATTGAGCGAGTGCCCAAGCACAAGAATCAGCAAGGCGAGTAAAAACCCGGTCCCCGGCACCGCCGCTCGCACGTCACTGGCCATGTCGTTAAAGGCAACCGCCAGGGATGCAGAGGCCAAGCCGAGAGCGAAGAGCCGCAGGTAACTCAATACGTCCCCAAAAGCGCCACTCACACCCGCCAGCGCCGTCAAACCTGTCACGGCCCTTTTCAACGGCCGTTGGCCATAGCCGCTAAAACCGACCACAGCCAGCAAGCCCAACCCCGCCAGCCCAAGACCGGCGTACTGGAGTTGCAGACTGTCCAGTTGCAGGCTGCCCCAGAAGACTGTCCCCCCCACGACTGCGCAGGCCCAGCCCAGCGGGGGTAGTCGCTGGGGCCAGTGTGGATAACGCCTGGCGTCCATCAAGTTGGCAATGGCAATATGGCTGGCACCGATTATCACCGACAGTGCCATCATCACCGGGAAATCAGCCAGATTGAGTACATGCAGGTGATCCAGTAAAGAGCCCGTCGGTGGGGTGACCCCGAAGTAACTACCGGCAAGGGCGCCGTACACTGCAGTGGCGCCAGCCATCACCGAAAGCATCACCCGCCAGCGACGTCCACCGGATGATGCACCCAGGCGTTGGCGGTAGGCGAGCACGATCAGCGCGAGTAGCAACGCATAGCCCGCATCCGCGACAATCATGGCAAAAAACAGTGCAAAAGAGACAAACACCAGGGATGAGGGATCCCACAGCCAATAAGATGGCGTCATATAGAATGCCACCAGGTCTTCCCCGGCTCGCAGTGGCGGCGTGTTGTGAAACAGGGTGGGGGGATGCTCAGCGGGATCTGCCGGGGTCACCTCCAACGCCAGGGTATGCGCCGAGGCAAAGGCATGCAGCTCGTCCATGCGGTTATGGGGCACCCAAGCCTGCAGAGCGTATACCGGATCGGCCTCAGCGGTTTGCGCCGCGGCCTGGGCCCGAGCGGCGCTGTCTTCCAGCCCATCCAGGGCGCGACCAAACAAAGTGCACCACCGGGTTAGACTGAGGCGCTCTGCCTCCACGTCTTCCAGGGCTGATTCCACCTCCTCCAGTTCAGCCAGCAGCACGTGCCGGGACACTCCACCGGTGTGGACGCGATCCATGGGCATACCCACTGGTTCATCGGGGGAGACTACCACCACATAACAGTAGCGCTGGTCAGAATGGCTAATCTCCCAACGCAGATCGGTGCTCGCCACCGCCTCCATCTGGTAATGGGGGACATAGTAAAACCACAAGCGCTGCCCCCCAAGTTGCTCCCTCGACGGAAACTCGAAATCCCCCCAGGGGGTGAGATTCTCGATCCGGGTGGACAGGAAATCCCGACGGATACGCAGTTCAAACATTCGACGCTGCAAGCCCAGTGCCTTGTGTTCGATTTCATAGGCGTCAAACCGGGCGGGATCGGTGACCTGGCGACGCCGTGGCGCGGCACTGGCAAGAAAGCGCAGCGCCTCGCGGGCATTCTTGGAGGGGCCAACGCTACCCGCTGCCCTGCCCTCCGGCGTCAGTGGGATCAGGTGCAGGCAACCCAACGCCTGCAGCCCGGCCAGCACCTCATCCTTGTTGCGCTGATGACCGACAATCGTCAGCTTTTCCAGGGCGACAATGCTCATACCTCTAGCCCCCCCTGCAGATCATCTTGTAACTCTCTGGAAAGGAAGGCATCGCGCTGCCGCGCCTGCTTGGCCTTGGCTATTTTCGAACGCACCACTGCCGCCCGCTCGGCGTCACCGAGAAATATCTGGATACGCTGTATATTGTGCCTGGTGGTGGGTATGAGGATTTTTTCAAACAAGTTGACGCGCTGGGTCACGCGCTTTTCCTGGTATTCAAGAATGCGCACCCGCTCTGCGGCCACGACTACCTGGATACGCTGCTCCGCTGCTTCCCTGAGTCGTTCCACCAGAATATCCACCCAGGCCGGCTTGGCCAGTAGTGAATAATCGGCAACCTCGCAATGAATTCGCTTAAGCAAAGGTAGTCGCACCCCCACCACGTTCTCTTCAACCAGCTCAAAATCCTTCATTGCAACCAGGCCGCCCAGCTTGATATCGGGATTGGCCAACATCGGCAACTGATCGCCAATCGTGCCCTCCAGCGTCTCGACCGCGTTGCGGGCTGCTGCGAGGGTCTTTTTTGCCTTGGCCAGCTCGACGCTCAGCTGGCGCCGTTTGAGATCAAGCGAGGGCAAGGTACGCTGGTACAGCTTGAGCTGGGTGCGCTCCTGCGCCAACGCACTCTTGCTGAGCTTGAGTTTGGTCATGTCTGCTTACTGCTACCCCACGTCTGCAGCTGACGCCGCCGAGGAACTGATCGCGGGGTAATAGCGATCAATCAGCTCCTGCTTCATCAACAGTTCCTCTGGCTCGAAACATTCGGCCAGGGTTTGCCAGGCAAGATCCAGCGCGGCCTCCAGCGGCATCGATACTTCGATACGCATGAATCGGTCATAGAACAACTTGCCAAAGCGCAGTAACTTGAAGTCAAAATCGGTCAGTTCAAAGGACATCTGCTGCTTCTGCTGCGCCTCCTTGGCGTTGGAGTAGAAACGTATCATGGTGTTCATTATCTGACCGTGGTCTTCGCGGGTAACGGTGCCAACCACATGCTGCTTAAGGCGGGAGAGCGAACCAAAAGGGTCGATAACTCCGTCGTGCAGGTATAACTGCCCCTCGGTAATATAACCGGTGTTATCCGGCACGGGGTGAGTGACATCACCCCCGGGCATGGTAGTCACGGCAAGAATCGTTACCGAGCCCGCGCCCTTGAAGTCACAGGCCTTCTCGTAACGCTTGGCCAACTGGGTATAGAGGTCGCCCATATAGCCACGGGTAGCAGGGATCTTTTCCTGGGCCACACCCACTTCCTTCATGGCGTCCGCATAGGCGGTCATATCGGTGAGCAATACCAGTACCCGCTTGTTTTCGTCCACCGCAAACTTTTCCGCCACCGCCAGGGCCATATCGGCGATATTGAGCCGTTCCACTATCGGATCAGACGCCTGGTTGACGAACATCACCGTGCGATGAAAAACACCGTGCTCCTCAAACTGGGTGCGGAAGAAGTGGTAGTCATCGAAAATCAGCCCCATACCGCCGAAAATCACGATATCGGCATCGGCCTGGAACCCTATTCGCGCCAGCAGCGCGTTATAGGGCTCTCCCGCGATGGAGAAAATCGGAATCTTCTGACTTTCCACCAGACAGTTGAACAGGTCGATCATTGGCACTTCGGTCTGGATCATATTCGATGCCAGTACCCGCATGGTGGGGTTTACCGTGGGTCCACCGACATTGATGCGCGGATCGTGGGACAAGGCCGGGCGCCCGTCGATCGGGTCACCTGCCCCGTCAAAAATTCGTCCCAGGATATTCTCGGAATAGACCACCTGCATTGGCAGTCCCAGGAAACGAACCTTGGCGCGAGTCGACAAACCTTTGCCGCCAGTAAATACCTGCAGGCTGGCAATATCCCGATCGAGCTCCACCACCCGGGCGGTAGAGACGCTGCCGTCGACATTCTCCACCGTCGCGAGGTCACCCAGTGCCGCCTCACGGGTGCGGACTCGAATCATGTCACCCACTATCTCCAGTACATGAGTAGTCTGGATCAGGTCCTGATAGTCGTTTCGTGGTAAAGCGGTTTCCATCTGATCACCCCGGAGTAGGCTAGAAACAGTCGATGCGAGTCAGGCCAGAAGTCGGGTCTGGGCAGGTCCAGGGAACCAGCCAAGCCACCCACAGGCATTGAGCTGACGGCAGGCCGAGTATACGCGCAAACGCCTTATCCAGGCAGGGTTCAGATCAATAAAAAAACCAAAAACAGACCGGCAAACGCCGCTTATCATCCCCTCACGCCGGTTGTTGCCAGAATTCATCCAGTAGCCTGCCCACGGTGTTGGGCACAACCAGGTGGGCGCCATACCATGTGTGGAGGCAGCGGATGCGGGTGAAATCAGCAATGCCGCCGATGCCCTTGCCCGTCAGCACATCGCCGAAACCCTGCGCCTGCAATTGCTGGCGCTGCTCATCGCTGATATAGCTGTCCCGCAACTCGATATGGGCAAGGTGATCTTCACGCATGGTCTGCTGCAGTTGGGGATCGGCATCGATGCGCTGCTGCAGACGCTTGATAAGGCCACCCGCTTCCAGTTGATCGATGCGATAGCACAGCTCGGCGTCCAGCAGCCAGAACAGCGTGGGGAAAGGCGTATCGTCAACCAGCGAAGCCACCCGAATAACCATTGGACTGCCATCGGGCCTGGATACCGCGATGGCTTCCAACCCCCGGGGTTCCCTTCCCAGCAGCACAGCCACCTTTTCCCTGAGTTCGGGGCTCACCGACAAAATATTGACCTCCAGATTGGTATAGCGAACCGGGATTTTACGCGATGCGGGTTCCAGAGTAAGGCCTCGCTGCGATTTTTTGGCTGAATTTACCACGCCTCATATGCCCGTCTCCGCCTCCGCCGGCCAGACTTCGCTGCACACGTATTTGACAGCGACACGGCAACTCTCTAGAGTTCCCGCCCGAACCAGGTGCCTGCCGCGGTCAACTCGTTGACTGCTGGGTAGGTTAAATGGGAAGTGTGGTATGGCCCCGGCCAAATCCACCGCTGCCCCCGCAACGGTATACAGTCGATGACTGTGAGCCCGATACCTGCCTGGCGATGTGCACCGATGGAGCGGAGGGCTTCATATTAGGTCACCCCATGCACTGCGCATGGCGTTCCCTGGATACCCTCTCTCAATCGCCGCGCGACACTGGCAATTGAGGATCTCACATGAGACATTTATACACCCCTGCCCTGCTGGCACTGGCCTGCAGTAGCAGCTTGTCGATTGCTGCTAACAACACCCTTGAAGAAGTCGTGGTCACCTCCTCCAGGGTACCGATGCCACTGCGTGAAGTTGGCACCTCGATCTCCGTAATCAGCCGCGAGGAAATCCAGCAGCTGGGTTACAATTCGCTGTATGAAGTCTTGCGCACCCAACCGGCAGTTGCGGTGAGCAACACGGGCGGCCCTGGTGCCGTTACGTCCCTGCGTATTCGCGGTGAGGAGGGTTACCGGACCCTGGTGCTGCTGGACGGGATCGATATCTCCGATACCTCAGGGCCACAGTCGGGACCACGCTTCGGCCAATTGCTCAGTTCCGGCGTCCAGCGAGTAGAAATCCTGCGCGGACCCCAGGGCCTGATGTACGGCGCTGACGCCGGTGGTATTGTCAATATTACTTCCGTTGCCCCCAGTGACGGCTTTGGTGGCGAGCTGAGCGCGGAAGGCGGACGTTACGGCACCCAGCAGTTCGCCGGCAATCTCGGTGGTGGCAATGACAGCGTGGATTTCAATCTGTCCGCGGCTGATTTCCAGAGCGACGGCTTTAACGCACGTACTACCGACACTGTACTGCGCGACGATGATGGCTATGACAACACCACCCTTAACGGCCGGGTTGGCTACAAGGCCAGCGAGCAGCTCGGCTTTGAATTGGTGGGAAGGGACGTGAACGGGGACAACCACTACGACGGCTGTTACACCGTGGACAGCTTTGAGCCTACCGACCGCTGCAGCGACACCTACCAGCAACAGGCCTGGCGGTTAGCCGCCAATTACGACAGCGGACGCTTCGCGCACCAGCTGTCCTATAATGGCAACCAGACTGACAACAAGTTTCGCTCTGAGGGCGTCACGAGTTTTGCCGCCAAGGGAGACCTCGAGCGCAGCAGTTACCTGGGCAGCTTCACTTACAGTGAGAGCCTGAAACTGGTGTACGGGGTCGATCTGGAAACCGAATCCATTGACGACGGCACTTTTGATGAGAGTCGCGACCAGAACGGCTATTACTTCGAATACCAGGGCGGCTTCAATGATCGCTTGTTTGTTACCGCCGGCACGCGCCTGGATGACAATGACGATTTCGGCAACCATACCTCCTGGCGGGTGAGCAGTGCCTACCTGATACCCTTTGCTGGCAGCGAACTGAAACTCAAGGGTACCTATGGCACCGGCTTCCGCGCCCCCAGCCTGTATGAGATGGCCTATAACAATAGCTTCGCCTATCCACCGGCTTCCGGGGTCAAGCTGAAGGAAGAACAGAGCGAGGGCTACGATATTGGCCTGTCATGGCAGGCGCCGTCCGGCCTGTACCTGGAAGCCGTGTACTTCGACCAGAAAATCGACAACGAAATCTACTTCGACCTGACCAACTACTCCGGCTACCTCCAGGCCGACGGCAACACCGACTCCAGCGGGGTGGAACTGATCGCCGACTGGCCGCTGCTGGCACAATTGTCGCTGGGCGCCAATTACACATTCAACGACACCGAAACCAGCCAGGGTGGCAGCCGCGCCTACCGACCCGAGCAGCTTGCCAACCTGGGATTGAACTGGAGAACGGCGGATAATGCGCTGGTGCTGGGTGTTGCGTGGCGAATGGCCAGGGATGCCAAAGATGTGGATGGTAGCGATTTGGACAATTACCAGGTACTGGAGCTCAACGCCAGCTACCAGGTGTTTTCCAGCCTGCAACTTTATGGCCGGGTAGAGAACGCCCTGGATGAAGACTATGAAGAGGTTCCCACCTACAATACCAGCGGATCTGCAGCTTACGCCGGGCTGAGGTATTCTTTCTAGGATCCGTTCGCTATCCAGCCAAGCCGGGTAATCCCCGGGGAGTTCAGCCATGAGCACAGGTAACAAGAAGGACGCCAAGCACAAGGCGGCTATGGAAAAACAGAAAGCCAACGTGGATGCCAGCATCGCTGCTGCAGATACCGAACGCGGCGTGGCGATCCTGCTCACCGGCGACGGCAAGGGCAAGTCAAGCTCCGCCTTTGGCATGGTAATGCGGGCCCTGGGTTACGGTCACAAGGTAGGGGTGGTGCAATTCATCAAGGGTGAACAGCTCTCGGGTGAGGAGATCTACCTGCGCGAGCACTGTCCGCAAGTAGATTTCTACCAGATGGGCACCGGGTTCACCTGGGATACCCAGGACCGCAGCGCCGATATGGCCGCCGCGACAAGAACCTGGGCGCAGGCCAAACCCATGCTCGCCGACCCCGCCTACCAATTGGTTGTACTGGACGAACTCACCTATATGTTTGCCTTCAAGTACCTGCCAGAGGATGAAGTGCTGGACGCCCTCAAAAACCGCCCCCGTGAACAGAGTGTGGTGGTCACCGGGCGCGGAGGCGGCAAGGCCCTGCAGGACATTATGGACACCGTGTCCGAAGTGAAGGACATCAAGCACGCCTATAACAGCGGCATCAAGGCCCGCAAGGGCGTCGATTATTAGGCAGGCAGACGAACAGTCCGGGATACACCGCAAGCGGCGGGCCCGGTTAATGATGACTGGCCTGGTCATTGCCCTCCCCGTCTGCATCGCACTTGGGCTTGCCAGCGGTGCTGTCTCCCTTTCCTTTGCCGAGACCCTGTCCGGGCTGATCGCCACGCTACAGGGTCAGGACAACTCCCAGACTGCCCTGATCATCGGCCAGATCCGCCTGCCCCGCATTCTCTTGGCAGCACTGATGGGCGCCACCCTGGCCATGAGCGGCGCCGCCATGCAGGGGCTGTTTCGCAACCCGCTGGCAGATCCTTCACTGATAGGTGTTACAGCCGGTGCCTCCCTGGGAGCGGCCCTGGTGATTGTGCTGGGAGGTAACTTACTGGGCGCCTACACCGCACTCACCCTGGTATCGATCGGCGCTTTCGCCGGTGGCGCAGTGGCGGTGCTGTTCGTCTACCGGCTCGCCACCTCGGCCAATGGCACCTCGGTGGCCACCATGCTGTTGGCAGGTATTGCCATCACCGCACTGGCAGGGGCGGTGGGTAGCCTGCTGGAGTTTTATGCAGACAATGCGATGCTGCGCCGCATCAGCCTATGGAAAATGGGTGGGCTGGACGGCGCCAATTATCCGCGCCTGTTACTCGCTGCCGTGGTGAGCAGCGCACTGCTTATTGCCCTGCCCCGCTATGCTGGCACGCTCAACGCGCTGTTGCTGGGGGAGTCCGAAGCCCGCCATCTGGGAATTGATGTGGGTAACGCCAAGATCGCCCTGATCGCCTGGGTAGCGATAGGCGTGGGCACCTCGGTCGCACTGGTGGGCACTATCGCCTTCGTCGGCCTGGTAGTGCCTCACATCGTGCGTATGCTGGCAGGACCGGATCATCATATCCTGCTGCCCGCCTCGGCCCTGGCCGGGGCAATTCTGCTGGTAGTAGCGGACACACTGTCGCGTGTGGTCATCGCCCCTACCGAACTGCCCGTGGGCATTATCACCGCGATTATCGGCGTGCCATTTTTTATCTCCCTGTTGCGCCAGCGTCATCACTACGGGATGCAGTCGTGACGACTCTGCAACTGGCAGACATCTGCGCAGCGCCCTGGGGTGCTCCCCTGCTTCAGGACATCAACCTCTGCGTCGCTCCCGGTGAAATCCTGGGCCTGGCTGGACCCAACGGCGCCGGCAAGAGCTCATTGCTGAAGCTGATAGCAGGCGACCTGCCCATCCAAAGCGGTGAATTGCAGTTCGCCGGGCGACCGCGTTGTGACTGGCCCCGACGGGAGCTGGCGCGCGCTATGGCCTACCTGCCGCAATTATCACTATTGAATTTCCCCTATACCGTGCAGGAAGTTGTGGCCCTGGGAAGAACACCCCACGATACCGGCACCACCTGCGACCAACAGATTTTTACCGAGGTCATGCAAGCCACCGATATCAGCACACTACGTCATCGCCTCTACACACAACTGTCGGGCGGGGAGAAGCAGCGGGTACAACTGGCCCGGGTTTTGGCCCAGATCTGGGACAGCAAGACTAGCCTGTTGTTATTGGATGAGCCCACCACTGCGCTGGACCTGTTTCACCAGCAGTTGGTGCTGGCGAGTGTGCGCCAATTGGCCAGCCGCGGCTGCTCAATCGTCATGGCAATCCACGATCTCAACCTGGTGGCGGGCAGCGCCGATCGCCTGGCAGTGCTGGCCAATGGCCGACTGGCAGCACTGGGAACCCCTGCCGAGGTGTTCACCCCTGGCCTGTTTCGCGAGGTCTTTGAGGTTGAGGTGTTGATCCAGCAGCACCCGGATCGAAATCAACCGCTGGTCATAACGCGATGATGCCAAAGCGCCTGTATCCATGTAGCTTGCTGTTGTTGCTGTTGAGCGCTGCGGCCACAGCCCAGCCCCTCAGTGTCGAGGATTTCGCAGGGCGTTTTGTCACCCTGGCCACCCCCGCCCAACGCATTGTCGCGCTGGCACCCCACAGTGTTGAAAATCTCTACAGCGCCGGTGCCGGTGACAAACTGGTGGGCGCTGTGAGTTTCAGCAACTTTCCCGCAGCGGCCCGCCAATTGCCCGAGGTCGGCAGTTACAACGCCTACAGCCTGGAGGCGATAGCCAGCCTGCAACCGGACCTGATCGTCATGTGGGGTTCAGGAAACGGCATGCAAACCCTGGAAAAGCTCGAATTGCTTGGCATTCCGGTATTTGTCAGTGAACCCCGGGAGCTGGAGGACATTCCCCGGGTGATCCGCCAGTTGGGTCAGCTGGCCGGCAGTACCCAAACCAGTGAAGCTGAGGCCCGACGCATCGAAGCGGGGCTGCAGGCGCTACACAACAATTTTAACGCCAGGCCTGCAGTCACGGTGTTTTATGAAATATGGAACCAGCCGCTACAAACCATCAATGGCGATCACCTTATCAGCCAGGTAATCGAATTGTGTGGCGGTCGTAATATTTTTGCCGATGTCAGCACCCTCGCTCCCCGGGTCAATATCGAAGCGGTGCTGGCTCGGGCACCCCAGGTTATTATCGCCAGCGGTATGAGTGAGGCTCGCCCAGAGTGGCTCGACGACTGGCGACGTTATCCATCCTTGCCGGCAGCACGTAATGACGCCCTGTTTTTTATCGACCCGGACCAGTTGCAGCGCCCGACGGCAAGAGTACTGCTGGGTGCCCGGACCCTGTGCGAACAATTGCAGTCGGTCAGGGATATGAATGCCAACACGACAGGCAAGCGCTCTTCCCACTAGTATATTCGTCGAGCGTAAAAACAGGGTTTTACTTGCCTGACAGCCCTGCTTTGCTAAGCTCTTGCATCCTTTGTCGAACCCTTAAACATCAGCAATTGAGGCCCTACCATGAAACCCGAAACCATTGCCCTGCACGCCGGCTATGACGGCGACCCCACCAGCCACGCGGCCACCACACCAATCTACCAGACCACCTCCTTTACCTTTGACAACACCCAGCACGGGGCTGACCTGTTCAATCTCGCAGTGCCCGGCAATATTTACAGCCGCATTATGAACCCGACCAATGCGGTGCTGGAGCAGCGCCTGGCTGAACTCGAAGGTGGCATTGGCGCGCTCGCCGTCGGCTCGGGGATGGCAGCTATTCGCTACGCGATCGAGGCTATTGCCGAGGTGGGCAGCAATATTGTGAGCACTACCCAACTCTACGGCGGCACCTACAACCTGTTCGCCCATACCTTCCCGCGCCAGGGCATCGAAGTGCGTTTTGCCAAGGCGGATGAGTTTGAACTCGTGGCGTCGCTGATCGATGCCAACACCAAGGCGCTGTTTTGCGAATCCATTGGTAATCCCGCCGGCAATATCGTCAATATTCGTAAATGGGCCGATATCGCCCATGCCGCCGGTGTTCCGCTGATTGTCGACAACACCGTTGCCACTCCCATCCTGTGCCGGGTATTCGACCACGGGGCCGATATTTCCGTGCACTCGCTGACCAAGTATATCGGCGGACATGGCACTACCATTGGCGGTGCGATCGTCG